>Ga0256839_1003451_pt1 | contig 16286 bp, 16 predicted proteins | sample 354166metaG_FD_185968 | JGI IMG/M metagenome (GOLD analysis project Ga0256839, IMG submission 185968) | Hydrothermal vent microbial communities from Mid Atlantic Ridge, Atlantic Ocean - 354-166 | ecosystem: Environmental > Aquatic > Marine > Hydrothermal vents | place: Atlantic Ocean: Mid... | reverse complement strand
GCTGAACCACACATCGACGGCCTTCTTGGTTATGCGAAAGTGTTCCACGAAGCTGGCGTTACATGGACCGTTAGTTCCTACGCTTCCGAGGCTGCCAATTTTGGTATGTTCATCGGTAGTTATGAAAACATGCGAACGCTTAGCTTGCGTATTCGCCAAGCTGCCGAAGACCTCGGCGTAAAGCGGATTGTTTTCGGGGAATGTGGCCACGCATGGCGAGTGGCGTATAGCTTCCTCAATACGCTGGCTGGTCCGTTTGACTTCCTTGATCAGAATTATCCAATTCCGCAGCATATCATGGAATTTACCCACGATATGATCCAGAAGGGCGAGCTGAATTTCGACAAATCCAGAAACGATCACATTCGCCTGACGTATCACGATAGCTGTAATGTTGCCCGTGGTGCCGGTATGGGCGGATACGAGGGGGGTCAGTTTGACCTGCCACGCGAAGTTCTAAAGGCCTGTTGCAACAACTTTTTCGACATGGATCGCGATACCACCCACGAAAGCACATTCTGCTGTGGCGGCGGTGGCGGTTTGTTGACGGATGATCTGATGGACCTGCGCGTCAAGGGCGCAAGCCCACGAATGACCGCTTTTAAAGACGTGGCGGAAGATCACGGCGTGACCCATATGGCCGCGATTTGCGCCATCTGTAAGACACAGTTTTCGAAGGTAATGCCAAAATACGGCTATGAAATGGATTCGATCCTGTCGGTCCACCAACTAGTTTCAAGCGCCCTGATCCTTACAGGGCAAGAAATAGAAGAAGACACCGCGCCCGAAGGGGATGGAGTCGCAACGGAGGTAAACTCATGAACGATCACATGCCAACATTTGTGCGCTATGAAGAAGGCGAAACGCCGGACGATTGGGATCTGGAAGATAAAATCTTTCAGCAGGATAAATCCTATAAATGCCCGACATACATCCAAAAAACCGCACCATGTTCCGGTTCGTGTCCATCCGGTCACGATATCCGCGGCTGGCTGGCAATTGCCCGCGGCATGGATAAATCTCCGGTTGAGGGTCAAGCTTGGCAGGAATACGCTTTCGCCAAGATGGTCGAAGCCAACCCGTTCCCGTCCTCCATGGGCCGCGTTTGCCCTGCACCTTGTGAAGCAGGTTGTAACCGCAACGAGGTCGACGATTATGTTGGCATTAACGCGGTTGAACAATACGTCGGTGACTGGGCGAATGAAAACAACCTGAAGCTTGCCGAAGTTGGTGCAGCAACAGGCCGCAAAATCGCAATTATTGGTGGCGGCCCTGCTGGTCTGTCCGCTGCGTACTTCTTGCGCCGTGATGGCCATGAAGTTGTGCTTTACGATTCCAACAGCAAACTTGGCGGCATGATGCGTTACGGCATTCCGGGCTACCGGACCCCGCGCGACATGCTGGACACCGAGATTGGCCGCATTACCGAAATGGGTGTAGAGGTTCATTTGAACACGACCGTTGGTAAGGACGTCGAGATTGAAACGCTTGAGGCTAACTACGACGCTGTTTTCTGGGCGCTTGGCGCACAAAAGGGCCGCCCATTGCCAATCCCGGGTTGGGAAGGCACTGAAAACTGCATCGACGGTGTAGAATTCCTCGACGCGTTCAACAAGGGTTGGGTCGTTGGTACGGCGCAAAAGGTTGTGGTTGTTGGTGGTGGTGATACCTCCATCGATGTTGCATCCGTTGCCCGTCGTCTTGGTCACGTAACTAACGTTGCAAAAACCGAACATTCGGACGGCACATTGATTGACTTCACCGCACAAGACGCCGCTGGCGTTCTGTCGCGCGAAGGTATGCAGGCAACGCTGACATCTTTGTTCCCGATTGAACAGATGACAGCAGCTGAACACGAACGCGAAGATGCGAAACGCGAAGGTGTTGATCTGCGTGGCGGCGTTATGCCCTTAGAAGTTATCAAAGACGAAACCGGCAAAGCGATTGCGCTAAAATGTTGCGAATGTGACATGAAAGGCAATACACCTGTTCCGCGCGAAGGCACGGAGTTTGAAATCGAAGCTGACATCATTATTTCGGCCATTGGCCAAGCTGGTGACTTTGAAGGCGTTGAGGGTTTCGATAATGGCCGCGGTTTCATCGACGTTGAAGCGGGTTATACCGTTAAAGGTCATAAGAAACATTTCGCAGGTGGCGACATTATCAAGCCGCATTTGCTGACCACTGCTATTGGCCACGGTCGGATCGCAGCAGCAACCATCACGGATTTCCTTGATGACGGCGAGATTGAAAAGCGCCCTACAATCGATTTGCACCAGTTCAACCTTCTGGAAGAATTGCACGCACGCGGTAAAGATCCCGAAGCTTACGATCACGAACCAACACGCGGCACGGATAGCGAAGATTTTGCGGTTCACAACTTCGATAACCGCTCGGAAAGCCAAATCGTTAAGCACACCGAGCTGTATAAGGGTCACTTCCCTTATGTAGCGCGCGAAATTCGCGACGAGGTGCGTATTGAGGGCGACGATGTTCTCGGAAACTTCGAAGAACGCATCATCGCTTACACCGAAGAGCAGGCCCAAAAAGAGGGCGAGCGTTGCATGTCTTGTGGCATGTGTTTCGAGTGCGATAACTGCGTGATTTACTGCCCGCAGGATGCTGTATCCCGCGTCAAGAAATCGGATCGTACACTTGGTCGTTATGTTGAAACCGATTACGATAAATGTATCGGTTGCCACATTTGCGCCGACGTTTGTCCAACTGGTTACATCAAAATGGGTCTCGGAGCGTAAAGATGAAAAAGCTGTTCTTAGTCGGAATGATGATACTTGGCCTTTCGATTGGACCAGTCGTGCATGCTCAGGGTGTTTATCCGGATGTCCCCAAGGCAACCGGTGAACCTCATCCCGAGGGCAACGAATTTATGCGAATTAACCACCCCGACCTGTTGCGTCACGACCGTGACCTGACGGTGCGGGACGGGGATCGTGATGTTGATTATTCACTGGCGGGTTGCGTAGCTTGTCATGCGGTCAATGGACCGGATGCCAAACCGGTAACTTCAGAAAGCAGTGAATATTTCTGTCGGGTTTGCCATGACTATGCAGCCGTAAAAATTGATTGTTTCCAGTGTCATAATTCGCTTCCGCCGGATTTGGGTGAAGCATCGTTGATGTTTGACCGCCCTGAACAATCCCTCGACGTGTTGTTGACGTATCTAGAGGGGCTTTCGCGATGAATATTCCCGGATTGAAACCTGCGGGTAGCTGCGGTGGTGGTTGCGCCAGCAAAGAGAAGGGCGCCGATGTGCATCGTCGTGACTTCCTTAAAAGCGGCGCGGCGTTGGCGACGCTTACGTTGGCCCCCGGTGTTACACTGATGGCTATGGGCAACGGTGTTGCCGCAAAGGCTAACCCTGGCGTTCGTTGGGGATTGTTGATTGATGCAGGCAAATGCCCGTCCGACTGCAACGCCTGCGTTACCGCCTGTTCCGATGAGCACGGTTGGGAAAACAACGGTCTGGACACAGACCCGCAGTGGATTCGCAAAGTTACGCTAAAAGATCGTGAAACAGGGCGCGAGAATTCGCTTCCGGTTATGTGCCAGCACTGCGAAAACCCACCTTGCGTGGACGTTTGCCCAACGGGCGCATCGTTTAAACGTGAAGATGGCATCGTTTTGGTTGATCGCCACACCTGTATCGGATGTCGGTACTGCATGATGGCCTGCCCATTCAAGGCGCGCTCCTTCCTGCATGAAAAGGTGACAGACCAAAAGGTCACCACGCCGCGCGGCAAGGGAACGGTTGAGGGCTGCAATATGTGCGTCCACAAACTGGATCGCGGCGACGGTACCACGGCGTGTGTCGAGGCGTGTAACGCCACCGGCAACAACGCCATGATTTTCGGTGATATGAACGATCCCGACAGTGATATTTCCAAGGCCTTGGCCAGCTATCCAAGCATCGAGCTTCGTGCCGATCTTAAGCTGAACCTCGGCGTTCGCTACCAGAACATATAGGAGCGCAACCATGGAACGGATTATTTACCGCGAGCTGAAATCGACACCGAAAGTCTGGGGTCTTCTGGCACTGCTTGGCGTGTTTATCGCGGCTGCTGGTGCGGTTGTTCTTTACGTTGAACACTATGGTCACATTGTAACTGGCATGAACAACCAGATCGTCTGGGGTCTGCCACACGTGTTTGCGATCTTCCTGATTGTTGCGGCTTCAGGCGCGCTGAACGTGGCCTCCATCGGGTCCGTGTTTGGCAAGGTTGCCTATAAACCTATGGCGCGGCTTTCGGCTTTGCTGGCCATCGCGCTGCTCGTTGGTGGTTTGGCCGTTCTGGTGTTGGATTTGGGTCGCCCTGATCGCCTGATCGTGACCATGACCAACTTCAACTTCACCTCGATTTTCACATGGAATATCCTTCTATATACGGGTTTCATGGTGATTGTGGCGATTTATATCTATACGCAAATGGCGCGTGGCCTTCCATCCTATGCTGTGAAAACAGCAGGCCTAGCGGCGTTCCTTTGGCGCCTTATCTTGACCACCGGTACTGGCTCCATCTTCGGCTGGCTGGTTGCACGGCAAGCCTACGACGCGGCCATCATGGCCCCGCTTTTCATTGTGCTGTCCTTTGCAATTGGCATGGCGTCATTTTTGCTGGTCGTGATGGGTATCACCCGCATGACTGGCCGTGCGTTCGGCCCTGAACTTCGCACCCGCCTTGCGCGGCTTTTGGCGATTTTCATCGCAGCGCTGCTGTATTTCACGACCGTACAACACCTGACCAACATTTACGCCGCCGAACATTGGGGTGTCGAGACCTTCATCCTTCGGGATGGTGGCATCTACACATTCCTGTTCTGGGGCGTTCAGGTTCTAATCGGTGGGCTGGTCCCAATGGGAATTCTGTTCCACCCAACGCTGGGAAAACAGGCGCGCATGGTTGTGCTTTCATCGCTGTTGGTAATCGCAGGCGGTTTCGCACAGCTTTACGTTATCGTGATTGGTGGGCAGGCATTTCCGTTGGAAATCTTCCCCGGTTATGATGTCAGCAGCAGTTTTTCCGATGGCGTGGTTAACGCCTACACACCTTCGATGCTGGAATTGATACTTGGTTTAGGCGGTGTGGCGTTGGCGCTGGCTATCACCATAATCGGAATGAAATTCCTGCGTATCTTGCCGAACTCCTTATCAGATGCGAATGTGGCCCCGAAAACTTAATCTAGGGGCTTCATAATGGGCATACGCGACACACATGATCTGCCCGTAACGGCATGACACCGCGCTTCCTAATCGCGGCGGCGCATAAATCTTCGGGCAAAACCGTAATAACGACGGGCTTGTCGCGCGCGCTTTCTATGCGAAGCCTTAAGGTCCAGACCTTCAAAAAAGGCCCTGATTACATCGACCCGATGTGGCTTGGCCTTGCCAGTGGTCGTCCGTGTTATAACCTTGATTTCAACACAATGAACGAGGGCGAAGTTCGCAACCTCCTGTCCAGTCGTGCAGCGGGTGCGGACATTGCGGTTATTGAAAGCAATAAAGGCTTGTACGATGGCGTCGATTTGCACGGTGCGGATTCCAACGCAGCGATGGCCAAACTGATCAAGGTGCCGGTCGTGTTGGTTGTCGACACAACGGGAACCACGCGCGGCATCGCCCCGCTGTTAATGGGATATCAGGCGTTCGATGCAGATGTGAATATTGCTGGCGTCATTTTGAATAAAACAGGTGGCGCGCGCCACGAGGGCAAATTGCGGGCTGCGGTTGAAGAATATACCGACCTTCCGGTTTTAGGTGCGGTTGGCCGCAGCGACGACCTCGAAATCGGGGAGCGTCATCTGGGCCTGACGACACCGTCGGAAACGGGAATGATCCAAGGCTTGATCGACACGCTTGGCCATCGTTTGGCCGATTCCGTTGACCTTGATAAGCTGATTACGATCGCATCGAGTGCGCCCGACCTTGAGTTTACACCCCAAACGCCCGTCGATAAATTCGCGCAAGGCATTCGGATCGGCGTGGCACGTGATACGGCTTTCGGGTTTTACTACCCCGATGATTTTGAGGCATTCGAGGCTGCAGGGGCAGAGTTGGTGTTTTTCGATGCCATTAATGACGCGCATTTACCTGATATAGATGGCTTGTTCATCGGTGGCGGGTTTCCCGAAACCGCGATGGAGAAACTGGAAGCGAATGCCAGTATGCGCCACGAAATCAAGCAAGAAATTGCGGGGGGCATGCCAGCCTACGCAGAATGCGGTGGCCTGATGTATCTTTGTGAAACCTTGGAATGGAATGGTAAGAAGCATAAAATGGCTGGGATAATCCCCGGAAACGCCGTGATGTGCGAACGTCCGCAAGGGCGCGGACACACGCGATTAAGCGCCTCGGATGATTGCCTTTGGCGAGTTGAGGGCGGCACAATCAAAGCGCATGAATTCCACTATGCCAAGGTAGACAACTTGCCGGAAAACACAAAATTTGGCTTTGATGTTCAGCGCGGTACGGGCATTTCCGGCGCACACGACGGCATCATTATTAACAATCTGATGGCTGGATTTTGCCACATGCGAAACACGGATTCGAACCCATGGGTCAGCCGCTTCTTGCGCCACGTCGTTGCCGTTAAGGCAAGAAAAACCCCGCCTGAATAGACGGGGCTTTAACTAATTCATAACGACTAGATCAGGACTTTTTGATCTCGAAGTTGTAGATATCACCGGACTGCTCGGAGCTTGTCAACTCGTTACCAGTTTGACGGCAGAACGCAGCAAAATCCGCAACCGAACCTGGGTCTGTAGACTCGATGGCCAAAGTTTCGCCCGGGGACATACCCTTAAGCGCCTTCTTGGCTTTGATGATTGGAAGTGGGCAGTTCAGCCCTTTTGCGTCAAGTGTTTGATCGGCCATTTTGAAATAGCACCTTTCGTAGTTGGGTTATTCAGGATTACATGAAGTAGTTGATGTCGGCTTTGCCAGCAACTTCCAGCGCAGTCGCCGCGCCACCAAGTTCTACGCCATCAATTAGGTCAGTGTCTTTGATCTCGAACAGATCAAGCGTCATCTGACATGCGATCAGGCGAACATCGGATTCAACGGCAGCTTCGCGAAGATCTTCGATCGACGCAACGCCTTTTTTCGCCATCATATTTTTCATCATTGCAGTCACGCCTTTATCAACACCCGGCAGGCCACCGATGATGTTTGGCATCGCCATGTGTTTGCCCATCATAGGCATTTCCATTGCAGGATTCCCCAGCGTGGACATTTTCAGGTTCAGGTCTTTTTTCAGCAATCCAAGGCCGTAGAAGGTGAAGAACATTGTTACTTCCATGTCCATCGCAGCGCCGGTCGTGCCCAAAATGAATGGTGGGTATGCCCAGTCAAGTGTGCCTTTAGTGGCAATAATCGACATGCTTTTGGAATTGCTTCCGTCGTTTGCGTTATCCAGCATGGCTGGTTCCTCCCTTTGGATTATATCGTAAATTCGTTTATTAGCATGAATGAATACTATTTTTGCTCAAGAGTCAACAAAACAAGGGATTACTTCGTCACGTGTAGATGAAAGCAAAGGGATCACCCTTGCAATATTACCAGTTTCGTATATTAGTAAGTACATATACAAAAACTGCGGGATTTTAGTGGCATGATTGAGAATATGAACCTTGCACAACTTGAAGAGAAAGCTTCTGAAGTAAGCGGGCTTTTGCGTGTTATGTCTAATCAATGGCGCCTACTTATCCTTTGCAATCTTGCGCAGGGCGAGCATTCCGTGCAGCAGTTACAAAAACTGGTAGGCCTTGGTCAATCCGCTTTGTCACAGCATCTGGCAATTCTTCGATATGAAGGTCTGGTTTCAACGCGCCGCGAAGCGCAGTCGATTTTTTATTCGATTGCCAGCGAAGAGGCTGAAACGCTGCTAGGTACGTTGTACGAGATTTACTGTCACATCCCCGTTGCCGAGGAAACCGCGTAAGCGTACCCGCTTCCCGTAAATCGACAGACTATCATATTCCAATATGATGTTGTATACCTGTGCCACCCAACAACCGTGTGATTAATCGCGGGTTGGGGCGTAGCAACGTGACGCAATATGGGAAGTATTATGATCGACGTATTAAGAGATTTAGTCATAGAGTCTCCGGCACTCTATGTAGGTTTTGGCGGCCTGATGATCGGTGTCGTCTTTGGTTACATCGTGTTCAGAACCAACTTTTGCACGATGGGGTCCATTTCGGATATCATGAATTTCGGAGATTACCGCCGTTTCCGCTCATGGCTTTTAGCCACGGCCACGGCCATCATCGGGGCCACGGTAATCGAGATGACCGGAATTGCCGACCTAAGCGGTTCTATTTACCTAACGCCCAGCTTCAACTGGCTTGGCAATATCGCGGGGGGGCTGATCTTCGGCTTCGGTATGGTTTTCGCGGGGGGGTGCACCAGCAAAAACCTTGTGCGGGCAGGTGGTGGCGATCTGCGTTCCTTGATGGTGTTGATCGTTGTCGGAATTTTTGGCTACATGACCATCGGCGGCCTGCTTGGCCCGCTGCGCGTCGCGATATTCTCGCCGGTTACTGTTAACCTTGCTGATTACGGTCTGGATTCACAGCGTACGGGCGATATTTTGGCGGCTATGACTGGCCTTAACCTAAGCTGGGCGCGCAATATTGTTCTTGTTGTCGTTCTTGCGGCATACCTTGGATATATTTTCAAAGACAAAGGGTTTCGCTCATCCCCTGTCCACATCATTGCAGGTGTCGGTATCGGGCTTTGTGTAACGGCTGGCTGGTTCCTGACGGGTCTTGCGCTGGATGATTTCGCCGATGTTCCGGTGCAGCTTGCCTCGTTAACTTATGTGCGTCCATCGGGCGACACGCTGGATTATCTGATGCGTTTCACGGCCTATTCTGCCCCAAGCTTTGCAGTTGTAACGACCTTGGGCGCGCTTCTGGGCGGGTTCCTTGGTGCGGTAATCCACGGCAAATTCGCCATCGCGACATTCGCTGATGCCAAAGACACCAGGCGCAACCTGTTTGGTGCGGCTTTGATGGGTATCGGGGGGGTTATTGCACTAGGTTGTACCGTTGGCCAAGCCGTTTCGGGCGCGTCAACCATGGCACTTGGTTCCTACATCACATTCGTATTCATTGTACTTGGCGGAATCGCCGGTATGAAAGCCTTCGAATTTATATTGATGAGAGAAGCCTAAAAGAATTCGGCCCCCGCATTCCGCAGGGGCCGTTTCAACTATTCGTCGCCGCGAAGTTGCGTGGCGATATTCAAAGCAATTGCCTTGTAAACTTTGGTATGCGGCCCGTCAGGATCGGCAACCACCGTCGGTTTGCCTTCGTCCGAGTGTATACGAATATCCATATGCAACGGAATCGCGCCAAGGAACGGAACGCCCAGCTTGATCGCCTCGTCCTTCGCGCCGCCATGGCCGAAAATATCCGAGGTTTCGCCACAATGCGGGCAGATGAAGTTACTCATATTCTCGATAATCCCGAGGATAGGCACATCAACATCCTGGAACATTTTCAGCCCCTTGCGCGCGTCAATCAGCGCCAAATCCTGCGGTGTGGATACGATAACCGCGCCAGCCATCGGCACTTGCTGCGCCATCGTCAACTGCGCATCACCTGTTCCCGGAGGCATGTCCAAAATCAACACGTCCAGCGTACCCCAATTGGTTTCATGAACCATTTGCATCAACGCAGACACAATCATTGGGCCGCGCCAGATAACCGGTTTATCCTCTTCCATCATGAAGCCCATCGACATCACTTTGACGCCGTAAGAATCCTTCGGAATGATCTTCTCGTCAACGATATCAAGCTGGCCCGCACCACCCATAAGGCGCGGAATGGAGGGGCCGTAAATATCTGCATCCAGCAAACCAACACGCAAACCGAGTGACGACAATGCCAGCGCGATATTCGCAGAAGTGGTCGATTTACCAACGCCACCCTTACCAGACGCAACAGCAACAACCGCACCAACGCCGGGGATCGCCGATGACAACGGGCGCATATCGCGACCGACAGGTTTGGATGTCTGCAATTGTGGCGGTTGTTCCGCAGCAGCAGGCGCGTCAACGGCGGCGGTCAGAACTACCAGCGCGGAATCGATTCCGTCCAGTGCTTCGACACGTGTTTGCGCGTCATCACGGATCGGGTCAAAGTTTCCGCGAAATTCATCCGGAACGGTTATGGAAAAGATAACTTTCCCCTCGGTTTGCGTAATTTCAGACACCAGACCCAGCGAAACCAGATCTCCGTTAAGGCCATCAACCGCGATTTGGGACAGTTCGCCCAGTATCCGGTCCGATAAAGAATCAGCCATGTTTCCCCCATTTTGTTTAGCGTTTGTTGAACGCTGATTGCTTATTTATGCGTATATTAGAATATACCAACATAATTGACAACCATTCTGTGTTATCCGAACGGCCTACGCAAATTCCTTGACTTACCGACGCGAATCCCAGAAAGCTGAACGGGCAAGGTTCCCCACATGTTTGCACAAGCACTCGGGGATGAAACGGGAATGCGTTGAGGGATTACCCATATCGGGGCCCAAAGCCGCAGCCGCCCCCGCGACTGTATGTGGTTAGCGGGCATCATATGCCACTGGTTAATACCCGGGAAGGCGATGCCAGCCAAAAACCACAAGCCAGGAGACCGGCCTCGCAAATGTGTCAACAAACACCGTCGGGGAAGACGGTAAGGAGAACTGAAAATGACTACAGCTGCACAAACGGCCGTCAAAACCGAAACAAACATGGCTTCAATCGCGTTCGCAGCGTTTTTGGGCTTGTCGGTATTGTTCATCACAGGGTTTGCAAGTTCTGCAACGCTGCATGATACAGCCCACGACATGCGTCACGCTATTGGCTTTGCCTGTCACTAAACCATGCTAAAAAATCTGGTTTACAGCGCATTGTTCGCTGGTCTCGCTGCGGGGGTAATAGTCGCAGCGATGACAATATTTATGCTTGTCCCAACCATTCTTGAAGCGGAGCTTTACGAAACAGGGCAACTCATCCATTTCGGTGACGTAAACGCTGCCATGCCCGATATCGAGGCCGAACAGGATTGGGCACGCAACGGCTTAACCGCGCTTTATGCCGCCACGATCTATATCGGCTTTGCCTTCGTGATGGTCGCCGCAATGGCGTTCGCGCAGGAAAAAGGCGTTCAAATCACTACTCGCAGCGGCATCCTTTGGGGCCTGGCAGGCTACGCCGCATTTCAACTTTCCCCAGCGATGGGAATTGCGCCGGAATTACCGGGTATGATTTCTGCGGAGTTAGTCCCGCGGCAGATTTGGTTTGTTGGCACGGTGGTTGCGACATTGGTAGGTATCGGCGCCGTGGTGTTCGGCAAAAACTGGCTGCACTGGGGTGTTGGGTTGGTGATCTTGGCCCTCCCGCACATCATAGGTGCGCCCCATCCCGAAGTGTTTGGAGGCATCGTTCCTCCCGAACTTGCGGCTGGATTTGCTGGTCGCAGTTTGGCTGTCGGAGCTGTTGGGTGGATTGCGCTTGGCGTGCTATCCGCGTATTTCTGGCTCCAAGAAAACGCCTAACGAACAGAGAATTCCGCCGTCACAGGATGATGGTCGGAATTCTCGAACCCAAGGTCTGTTGTGGTAATCCGCTGCAACCGGACATTTGGCGAATACGCAAAACCGTCGATGATGGTGGTGTAATTCTCCCCCTCCACATAAGGTTTGTGCAGCGTTCGCACCGTTGGCGTGCGTTCATCCACGCCAAAGTGCCATCCTTCGGGTAGCAGATCTTGCGGGAAATCGTAAATCCAGAACAAGTCCACCTTTGCTGTGGTATGGGGAAATTCAACATCCGAAATTCGCATGTTCCAATCCCCTCCAAGCACCACGTAGTTACCTTTGTCATACTCGGATTTGGCGAATTCGAACACCGCTTCAACTTGCGCGCGCCGCACATTCGCTCCGTCATCAAATGCCGATAGATGGAGGTTCACCAACACCCATTTACGATCCGTGCCGCGAATAGGAATTTCAGTAACGATCGCGGCGTAGTATCGCTTGATGCCGAGAAAGAAATACCCCGGCTCTTGTGGTAATTCATACGCGCGGGTCACATCTGTGTCGGCGCGTGCATAAACGCCCATGCCGTGAGAAATATCGTAAGGCTTGGGGGCGTTTATCCCAAGGTCTTCCCAATAAACTGCGGAATACCCTGTCAGGTTGCCCTCGATTGCTGTGCGAACCGGAACGTCGCGCGTCAAAACACTGGCGTTGGCAAGTTCTTGAAACAAAAGGAATTGAGCATCGAAATTGCCGGTCTCAACGCCTATCGCCTGAACCGCCTGCGCAATTTCGCCAGCATCAAGCGCACGCATATGCTTTCCGCCATCCGCAACGAAATCCGCATCCGCTCCCAGCGCACCGTAACCGATATTCCATGTGGTCACGCTGATCTGATTGCCTGCGGTTGGAAGGGCCGTATCACCTAGGACGTCCAACTCGCCGTAAACCGGCAGATTTCCACAGGCCGACAGGGTGAATGCAACGATAAGCAGACGGATAAATTTCATGCACCAACCTACAAGCCCAAAAAATGCGGCCCCCGAATCATTCGAGGGCCGCAGAATATGTTAACCGATAAACCGGTATTAGTCGTCGTCTTCAACTGTTGTGAAAGTCGCAAGATACGCGATCAGATTCGCACGATCGTCTTCGCTTTTCAGGCCTGCAAAAGACATTTTGGTTTTCGCTACGAAATCGCGCGGTTTCGTGAAAAATGCGTTCAGGTTTTCAATTGTCCAAACAGCGTCTTCTTCGCTCAAGGCAACCATACCCTTGGAATACCTGAAATCTTCGAAGTTTCCAATTTCCGCACCAATCATGTCATTTAATGGCGGGCCAGTACGTGTTTTGGCATCTTCGCCAATCGTGTGGCAGGCCTTGCACTTTTTGAAAACCTTTTCACCGGCAGCCGCGTCGCCACCCGCAAGCGCAGCTTCAAGGATCATAGCTTGCGCATTGTCGTCTTCGGCGCCCCCGTGGGATCCTGCGAACACGGCGGTAGATGCCAACATGAAGGCGCCAGTAAGCGCGAAAGTAACCAATTTCATTAATCTGCCTTTCCATTTTGTTTACCGATGTCACGTATAAGCGACACTCGGAAGCAATGCATTGATATGCGTCATTAACACCTTATACATAGCCTTAACATGCGGCGAAACCTCATAGGCGGGTGATCGCCATCAATAGCGATAAATACTTACGAAATGATTACCAATGCGCCAACTGACCTGCTTCAAATCCTACGACATTCGCGGCAAGCTCGGCGAGGAGTTGAACGAGGCTATAGCCTACGACATCGGAGCCGCCGTTGCGCAAAGTATGTCCCCTAAATCCGTGGTTCTGGGTGGGGACTGCCGTGAAACCAGTGCCGATTTGAAAGCCGCCGTGGCGCAAGGGTTGCTCGATATGGGGGTTAACGTCCTCGACATCGGTATGTGCGGAACGGAGGAGGTCTACTTCGCTACCGACCATCTGAACGCCGATGCTGGGGTGGAGGTCACGGCCTCCCATAACCCCATTGATTACAACGGTATGAAGATCGTCGGGAGGGGATCACGGCCCCTTAGCCCCGAAGTTGAAATGACCGCAATTCGCAAGTCTGCCGAACGCGCTGATTTCACCTTCGCAACTGTTAAGGGAACGTTGACGAATGCTAACATTCGTGCGGATTACGCCGCGAAGATCTGTTCATTCATCACCCCCTCAAAACTGAAACCACTGAAAATTCTCGTTAACGCGGGCAACGGAACCGCTGGCCCCGCATTTGACGAGATTACCAAACAGTTGGCCGCCCAAGGCGCGCCGCTTACGTTTGTGCGTATGGACCATGAACCGGACGCCAGTTTCCCGAACGGCATTCCCAATCCGTTGTTGCCCGAAAACCAGCCCCGCACCGCTGCCACCGTTGTCGAACATAACGTAGATTTCGGTGTCGCATGGGACGGCGATTTCGACCGCTGCTTTTTCTTCGATCACACGGGCGCGTTTGTTGACGGGTATTACATCGTCGGGCTTCTGGCACAGCAGGCTTTGAACGCGCACAAAGGTGCGACCATTATCCATGATCCGCGCATGGTATGGAATACACAGGAAATTGTCGCCGATCTTGGCGGTAAAGCGGTGCAGGCCCGCACCGGGCACGCCTATCAAAAGGCGGCCATGCGCGAACACGGCGCGGTTTATGGCGGCGAGATGAGCGCGCACCATTATTTCCGAGATTTTTCCTACTGCGACAGCGGCATGATCCCGTGGCTTATGGTGGCCGAACTGATCTCGACAACCGGAACCTCGCTGGCAGACTTAATCGCTAGTCGCAAAGCCAAATTCCCCACCTCGGGCGAGCAGAACTTCACCATCGAAGACCCCACCGCCGCCCTGAAAACCGTTGAAACCGCACTGGCAAGCGAGGCGCAACAGGTTGAGCATTTTGACGGTCTCAGCATGGATTTCGGCGATTGGCGGTTAAACCTGCGCATGTCGGGAACCGAACCGCTGGTGCGCCTGAATATCGAAACGCGCGGGGATAAGGCCGCCATTGCCACACACCTCGCACGCGTTATCGCGTTGCTCGACCTATGAAGGTTATCGTCATAGGGGCCGGAATCACCGGCGTTTCCTCGGCTGAATGGCTGCGCCGTGATGGTTGGGATGTGACCCTGATTGACCGTATTGATCCGGGGCATCCTGATCAAACATCGTTTGGAAATGCAGGGTTGATCGCGCGCGGGGCAATAATCCCCGTGTCCGTTCCGGGCCTTGCCGCCAAAGCACCTGCCATGTTGCTGAACCCGAATTCCCCGCTTTATATGCGCTGGTCCTACCTACCGCGCCTGTTGCCTTGGCTGATCCCGTTCCTACGCAACGGCAATGTCAAAAAGGTAACCGAAATCGCCGCAGGACTAGCCGCATTAACCAACGATTCCGTTGACCAACATCAGGCCCTATCCGCCGGAACCCCCGCCGCCGCGTTCATCCAAACTGGCGAGTATGTTAACCTTTACGCCAGCAAATCCGACTACGATGCCGACCCATTATCTTCATCGCTGCGCAAAGAACACGGTTTTGACCCTGACCACATCAACCGTGCCGAAATTCTGGAACGCGACCCCAACCTTGGCCCCACATACACCTTCGGCACGGTCTATAAAGACTACGGCTGGCTATCTTCACCCGGCGATTACGTCGCGGCGTTGTTTGGCCATTACCAATCCCAAGGCGGCGGCTTCAAACGCGGGGAGGTTGCCGACATCACCGCAGGCGAAAACCCTTCGGTTACATTGAAAGACGGGCAGAAGCTGACAGCCGACAAAATCGTCTTATCTGCCGGTGCATGGTCCAGCTTGCTGACCAAAAAACTGGCCCCGAAAGTGAAACTGGAGGCGGAGCGCGGCTATCACGTCTCCATGTTCAACCCCAACTTCACCGCGCCGAACCCGTACATGATAACCGACTCCCGTTTCGTTCTGACCCCCATGGATGGCTTCTTGCGCGCCGCTGGCGTGGTCGAATTTGGCGGCCTCGATGCCCCTGCCGCCACAGCGCCCGTCAACCTGTTGCGAAAGCAGATGAAGAAAGTCTATCCCAAGCTGGAATTCGAATATGACGAGGTCTGGATGGGCCGCCGACCAACCACCCCCGACAGCATGCCGGTACTAGGCGAAAGTCTCGACGCCCCGAACATCATTCACGCATACGGCGGCCAGCACATCGGCCTGACAATTGGCCCAAGACTTGGCAGAATGGTGGCGGATATAGCGGGCAATCGCCGCACAAACGTGGATATCAGTGCTTATAAAGTGGACAGGTTTTAACTATTCCCACTCCATCTCCGCAAACACCTGCTGGGCGTTGCGTTTCGCCAATCCCTCAAAGTTTTCCAGATAGGCAAATGCCCCCTGTTCGACGTTAACGGATTCGATAATATCGCCACCGTTGTCGATATACGCCCCCATCTGTTCGCGTAGATTCACCAAATAATCGTAGGTATCCGCTGTTGCTCCGGCAAGGTCCGTTGGGCCACCGTGACCAGGCACGATATGCGTCGGGTTCAGCGCAGCTACGGCCTCGAATACGTCGATCCATGTGCCGGAATGGGACTGATCGCCAATCCCCAAAATCCGTTCCATATAGACGATATCACCCGTGAAAACGGTCGAGGCCGAAGGCACCCAAACGAAACTATCCCCCGGCGTATGCGCTTGCCCTGCATAGGTGATTTCGAACGCCACGCCGCCAA
>Ga0256839_1003450_pt1 | contig 16287 bp, 17 predicted proteins | sample 354166metaG_FD_185968 | JGI IMG/M metagenome (GOLD analysis project Ga0256839, IMG submission 185968) | Hydrothermal vent microbial communities from Mid Atlantic Ridge, Atlantic Ocean - 354-166 | ecosystem: Environmental > Aquatic > Marine > Hydrothermal vents | place: Atlantic Ocean: Mid... | reverse complement strand
AGAGCCGGGATTTCGATGTCCGGCTCACCTTCCTTGGGCAATGTCCCGTAGGCATAGGCACCCGCGAGAACCGTCATGATGATGAAGGCAATCACCATGCGGGCGCGATCGCCTGCCCAGTCGACAATTCCCCTCATTACGTTTTCTCCCGGTAGACCGGCACGACCTCGACACCGTCCACCACATATTCCTGCCCGACAACGATCACGTCAACTTCGGGCGGCAGACCGGCCACCCATATCCCTTCCGGGGTGTCACGCACGACCTCCACCGGCAGGAACCTGACACGGTTGTCGCCGGTCACCGTGCGCACGCCGATGTCGCCCGCGTCGTTCAGGGTCAGCGATGAAAGCGGCAGCAGATGGGCCTTGCTGTCGTCCGACGCAATGACGATTTCGGCGGTCTGGCCGTCGCGGATCGCACCGCCCGGGTTGGGCACGTCGATTTCGACGCGGAAGGTGCGCGTGATCGGGTCGGCCGAACGGGACACGAAGGTGACGATCCCGGCGATTTCCCGGCCGGTTGCCAGCCGCCCACCCGCCTGGACGCCGTTCCTGACGCGGGCCACGTCGATTTCGGGGATGAAGCCCACAAGTTTGATCGGATCAAGCTGGATCACCGTCGCGCAATGCCCGCCCGGTTGCAACAAGGAGCCGGTTTCGGCGCTGTCGCTTTCCAGCAAACCGGCAAAGGGCGCGGTGATCTTGAGGCGCGATATTTCGCGCTCGGCGGCGGCGACCCCGGCCTGGGCGGATTGTATGCCGGCATGGGCGGCCTCGACCGCGGATTTGGCGCTGGCAACGCCCGAGCGGGCGGCCTCGACGGCGGCCTTGGCGCTTTCGAAGCCGGCACGCGCGGTGGCCAGTCGGGTCTGCGAGGCAAAGCCGTCTTGTGACAGGCTTTCGGCGGCGCGCAGGTTCAGTTCCGCTTCGGCAAGACGGGCCTGGGCTTCGGACAGGCGGGCGCGGGCAGCCGGCAGGCCGGCTTCGGCTTCGGGCAGCCGGGCCTGCGCCTGAGTCAGGCGGGCGCGGGTTTCGAGCAGCGAAATCTCGCGCGTGCCCGGGTCAAGCTGACACAGGATTTCGCCTTCTGAAACGATGCTTCCTTTTGGCCGCGGAACGGAAATGACCTTGCCGCTGGTCTCGGAGCGCACCTGCACCTGGCGGGCGGCTTCGGTCCGGCCGCGCACAAAGACCGCATTGGCAATGTCACCGGTAGTCGATTTCTGCACGACCACCGAAATGATGTCCTGATCCGGGCCTTCACCCTGGCTTTCGGCCGTGGCCTGCGCGTCGGAACCGCCCGTTTCGGCCTGATCGTCACTTGTGCCGGCGACGATTTCGCCGGTTTCCGTGCCGGTTGCAAATTCCATCAGCCGCTGGCGCTCGAAGACCAGAAAATAAAGCGTGGTCATCACCAGAATGGCGGTGATGATCGGAAAAATTCGCATACAACTACCCTGTCACCTCGGACCAAGCGCCGGACCAACTGGTCCAATTCGCCTTCACATAGGTTTTCTGCGCTGGTTTCACAACCCCTTTAGCGTGTATTTGAACGATTGCGGCGGCTGTCCGGCGCATGGCCCTGCGTGTTGGTGCGCTGGCTATTGGCATCCGGGAACGGGTTGCGATAAGACAGGGCATTCGCAGCAGGAGACACGGCGTGAGCGACACTGACAGTTTCATTGAAGAAGTCACCGAAGAGGTGCGCCGGGACCGGCTGTTCAAACTGATGAAGAAATATGGCTGGATTGCCATTGCGCTTGTGATTCTGCTGGTCGGCGGGGCCGCCTACAACGAATGGCGCAAGGCCCGCGATCAGGCGGCGGCCGAGGCGATGGGGGATGCCATCCTGGCGGCCTTCCAGCTGGACGATCCGGCAAGACGCGCCGAGGCCTTGGCCGGGATCGCCGCGCCGGGCGATGCGCGCGCCATTGTGGCCATGCTCGCAGCCAATGACGCCCAGGAGGCCGGCCAGACCGATCAGGCCCTGTCGATGCTGGCGCAAATCGCCAATGACAGTGATATCGCCGAACGCTACCGCCACCTGGCGGAACTGAAAATCATGCTGATCTCGGCCGGCAGCCTGGCACCGGAAGAACGCCTTTCAAGGCTTGCGCCACTGGCCGCGCCGGGTGCGCCATATCGGCTGTTGGCGGAAGAACAGATGGCCATTGCCGAGATCGATGCCGGCCAGGAACAACAGGCGCTGGACCGGTTGCGGGCAATTATTGACGATGACGCCGCGACGACGGGCTTGCGTCGGCGCGCAACACAGTTGATTGTGGCCCTGGGTGGAGAGCCGAACCCGGCTTAGGGACCGACCGGTAATTCAGGGGTGCAAGGGGGCGAGCACATGAAGCTGACACACAGGGCAGCGGTGGGGCATGGCAGGCAAGGCGCGGGACTGCGCCGCAACCTGGTTTTCGGTCTGATCGCGGGCCTGGCGCTGTCGGCTTGTGCGCCGCGCGAAACCATTCTGCCCGGCGAGCGGCTGGCGATCCGGCCCGGCCTTGAAGAACCGGTGAACCGCGCCGCACCGATCCGCCTTTCGCGCCAGGTCAATCATGCAAGCTGGTCGCAGCGTGCCGGCAACGCGCGCCATGCCATCCAGCACCCGGCACTTGGCCCGGCGCCCGAGCTGCTCTGGTCCGCCCCGATCGGGCAGGGCAATGACCGGCGCCACCGTATCACCGCCGACCCGGTCGCGGCCGACGGGCGCATCTTTACCCTCGACAGCCGCGCGCAGGTCAGCGCCGTCTCGACATCCGGCGCGCCGCTGTGGAGCCGCGATCTGACCCCGGCAAGCGACAACCCGGATGACGCCTCCGGCGGCGGGCTGGCGGTGGTCGGTGGCCGGCTGTATGTGACGACCGGCTTTGGCGATCTGCTTGTGCTGGACGCAGCCGACGGCGCGGTGATCTGGCGCCAGCGGCTTGACGCACCGGCGGCAGGGGCGCCGACGGTGGCGGACGGCATGGTCTATGTGACAACGCGCGACAGCCGCGGTCTGGCCATCCGCGCCGATGACGGGCGCGTGGCGTGGCAACTCAGCGGGGCGCCCTCGGTCTCGGGGGTCGTGGGGGGCGCGGCCCCGGCCGTCGGCACGCCCTATGTGATTTTCCCCTACAGTTCGGCCCAGATCGTCGCGGCCTTTCCCAAGGGAGGGCTGCAGGTCTGGAAAGCGTCGGTGGCTGGTTCGCGCCCGGGCCGGGCCTATGCGCAGCTGAAGGATGTGACCGGCGACCCGGTCGTGCGCGGGGCGGTCGTCTATGCCGCCAACCCATCGGGGCGCACGGTCGCCGTCAGCATGCGTGACGGTGAACTGATCTGGAGCGCGCGCGAGGGGGCGACCGGGCCGGTCTGGGTCGATGGCGGCTCGGTTTTCCTGGTGTCGGACGAAGCCGAGCTGGTCCGGCTGGACGCACGCGACGGCACCCGTGTCTGGGCGGTGGCGCTACCCGACTTCGTCCCGGTGCGCAACGCGCGCCGCAAGCGCGACGTGTATGCGCATTTCGGGCCGGTGCTGGCCGGGGGCCGGCTTTGGGTGGCCTCGGGTGACGGACGGCTGCGCGGCTTTGATCCGGTTGACGGGTCGCTGGATCATGTGACGGATTTGCCGGGCGGGGCCAGCACACGCCCGATCGTTGTCGACGGTGTTCTTTACCTTGTCAGCGCCGACGGGCAACTTCAGGCTTTTCGTTGACGTCGTGCCGGTGTAAGGCTGGCAACTTGTTTTGACCGGAGCCGAAGCCGATGAGCTTTACCCTTGCCATTGTTGGTCGTCCCAACGTGGGGAAATCGACGTTGTTCAACCGCCTCGTGGGCAAGCGCCTTGCGTTGGTGGATGACCAGCCGGGCGTGACGCGCGACCTGCGCGAAGGCGAGGCGCGCCTGGCGGACCTGCGTTTCACGGTGATCGACACCGCGGGCCTGGAAGAGGCCACCGACCAGTCCTTGCAGGGCCGGATGCGGGCGCTGACCGAACGCGCTGTCGAGATGGCGGATGTCTGCCTGTTCGTGATCGACGCGCGCGCCGGGGTGACCTCGGCCGATGAGGTCTTTGCCCAGATCCTGCGCAAGAAGAACGCCCACGTCCTGCTGGCTGCCAACAAGGCCGAAGGCTCGGCGGCGGATGCCGGTCTGATCGAGGCCTTTTCGCTGGGGCTGGGCGAGCCGATCAGGATGTCGGCAGAACACGGCGAAGGGATGATGGAATTGTATTCGGCCCTGCAACCCCTGGCGGATGGCTTTGCCGAACGCGCCAGGGCGGATGCGCCGGAAGTGGATGTGGATGTCGGGGAGGAAGGCGAGACGCAGGCGCCAACGCCTGACAAGCCCATGCAGATTGCGGTGGTCGGGCGGCCGAACGCCGGGAAATCGACCCTGATCAACAAGATCATTGGTGAAGATCGCTTGCTGACCGGGCCGGAGGCCGGGATCACGCGCGATGCGATCTCGGTGTCGGCCGACTGGGACGGGGTGCCGGTTCGCATTTTTGACACCGCTGGCATGCGCAAGAAGGCCAAGGTGCGCGACAAGCTCGAGAAACTGTCGGTCTCGGACGGGCTGCGGGCTGTGCGCTTTGCCGAGGTCGTGGTCGTGCTGCTCGATGTGAACGTGCCGTTCGAACAGCAGGATCTGCGGATTGCCGACCTGGCCGAACGGGAAGGCCGCGCGGTGGTTCTGGCGGTGAACAAATGGGACCTCGAGCGCGACAAGAGCAACAAGATCAGAGAGTTGCGCGAGGAGTTTGAACGGCTTCTGCCGCAGTTGCGCGGCGCGCCCCTGGTCACGGTGTCGGCGAAAACCGGCAAGGGGCTGGACCGGTTGCATGGGGCGATCCTGCGCGCCTACGAGGTCTGGAACCGGCGCATCCCCACGGCGCGGCTCAATGAATGGCTGGCCGACATGGTCACGGCGCACCCGCCCCCGGCACCGGCCGGGCGGCGCATCAAGCTGCGCTACATGACCCAGGTCAAGACCCGGCCCCCCGGTTTCGTCGTGATGGCTTCGTTTCCGGACAAGCTTCCGGCAAGCTATTCACGCTATCTTGTCAATGGGTTGCGGGAGGACTTTGACATGCCCGGCACGCCGATCCGGCTGACATTCCGCAGCCAGTCGGACAAGAATCCCTACAAGGACAAGAAGAAGTCGAAACCGTCGCGGCTGCGCAAACATCTTGGCAAGAAGCCCTTCGACAAATGACACGCCCGTGCCGGGCGTGATTGCCTGACTTGATGCCTCCGGCGGGAGTATTTTGGCAAGATGAAGGCGGGGTGTTTGCGGCTTCAACTTGCCGAAAATACTCTTGGGGGTGAATGCCCGCCTGGGCGGGCAGAGGGGGCAAAAGCCCCCAGCCCGGCGTCAGACCAGCGCGCCTTCTGCCGTGATCATGGTCTTGCCGCCCAGATACGGGGCCAGCGCGGCGGGCAGGGTGACGGAACCGTCTTCCTGCTGGCCGTTTTCCAGCACTGCGATCAGGCAGCGCCCGATGGCCACGCCCGTGCCGTTCAGGCTGTGCACGAATTCCGGTTTGGCGTCTGCGCTCGGGCGGAAGCGGGCGTTCATCCGCCGCGCCTGAAAATCGCCGCAGGTGGAGACCGAGGAAATTTCGCGATAGGTGTTCTGCCCCGGCAGCCAGACCTCGATGTCATGGGTGCGGCGGGCGGAAAAACCGATGTCGCCGGTGCACAGTTTCACCGTGCGGTAGGGCAGGTCCAGCGCTTCGAGGATGGCTTGCGCGCAGTCGGTCATCCGGGCGTGTTCGGCCTCGCTCTGATCGGGGGTGCAGATCGTTACCATCTCGACCTTTTCGAACTGGTGCTGGCGCAGCATGCCGGTGGTGTCCTTGCCGGCGCTGCCGGCTTCGGAGCGGAAGTTCACCGAATGCGCCACCATGCGGATCGGCAGCGCCTCGGCGGCCAGCACGTCGCCGGCGACCGTGTTGGTCAGCGGCACCTCGGTTGTCGGGATCAGCCACCAGCCGTTGGTGGTCTGGTAGCTGTCCTCGGCGAATTTCGGCAGTTGCCCGGTGCCCACCATCGCCTCGTCGCGCACCAGCACCGGGGTGTTCATCTCGGTCAGGTCGTGGTTTTCGGTGTGAAAATCCAGCATGAACTGCGCCAGCGCCCGGTTCAGCCGCGCCATGGCGCCGCGCAGAACCACGAAACGCGACCCCGAAAGCTTCGCGGCGGTGGCGAAGTCGAGCCCCCTTGCGGCGGCAAGTTCGAAATGTTCGCGCGGCTGGAAATCGAAGGCGGGCGGGGTGCCCCATTTGCGGATTTCCACGTTGTCGTCTTCGCTCTCGCCGTCGGGCACGTCGTCGGCAACGATGTTGGGCAGTTCCAGCAACAGCGCGCGCAGCTCGGCGTCGCGCGCGCGGGCGTCGTCTTCCAGCCGGGCGATTTCGTCCTTCTTGGCGGCGACCAGCGCGCGCAGGCGCTCGAATTCGGCGTCATCGCCTTTCGCCTTGGCAGCACCGACCTGCTTGCTGGCCGCGTTGCGTTCGGCCAGAGCGGCCTCGGCGGCGGCGATGGCGGCGCGGCGGGCCTCGTCAAGCGCGAGGATGCGGGCCGAGACGCCCGAGAGCCCCCGGCGGGCCATGGCGGCGTCGAAGGCTGCGGGGTTTTCGCGGATGGCGCGGATGTCGTGCATGGCTGGTCTTCCCGTCTGAATCGCGTTCGGGTCGGGTTATGACCGATTTTTCGGCGGGGTGTAAGTGGCGGGGTCGGCGCGCCATTTGTTGTATTCGGCCTCGAAGGATAGCGGGTCGAGTTCGGTATCGGGCCAATGGGCGGGGCGGGTGATGCCGGGGGGGAGGGTGACGCTGGCGTCACCGAAGATTGAATTGACCTGGTCCTGGGAAATATTGACCATTGACCAATCAACCTCCCTCACTGACGCACCTCGGAGAGTAGCGTCAGTGAGGGAGGTTTTTTCGTCCAGATGCGCGCCCCCGAGGTCTGCCCCTTCCAGATGCGCGCCCCTGAGGTCTGCCCCTTCCAGATGCGCGTCCCAGAGGTTTGCCCCTTCCAGATGCGCGTCCTCCAGCCGGGCCTTCGTGAAATCGAGCACGCGCAGATCAAACCCCTGCAGGTTGGCGCGGCGCAGGTTGATGCGGCCCTCTTGCAGTGTCACGCCGGGTATCCGTTGCAGCCGCCCCAACGCCTGCGCGGCGCGTTCCATGTCAGAGCGTTTGCGGGTCAGGCCCCCGGCCCAAAAGCCCAGATCGCCCGGCGCGGCATCCTTAGGTGGCGTTTCCGGCAGGTGTTCCGCCGAAAGCTCCACCACGTAGACCGACAGCAGGCTGGCCACGCGATCCGCGGCCTCGGGGCGTTCGTGCACCAGCCCTTCGAGCCGGTCGATGGCGGCGTTGCGGGCCACCAGGTCGTCCTGCCATTCGCTCAGCACCCTTTCCTCGGCCCCCTGGCCCGTCACGCGGGTCACCTGCCGGCGGGCGGACAGCCCTTCGCTGGCGGCGTTGATCTTGTCGTTGAACAGGCTTTCGGCAGCGATTTCGGCCTGGCGGCTGGCGACCTGGGTGCGCCAGATCACGAAGGGCGCGCCGAGCAGAAAGGCCAGCAGCACCCCGGCGGCGCGCATGTCGAAATTGTCGGGAGGGTTGCCCAGCCCGGTCGCGACCTTGGCAAAGTCGAAAAGCGTGGCGAAAAAGATGATTGCGAGGGTCAGGGCGAGGAGCGCCAGCAGAAAGCCGACGAATGCGCCGAGCGGGCGGGCGCGGCCAAAGTCCCAGCCAGCAAGCGGGCGCAGGCCGAGCCAGTCGGGCAGGCCGGGTTTGTTGCCGGGCGGTGTTGGGTCTTTGGCTTGGTCCATTGCTTTTCCCTTCGCGCCCATATTGACAGGGCGGCGGTGCTTGGCAAGCTGTTGGCATACCGCCCGGCATCGCCGGGCAGCGCCCGGACCTCCCCCACGGGGAGGGCGCTACTCGCCCACCCCGAGGTCCGGGGCGACCGCGGTGGCGCGCGCTATTGCCGCGGCCTTGTCGGCGGGAAAATCGGGCTTCCCCTTGCTTGCCAACGCCCAGGCCCACATATAGGGTGCGCGCCAATCCACGAGGGGCGGGGACCCGCCACATTGAAAAGGACCACCTGATGTTCGTAACACCTGCCTATGCGCAAGCGGCCGGGGGCGGCAGCGCGATTGCCAGCTTCATTCCGCTGATCCTGATCTTTGCGATCATGTATTTCCTGCTGATCCGTCCGCAGCAAAAGAAGCTGAAAGAGCATCAGGCGATGGTCGAGGCGGTGCGCCGGGGCGACCAGGTGGTGACCCAGGGCGGCATCGTCGGCAAGGTGACCAAGGTTATCGACGACCGGGAAGTCGAGGTCGAGATCGCCAAGGGCGTCAAGGTGCGGGTGATCAAGTCGACGCTGTCGCAAGTGATCTCCAAGACGAAACCCGCGTCGGAGTGATCGACGCTTATCGGGCAGGCAAACATGCTGCAAATTGAGACCTGGAAGCGCGTCGTCATATGGGGGCTGGTCGTTCTTGGCCTGCTCTATGCGATGCCGAACGCGTTCTACAGCCGTGTCGAACAACATAACGATGCGGTGCAAGCGATTGAAATACAGGGCGAAACGCCGGAACTGGCGGCGGCGCGCGATGGCTGGCCGTCTTGGCTTCCGTCGCGCCTTGTGAACCTTGGGCTGGACCTGCGCGGGGGCGCGCATCTGCTGGCCGAAGTGAAGGTCGAGGATGTCTATGCGGATCGGATGGATGGCTACTGGCCGGAAATCCGCGACGCCCTGCGCGCGGCGCGCGACGAGGTTGGCACGATCCGTCGCCAGCCCGGGCCGGAAGGTGAGCTGCGCATCAAGATTTCCAGGCCCGAAGGCATGGCGCGCGCGCTCGAGATCGTGCGCGGGCTGGCGCGCCCGGTTGTCTCGCTGACCGGGGTCGGGGCCTCGGACATCGAGGTTTCGGGGCAGGGCGACACGATCACCGTGCGCCTGTCGGACGCCGAAAAGCAGTTGACCGACGACCGCACGATCAAGCAGTCGCTTGAAATCATCCGTCGGCGGGTCGACGAGGTGGGCACGCGCGAGCCGACCATTCAGCGCCAGGGCGAGCGGCGCATCCTGATCCAGGTGCCGGGCATCGGCTCGGCCGAAGAACTGAAAAAGCTGATCGGGACCACGGCGCGGCTGACCTTTCATCCGGTGGTCGGGCGCAGCTCGGACCCCGATGCAAGGGCGGGCGCGCGGCAGGTGGTCTACCCGTCGCTTGACGAAGAGGGCGTCTATTACATCCTGGAAAAGACGCCCGTGGTGCGCGGCGAAGACCTTGTGGATGCGCAGCCTTCGTTCGACCAGAACGGCCAGCCGGCGGTGAATTTCCGCTTCAACCCGACCGGGGCGCGCAAGTTTGGCGACTACACGGCAGAAAACATCGGCTCACCCTTTGCCATCGTGCTGGATGGCGAGGTGATCTCGGCGCCCACGATCCGCGACCATATCGCGGGCGGTTCGGGGATCATTTCGGGCAATTTCACGGTCGAGGAAAGCACCAAGCTGGCGATCCTGCTGCGCGCGGGTGCGTTGCCTGCCGAAATGGTGTTTCTGGAAGAACGCACCATCGGGCCGGAGCTTGGGGCCGACAGCATCGCGGCGGGCAAGACCGCCAGCATTGTCGCCTTTTCGCTGGTTCTGGTGTTCATGGCGCTGAGTTACGGATGGTTCGGGATCGTGGCCAATATCGCGCTCTTGATCAACGTCGGGCTGATCTTCGGCCTGCTGAGCATGATCGGTGCGACGCTGACCCTGCCGGGCATTGCCGGGATCGTGCTGACGATCGGCATGGCGGTGGATGCCAACGTGCTGGTGTTCGAGCGTATCCGGGAAGAGCTGAAAACGGCCAGGGGGCCGGCGCGTGCCATTGAACGCGGCTATGAAAAGGCGCTGAGCGCCATTCTGGACGCCAATGTCACGACGCTGATCACCGCGATCATCCTGTTCATCATGGGCTCCGGCCCGGTGCGCGGCTTTGCCGTGACGCTGGGGCTGGGTATCCTGACGTCGGTGTTCACGGCGATTTTCGTGACCCGGCTGATCATCGTCATGTGGTTTGAACGCCGCCGACCCAAGACAATCGAGGTATAAGCGATGCGTTTGCGACTGGTTCCCAAGAACACCAATATCGACTTTTTCAGATACGCGAAGCTGACCTTCGGCGCATCGGTCCTGGCGATGGTTCTGTCGATCGTGATCTTCTTTGTGAACGGGCTGAATTTCGGCATCGACTTTCGCGGTGGCACGACGATCAGGACGGAAAGCGTGCAGCAGGTGGATATCAAGGCCTACCGCGACGCTCTGGCGCCGTTGCAGATTGGCGACATCAAGATCACGGAGGTGTTCGACCCGACGTTCGGCCCGGAGCAGAATGTCGCGATGATCCGGTTCGAGGCGCAGGAAGGCGATGAAAGCATCGCCGCCGAGACGGTGCGCAAGATCGAGGAAGCCTTGCAGACGGTCGACCCGTCGATCACGTTCCCGTCGGTGGAAAGCGTTGGCCCCAAGGTGTCGGGCGAACTGGTGGTGAGCGCCATCGAAGCGGTGGTTCTGGCGATCGCGGCGGTGCTGTTTTACATCTGGCTGCGGTTTGAGTGGCAATTCGCACTGGGTGCGGTAGCAGCACTTGTGCATGACGTGACGCTGACGATCGGGCTGTTTGCGCTGTTCCAGATCCCGTTTGATCTGGCGATCATTGCGGCCTTGCTGACCATCGTGGGCTATTCGCTGAACGATACGGTGGTGGTTTTCGACCGGATGCGCGAGAACCTGCGCAAATACAAGAAGAAGGAACTGAAAGAAGTTCTGAATCTCTCGATCAACGAAACGCTGTCGCGCACGGTCATGACCTCGGTCACCACGCTGATTGCGCTGATTGCTCTGCTGGTGCTCGGGGGGGACGTGATCCGGGGCTTTGTCTTCGCGATGACCTGGGGCGTGATCGTGGGCACCTATTCTTCGGTCTTCGTGGCGACCAACATCCTGCTTTACCTCGGGGTGAAACGCGACTGGTCCAAACCAGACGCCAATTCCGGGAACCAATACGCCAATGTAGATGCCTGACGCACTGGCCGCGGCGTTTGCGACGCCGGGGCTTGGCTGGCTGGTGGCGGCGGTGTTTGTCGCCGGCATGGTGCGCGGTTTCGCGGGCTTTGGCACGGCGATGGTCTATCTGCCTGTGGCCGGGCAGTTCCTGGACCCTTTTGAAGCGCTGACCACATTGGTTGTCATGGACATGATCGGTCCGCTGGTGAACATGCCGCGCGCGTTGCGCGACGGGCACAAGCGAGACCTTGTTCGCCTGGCCGCGGGGCTGGTCATCGGCCTGCCGGTCGGGCTTTGGGCGCTGACGCAGGTCGCGCCCGAGGTCTTTCGCTATGCGGTGTCTATTGCGGCGCTGGTGCTGCTGTCGCTGCTGATCGGGGGCGTGCGCTTTCGCGGTGAACTGCGCGGCGGGCTGGTCACGCTGGCCGGTTGGCTGGGCGGGCTGCTGGGCGGGGCGACGGGGCTGGTCGGGCCGCCGGTGATCATGCTGTATATGGCCGCGCCGCACCGGGCTTCGGTGATCCGCGCCAACATCACGGTTTACCTGTACATGGCCGATGTGCTGATGCTGGGGGTGATGGCGCTTTTCGGACGGTTCGTGCCCGGTGCGCTGGTGCTGGGGCTGGTGCTGGCGGCGCCGTATCTCGCCGGCAATGCGATGGGCGGATGGCTGTTCAGGCCCGGGGCCGAGCGAACCTATCGCATGGTGGCCTATGCGATCATTGCCGCATCGGCGATCTCGGGCCTGCCGCTACTGGGGTGAGCCAGGCGCGCTCTTTCGCCCTTGCGGGCGGCATCGCTGCGGGCGAAAAACGACCGGAGGGAGTGCGGAGCCCTCTGGCGCCTGCGCGAACTGTCTGGCAGGATGGCGCCATGCAAATGAATGAAATCTCCTATGACGCAGTTGTGCCGGTAGACGGCTACGGCCCCGGGTTTTTCCGCATCGGCGGCGAGGTGTTGCGCGGCGCCACGCTGGTCACCCCGACCGGCGCCGGCCCCTGGGGCGGGCTGGACGACGTGGCGTCGCTGATCGCCCTGAGCGAGGCGGTGGACGTCGTCCTGGTGGGCACCGGCGCCGAGATGGCGCGTCTGCCGCGCGCGCTGGTCCAGTTGCTGGAAAACGCGGGGCTTGGGGTCGAAGCCATGGCCTCACCGGCCGCCTGCCGGACCTATAACGTGCTGCTGGCCGAGGGACGGCGCGTGGCGTTGGCCGCTCTTCCGGTCTGATCGCGCTTTCGGCGCGCCGCGACATGGGGTAAGCCCACTTGCATGAAACTGATTGTTGAAAACCTGCTCTGTCAGCGCGGCGGTGTGCCGGTGCTGGAAGGCGTGAGTTTCACGCTTGGTCCCGGCGAGGCGCTGGTGCTGCGCGGGCCGAACGGTTCGGGCAAGACCACGCTGCTGCGCACCATTGCGGGCCTGCAGCCGGCCGCCGGAGGCCGCATCGAACTGGCCGAGGATGCGGTGGCCTATGGCGCCCATGCCGACGGCTTGAAAGCGACGCTGAGCGTCGCCGAGAATCTGGCCTTCTGGGCGGCGATCTATGGCACAGACGATGTAGACACGGCGCTTGACACCTACGCGTTGCGCGGCCTGGCCGGTCGCCCGGCGCAGAACCTTTCTGCCGGACAGAAACGCCGGTTGGGGCTGGCGCGGCTTCTGGTCACGGGGCGCCCGATCTGGGTGCTGGATGAGCCGACGGTGTCTCTGGACGCTGACAGCGTGGCGATGTTCGGCCGCGCGGTCGGGGCACATCTGGCCGGCGGTGGCTCGGCATTGATAGCCACCCATATCGACCTTGGGCTGGACGCGCGCGTGCTTGACGTGTCCGAGTTTGCCGCGACCGGGAAGATGGCCGCAGATGGTTTTGACGAGGCTTTCGCATGATCGCCCTGCTGGTGCGTGACCTGAAACTGGCGATGCGGGCCGGCGGCGGTTTTGGCCTTGGGCTGGCGTTTTTCCTGGTGGTCACGGTTCTGGTGCCGTTCGGGGTTGGCCCGGACAGCGGGATTTTGGGGGCGATCGCACCGGGGATCCTGTGGATCGGGGCGCTGTTGGCCTGCCTGCTGTCTCTCGACCGGATTTTTCAGCTGGATTACGAGGACGGCTCGCTTGATCTGCTGGCCACCGCGCCGATCCCGATGGAAAGCGTTGTGCTGGTGAAGGCGCTGGCGCATTGGCTGACATCGGGGCTGCCGCTGGTGCTGGCCGCGCCCGTGCTGGGGGTTTTGTTGAACCTGCCTGCGGGCGGCTATCTGTGGATCGTCGTATCGCTGCTGATCGGGACGCCGGCGCTGTCGGTGATCGGCACCTTCGGCGCGGCGATCACCGTGGGGTTGAGGCGCGGCGGTCTGCTCTTGTCGCTGCTGGTGCTGCCGCTCTATGTGCCGGTGCTGATCTTTGGCACCGAAGCGGCGCGGCGCGGGGCCGAGGGGCTGGCAAACACCACGCCGCTGCTTATGCTTGCGGGGATCAGCGCGGGTGTGCTGGCCCTGTTGCCGTTTGCCGCGGCCGCTGCCATCCGCGTCAATTTGCGCTGAGGCTCAAGCGGATGTGAATGGCTAGTCTGGCCGCAACGAAATAGGAACGCTGCATGTCGATTTGGGAATATGCCAATCCGCGGAAATTCATGGGCTGGACCGGGCGTCTGGTGCCCGTATTCGTGGTGCTGGCGGCGGTGCTGATCGGGGTCGGGCTGACCTGGGGCTTCTTCTTTACGCCCGATGACTACCGGATGGGGGCCACGGTCAAGATCATCTACATCCATGTCCCCAGCGCGATGATGGCGATCAATGCCTGGGTCATGATGCTTGTGGCGTCGCTGATCTGGATCGTGCGCCGCCACCATGTTTCGGTGCTGGCGGCCAGGGCGGCGGCCGGGGTCGGGGTCACGATGACGCTGATTGCGCTGATCACCGGGGCGATCTGGGGCCAGCCCATGTGGGGCACCTGGTGGGCGTGGGATCCGCGCCTGACTTCGTTTCTGATCCTGTTCCTGTTTTACCTGGGCTACCTTGCCCTGTGGCAGGCGATCGACGACCCGGACACGGCGGCCGACCTGACGTCTGTCCTGTGTCTTGTCGGGTCGGTCTTTGCGGTGCTCAGCCGCTACGCGGTGAACTTCTGGAACCAGGGCCTGCACCAGGGCGCGTCGCTGTCGCTGGACAAGGAAGAAAATGTGGCAGACGTGTTCTGGCAGCCGCTGGTGGTGACAATGGTCGGCTTCGGACTGCTGTTCGTGGCCCTGGTGCTGATCCGCACCCGGACCGAGATACGCGCGCGCCGCCTGCATGCGCTGGAAGCGCGCGAAAGGATGGGATGATGCCCGATCTTGGAAAATACGGCACCGAGGTTCTGTCGGCCTACCTTGCCACGATTGCCCTGCTGGCGGGGTTGATCGCACTGACATGGTTGCGCGCGCGCCGGGTGCGCGCGGCGCTGGAACAAGCGGAAGCGAGGAAGAAAAATGGCTGATGATGCACGCCCGGAAGGGGCTGGACGCAAGGGCATTCCGATCCTGATGATCCTGCCGCCGCTGTTGTTTGCCGGGCTGGCCGCCATGTTTCTCTGGGGGATGAACCGTGAAAATCCAAACGCCTTGCCCTATGCAAGAGAGGGCGAGCCCGTCCCGGCGCTTGCGCTGGAGCAACTGGGCGATGCCGCCCCCTTCGGCGCCGAGGTTCTGACAGCGCCCGGTGTCAAGCTGGTCAATTACTGGGCCAGCTGGTGTGCCCCCTGCCGGGTGGAGCACCCGACGCTGTTGGGGCTTCAGGCCGAGGGCATTCCGATTTACGGGATCAACTACAAGGACAAGCCGGAAAACGCATTGCGGTTTCTTGATGAGCTTGGCAACCCCTTCCGGCAGATCGCAGCCGATCCGGATGGGAAAAACGCCCTGGAGTGGGGGCTGTATGGTGTGCCGGAAACCTATGTGATCGACGGCAACGGGGTTGTGGTGTTGCGTTTTGCCGGGCCGATGACGCAGCGGGTTCTGGAAAGCACCATTCGCCCTGCGATCGAGGCCGCACAGTAGTCAGCCGAAATGAGCCGCCGCCAGGGCGAGAAGCAACATCGCCCCGACCTCGAGATAGGGTATGGGCATGTAGCGGCTGACGCGGCGCAGCGGGCTGGCGGATTTTGGACTGCTGTTCTTGATCATGCACACAGACTAGCCCGTAAATGGTTAACGGGCGAGGAATCCCGCGCTCGTTGATTGGAAACAGTTTGTTTCTAATTGATCCGAGCTGGCGAGGCCCTGGTCACGCCGGGTTTGCGGTGACGGCGGCTTGGTGGCCGGGAAACCCGATGCAATGGCCTGTCCGAGCCGGTTTGCAAGAGCCTTGCCCCTGCCGCGTCAGGGTGCTTGTGGCATGCATGTTTCCGGCGCTGGGAGGCCGGGTGATCCGGGCTCAGCCCGATGCCGAAATCAGGCCAAGATGGCGCGCGCCGTCGAGGAGCGTGACGGCGATGTGGTGACCCTTTTCGCGCATTTGCGGGCTGGGCGGGGTGATGTCGGGCACCTGGACTGCGCGCGCGCCCGAGGCGATGGCGGCGGTTGCGCCGGGGTCGCTGTCTTCGAAGGCGACGCAGTCGGGGGCGGTCAGGCCGAGGCTGGCGGCGGCCTTGTGGTAGATGTCGGGCGCGGGCTTTCCGCGGGCCACCTGATCGCCACCGATGACGGCCTGGAAATGGCGCGCGATGCCGGCGGCTTCGAGGTGTTCGCGGGCGCGCGCGGTTCGCGTCGAGGTGGCCACGGCGCAGGGCAGGCCGGTCGCGGCAAGGTGGCCGAGCAGGGTGGTGACGCCGGGTTTGAGCGGGATGCCCTCTGCCAGCGCCGCGCGGAACCGGCTGCTCCAGTGGCTGTCGAAGGTTTCAAAGGACACATGGCCGGGGAGCGTGGCGCGCAGGCGCGTTTCCACGGCGTCCGAACGCAGCCCGATCAGGCTGCGCCCCATTTCGGCAAGGTCGGGCAGGCCAAGTTCGCGCGCCGTGGTCTCGAACCCGGCAAGGGCCAGGCGCTCGGTATCGAGCAGCAGCCCGTCCATGTCAAAAAGGACGCCGCGGCAGGGGCGCGCGTTCACCCCTTGGCCAGGTGGCGCAGGACGTAGTGCAGCACGCCGCCGTTTTCGACATACTCGATCTCGATCTCGGTATCGATCCGGCATTTCAGCGTGATGTCGCGGGCTGTGCCATCGGCGTAGGTGATGGTGGCG
>Ga0256839_1003449_pt1 | contig 16288 bp, 19 predicted proteins | sample 354166metaG_FD_185968 | JGI IMG/M metagenome (GOLD analysis project Ga0256839, IMG submission 185968) | Hydrothermal vent microbial communities from Mid Atlantic Ridge, Atlantic Ocean - 354-166 | ecosystem: Environmental > Aquatic > Marine > Hydrothermal vents | place: Atlantic Ocean: Mid... | reverse complement strand
TGCACCGCACCAGAAGGCGCTGGTCATCACCGGGATGCTCGGAGCCCTGACGACTTTTTCGACCTTCTCTCTGGAGACGGTCACGATGCTTCAGAGCGGACTCTGGGGACGCGTGACGATGAACGTTACCCTCAACGTCCTGCTCTGTGTGGTCGCGACCATGGCGGGGATGATACTTTTTAAGCGGGTTTACGGATAGTGTGATGACAGGTACGCCTTTTCAGCACCGTGTCTGGGAGGCACTAACACGCATCCCCAAAGGACAAGTCACCACCTACGGTGTCATCGCCCGATACCTTGGCACCAAAGCCGTACGCGCAGTAGGTACAGCCGTAGGCAAAAACCCTTACGCTCCCAAAGTACCATGCCATCGTGTCGTCCCAGCTGACGGACGGCTGGGCAATTACTCAGGAGAGGGCGGTCTAAAGCGAAAACAGGTGTTGCTTGAGGGTGAGGGTGTACGGGTGAAGGAGGGGAAGATCGTGGATTTTGAGCGGGTATTTTACGATTTTTCCGATGTGAAGAAGCGGACGGGGAAGTTTGTTGGGATGTTGGATGGGAAGATTGGGGATGTGAAGGCGATGCGTAAAACAAATGAGCAATAACAAGGGAAATTAGTTATGACAAAAGCACAAAAATATCTTGAAGCTCTTAAAACCTTTGATGATTGGGTCATTGTCTCCGAGTGGGCGGAAAAAGTAGGTGAATTGTATCCGGAGCTCTTGAAAGAAGCAGATGAACAAGCTGCCAATCAAGCTAATGAAACTACGGGACTCAGAGAGCTTGCCGCACGTATAAGCTCCCGACTCTCTACTGGGGGATTTAAAGAGGTGGAAATAGACGACAGTGAAAGACCCCGTAAAGTACGCTACATCTCCCCTGAACAAAAAGAAGAACGCATTGAAGAAGAACTTGAAGCGGATATCGAGCCACTGACGCGTGCAGAACGCATACGTCAAGACAGCCAAACCCTTACGGAGATAGAACGCTATCGCATCGAAGAGTTTGAGACCATTGCCAAACAGCTAAACAGATTTTTCAGTTTGGATTTTGAGGTTGATCACGCCTCTGCCTTGCTTCACCCGACCGACCCCGGTAAACACCATCCTGACAATCTACAACTCCTTATCAAAGCGCACAACAGCAAGAAAAATAAAAAGAATTGGCAACGATTTACATTTGAAGAGCAAAAAGAGTATATTGAAAGAGTGATCGCATTACAAACGATGATCTCTTCAAGACTGGAGATCACATTGGTAGATGATGTATTAGAGAGTTTATTGGAACGACTACATAAGATTTACTAGCAATGAAAAGGATAGCAGATGACCCACGACTACGACATCATATTCATCGGCGGAGGACTCAACTATGCGGGGGCGGTGGTGGCTTCTAAGGCGGGGTTGAAAGTGGCGTTGGTAGAGAAACATATGGCGCATCTGGGTGGGACGTGTCTGCACAACGGGTGTATCCCCTCCAAGATGTATCTGCAAGCCGCACACATACTCTACAGCAGCCGTGAAGCCTATATCGACGGGAAGATAGGGCTCGATATGGCGGTGCTCGATGAGAAGAAAGAGGCGCTGCTCTCTCGGGCGACGACGGGGATCAAGCGGCAGTGTGCCGGGGTTGATCTGATCGAGGCGGAGGCGGTGTTGGGTGCACCGCATACCGTGACGGTGGGGGATCGGACGATCATGGGGGCGCACATCGTCATCGGAACGGGTGCGCGACCGTTTATCCCCGAAGGGATCGACTATGACGGGGCGCAGGTCATTACCAGTGACGAAGTGCTCAATATGAAAACACTGCCCGAGAAGATCGCCGTCTATGGTGACGGAGCCATCGGGCTGGAGATGGCAAGCTTTTTTGCCGCCTCAGGTGTAGAGACCGAACTCATCTGGCGCAAAGAAGTGCTGCTGGATGCCGCCCACCCGATGATCTCCAAGGCGGTAATGAATCAGATGGAGACGCTGGGAGTCACACTCACGCCTCAAAGAGATATCCGATCTGCCAAAACGACCAAACGCGGTGTGCACATCGTCTACCGTGACGGCAAAGAGCACTACAGCCCGATGCTGTTGGTGGCGACGGGGCGGCATGCGGTGACATCGCCCGTGCAGGTAGAGCAGATCAAGATCGGCAAACGCGGCATCGAGACCGACAGACACTTCGAGACGACACTCAAAGACCACTTCGCCATCGGTGACTGCAACGGCAAACTCCAGCTCGCCCATGCCGCCAGAGCCCAGGTGCTCTATGTGGTGCGGCGTATCCTCGGAAAGAAGCCCGAGACGATCGATCTGGAGCATGTGGTGAAGTTCATCCATACCCTGCCGTGCTCCTACGCCTTCGTAGGCAAACGCAAAACAGCGCTCGAAGCGGAGGGCATCACCTACAAAGAGAGCGTCATCCCGCTCAAAGGACTGCCCTTTGCCATGACCCATGAGGGGGCGGAGGGTGTGATGGCGTTCTATGCCGATGAGGAGGGCTTTTTGCTTAGTGCGGAGATCTTCTCTCCGCAGGCGGAAGAGCTCATCGCTACCGCGGCGATGGCACTGGCGGGAGAGATGGATGCACGCACGATGCGGCGTACCATCCTTGCCCATCCGACCTTCAGTGAGAGCCTCGAGAGGGCGTACGGACGATTGTGATGGTCTTGCATCGCTGGTCTCAAATCCCTTATGATGAAGCGATGGAAAAGATGGCGGCAGTGCATACACAGGCGTGTGAGGACGGGTGCAATCATCTGATCCTCTGCGCCCACCCACCACTTTTTACCGTAGGGTATGATGACAAGGAAGAGTGGAATGTGCCGGTCATCCGCAGTGAACGCGGCGGGTCGATCACCTGCCATTCGCCCGGACAGGTGGTGGCGTACTTCTGTTTTCAGGTTGTATCTCTCGCGCATTTCTACCGGCGGGTGATCCGTGCCTACGAGGGCTTCTTCGGTGAGGTGCTGCCGCAGGCGGCGTACCGCACTGATGCCCCGGGATTTTATGTGCAACATCGCAAGATCGCTTCGCTGGGGTTTCGCTACCGTCAGGGGGTAAGCCTGCACGGTGTCGCGCTCAATGTCGATCTGGCGTTCCATGCGCAGGTCGCACCGTGCGGGCTGGAGGGGATCGTGCCCACCTCACTGTATGTCGAAGGGGTGAGGATGACACCCGGCGAAGCGGAAGAGAAGATCGTCATACACATTGCGGAGGCGTTCGGTGAAGATATGGAAGCCTAAAGTCAAAGCCCCCGACCCCAGACTCATCGGAGAGACCACACATATCCTGCGTACACACGGCATCACGACCGTCTGCGAAGAGAGTGCCTGCCCCAACCGTACCGAGTGCTACGCCGCAAAAACGGCGACGTTTATGATACTGGGTGACACCTGTACCCGTGCCTGCCGCTTCTGCAATGTCAAGACAGGGCATGGTACACCGACCGATCCCGATGAGCCGCGCCGCATTGCCGAGGCGGTCAAGGCATTGGGGTTGGCTATATCGTCATTACCTCAGTAGATCGTGACGATCTGCCGGACTTCGGGGCGGGGCACTTTGTCGCTGTGGTCGAGGTACTTGCCAAGACGGTGCCGCAGGTGAGGGTGGAGCTGCTCACTCCCGACTTCAAAGCCGAGGAGGGTGCACTCGCGCAGATCGTCTCCTGCGGTGCGTACAAGCTCGCCCACAACGAAGAGACCGTCCGAAGGCTCTCTCCCGTCCTGCGTCCACAGAGTGACTACGACCGCTCTCTACAGACCCTGCGTTACTACAGCCGCCACTTCCACGGCAGGGTCAAATCCTCACTGATGGTCGGCTTGGGAGAGACGGAGAGGGAACTGCTGGAGACGATGGCGGATCTGCGCGGGGCGGGCGTGGAGGATCTGACCATCGGACAGTATCTTCAGCCCACAACACAGCACCATCCCGTCATCGCATACAAAAGTCCGGAGTGGTTCGAGAAGATGAAGAACAAAGCGCTTGAGATGGGGTTTGAAGCCGTTGCGTCAGGTGCACTGGTACGCAGCTCGTACCATGCGGACTCTCTGGGAAGATGATCTTTACCAAATACAACTTTTGTTCATAGAGGGTTAAACACAAAGGGATATAATCATATCAGAACAACAAAAACAACATCAAAAGGATAGACAATGTGGAAACACCCAAAAGAGCTGGAAGAACTTGAAGTATTTAAAAAGAATGCCAAAACGGTCGGTGTGATCATGATGATCATCGGATTTCTCGGAGCGATGTTCCCTGTGGCGGCATCGTTGACGACGGTGGTCTTTGTGGCGTGGATGCTGCTTTTCAGTGCATTTGTCGTAGGTTGGTTTACCTACAAGACCGATGCGAGTGACTGGAGAGGGTGGCTCAAGGCGCTGATCTTTTTTGGCGTAGGGATCTATATGATCGTCTCACCTATCGGCGGGATCGCGACACTGGGACTGCTCTTTAGCATCTACTTCTTTATGGATGCTTTCAGCGGCTTTACGTTGGCAGGCTCGTTTTACCCCAACAAAGGGTGGGGTATCTGGGCGATCAATGCTGTTCTCTCGTTGATCATGGCAGCGATCTTCGTGATCGGCTGGCCTCAGGCCTCCATTGTACTGATCGGTCTGATTGTGGGCTTCAGCCTTTTCTTTGACGGACTGGCACTGGTGATGGGTGCAAATCTCTTTGAAAAAGTCCTCAAAGACGATGCCGACAAAAAGTAAATCTTCGGACTATGGACATAAAAAGTTAAGCAAAATCGGGAGACAATCTCCCCTAAAAAACGGAAGGTTGTTATGAAAAGGCTGTTATGGATTATGGTGATGCTTGGCGGATCGCTTTGGGCGACGGATGCGACACTTGCTGCCAAGCATCTGGGAGCGGAACAGAGCTATGCGCAGGCAGTAGCCAAAGCCCGGAACACAGGCAAAATGCTGGTGATGGTGGTGGTCAAGGAGCACTGCAGGTGGTGTCAGAAACTGGTGGATCGTACACTCAGCGATCCAAAGGTACAGAAGCGCTTGGGAGAGGCATTCGTTACCTTGATCGTTGACAAGGACGATACCTACCCCGCTACTTTCAAAGAGGACTTCTTTCCCTCTATCTTCTACATCGACCCCAAGACAGAGCAGAGTGTCTATGAGAATGTCGGCTATGTGAGAACGAAATGTTTTTTAAACGATCTAAAAGGTGCTCTACAGACCCAATATGATCTTTACGGCAAGGAGTAGTGTACACTATAAAAAGTGCTATAGGAGGGACTTAACTACTCCTGTAATCAGGTATTTGAGGGTTGTCTATAGTATCTATTTTTTGCGTGCAACCATTGCTGCTTTCATCGTTTTGTACCCCATGTAGTCTTTATCCCAGTATTCATTCATATATAGCAGTTCGCAAGACCTGCTAAAGGCTTCCTCAAGCTCCCCTTCATTGAGGCGAAATGCCGGGTTGGAGGGCTCTCGTTCATTTTCAGGATGATGAAGAAATGTCTCAAGAATGATCACCCCTCCGGGTTTGAGCGCGTCGATCATCTGGGGAAAGAGTCTGCGTTGAAGAAAATAGACTTTGACGATGAGATCGTATGCCTCTTTGGGAAGTTCGTAGGTATCAAAGTCCACCTCTTTGGCGTGGATTCCTTTGATACCCTGCAGTCTTTCGATCGCTACGGATGAGATATCGAGTGCATCCACCTCAAACCCCTGATCTCTTAACCATACGCTGTGTCTGCCGTTACCGCAGGCGATATCGAGTGCATGTTTTCCCGGTGCAAGTGATGCATATCGGGTGACAAGTTCGATCGGTTCATAGGGCATCTCGTCCCTACTGTGCTTCGCATCCCAGCGTTCTTTGTCTACTTGTGCCATTGACTAAGCCTTTTTGGTTATGATTTCACACAATAAAATAGCAGGATTTATCTATGAGTCAACTTACATTTATCTCGTGGAATGTCAACGGTATTCGGGCGGTAGACAAGAAAGAGGCACTCAAATGGGTCGATGAGACGGAGGTGGACTTCCTCTGCTTGCAGGAGATCAAAGCGGAAGCCGATCAGATCCCCGAGACGCTCTTTGAGCGAAAGTTCAAATTCCACTCCATCAACTCCTCTTCGAAAAAGGGGCAGTCAGGCGTGGCACTCTTTACAGATATACGAGGAGAGGCTTATGCGTGTGAGCATGTCGATATCCTCGATGAGGGACGGATCAACGAGTATCACTTCGACAACTATGTGCTGCTCAATATCTATTTCCCCAACGGACAGAGCGGTGAGGAAAGGCTTGCGTACAAACTTGCCTTCTATGACCGTTTCCTCGAGCATATCAATACCCTCAGAGATCAGGGCAAATCGATCATCTTCTGCGGGGATGTCAACACAGCACACAAGCCCATCGACATCGCCCGTCCCAAAGCCAATGAAGGCACCTCCGGCTTCCTCCCCGTTGAGCGTGCGTGGATGGACAAACTGGTGGCAAATGGCTATGTAGATACCTTTCGATACAAGTATGGTGATGTGACCGATCGTTACAGCTGGTGGAGTTACAGGGCAGGGGCACGCGGACGCAATGTAGGCTGGCGTATCGACTACTTTTTTGTCTCCGAAGACCTTAAGGATAAGATCGTCGAGGCGGAGATACTCGATGAGATCATGGGCAGCGACCACTGTCCGGTCAAGCTGGTACTGGAGGTTTAGCCCTCCTAGGCTATACTGTTACTATGATAAGCCAAGTACGCATGGAGAAGATCGAAACGATCTTGCGCCGAAAACAACCCGAGCTTCAGCTCTTTTGCGACAATGTTCACTCCTCTCAGAACATCTCCGCCATTTTGCGCTCATGTGACGGGGCAGGTGTATTGCATTTTGCCTACAGTGTCAACGATGATCAGACTCTGCGCATCCACAAGACCATCACGCAGGGGGCACATCGTTGGGTGGAGCGTAAACGGATCGATACGGCGGACAAAACGGACTTCCTCAAGAAAAAGAAGGAGAATGGATATCAGATCCTTGTAACCCACATAGATGAAGGAGCACTTTCCTTCCGAGAGGTGGATTATACGAGACCGACGGTGATCGTAATGGGCAATGAAAAGGATGGTGTCAGCAAGGAGGTTCTAGCACAGGCGGATCATACGATCATCATCCCGATGATGGGGATGGTACAGAGCCTCAATGTCTCTGTCGCTTCGGCATTGATCCTTTTCGAGGCGCAGCGTCAGAGAGAAGCAGCAGGTATGTACAAGAGAGCACGTTTAAGCGAAACAGAGCGCAACAGATATAAAGCGGAGTGGATACGCAGAGATATGATTGTACGTCGAAGCAAGGGGTGGATTATGGCATAGGGATGTGTCCCTATGCGTAGCAGGAATGAGGATTACTTCTCTTTCCCGTTCCCGTAGTGTTCAAAGAGATAATCTTCAATGATCTTGGCATCTTTTTTAGTGATGGGTGCCTTGAAGTGCACGATCATCTTCTCTACCTTCCCCTTCCAAAAAGCACGAGATTGGCGTCCTTGGTTGATGATGTAGCCAAAAGAGTGGCACATAAGACACATACTCTGTACGGTTTCAAATCCTTTTCCTATCTTTACCGGAAAGGCAACATAGGGAACCTCGATCTTCTCTTTGACCTGTGCCATCATCGGAGAGATGGCGATGAGTGCGATTAATACTAGTTTCTTCATTGTTGTTGATCCTTTATACGACTTCTACGGTGACGACATCGATACCATTGTATTTGTATCCGCCGTGGTTCCATTTGATATCTTTGGCAAGGGGTTGCACCTCACCCAGTTTGTTGGTCGCTCTTGCCATGATTTGTAGTTTTCCAAGCTTTTTGGGTTTGAAGCTGTAGCGGAAGGTTCTATAGGCGTACCTTCCGAGCTTTCCGCTGTCAAGGATCGCTTCATCCCAACTCTTGCCACCGTCAAGGGAGATCTCAACTTTTTTGATCCCTGCACCGCCATCAAAAGCGACACCGCGGATAACCGCTTGTGATTTGAGTGTAAGCTTGTCACCGTTGGCAGGGTAGCCGATGATTGATTTGACATTCATACGGTAGATCGGCTTGGTTTTAGGGAATTTCTTCTCAGGCGTTTCACACTCGCACTCATTGTCAGGTATGACATAGGCGTGTTCCATAAAGAAGAGCTTCTCATACTTGTCAGAGACGGTGATGCGGTCGATCATCTTGATCCAGCTGTCAGAGTAGACACCGGGGATGATCAGTCTGACAGGGAAGCCGTTGAGATAAGGTAGATCCTCACCGTTCATCTGGTAAGCGATGATCACATGGTCGTCAAGCTCATCAAGGTGCAGTTCACGGATAAAATCGGGTGTCTCGTAGTATGCCGCTTTTTCGCTACCGCGTACGGCAAGCCACTCGGCACCCTTCTTGACACCGGCACGATCAAGGATATCACGCAGTCTGACACCTTTCCAGAGTGCACATCCCATCGCACCGCTTCCCCATTGGATACCGCCTGCTGTCGGACTAAAAGCCGAACGACTGTTACCGCCGCACTGGAGTACAGCTGCCACTTCTACCTGCTCATAGTCCTCTTTGAGCTCTTTCAGGGAGATCTTAAGCTCTTTTTTGACCATACCGTTGACACTGATGGTGAACTTATCCGGATCAATATAGGTCGGGATATCGGGCATATGCCAACGCACGAAAAACTGATCATTCGGTGTCAGTGCAGAGGTGAAGACCTCTCTGGGTGTCTCAAGCAGTGGCGGTCTGTCCGAGTAGGTAATGAGTGGACGCTTTTCCGGGAAAGCGATATTGCTTACTTTTCTGTTGTCCATAGGCTGGTGTGTCACACCGGCTTCTGCGGCAGTGGTACCGAGTGCGGCGGCACCGGCAGTCACAGCGGCTTTTTTGAAAAATTCTCTTCTTTCCATTGATCATTTCCTTTTGGATATGGAATAATTATAATAATATCTAATACAAGTTATAGATATGCATGATTATCTGCTGATATCGCTTAATAGTGTCTGAAATAGATGTTATTACGGAGATTTATATGCTTTTTTTTATGAGCTGTGTTGATAAGTAATACTGAATATTTTTTTATATCAGTTAAATTTGTCTGATCTAAATAGATTTTTTATCGTTTCTGTATAACGATCGCCTCTTTGCGCATCCGATAGATCTCATAGGGTTCGTTCCAGAACTCTTTGTAAGCGAGTAGGGTGAAGTCTTGGTTAAAGAAGTGCTTAAGCTCTTGGGGTGCAAGCAGGAAGTCTGGATGACTATTCTGTTTCTCATTCTGTGGATGGTCCATATAGGTCTCAATGAGAAAGAGTGCCCCGCTTTTCATACTTTTAGCGCAGCGTGCGATCAAGTCCCGATCCAGAAAGTTTGTCATTACGAGCAGATCGTATCTCTCTTTCTCAGGTGTAAAGTGATCTAGGTCTCTTTCTAGGCATCTTATGGGAAATCCCTCTGTCTCTTTTGCGAGTCTCTCAAGTGCGACAGCTGAGATATCGACCGCATCGACCTCGAAGCCCTCCTGTGCCAGATAACGAGCATTGCGTCCTGTACCGGATGCAAGGTCAATGGCACTATGACCCGGTGCGTTTTTTTTGAAGCGTTTTAGCAATTCACTTGGCGGGCGGACTTCAAGCAGAGAAGGGGTGTTTTGGTACTTGTCGTTCCATTTTTGGCGGTCACGATCAGACATCGTCACACCTCTATTTTTTTAAGCAGTATTTGACAGAAAGTTTCAAAAGAGGGGAGGTTTAGTGACGATTCTCTCTGCTTTGTTCCCCACATCGGTTCTGGAAAAAAGCTGTCCTCTTTGAAGCGTGCCATAATGTGCCAATGCACATGGGGCAGATAGTTCCCAAAGGAGGCAATGTTGATCTTTTCAGGTTGATAATAGGCAATCATCTCTTTTTCGATGATATCCAGCAGTATATAGATCTCGAATTTGATCTCAGTAGGCACCTCACTCATCTCCCTGTATGGGTCTTGGGTGAATATCTTCAGCCATGGGATCTCACTTTTTTCGATCTCGATTGTGATGCTTCTGTTTTCATAGAGTGTATCCATTAGCGTATCCTTTTGATGGCTATTCGTCCAAGTTTGTAGATCTTGGAGGGAGTGCTTTCTCCGCCAAGAGGCTCTATGATTACATCGGCATGTTCACGGGAAAAGGACTCGTTATAGGCGTATCCACTGAGGTTTGCAGAGGTGGTGTAAACCCATTTTAGACGAGAGAGTAGCAGAAGGTGCCGTTTGTCATCAATCACACGATAGGAGTGACCGCTGGGAAGAATGAAAGTGGTGCGTTTCGCCCTGCGAAGTCTCTGCCTGTGCAGAAGGGGTACACGCCCTTTCGAGCGTAGTGTACGAAGTGAATCGACAGCATGTATATAGTGTTTGTGAGGCGGACGCTTTTTGATACGTGTAAGTGCCTCAGGGTCTTGGGAGAGAAGCCCTACTGTTGTATCGGTTTTTGTAAGAAATACATAGGTATGAAACATGGTATCTATCGCAAATAGTCCTGAATCGCCTTAGGAGCGATGCAACCATCCTGTGTTTTGAGTTCTTTGATCGCCATCGCAGTTGCACGGGCAGCAGCGAGGGTCGTAAAGTAGGCGACATTGTTTGCCAATACAGATTGCCGTATGATCTTTGCGTCGTTTTTACTGGCTTTGTTGTCGCTGGTGTTGATCGCCAGTGCGATCTCTTCGTTCTTGATCATATCGTCGATATTGGGACGACCTTCACTGATCTTGAGCACTTTGGTCGATGTCACACCGGCAGCTTCGAGTGCAGCGTGTGTGCCGGAGGTAGCGACAATCTCGAACCCAAGCGATGTGAACATATCACCGATCTCGCCCGCATAAGGCTTGTCGATCTCTGTCAGGGAGAGGAAGAGTTTGCCCTCCATGGGGATATTGTTTTTGGAAGCGAACTGGCTCTTGGCAAAGCTCATACCGAATGTTTCGCTGATACCCATCACCTCACCGGTGGACTTCATCTCAGGGCCAAGTATGAGGTCAGATCCGGGAAGTTTATTGAACGGGAATACTGCCTCTTTGACTGCAACATGATTTTTGAGGTTTGGCTCCATGATCTTTTTGTCGAAGTTGACTACGCCAAAGGTATCGTAGTACTTGAGTGCCTCTTTAAGGTCTCCCTGGATCATCACGCGAGTAGCGACTTTTGCAAGTGGTATACCGGTCGCTTTGGAGACAAACGGTACGGTACGGGAAGCACGCGGATTGACTTCGATAAGATAGATATTTCCTTTGTGGATGGCATATTGGATGTTAAGCAACCCAACTACCCCCAGACCCAGTGCGATCTTGGCTGTCTGTGTTTTGACCTCTTCGATCAGCTCTTCGGAGATGCTTACCGGAGGGAGTGAACAGGCGGAGTCACCGGAGTGGATCCCCGCTTCTTCGATATGCTGCATGACCGAGCCGATATAGACATCTTTTCCGTCACTGATGGCATCGACATCCAGTTCAATGGCGTTGTCGAGGAACTTGTCGATAAGAACGGGCGCTTCGTTGGAGACGGAGACCGCTTCATCGAGATATTCACGAAGCTCCGTATCGTTGTAGACGGTACGCATCCCGCGCCCGCCAAGTACGAAGCTCGGACGGATCAGGACAGGATATCCGATACGGTTAGCGATCGCCATCGCCTCATCTTTTGCAAACGCCGTACCGTTGTCGGGCTGCTTGAGACCCAGTTCGTTGATAAAGTTGCTAAAGAGCTCTCTATCCTCGGCAAGGTCGATCACCTTTGCTGTCGTCCCGGCGATTTTGGCGCCGATAGCCGTGAGGTTTTTGGCAAGTTTCAGCGGTGTCTGTCCGCCGAAGTGTACGATAACACCATCGGGGTTCTCTGTCTCAATGACACTTCTGACCCGTTCGAAATCGATCGGTTCGAAGTAGAGCACATCGGAGGTATCGTAGTCGGTGGAGACGGTTTCGGGGTTACAGTTGTACATGATCGACTTGATCCCCATATCTTCCAGCGCGAATGAAGCGTGTACACAGCAGTAGTCAAACTCGATCCCCTGACCGATACGATTGGGTCCACCGCCGATGACGAGCACTTTCTTCTCTTTGCTTTCGATTTCTCGTTTTGGGACAGTAGGAAGTTTGGTGATGTTTGTTGTAGAGTAGAGGTAGGGTGTGAGTGCCTTGAACTCTGCCGCACAGGTATCGACCTCGTTATACTCCAGTGTGACATCCAGTTTCTCTCGGGCATTGTAGATATCGTTCTCGGTAAGAGAGAGCCCCTCTTTTCTGTTGAGTGTCTGCGCGATAAAGGCATCACTGAAGCCGTCGGCTTTAATATTGCGAAGCAGGGTGGCATTGGTAAGGATACCCACATCCATCGCTTTTTCCGCCTTTACGAGTTCCTCAAGCTGATAGAGGAACCATTTGTCAATACGGGAAAGCTCATAGATCTCTTCGACACTTTTCCCGCGGTGAAGCCCCTCGTAGACATAGAGGATTCGCTCGGCGTTGGGGCGGCGGATCTCACGGATGAGGGTCTCTTCGTCACAGTCGATCGGATCAAAACCGGTCAATCCAGTCTCCAGTGAGCAGAGCGCTTTCTGGATAGATTCTTTGAAGGTGCGCCCGATCGCCATCGCTTCTCCTACGGACTTCATCGCTGTGGTGAGTGTGGAATCTGCCATCGGGAACTTCTCAAAGGTGAAACGCGGCAGTTTGGTGACGATGTAGTCGATAACCGGCTCGAAGGAGGCAGGTGTGCCTGTGATGTCATTGGTGATCTCATCGAGCGTGAAGCCTACCGCCAGCAGTGTCGCAACTTTGGCGATGGGATAGCCTGTCGCTTTGGATGCCAGTGCGGAGGAGCGGCTTACCCGTGGGTTCATCTCGATGACAATCATCCGACCGGTCTCGGGGTTGATGGAGAACTGTACATTGCTTCCTCCGGTGTCAACACCGATCTCACGCAAAATCGCAAAAGAGGCGTCTCTCATACGCTGATACTCTTTGTCCGTCAGTGTGAGGGCAGGGGCGACGGTGATGGAGTCTCCGGTGTGCACACCCATCGGGTCGAAGTTTTCGATGGAGCAGATGATGATGCAGTTGTCCGCTTTGTCACGGATGACCTCCATCTCGTACTCTTTCCATCCAAGCATTGACTCAATGATCTCGATCTCGTTTATGGGACTGGCTTCAACACCTACCGCAGCAAGTGCTTTGAGCTCATCCATATTGTATGCCACACCGCTACCTGTTCCCCCAAGGGTGTAGGAGGCACGACTAATCACGGGGAAGCCGATCTCTTTGGCGACCTTGACCGCCTCCTCGACACTATAGGCGTAGCTGCTCTTTGGCAGATCGATCCCGATTTTGATCATCGCCTCTTTGAACGCTTGTCTATCCTCACCCTTCTTGATGGCTTCGGGATTGGCACCGAGAAACTCAACCCCCTCAAGCATCCCTTGTTCATACATGCTCATCGCGACATTGAGTGCGGTCTGTCCACCCATGGTAGGAAGGATCGCATCGACATTCTCTTTGGCGATAATCTGTGCGATGACCTCTTCACTGATCGGCTCGATATAGGTACGGTCGGCAAACTCCGGATCGGTCATGATGGTAGCGGGATTGGAGTTGATCAGAACGACACGGTACCCAAGCTCTTTGAGCGTCTTTGCCGCCTGTGTACCGGAGTAGTCAAATTCACAGGCCTGTCCAATAACGATTGGACCTGATCCGATAAGCAGAATAGTTGAGATGTCTTCGCGTTTTGGCATGGAGGGATACCTTTGGTTTTTAGTTTGATATTATAGTGAAAATAGGTAAAAAACGCCCTTAAAAAGGGCACTTTTAGAAGAGATCGAGTGTTCGTTCAACAGTTCTTTTTTGGGAATGTTTTTTTATTGTTGATTTTGACTTTGGTTTTATTTCTGAGTTTGGTGACTCTGTGATCTCTTGAGGCATCTCAGGTTCGATTGTTTCAGCTTGTGTCTGGTCGATTCGGTCAGGGATACTTGATATCTCCGGTAATGTACTGTTTTGATCAACAGTTGTATTGGAGACAATCGTTGTATTTCCCTCCAAGCCAATATCCTTATTGTGTGGACAGGGGTCTGAAAGGTTGGTAATGTTACGGTCAAAGCCTTGTGTCAATGTCGCTTTGGGATCTTGAATAAGGAAGAAGACTTTAGGATGAAAGATATCAGCATAGGTTTTGATATGGGCAATTTTGTAGGCACTTTGAATCTCGACTCTGGCAACAATGCCTACTGGAAGGTTGGCAAAGAAGATATGGTCAAGTCCAGAGGTTACTACCTTGTCCCCCTCTTTTATTTTGTGCCATTTAGGAATAAACTTGACAACCATATGGTTTTTTTCAAGTCCCATAGCAATCCCAGGGGCCTGCTCTTTACCTATAAAGACGGAGAATCGACATTTTGGATCAGAGGTTAGATATCCATAAAGTTGATTGTGTTTCACTTTTGCAACACCAGCCACAACACTCTTTTGTATCAGTCCATAGATCTTTCCCTCTTGTAACCCTTTGGGTTTTGTCAACATAATTTGAGAAAAGCTATTGAGCTTGATATAGGAGATTGTATTGGTTAGCGCAATGTTGTGTACGGGTAGCTTACTAAGCCTTGGAAGTATCTCATAGATATCTTTGATCTGTTTGATATAGTGGGTCTGTTCAAGAAGTTTTTTACGAAGAATCATATTCTCTTTACTCAGGCGTTCGATAGACGCTTGCTGAAAGAGGTAGCTCTTTCCTTTCTCTTCGATCTCTTGTGTCAGCGTTTTATAGTGCTGTTTGATAGGATTGATGATATTTAGGAGTGTACTGGTGATGCGATCATCATTGCGTGTGAGCAACACTCCTAGTATAAAGAGTAGCAGTATAATAATAAAGATTCTAGTCTTCATATGCCATTTGCTGGAGCATATCTATCTCATCGAGGGCTTTCCCCGTGCCTTTGGCAACAGCAAGAAGCGGATCTTCGGCGATATAGACCGGCAGCTTGACCACATCGGAGAGATATTTGTCAAGTCCGCGGATAAGGGCACCGCCTCCTGTAAGGACGATACCGTTCTCAACGATGTCACCCGCCAGTTCCGGCGGTGTATGCTCGAGAACATCTTTAAGTGCTTCGGCGATCTCCTCGATGGAGTCTTTCATCGCTGCACGGATATGTTCAGAGGTAATCTCGACAGCCGTCAGGCTTCCCTCTACCTGATCACGACCGCGTACCGTTGTGACCAGTTCTTCCTCAAGCGGTATCGCCGTACCGATCTTGATCTTGAGCTCTTCGGCGACTCTGTCCCCGATGAGAAGGTTGAAATTCTTTTTGACGTAATCTACGATCGCCTGATCGATATGGTCGCCTGCAATTCGGATCGACTTGCTCTGTACCAGACCGCCAAGTGAGGTGACACCGATCTCGGTCGTACCACCGCCAATGTCGACGACAAGGTTTCCGTTGGGATCTTTGACCGGGATGCCCGCACCGATCGCAGCTGCCATCGGCTCTTCGATCAGATAGACATAGCGAGCTCCGGCATTCTCTGCAGAGTCCTTGACCGCACGACGCTCGACCTGTGTCAGTCCGTAGGGAACACAGATGATGATACGGGGAGAGAAGAACCCCTTGCGTTTATGTGCCTTTTCGATGAAGTAGCGGATCATCATCTCGGTCACTTCGAAGTCGGCGATGACCCCGTCTTTCATCGGACGGATTGCACGGATATTGCCCGGTGTCTTTCCGACCATATCTTTCGCTTCCTGTCCGACGGCAAGGATGCGCTGCTGTCCGTGTTTGTCATACTGAATCGCGACGACGGATGGCTCGTTGATGCTGATCCCTTGTCCTTTGACAAGTACCAGTGTGTTTGCCGTACCAAGGTCTATCGCCAGATCGTTGGAGAACATTCCCAATAGTTTTTTGAACATACTGATTATCCTTTAGTGTGTGCTATGCGCTTTTTTGCTGTTTGACATAGAGTGGCTTCTCACCTTTGGAGACGACCTCTTCGGTAATGATCACCTCATACCCTTCAAGCTCGGGAAGTTCGTACATAATATCAAGCAGGATCTCTTCCATGATCGATCTCAGCCCTCTTGCTCCAGTCTTCCGATCCAGCGCTTTCTGGGCGATCATTGAGAGTGCCTCTTCCTCGAATGTCAGTGTGACACCGTCTATCTCAAAGAGTTTTTGGTACTGTTTGACCAGAGAGTTCTTCGGTTCGACAAGGATGCGTACCATATCCTCCTTGGTGATCTCGCCAAGGGTTGCCAGTACATGCAGACGCCCAATCAGTTCAGGGAT
>Ga0256839_1003448_pt1 | contig 16289 bp, 16 predicted proteins | sample 354166metaG_FD_185968 | JGI IMG/M metagenome (GOLD analysis project Ga0256839, IMG submission 185968) | Hydrothermal vent microbial communities from Mid Atlantic Ridge, Atlantic Ocean - 354-166 | ecosystem: Environmental > Aquatic > Marine > Hydrothermal vents | place: Atlantic Ocean: Mid... | reverse complement strand
CTCTTCGCCTACAACGGAGGTTTCTCGGTCTACGCCCTCGCCGGGGGCGCGGCCTTCGCCCGCAGCGTGGACGTCAGCGAAGGGGCGCTCGCAGACGCCCGCGAGAACGCGCGCCTGAACGGACATGCGGACCGGCACGAGGCCGTGCGGGCCGACGTCTTCGAGTTCCTGAACGTCCACGAAGAGACCTACGACCTCGTCGTCCTCGACCCGCCGGCGCTGGCGAAGAAGCGCGGGCAGCTGCGCTCGGCGCTGCGGGCCTACGCCCGGCTGAACGCCGGCGCGCTGCGGAGGGTCCGCGCCGGCGGCCTGCTGGCCACGGCCAGCTGCACCGCTCAGGTGAGCCCGGCCGCCTTCCGCGAGGCGCTCGCCGAGGCGGCGCGGCGCGCCGGGGTGCGTACCCAGATCGTGCACGAGGCCGGCCACGCCCCCGACCACCCGCTCCGCCCCGAGTTCCCCGAAGGGCGCTACCTGAAGTTCGCCGTGCTGCGGGTGCTGGAGCCCATCGGGTAAGCTGCTAGGTGTTCCGCCCCCGGCGGCCCGTCCTATGGAAGCCCTCAGCGAAATTCTTGTCCTCGTCGGCGGTTTTTTCATCCTGGCGCTCGCGGCCAACACCATCGGGCAGTACGTCACCCGTTACAACCTGCCGCTGATCAGCGGCTTCCTCTTCGCGGGCATCCTGATCGGGCCCTACGTGCTGGGCATGATCACCCGCGAGGAACTCGAGCGCCTGCGCTTCGTCGACGAGATGGCCCTGGCCTTCATCGCCTTCGCCGCCGGGGCCGAGCTCTACCTGGGCGAGGTGCGGCCGCGGCTGCGCCCCATCGCGGTCATGACCGCGGTGCAAACCTTCACCATCGCGCTCGCAGGCGCCTGGGCGGCCTACCACCTCTTCGGTTTCATCCCCGACCTGGGCGAGCCCGCACGCCGCGCGGTCGCCCTCATGACCGGGGTGGTGCTGGTGGCCCGCTCGCCCTCCTCGACGATCGCCATCATCAACGAGCTGCGCGCCAAGGGCCCCTTCACCCAGCTGGTGCTGGGGGTCACGGTCGTGACCGACGTGGTCGTCATCGTCCTCTTCACTCTGGCCTACGAACTGGCGCTCGTCTGGGTGCACGGCCGGCCGCTGGGCCTGGGCTTCCTGCTGCTGCTGGCGGTGGAGATCGCCACTTCGGTGGCGCTGGGCTACCTGCTCGCCGCCTTCTTCCGCCACCTCATGGCCACGCGGCTGCACGCCTGGCTCAAGGGGGCGGTGGTGCTCGCCTCGGGCTACGGCATCTTCGCGGTGAGCCACGTTCTGCGCGCGACGAGCGACCGCTTCCTGCACGCCCCGGTGACGCTCGAGCCCCTGCTGATCGGCATGATCGCCAGCTTTCTGCTCGTCAACTACACCGGCTTTCGCGACGAATTCTCCAAGATCCTCGAGGACCTGGGCCCCGCGGTCTACATCGCCTTCTTCACCCTCACCGGCGCGGGGCTGGCCCTCGACGTGCTGGGCCGCGCCTGGCCCATCGCCCTCGCCCTCTTCGCCGCGCGCATGGTCGGCATCTTCTCCGGTTCCTTCCTGGGCGCGCTGCTCGCGCGCGAACCGCTGCGCCACGCCGCCTACTCGGGCCTCGCCTTCGTAACCCAGGCGGGGGTGGCCCTGGGGCTCACCAAGAAGGTGGCCGACGAGTTCACCGGCTTCGGCGAGCCCTTCGCCGCGGTGATCGTCGGGTTGATCGTGCTCAACCAGCTCGTGGGGCCGCCGCTGTTCAAGTGGTCGCTCTTGGCCGTGGGCGAGGCCCGCCCCCGCGGGCACACTGCTTTCGACGGCGTGCGCGACGTCATCCTCTTCGGCGACGACGACCAGACGCTCACCCTCGCCCGCCGCCTCACCGCCGACGGCTGGCAGGTGCGGCTGGCCACGCCGGACCCCGAACGCGCCGGCGAGCTGGCGGCGGCGGGGTTTCCCGTCGTGCCCTACCGCGAGCTCGACGAGGCGACGCTCGCGGCGCTCGAAGCCGAGGGGGCCGACGCCGTCGTCTGCCTGCTCTCCGACGCCGAGAACCACCGCATCTGCGAGACCTTCTACGAGAAGTACGGCACCGAGAGCCTGGTGGTGCGCCTGGCGGACCGCGGCTGGGCCCCGCGCTTCCAGGAGCTGGGGGCCCTGGTCGTCGACCCCAACATGGCCACGCTGAGCCTGCTCGAGCAGTTCGTGCGCGCCCCCCAGGCGGCCAGCCTGCTGTTGGGGCTGGAGAAGGGCAAGCAGGTCGTCGACATCGAGCTGCGCGACCCCACCCTCCACGGGGCGCTCCTGCGCGAGCTGCGGCTGCCGCCCGACACCCTGGTGCTGGCGATCCACCGCGACGGCCAGGCCATCGTCACCCACGGCTACACCCAGCTGCGCCTGGGCGACAAGGTGACCGTGATGGGCAGCCCCGAGAGCCTGCGCGAGGTCGAGCTCAAGTTCGCTGCGGCGGGAGCGGGGCGTTCGGCCTGACGCGACCGGTATAATTGCCCCATAGATGCGGGTTTGCTTTTTCGTCACCTGTCTGGCCGACCAGTTCTTCGCCGAAGCCGCCGCCGACGCGGTACGGCTCTTGCGGGCGCTGGGCGTGGAGGTCCGCTTTCCCCGCGCGCAGACCTGCTGCGGCCAGCCCGCCTACAACGCCGGACACTGGGACGAGGCCCGCAAGATGGCCGCCCACACCCAGGACGTCTTCGAGGGGTGTGACTACGTGGTGCTGCCCTCGGGCTCGTGCACCACGATGCTGCGCGCCTACAGCCCCCGCCTCTTCGAAGGCGACCGCCCCCGCTACGACGCGGCGCTGGACCTGGCCGAGCGCAGCTACGAGCTGGTGGAGTTCCTGGTGCGGGTGCTGAACACAGGAAGCGTGGGACGGGGGCTCGCGGGCCGGCGGCTGGCCTACCACCACGGCTGCCACGTCAGCCGCGAACTGGGCATCAAGGAGGAGCCGGTGCGGCTATTGGAGGCGGCCGGGGCTGAGGTCGTACCCTGGGAGGCCGACCAGGAGTGCTGTGGCTTCGGCGGCGTCTTTTCGGTCAAGAACGCGCCCGTCAGCCTGGCCATGGCCGACCGCAAGCTCGGCACCCTGTCCGCGGTGGACGCGCTCACCTCGGCCGACGGCGCCTGCCTGCTGCACCTGGCCGGCCGCGCGAAGAAGCGCGGTCTCGGGGTGCCGGTGCGCCACGTCGCCAGCCTTCTTTGGGAGGCGCACCGTGGCGGCTAAGGGCTACAGGGCGGCGGCGCGGCGCACCCTGGAGCGGCAGCCCGAAGTGCGCGAGGCGGTCACCCGCGCCACCCTCCACTTCGACCAGAACCGCGAGCGCGCCTACGACGAAGTCGAGGCCGAGGCCTGGCGCGACTGGGCCGCGGCGACGAAGCGCCACACCCTGAGCCGGCTCGACGGCTACCTGCTCGAGGCCGAAGCGCAGCTCACCGCCCGCGGCGCCGAGGTCCACTGGGCCGAGGACGCCGAGGACGCGCAGCGGATTTTGCAGGAGCTGGTGGAGCGCTACGGCGTGCGGCGGGTGGTCAAGGGCAAGAGCATGCTCAGCGAGGAGCTGGGGGTGAACGAGCATCTGGAGCGCTTGGGGGTGGAGGTCTTCGAGACCGACCTGGGCGAGTACATCATCCAGCTCGCGGGCGAGCCCCCCAGCCACATCGTCGGGCCGGCGATCCACAAGGGGCTCGAGGAGATCCGCGCCCTCTTCCACGAGAAGCTGGGCACGCCCCCGGACGCCGGCCCCGAGGTGCTCGCCGCCGCCGCCCGCCGGGTGCTGCGCGAGGCCTTCCTGACCGCGGAGATGGGCATCAGCGGGGCGAACTTCCTGGTGGCCGAGACGGGCACGCTGGTGCTCGTGGAAAACGAGGGCAACATCCGCCTCACCACCAGCGCACCCCGGGTGCACGTGGCGCTCGTGGGCATCGAGAAGCTGCTGCCGCGGGCGTGCGACCTGGAGGTCTTCCTGCAGCTCCTTGCGCGCGCCGCCACCGGGCAGAAGATCGGCACCTTCGTGAGCCTGATCCACGGACCGCGCCTCCCCGAAGAGCCCGACGGCCCCGAGCACCTGCACGTCGTCTTCGTGGACAACGGGCGAACGAGCGTCCTCGCCGACCGCACGATGCACGAGGCGCTCGCCTGCATCCGCTGCGGCGCCTGCCTCAACGCCTGCCCCGTCTACCGCCAGACCGGCGGCCACGCCTACGGCCAGGTCTACTCCGGGCCCATCGGTATCGTGCTTACCCCCGGGCTCAAGGACCCCCGCCTCGCCGACGACCTTGGCTACGCCTGCAGCCTCTGCACCGCCTGCGCCGACGTCTGCCCGGTGAGGATCCCCCTGCCCCAGCAGATCCTCGCCTGGCGGGTGCGCAGCGCCGAACGTGCCCCCGCCGCCGAACGGCTGGCCTTTGCGGGCTACGCTCAGCTGATGACCCGGTCGCGCTTCTACAAGCTCTCGGGCAAGCTGCTCCGACTCGCCGCACCCCTCACCGGCGCGCCCTGGCTGCCGGTGCTGGGGGCCTGGGCCGCGGGTCGCGGGGCGCTCGAGCCCAGCCCCAAGAGCTTCCGTGAGATCTGGGAGGAGGAACTGAACGGTGCCTGACGCCCGGAGCCGCATCCTCCGTCGGCTTCGCCGCGCCCTCGAAGGGCGATGGCCGCTGGAGGCGCCCACCGGCCCCTGGCGCCCCGCCGTGGAGGCCGCGGATGCGGTGGAGCGCTTCCTCGCCCACGCGGAGGCCAGCGGCGTAGAGCCCCAGCGCTTCGACAGCCCGGCCGCCGCCCGCACTTGGCTCGCGGACTGGGCGACGGAGTTCGCCGGCGCTGCGGTGAGCCCGCGCGTGCCCCCTCCGTTCGCCCCGGCGCTGCCGACGGCGCCGCCCGAGGAGGCCGAGCTGGGCGTGAGCCGCGCCCTCGCCGCCGTGGCCGACACCGGCAGCGTGCTGCTTTCGAGCACCGAGGGCCGCCGGTTACAGCTGCTGCCTCCCGTCCACCTGGTCTGGGTGGACGAGGCCGAGGTCGTCCAGCACCTGGGCGAGGCGTTGGGGCGGTTGGGGGACGATCCGCCCAGCGCCCTGGCGCTGCACTCGGGCCCCAGCAAGTCGGCCGACATCGGCCAGATCATGGTGCAGGGGGTGCACGGCCCCGGGCGGCTGGTCGTGGCGGTGGTGCGCGGCCTGATGGAGCTGGAGGCCCGCCCCGATGAACCGGCCCCCGCGCCCGGAGCTCCCGCGCACACCCCTAAAACCGCACCCCCCTCCGACCTCGACTGGGCGGCGGTGCGCGCGCTGGCAGGGCGCCGCCTCGCCACCAAGCGGGGCGACGCCTTCGCCGTCGAGAAGGTTACCGAGAACACGGCGGTGGTTCGGGTGAGCTCGAGCGGCAAGGCCTACACCCTGCGCCGCCGCTGCCTGGAAAAGGCCGTGCGCCTTGCCGCCTCCGGCACCCCCATCCCCGGCCCGGCGGCTTACCGCAAGCACGCCTGCAACGAAGCCCCCGCCTACGCCTGGGCCGTCCTGCGCGCCCTCGATCTCGTCTGACCGTGCGCCTCGACTGGCAAACCTACACCCTGGAGCTGGCCCACCCCTTCCGCATCGCCCACGGCACCAGCCTCACCCGGACCGCCGTCTTCGTGAACCTGGAAGGTGGCCTCGGCGAGGCCGCGGTGGTGGACTACCACGGCGAGCGGCTGGAGGCGGTGACCGCCTACCTGGAGGCCGCCCGCGACCGGCTCGAGGGCGCGCCCGCCAGCCTACAGGAAAGGCTCGCGCGCCTGCCCGCCGGAGGATCGCGCGCGGCGCGGGCGGCGCTGGAGATGGCGCTCTTCGACCTCTGGGGCCGGGCGCTGGGCGCGCCGCTGTGGCGGCTCTTCGGCCTCGATCCGGACCGCGCCCCGCCCACTTCGTTCACCGTCGCCATGGGCGAACCCGAGGAGATGGCCGGGCTGGCCCGGGCCGCGAAGATGCCCGTCCTCAAACTCAAGCTGGGCTCCGAAGGCGACCTGGAGCGGCTCGAGGCGGTGCGCGCCGCCCGCCCCGACGCCCGGATCCGGGTCGACGCCAACGGCGGCTGGACGCCCGAGGCCGCCCGCCGCCTCCTCCCCGAGCTCACACGCCTGGGCGTCAAGTTGCTGGAACAGCCCCTGCCGCCCGAGGACCGCGCGGCCTACGCCGGGCTGAAGGGCCGCGGCCTCCCGCTCTTCGCCGACGAACCCATCAAGACCGTGCGCGACGTGGTGGACTGGGCCCCCTACGTGGACGGGGTGGTGATCAAACTGGCCAAGAGCGGCGGCCTCGCCCCGGCGCGGGCCATGATCGCGACCGCCCGCGGCCTCGGTCTGCAGGTGATGCTGGGCTGCATGGTCGAGACCCGGCTGGCCGTGGGGGCGGCCGCCCACCTGGCGCCGCTGGCCGACCACGCCGACCTTGACGGCCCGTTGCTCCTAAAAAACGACCCCTTCACCGGCCTGGACTACGACGGCGCGCGGCTGCGCCTGCCGGCCGAACCCGGGCTGGGGATCCGCCCGCGAACTTAGGAAACCCTTCACGGGCGAGGCTAAGATGGGGGCATGAAGCGCGCTCTCGCACTGCTCACCCTCCTCGCCGGCCTGGCGCTGGCCGAACGCCCCCTGGCCGTGGCCACGATCCCGCCGTACGCCGCGCTCGCCCGTGCGGTGCTGGGGGACGGTTGGCAGGTGGAAAGCCTGGTGCCGCCCGGGGCCAACCCCCACGTTTTCAGCCCCACCCCCGCCGACGTGAAGAAGGTGGCCCGGGCCCGGCTCGTGATCCTGAACGGGTTGCACCTGGACGAATGGATCGTGGACAAGCTGATCCGGCCCAACAACCTGGAGGCCCGGGTCTTTCGCGCCGAGGACTCGACCGGGCCCCTGGTGCGGCCGCTGCCTTCGGGCGCGCCCGACCCCCACGTCTGGACCGACCCGATCGCCATGACCTTCGTGGTCCAGGACCTGGCCCGCGTCGCTGGAGAGCTCGATCCCGCGAACGCCGCGGCCTACCAGGAGCGCGCCCGCGCCTACGAACTTGCGCTCACCGAGCTCGACCGGTCGATCCGCGCCCGGCTGGCCACCGCGCCCACGAACCGCTTCGTGGCCTTCAAAAACCCCTTCACCTACCTGGTGGCCCGCTACGGCCTGGAGCGCGTCTTCTTGATCACCCCCAACCCTGCGGCCCAGCCCAGCCCCCGCGAGCTCGCCGAAGCGGCCAAGGTGCTCGCGCGCAGCGGCCTCGACTACCTGGTCGCGCCGCTGCAGCTCGAAGGCGAGGCCGAGCGGGTGGCCCGCACCCTGGGGGTGAAGCCGGCGCTCCTCGACCTGCTGGGCCAGCGAGGCGACGACTACCTGGCCGTCTGGGAGGCCAACGGGCGCATCCTGGCCCGGGCGCTGGGCGCAGAGGAATGAAGCGGCCGCGTACCCTGGGCGAGCTGAAGGCGAGCGGCTGGCCGCTCGAGCGCCTGCGGCGCGGCGTGCGGGAGGAGGCACGGGCAAACCTGGCGGCCAAGCTGCGTACCGGTGCACCGCTCTTCCCCGGCGTCCACGGCTACGACGAGACGGTGATCCCGGCGCTGGTGCGGGCGATCCTGGCACGGCAGCACTTCATCCTGCTGGGGCTGCGGGGCCAGGCCAAGACCCGGATCCTGCGCAGCCTGGTGCGCCTGCTCGACTCCGAGCTGCCGGCGCTCGACACCCCGCTGCGCGACAACCCGCTCTCGCCGGTCAGCCCCGAGGGGCGGCGGCTGCTCGCCGAAGCGGGGGACGACGCCCCCCTCGTCTGGCTCGCCCCCGAGGACCGCTACGTGGAGAAGCTGGCCACCCCCGACGTGACCGTAGCCGACCTGATCGGCGAGCTCGACCCCATCAAGGCGGCGCGCCGCGGCGAAGGGCTTTCCGACCTGGAGGCGGTGCACTACGGCCTGATCCCCCGCGCCAACCGCGGCGTCTTCGCGATCAACGAGCTGCCCGACCTGCCGGCCCGGGTGCAGGTGGCGCTGTTCAACGTGCTCGAGGAGGGCGACGTCCAGGTACGCGGCTTCCCCTTGCGGCTGCCGCTCGACGTCTGGCTCGTCTTCAGCGCCAACCCCGAGGACTACACCGCCCGCGGCCGCATCGTCACGCCGCTCAAGGACCGCATCGACGCCGAGATCCGCACCCACTACCCCCGCCACCTGGCTGCGGGGATGCGCATCACCCGCGCCGAGGCGCGCCTGCCGGAAGGCGTGCGCATCCCCGACTTCGTGGCCCGCGCGGTGGAGCGGGTGGCCTTCCTGGCGCGCCGCGACCCGCGCGTGGACCCGTCGAGCGGCGTCAGCCAGCGCCTGGCCATCGCGCTGCTCGAGCAGGTGGCCGCGGGGGCCGAGGTCCGCGCCCTGATCCACGGCGAGGCCCCGCTGGCGCGGCCGCGCGACGTCTACGGCGGCTTGCCCGCGATCACCGGCAAGCTCGAACTCGAGTACGAGGGCGAGCTCGTGGGGGCCGAGGCCCTGGCGCGGGAGCTGATCGCCCGCGCCTTCGCCGAGGAGTGGGGCGAGCGCCCGGGGCTCGAGGCCGTGACCGCCTGGTTCGAGGAAGGGCGCAGTCTGGAGCTGCCCGACGCGGCGGAGACCGCCTGGGCGCACGTCCGGGAGGTGGCCCCGCTCGCGGACCTCGCCGCACCCCACGCACCGAGCGCGGCCGAGGGGGTCGCCTGGGCCGAGTTCGCCCTGGAGGCGCTGGTGGGCCGGGGCGCGCTCACGCGCACCGAGGCGGGCTACCGCAAGTCGCCTTCGCCCGAGGAGGCGGCGGGCGGACGGGAGACGCTGCCGCCCTGAGGCGGGCTAACCGAGGTTGCGTTTGAGGAGGTTGATCAACTCGGAGAGCTGCTGGCTCAGCTCGCGGTTCTGCTCGACCAGCGTTTCCAGCTTGGCCTCGAGCTTGCCCTCGGAGGCCTGCTGCTCCTCCTGAGCCCGGCGCGAGACCTCGATCGGGATGGCCTTGAAGAGCAACGAGGTGTTGCCGCAGATCGGGCAGATCAGCCCCGCGGGGGCCACCGAGGGGCCGTAGAAGATGCGGGTGGAGTCCTGGGGGCAGAGCAGGTACTTCTGCCCCCCTGCCTCGCCCAGATAGACGCGCTCGGCGAGTTCGTGCGCCTCTTCGGAGGCGAAGCCCACGTAGTAGTCGCCGCCGATCTCGACGTAGCCCTCGGGCAGGACCTCGCGCGTGGGCACGAGCTCCGACTTCAGCCCGCTTGGGGGCGAGATCCAGGCGAGGCCGTTCCACTTGAGGTGGCGCAGGTGGCGCCGCCCCTGGTGGTCCTCGACCTCGATGATGAGGGTGACCTCCGGGTCCTTGGGGTAATAGAAGAAGCGCACCGCCCGCACGCCCTCCAGGCCTTCCTGCGGCGGCAGGGTGTACGAGAGCGGCCCTTGGCCGCGCTCGGGGTAACCGACCATCCGCTCCAGGTCCTGCCGCGTCAGACCGGGGGTGCGCTCGTCCCCTTCGAGCAGCAGGCGCACTTTCCGGAAGGCGCGTTCCAAACCCGGGTCGGCTTGCATACCCCCAGTCTACCGCAAAAAGGCCGGCCCCCAGGGGCCGGCCTGCACCGCTCGGGTTCGGAGGCCTAGTTGGCGCCTTCGCCCGCAGGCTGCGCCTCGGGCGCCGGCTTCTCCGGCGCGCCCGGGCCGGGCGCCTGCTGGGTCGCGGGCTCCTCGGTCTTGGGCGCGAGGCTTTGGAGCACGTCGACGATGTTGTTCTCCACACCGGCCTGCTGCTTCAGCTGGTCGATCCACTCGGCGGCCAGCTTGGCCCGCTTGGCCGCCAGCGCCAGCTGCTCGGCCTCGGCCTTGACGGCCTCGAAGGGCTTCTTGACCTCGGCCTTCTTGTCCTTGACGAGGACGACCATGTAGGTCTTCTGATCGTCCTGGCCGGGCAGCTCGACGACCTCGGAGACGCCCCAGTCGCCGGCGCGGGCGTAGTCGGCGTCGGTGGCGAAGACCAGCTGCTCGACGACCGGCGGCAGGCCGCTGCCGGGGTTGACCGTGCCCAGGTCGCTTACCTGGCCGCCCAGCCCTTTGGCCAGCTCCTCGAGGGGGTCGCCGGCGATCAGCTTTTCGCGGAACTTGTCGGCGGTCTCCTTGTCCTTGAAGCTGACCGTCTTGACGGTGGCCGACGCCGGGATGCTGAAGCGCGCGGGGTTCTCCTCGTAGTACGCGCGCACCTCGTCCGGGGTCACCGTAACGTCCTTCGTCTTCCAAAGCTGCACGTCCTGGGCCTTCTGGGCGCGGGTGCCGATGAAGGGCTCGCCCGAAGCCTCGGCCTGTTGCAGCAGCAGCTCCTCGGTGATCAGCTGGTCCGTGGCGGCCGGGAAGAAGAAGGAGACGGCCAGTTCGCCCAGGCCCTGCTGGATCAGCTGGGGCACCTGCTGGTCGGAGAAGACGACCTGGATGACGTCGGCCAGCTTGATCGCCTTGTCCCCCACCTTGGCCACGTCGGGGTTCTTGTACTCGTAGGGGATCTGCTCCTCGGTGAACTTGACCACGGCGCGGTCGCGCACCTCGCGGATGTAGTTCTCCACCGCCCCGTTCTGCTTGACCGAGAGGGCGTCGCTCTTCACCCGGTCGGCCACCTCTTCGTAGGGAACGTCGCCGCCGGGCAGGAACTCCTCGACCTTGACGATGTAGTAGCGGCCCCCGGTCTCGATGACCTCGGTCATGCCGCCGCTCTTCAGCTGGAAGACGGCGTCGGCCACGGGGGTGGGGAAGACGAGGCGGGTGACGGGGCCGGGTTCGCTCGAGCCCGGCTCGGCGCCCACCGCGCCGCCCTGCTCCGCGCCCACCTTCGAGTACTGCCGCGCCAGCTCGGCAAAGTCGGCGCCGCCGATCAGCTGCTTGTAGACCTCCTCGGCGGCGGCCTGGTCGTCGAGGACGATCTGGCGCGCCTTGACGCGGTCCTCGGCGGCGTACTCGCCCTTGTGCAGCTCGTAGTAGAAGCGGGCCTCCTCGTCCGTCAGCTTGACCTTCTTGCGCAGCTCGTCGATGCGCTTCTGAATGCGCAGCTGGGTGCGGATCTCGTCGCGCAGCTGGCTGTCGGTGTAGCCGATGGACTGCAGGAAGCGGTCGTAGCCCTCGCGGTCCGTGACCCCCAGGCGCTCGCGCAGCTGGTCCACCTGTTGCTTGACCTCGGAGCTGGAGACGCGGATACGGGCGGCGTCCTGCCGCAGCGCCTCGAGGGTGATGACCTGCTCCAGGAAGTAGGTGTCGATCAGCGGCCGCAGCACCCCGGTGGGGTTGAGGGTGAAGAGCGGGTTCGTCTGCGCTTTGCGCATCAGCTCCAGCTCGTTGATGGGCTGGCCGTTCACGTAGAGGATGGGCCGGCCCTCCTGCTGCGGGTTCCCTTGCGGGGTGAAGAGAAAGATGGTACCGATGGCAAAGGCCGCAGCCAGAATGCCGAAGATGATGGTGATGGCGCGTTTACTTATTTTCACTTGACGTCCTCCTTCGGGCGGTGCTAGATTGCTGGGTGCGAGTGCGCCCGTAGCTCAGTTGGATAGAGCGTCGGCCTCCGGAGCCGAAGGCCACAGGTTCGAATCCTGTCGGGCGCACCACTTTTTTCTTTATAGTGGCCCAGCTTGAGTCCTGGGTGAACCCGACACACAAACCGGATTGTAGCACGCGGCGTACGCGGCCCCAGGCGCCCGCCAGCGTAGAATGAGGGCAGGAGGTGTCCCATGATCAAGCGTCTGCTTCTCGCCACCGACGGCTCCGCCCCCGCGCTGGGCGCCGAGCGGCTGGCGGGCTACCTGGCTTACGAGCTGGAAGCGGTGCTCGAGGCCCTTTACGTGCGGGACATCCGGCTGATCCGCATGCCCGAGCTGATGGACTGGGGCGCGATCAGCATGCCCATGCCCGTCTACCACGAAGAGATGGAGAAGGTGCTGACCGCGCGCGCCGAGGCGGTGCTGGAGCGCGTACGCCAGGAAACCGAGCAGGCGGGCGTAACGGTCGAGCCGACGGTGCGTACCGGGGTGCCCTACCAGGTCATCGTCGAGGAGGCGCGCACCGCCGACCTGGTGGTGCTGGGCCGGGCCGGCGAGGCCAGCGGCCATGAGGCCACGGGGCTGGGCTCGACGACGGAGCGGGTGGTGCGCACCTCGCCCACGCCGGTGCTGGTGGCACCGCTCGAACCGGTGCGGCCCGACCGGCTGCTCCTCGCCTACGACGGCTCCGACCCCGCGACCCGGGCGCTGCACCTGGCGGCGGAGCTGGCCGCGGGGCTGGCGCTGCCCGTCGCGGTGCTGACCGTGGACGACGACGCCATGCGTGCCGAGGCGCTGGCCGCCGAGGCCGTCGCTTACCTGGCCGAGCGCGGGGCCAGCGCCAGCGCCCAGACCGCCGCCGGCGACCCCGACGAGCGCATCCTGGAGGCCGAGGCGCCCACCGATCTGCTGGTGATGGGGGCCTTCGGCAAGGGGCTGATCCGCACGTTGCTGCTGGGTTCGACCGCCGAGCTGGTGCTGCGGCGGGCGGTGGGGCCCGTCCTGGTCGTCCGCTGAAATGTTCTTCTACGAATACCTCTTCGTCCGCGCCTCGCTGATCTACCTGATCTACACGGCGCTCCTGGGTTTTCTCTTCTACCTCGAGCCCGGCTGGATGGCCTACCTGCGCAGCTCGCACGTGCACGCGGGGCTGGTGGGCTTCTTCCTCAACATGGTCTTCGGGGTGGCCTACTGGATGATGCCGCGGCCGGGCCAGCTCAAGCAGCCGGGGCTGGAGGCGGCCACCTTCTATGCCCTCAACACCGGCCTGGTGCTGCGCCTGGTCGTCGAACCCTTCGCGCTGGCCCAGCGCTCGGAGGCGCTGCAGGCGCTGCTCGTCCTCGGCGCGCTGCTCCAGTTCGCGGCGGTGCTGCTCTTCGCCTACGCCATGCAGCGGCGCGTCGTTACTAATGAAATGCTTTGGAAACTGCGTAAGATGAGGGAAGCGAGGCAGAACCATGGCGACCCCCCCGAAGACTGAACGACCGGTTTGGACGGCCATCCTCGACCTTCCGCCCCCGCCCGAGGCGCAGATGCGCGAGCAGCTGGCCTTCGTGGGCCTGAACGAAACGGCCAAGCGCCAGATGTACCTCGACGGCGAACCGTTGCTGCGCCACGCCGCCGACTGGGTGGCCGCGGCCTACGACCACCTCTCGCGTTTCGCCCCCACGGCCAAGGCGCTGGGCTGGGAGGGGCGCGTCCCCGAGGACGAGCTCTACCTGCGGCGCACCTTCTTCTCGGGCTGGATCGGCCGCACCATCGGCGTGGACACCTCGGACGAGTTCGCCCGCTACCTCTTCCACGCCGGCCGCGTCCACGCCGGCTACGGCCCCGACCGCCGCTTCGTACCGCCCGAGTGGGTCAGCCTCTCACTGACGCTGATCCTGCGCATGTTCAGCACCGTCGTCCCCGCCGAACGGCTGGGCTTGTGGACGAGCTATCTGGGTGTGCAGCAGGAGGTGATGCGCGCCGGCTTCGAAGCCGCGCTCGAGCTCGAGAAGGGCCGCACCGTGGTCAAGGTGGACGCGCTGGGGCTGGCGCTGCCGGCGCTGCCCGAACCGCTCGAGGTGCGCATTCCCCAGGGCGGCACGGTGCTGGACGCCGCCCTCAAGGTGCTCGCCTTCCGTCCGGAACTGCGCGACATCGCGCTCGAGCCCGTGCAAGACGCCGAAGAACACGCCGGCTGGATGGAAGAGGTGACCCGCTGGCGCTTCAAGCCGCGCTGGGCGCTGCTCAAGAACGGTCGCGACGTGGCCTACCTGGAGGGGTTGGCCACCCGGCTGAAGACCGGCGACGCCCTCACCCTCCTGCCCCCCGGGCGCTGACCCCGACCGCGGACGACGCCCCGCCGTACGGCGGGGCGTGGGTTTTCGCCGGCGCGGCGGTCACCAGCCCATGCGGATACCCACCGCGGTCAGGATCGCCACCAGCCAGCCGAAGAACATCTGACTCCAGCCCACGTGCCGGGCCGTGACCGGGGGACGTTCGAGCATGTAGACCGCGTAGACCGCAAGCGCCAGCACCGCCCACATCCCCAGCCAGGGGCTCAGGCCCCAGACGGCCCCGAGGAAGAGGACGAAGACGCCCAGCACCGCGGTGGCGAAGGTGGAGATCTTGCTCACCGGCTTGCCGTAGGCGCGGCGCACCTGGGCGCGCGCGTAGCGGATGGCCACGAGGCCGCGCACGGCTAGGACCAGCCAGGCCCCCCAGGCCAGCCGCGCGTCACCGCCGCCGGCGAGGACGATCGCCGTGGCCACGCCGCCCATGGCGAGCGAGCCCGAGAGCTCGCCGATCAGGGTGCGCCCCTTGCCGAGCGCGTCGTAGACCACCTGCACCACCACCAGCGGCAGCGCCGCGAGCAGCGGCACCAGGAACCCGCGCTCCCCGGTAAACCAGGCCACGGCGAGGCCCGCGAGCGCCAGCCCACCGTAGAGCAGGGCGAAGAAGAGCGCCAGCCGCGTGCGCGGGTAGACGTGGCCGCGGCGCAGGTCCCCCGCGGCCAGCTTGGTGGGGTGGCGGGCGAAGAAACTGGCCAGCGCCATCAGCCCCAGCCCCCAGCCGGCGGGGCTGGGGGCGACGAGCAGCCCCAGGATCACGGGCTCGAGCGTGAAGCCCCAGCCCCCGTGCTCGTTGGGGACGGCCAGGCTCTTCAGGGTCGCGGTGGGAACGGGTCGGGTCGCCATCTCGGGGCCAGTCAACCACAACCGCGCCGAAAATAAATGAGACGAGCGCTACTCCCCCACGACCTCGCGAGCGAAGGTCTCGAAGGAGGCCTCGAAGTTCTCCAGGAAGACCGCGAGCACCCCCGGCAGGTCCACGCCTCCGGCCAGGTCGAGGTCGCTTTCCAGCACCGGGTCGAGTTCGTCGTCGAGGTAAACCTTGGCGAAACGGTAGCTGTAGTTCCAGTCGTTGACCTTCTGCAGCGGCACCTTGCCGTCGGTGCTGAAGGCGGCGTAGAGCTGCAGGCTCTCGTAGCCGGGCCGCTCGGCGATGTCGTCGTAGAAGAAGAGCAACGCGTTGTAGCCGCTTTTTAACTCGATCCGGAAGAGCGGCATCCCCTCGTCGTCCTGGTCGAGGGTGAAGCTGTAGCCCAGATCGGAAAGGACCGCGGACACCTGGCGGGCGTCGGTGGAACCCACCGGGTCGGAGATGGCGAGGGCCGGGAAGGCAAAGAGGAGGGCCGTAAGAATGAGGATGCGGACAGGTTTCGTCATGACCCGCTCATTCTACCTTCGCCCCGTCGCCGAAGACGACGTCGAGGACCCAGGAGACGATGGAAAGCAGCAGGGCGCCCCAGAAGGCGCCGGCGAAGCCCACCACATCGAGCGCCGTCGCCTGGGCGACGAGCAGCAACACCATAGCGTTCACCACCAGGGTGAACAGCCCCAGGGTGAGCAGGTTGAGCGGCAGGGTAAAAAGCAGCAGCAGCGGGCGCACCAAGGCGTTCGCCAGCCCCAGCACCAAGCCGGCGACCAGGTAGTCGGCGAGGGTGCTGCCGGGGGCAAAGTTCACGCCGCGGTAGAGCTGGGCCACCACCCACAGCGCCAGGGTGTTCAGGATCCAGCGGATGAGAAAGTTGCGCATACCCCAGTTTAGCCCGGGGGTTGAGCACGGCGGCGGCGAGGCGCATACTGGTGTTAGTATGCGCTTACATTCATCTCGCTCCACCGACGACCGCCTCCTCGAGGCGGCCCTGGAGCTGCTCGGCGAACGCGGGTACGAGGGGGCGACCACGCGCCGGATCGCCGAACGCGCCGGCGTGGCCGAGGTCACCCTCTTCCGCCGCTTCGGCTCCAAGGCGCGGCTGCTGGCCGAGGCGGTGCGGCGTGCGGGGGCGGACTTCGAGGAGGCGGCCGCCCGCCCGAGCGGCGACCTGAAGGCCGACCTACACGCCCTCGCCGGGCGCTACCTGAGGCAGTGGCGGCGCGCGGGCACGTTCCCCTTCGTGGTGGCCGGGGCGGCCGCGCGCGAGCCGGAGCTGCGTCGGGCGCTCGAGGAGGCGCTGGCCGGCCGGCTCGCGACCGTGCGCGCCTTCTTCGAGCACTACCAGCGGCAGGGCGAATTGCGCCCGGCCCCGGCGGGCTCGCTGATCCACGCCTTTTTCGGCCCCCTGGTTTCCGCCGCGCTCTTCGGGGCGGCGCTCGAAGGGGCGCCTGCCCTCGACGTCGAGGCCCACGTCGAGGGCTTTCTCGGGGGGTGGGCCGCGTGAGTGGGGGCCGGGTCAGGGTGCAGGCCCAGGGGATGGAGCGCCGCTTCGGCC
>Ga0256839_1003447_pt1 | contig 16296 bp, 15 predicted proteins | sample 354166metaG_FD_185968 | JGI IMG/M metagenome (GOLD analysis project Ga0256839, IMG submission 185968) | Hydrothermal vent microbial communities from Mid Atlantic Ridge, Atlantic Ocean - 354-166 | ecosystem: Environmental > Aquatic > Marine > Hydrothermal vents | place: Atlantic Ocean: Mid... | reverse complement strand
CCCCAGATAATAGACTTTGAACCTTTAAATTTTTTCATAATTCAAGGAAAAACAGGAGCTGGTAAGACAAGTATAGTAGATGCAATAACCTACGCTCTTTACGGTAAAGTCCCACGCTATGGTTCTTCAAAAGCTCACAGGGCGGTTCTGTCTAAGGGAGCTTCTAAACTCAAAGTAGCTTTGGATTTTTCCGTAGAAGGTAGAAGATACCGTATAGAACGCTTTTTTAGAACAAAGCCAGAAGAAAGTAGTGTAAGAGTCTATGAAGAAAACAAAAGATTAAACCTTACAGGAGCTGCTGTTGAGGAATGGGTAGAGAAGATAACAGGGTTGAATTACAGAACATTTATCCGTGTTATATTACTTCCACAAGGGGAGTTTTCCCGTTTTCTAAAACCCTCTTCTCCAAAAGAAAGAAGGGAGATTTTAATGGAACTTATGAATCTTGAGATTTTTGAAAAACTCCGTCAAATCGCTTCGGAACAATTTAAAAGTTTAGAAGGAGAGCTTACAGCTTTGAAAAGATCTTATGATGAGATAAAGGAAATCAATGAAGAAAAGAAAATTGAATTAAAAAAGGAAATAGAAGAACTTAAAAGGAAATTGATAAGCTTAGGAAAACAAAAGAAATCTCTTGAGAGTTTATTGCACAAAGCCCAAGAAAGAGATAAAAAAGAAGAAGAAAAGATAAAGTTTTTAAATAGGCTTAAAGATCTAGAAAGTCAACAAGAGGAAATACAAAAATTGGAAGAAAAAATAAAACTTTCAAGAGATATAGCTCCTTACATTCCTTATCTACATCACCTTGAAGAAATTGAAGATGAGTTAAAACTTCATTTGACTGATATAGAAAAAACATCTAAAAATATAAATGAAGTTAAAAATAAACTAAAGGAAATAGAAAATGAACTCCTTAGAGTAGAAAAGGAAATATCAGAAATACCGTATATAAAAGAAAATATAAAAAGTAAACTTTCGGAACTTGAAAAACTGAAACTTGCAGAAAAGGAATTTATTTCCATGGAAATCTTAAAGGAAAAAGTAAGAACTAAAAGAGAAAATCTAAAAAAAGCTGTTTATGAGTTAGAAAATATCAAGCAACGAATTTTAAAAGGAGAAACTTTGATAAAGGAAACAGAAGAGGAAATAATAAGTATAGACTATGATGAAGAAGAATACGTAGATACTATAAGATTAGTAGAGAGGAGAAAGAATCTTGTAGAAAAAAAAGAGAGAATTAAACATATTGAAAGAGAATCTAATCTTTTAAAAAAAGAAAAAGAAAAGTTTTTAAAAGAACTTAAAACTTTACAAGAGAAAGAGAAATTAATAAAAGAGCAAAGCTTTAGATTTTACGTAAGGAGCATAAGAGATCAACTCAAAGAAGGTAATCCCTGTCCCGTTTGCGGGAATCCTTACAAACAAATAGAAGATGAGGAAGAGGAAGAACTTATCAGCGTATCTGAAGAGGAAAGAGAAAAAATATCAAAGGAAATAATCAACTGTGAGAGAAAGATATCACATATTAACGCTCAAATAAGCACCTTAGAAGAGGAAAAAAGAAGAATAAAGTGTTTTTTGGAAACAGAAGAGATACCGGAAGATATTGAAAATAAGCTTAGAATATTGGAAGAAAAAAGAAGGAAGAAAAAAAATTTAGAGGAAAGATTAAAGAAATACAAGGAGGGTTATGAAAAGCTTCTTAAGAAAAGAGAAAATATTCTTCAACAAAAACTCAAGCTTGAAGCGGAAATTAAATCCCTTGAAGAAACTCTTTTCCAAAAAGAAGAGTATATCAGAACCTTAACAGATGAAGTTAAAAATATTAATGATTTAAAACAAAAATACACTTGCATTGAATCGGAAGTTAGAGAGCTTGAAAAATACATTTCCTTATTAGAAGAAAAAAAAGAAAAATTAAAAACAGGAAAAGAGAAGTTAAAAACTGAACTGACAGCTCTTGAGGTAGGGTATGAGGAACTGAAGAAGCGTCTTAATCTATTAGAAAAAAACAGAAAAAATACTTTAAAAAAGTTAGATCCTATTTTCAATATAGTAGATGATCTTAGCACAATCAAGGAACTTTTCCTTGAAAAAGAAGAGCTTGTGTATTTGGAGGATAAAGTTAACTCATTTCGCAGAGAGCTTGAAACAGTAAAGGAAAGATTAAGGGAGATGGAAAAAGAGGTTCATACTTACAGTAATGTTCCACCTACCGTAGAGTTGACCAGACAACTCGGCGAGTTGGAAAGTTTCATAGAATCACTCCAGAAACAGTTGGGAGAAAAAGAAGCAGAACTTAAATACGTAGAAAACGTTATAAACAGAAGGGAGGAAATCGTATCTCGTATAAAAGAGCTGGAATCTACTCTTTCTATCTACGGCAAGATAAAAGAGGATTTAAAAAGCGACCGTCTTCAAGATTTTGTTTCATCTCTTATGTTAAAGCGTATTACAGATAGAGCGAGCTACTATCTAAGCAGTATAGTAGAAAACTACGAACTTGTTCTTAACTCTGCGGGAGATTTAGTTATAGTGGATAGAGTTCAGGGAACTGAAAGAGACGTGAAAAGTTTGAGCGGAGGGGAAACGTTTCTTGCCAGTTTATCGTTGGCATTGGGTATAAGTGATGTTTTATCCGCTAAATTAGAAAGTCTCTTCATAGATGAAGGCTTCGGTTCCTTAGACGAAGAAACCAGAGAAAGGGTAAGTGATATACTGGAACTTGTAAGGCAGAGAATAAACAGAATGATAGGTATCATTTCTCATCTCCCCGATTTGGCGGAGAGATTCCATCAGCGGATAGTGGTTAGCAAGCACGGTAACTTTTCAACTGTAAAGGTTTTTTACTAAACTGAGGTTAAAATAGAAGTATATGGGAAAGCTTGCTTACATTTTTCCCGGACAGGGATCTCAATACGTAGGAATGGCTTACGATTTTTACAAAGAATTTTACCAAGCAGCGGAAGTTTTTCACACAGCGGAACACGCCTTAAGAATGTCATTAACGGATTTTCTTGAAACCATCTTTAAAGATCCCAACGGCAAACTTAACAGCACAGTTTACACACAACCAGCATTGCTGACCGCTTCTTACGCCATATACAGAGTCATGGAAGAAGAGGGATTACCTAAACCAGATTACGTGGCGGGACACTCTCTTGGAGAATACACCGCTTTGTTAGTAGCAGGTTGTATTGATTTATCCTCTGCTGTAAGGCTTACATACAGTAGGGCTGAGTATATGCAGTCTGCGGTTCCTGAAGGAAAAGGAGCTATGTTGGCGATTCTTAAAATAACCCCCGCACAGGTAGAGGAAATCTGCAAAGAAGCACAGGACTTAGGAGTTGTAGAACCTGCTAATTACAACTCTCCTTATCAAGTTGTTATATCGGGAGAGAGGAAAGCAGTAGAAAAAGCTGGACTACTTGCAAAAAGCAGAGGTGCCAAGGTGATACCTCTTAAAGTTTCTGTTCCTTCTCACTGTTCTTTAATGAAACCTGCAGCTGAGGCTCTTGGGATTAAACTTTCTCAAACGCCCATCAAGCATGCTCTTATTCCTGTAGTTCAAAATCGCACAGCCCAAGAACACACAAGAGCTGCTGAAATCAGAGAGAATTTGAAAGAGCAGTTGTTTTTACCTGTAAAGTGGTATCAGAGTGTTAAGTATATGGTAAGTAAAGGAGTTGATACTTTTGTAGAGATCGGACCTCGCAATGTTCTTTCTAAATTAGTTCTTCAAACGGTAAAGGAAGTCAAGGTTGCCAATGTAGAAAAGCCTGAGGATCTTGAAAAAGTAAGGAATCTTATACAAAACTGATTAAGTTTACAATATGAAAGCAATAGGACCTTATCATTATAAAGTCTGGATCATAGGGGAAGTCCTTGATAGGTATGAGAACTGTAAAAACGGTGTCTTGAAACCTTCTACTAAGTTGCTTCTGTATCCTTGTAAGGAAAAAGGAAAGCTTTTCAGAGGAGCTTACTTTGAGGGTGCTGTTATATACGCTGTTGATATAGAGAATCTTATAAACAGGCTTGAACCCCCCTTGAGGGATATAATTGTTAACAGGTATTTTGAAGGAGATATTAAAACCTTTATGGAAGATTTCAACATTAAAAGTAAAAAGGAAGCCAGAAGGCTTATTGTTAGAGCGGTTAACAAATTTTTTAACGAACTTGAAAAATACAAAAGAGCTAATAAAAGAACTGCTTAAGCGCTATTCTTTTCCCTTTCTGCGCCATATAAAGTAAAGAGTAAACAAAGATCTTAAATTTGTAACTAAAGCTAATACGATGAATAACAGTTCAACCCAACCTAAAAGACACATTAAAGCTGTAAAGAAGATTCTCTCATCTCTTTTACCAGGTAGATAGTTCAGTTCTTTCACAACTTCGTAGGCATCTTCTCTGTAAGCTCCTTTATAACGTTCGGTTGTATAACTTACCATTAGAGAACCAAAAATAGCTAGTAAAACCCAAACTAACATAGCACCTAAGGGTTCTAAATGAAGGGCAAGAACAGATAAGAATAAAAAGTCTACGTATCTATCAAGAACGGAATCAAGCCAGCCACCGAATTTGGAAGTTCTCATGCTGGCTCTTGCTATTTCCCCGTCTATTCCGTCAAGTGTGGAGCTTAGCTGATACAAAATTCCACCCAGAGCGGGACTGTAAAGAGCTACTATTGCGGAAAGCACCCCTATAAGAAATACAATAAAAGTAGCTTGGTTGGGAGTTATTCTATTTATAAGTCTTTCAGATACCCAAAGAGATATTCTTCTGTTCAGTGTTCTTGATATGAAACCGTCTCCTACACTCTTAATGGATAGCTTAAGTAGATTTTTCTCCGCTTTTTTTATATCCTCAACAGTATCTATATCAGTCCAGAACTTACCTACAACGGGATAACAGTCTATCTGTGCCTGTTTGACTATTTCACTAAGGGTCAAAGGTTCTTTTTCCTTTATCAGCTTTTCTGCAACAGAGAAAATGTGTTTGTTTAACAAAAAGAAACCAGTATCATAACAGTTAAACCTCTTTATACCCTTTCCTATATCTTCAACTTTTCCATTCTTACAAAAAACCTTTGTAGCTTCTTCTTCATCTGTGTAAAGAGGCTTATAATCAACCACAATCCCTTTTCCGTTAAGAGCTTCTCTTATAAACTCCTCGGAGTAAATATGGTCTCCCATTGTGAGAATAAATGTTTCCTCCTTTACAAAGTCTTTTGCCAGCAGTAAAGAATAGCCGTTTTCACGTTCGGGATTTGTATTGAGAACAATTTTGTATTTAACTCCGAGCTTCCTAATGAAGGATTCTATTTTCTCTTTATTATCAGGATTTACTACCAAAATAAAGTTTTTAACTCCCGTTTTTTTTAGTAGTATAACGGTCCTGTAAAGAATCTCTCTACCAGCTACTTTTATTAAAGGCTTGGGGATTTCCTTTCCTAATCTTTTTCCATATCCCGCACACAGAATAACAGCTGTTTCCATGGAAGCTGAAAACCCGGAAGTTCATTATATTATAACATTTGTTATGAAAATTGCTGTTTTAACAGGAGCGGGAATTTCCGCTGAAAGTGGTATCCCTACCTTTAGAGGAAAGGACGGTTTATGGAATAAATACGATCCAATGGATCTGGCAACTCCAGAAGCCTTCCAGAGAAATCCTAAGCTTGTATGGCAATGGTATGATTGGCGGAGAAAATTAATAGCTGATGCAAAACCGAATAAGGCTCACTTTATACTGGCAGATCTGGAAAGGAAATACAAAGATTTGTGGATTATAACCCAAAACATAGACGGTCTCCACCAAAGAGCTGGATCTTTGAAAGTTATTGAGTTGCACGGAAATATATGGACAGTAAAATGTCTTGAGTGCGGTGTGCGATACAGAGAGGAGAAAACACCTCTTAAAGAGATACCGCCGAGATGTAGAAATTGCGGGGGACTTGTAAGACCCGCTGTTGTTTGGTTTGGAGAACCGCTTCCAAAAGAAGCTCTTGAGAAATCTTACAGTTGCACTGTTTCCGCAGAAGTTTTTATTGTTGTAGGAACTTCTGCTCAAGTGTATCCTGCAGCGGAGCTACCCTTCGTGGCAAAATCCCGCGGAGCAAAGATCATAGAAATAAATCCCGAAGAGACTCCTATTACACCTTACACAGATATATCAATAAGGGATAGAGCTTCTGTTGGTATGGAAAAACTTATAAAGATCTTAGATTAATATATTTTTAGATGGGATTAACTACGGAGATAAAACTTGGAATTTTTGTAATGATTACTTCCTTTGCTTTTGGTTTTCTTGTAATTACTTTTGGGGAAATTCCTCTTTTTAAACCCAAAACAAAAAGCTATACTGTCTATTTCAACGATGTAGGGGGGTTATCAGTAGGAGCTGAGGTTCGTGTAGCAGGCATAAGAGCGGGTAAAGTGACTGAAATAAATCTTGAAAAAAACAGAGTAAAGGTGAAATTTTCAGTTGAAGAGAGATTTAAACTCTACAAGGACGCTTCCGCCCAAATAGGAACTCTGGGATTAATGGGAGATAGATATTTAGCGATAAAACCAGGTAATCCAGAGTTAGGAGAGCTTAAAGAAGGAGAATCTATAATATCTTCAGAGGAAGCAGCTGACACTGACAAACTTATAAGAGAACTCACAAAAACAGCGGAAAGTTTCAGAGAAGTTGCTCAAAATCTCAGTATGCTTCTTGAGGAGAATAGGCGGAACTTAAAAAAGGCACTGAGCAACTTGAGGGAACTTACACTTGTCCTTGGAGAAATAGCAAAGGAGAACAGAGAAAGCCTAAGATCACTTATTACTCAGATGGTATACCTAACGGAAAATCTAAACAGAACTCTTCCCTCTGCAATAGCTTCTATGGAAAGACTTACCGATGAACTTGGAGATATAGTTGCTGAAAACCGTAGTGATCTAAGAAGTTTAATCTCTAATATGAGAGATCTCTCTGAGGATTTAAAAAAGGAACTGCCTCTTATGGTTGCGAACTTGAACAAACTCTCTTCTCAGTTAGAAGAAATCGTTTCGGAAAACAGACAGGATTTAAGAAAAACTCTTTCAAACCTTTCAGATATTACGGAAAAACTGCGCAGGAGTTCACAAAGGTTAGACAACATTCTCTCTACCATAGAAAGCGGAAAGGGAACGGTGGGTAAACTGATAACGGACGATGAACTGTATGAGAGTGTTACTAAGGGAGCAAAGCTTTTCGGTGAAGCTGGAGAAGTTATAACGAAAACACGTATATACGTAGGCTTTGGAGGAGAGGGATACTCTCAAGGAGATGCAAAGGGTTATATGTCTCTCAGGATTCAACCTGAGAAGACAACTTATTATCTTTTAGAACTTGTAGGGGATTCCAGAGGTAGAGTGTATACAGAGCAGATCATAGGAGGTGATGAAATCGTTAAAAAAGAATTCAAGCCTGAGCTTACTCTTCAAATAGCTAAGAACTTCTTTATAGGAGAAAACTCTTACCTGACGATAAGAGCAGGATTGAAGGAATCTACTGGCGGTGTGGGTTTTGATCTTATTCCTCACAAAAGGGTAAGGATATACTCGGATCTTTGGGATACTGGCAGGAAGGACAGGCCCAGGGAGAGAGATCTCAATCCCAATCTACAGATAGGAATTCAACTGCGCTTAGTAGGACCTCTATACACCAGATTCGGTGGGGACGATATGCTTAACGACAAACTTAGGGGAGCTTTCTTAGGAGCGGGATTAAACTTTTCCGAGGATTATCTAAAATATCTGCTGGGAGGTTTAGGAGGACTACCGTTACCCTGATTTTTATTTTAATTTTAATTATGTGATGTTTAAAAAACAGATTAAGGATCTCTTAACAGTTAATCTGAATCTTCAAAAAGGAGAATCCTTATTGCTCTTTACTGATACAGAAAAAAAGGAACTTGTAGAACTTATGGAAGATTTTGTAAGCGTAGCAAGTGAACTTACAGATCAAATAAAGTATACGATTTACAAATCCACAAAGATGCACGGTAAAGAACCGCCGGAAGAACTATGGCGTTTAACATTTGGAAACAGTGCAGTAAATTCTCTTATAGAAGAAGGACTTTTTGAAAGAATTTTAGAAAAAGATATCTTTCCTTCAGAACGGGTAATTCATATTCTTAAGGAGAAAAGTGAAGATGTTCCATCGGCTGTGGTGGCTTTTTCTTATTTTTCCACTACCCATACTTTTTTTAGAAAATCACTTACAGAAGTATTCGGTGCCAGATACGCTTCTATGCCTCTTTTTGATCCTTCTATGTTTTTAACTTCAATGGCGGTTAACTGGGAGGATATTTCAAAACTGAGTAAAGATATAGCGGATATTCTTACCGAAGCTGAATGGGTTTATATTCACTCAGATCAAGGAACAGAACTTGAGTTTTCTGTAAAGGGAAGAAAGGGATTCGCAGATACGGGTCTGTTTCACAATCCCGGAGATTACGGTAACTTACCGGCGGGTGAAGCTTTTATAGCTCCTTTGGAAACAGAGGCTTACGGTAAGTTAGTGATTCTGTATGCGCCAGATAGAAAGCTTGAAAGACCTTTAACCTTTAAATTTATAGAAGGAGGAGTGGAAAGCATAGAAGGATTTGAAGATTACAGATACTTTATAGAGGAAGTTTTTAAAAGTATGCCTTTTGCAAGATTTATAGCGGAATTCGGTGTGGGAACCAATCCCAAGGCTTCCAGGGCGGATAATGTTCTTGAAGCGGAGAAGATTTTGGGAACTGTCCACGTAGCCTTGGGAGATAATCATACCTTCGGCGGGACTAATAAGGTAGGATTCCACACCGATTACGTTGTTTTTGAACCCACAGTTCGCCTAGGAGGAAGAGGATGGGAAAAAGAACTGCTTCAAAGAGGAAAACTCCGGAAGATATAAAGCTTGATTTTATAAGAAAAATACATCTCTTTGAGACCCTAAGTTCTGAAGAATTACGGGAAGTCGCTACTTACATGACTTTAAAGGAGTATGAAAAAGGAGACTATCTTTTTTTTGAGGAAGATGCAGAACCGGGTATCTTTATACTTGTAAAGGGATTGGTTAAACTAATAAAAGAAACACAGGACGGAAAGACTATCATAGTAAGGCTTGTATTCCCCGGAGATGTTTTCGGTTGGATAGAATGGGGAAATGCTCCTAAGGCTACTTACTATACAGCGATGGCTGTTCTTGACAGCTGGGTTGTGTATATATCAAACAGAGATTTTATAAACCTTGCAATAAAGTATCCTGCTGTTGCTATAAAGATGACCTGTGATGCTACGGCAAATCTGCTGAACACTTATGAGATCCTTAAGAGTATAGCCTCTGGCAGAGTTGAGGAGAGAATTGCAAAAATATTGTTAGAGCTCGCGGATCGGGTAGGGATAAAAAAGAACGATAGAATAGTTATAAGACTCCCTTTAACACGACAGGATATAGCGGAGATGACTGGAACCACCGTAGAAACCGCTATAAGGATAATGAGTAGATGGAAAAAACAAGGTTTCATAAACACGGAGAGAGGTTACATAGAAATAATAAAACGGCGGGAGCTGGAAAGGCTTTTGATATAGAATATTAAAAATGCTTAGGAAAAGATCTTTTGTATGTTTATTTATTTTAATCTCTTTAGCCTATGGAATGTCAGAATCCGCAGGTATTCCGCAAGAGCTTGGGAATGTGAGGATTCGCGTTAAGGATTTACAGAACGTTGTTCATACCCTTAGAGGATTGAGTTGTGGGAAGAATGGTATTCTAAGTTTTAAAAAAGGAACTCTTAATTACAATATTCCTATTTCTTCCATTAAGAAGATATCCCTCATTTCCAAATCTGAAGAAAGAGTTAAATTGAAAGTAACCTTTAATGGTAAAGCTGAGGAGTTTGAAATGTCTGCTAATACACGTTGTTTCTCCAGATCCGAAATAGGAACTGTGAGTTTTTATATAAAAGAAATTAAGGAAATAGAACTCCTTCAGGGAGAGACAAAATGAGCAGATTTCTCATACCTATAATAGCAAGTTCCTTTTTCTTTGCAGGATTGCTCATAGGAGCTTCCAAGAGTATTTCCAAGGAAGATGAGTATTCCTATCTAAAACTCTTTACAGATGTTTTAAAAATAGTCAAAGATTACTACGTAGAAGAACCCCATGTGAAAGATTTAATTTACGGTGCTTTAAACGGAATGCTTACTTCCTTAGATCCTTTTTCAGCCTTTTTCCCTCCTGAAAAGTATAAGGAGTTCATGGAAGAAACTGAAGGAGAATTCGGAGGTATAGGGATAGAAATAAGCATGGAAAAAGGAAGGCCAATAGTTGTGTCTCCTATAGAAGGAACACCCGCTTACAAGGCGGGGTTAAGAGCAGGAGATATAATAGTAGCAGTTGACGGAGAAGATACTTTTGGTAAAACCCTTCTTGAAATAGTAAAAAAGATAAGAGGAAAACCCGGAACAAAAGTTACACTTATGATAATGCGAAAAGGAGCGGATAAACCTATAAAGGTAGAAATTACCAGAGCCATTATACGTATAGAGAGTGTAAAATACACGAAGTATGAGAACTTAGGCTATATAAAGATAATTCAATTTCAACACTACACCGCACGAGATTTGAAAAAAGCTATTAAAGAACTTATAAACTCAGGGGTGGAAGGTTTAATATTGGATTTAAGAAACAACCCCGGTGGATTACTTTCCGAAGCTGTAAGAGTTTCCGATCTGTTTTTGCCTGAAGGAAAGTTAATAGTTTACACAAAGGGAAGAAGAGATGAAGAGAAATACTACGCCAAGGAAGATCCTCTTATACCCTCTCGTATTCCGCTGGTGGTTTTAATTAACAAAGGATCTGCCAGTGCTTCAGAAATAGTAACGGGCGCTCTTCAAGATCACGGAAGGGCTGTAATAGTAGGAGAGAAAAGCTTCGGTAAAGCTTCAGTTCAGAATGTAATCCCTCTTGAGGACAACTCCGCCCTTAAGCTAACAGTAGCATATTACTATACTCCCAAGGGTAGGCTTATACACGAAAAGGGAATAACTCCCGATGTAAAAGTAGAAATGGATTCCAAAACATGGGAAAAGTTGGCAGAAACCGTCAGGAAAATGAGAATAGAAGGGAACGGTGAAAAGGTGATATTACTGCCTGAAATAGACATTCAACTGCGTAAGGCTATAGAAGTCCTAAGGGCAAAACTCGGTTACAAAAATGCTGCATGAAAACCCTTGCTGTTGAAACGTCGTGTGACGAAACCGCTTTGGCTTTTTTTGATTCTAAAAAGGGTATTTTGGGGAATATTCTCCTTTCCCAAGCTGAAAAACACGCTCCTTTCGGTGGTGTTGTTCCAGAACTCTCAGCAAGAGAACACACTAGAAACCTTATTCCACTATTGGACAGATTAATAAAAGATAGCGGTGTATCTCCTGAAGAAGTGAATTTCGTTTCTTTTACCCTAACACCGGGATTGATTTTGTCCTTAGTGGTGGGAGTATCCTTTGCAAAAGCAATAGCTTACACCTTGAAAAAACCCTTAGTCCCTGTCCATCATCTTGAAGCTCATATATACTCCGCTTTTATGCAAGAAGAGCCTGAATATCCCTTTTTAGCCTTAATAATTTCAGGAGGACATACAGATCTTTTCTTGGTGGAGAGTTTCAGTCGTTATGTTTTTCTAGGTGGGACTTTGGACGATGCGGTAGGAGAGTGTTACGATAAGGTAGCTCGTATGATTGGCTTGGATTATCCGGGAGGTCCCGCAATAGACAGATTGGCTCAAAAAGGCAGGAATCTCTACAGCTTGCCCAGACCCATGGTAGACAGTAAGGATCTTAACTTTTCCTTTAGCGGATTGAAGACAGCAGTTATGCATTTACTTGAGAAAAATCCGGAAGCAAAACCTCAAGACATAGCAGCTTCTTTTCAGTCGGCGGTGGTTGAAACTCTATTGCTCAAAAGCTTAAAAGCGGTAGAGTTGACAGGTGTTAAAAGATTTGTCGTAGCTGGAGGAGTTTCAGCTAACAGTCATCTACGGAAAGTTTTTAGGAAGGAATTTTTAAAAAGAGGTATAAAACTCTGTATTCCTCCTTCTCATCTTTCAACTGATAACGCCCTTATGGTAGCTCGTGCTGGTATGGAAAGGTTCCTTAAGGGAATAACCGCTCCCTTAGATGTTAATCCATTACCTAATCAACCACTTCAGGAGTTCGGAAAGTTATGGTCTTAGCATATCAAGAGCTTTCTTAAATATTTTTTTATCCCCTTTATACTGTAAGACTTTTTCTGCTTCTTTTAAAGAAAAGAACCGAGTCTCTTTTACTTCCCACGATGGCTTAGGTGTCCCTGATACGTATTTCATAAGGTAAAATTTAACTTTTTTAAAAATTTTCTCTCCTTTAAAGTAATAGAAGTAGGAAATCTCTCCGAGATAAGCAATGATGTCCCCTTTTACACCTGTTTCTTCAAATACTTCCCGCATGGCTGTCTCTTCAGGAGATTCACCCTTCTCAACAAGACCTTTGGGAAAAGTCCATACATTAGAAGGATTTTTTATTAGTAAAACTTCTTTATTATCCTTTAGTAAAACTCCTCCTGCGGAAAACTCTCTTTTCATTTGTTGACTATACTTACCAGCTCTTCAGCTCCTTTAAGGGTGTTCTCTGTTGTAGCACCCATTAAACGTGCTACTTCCTTGAGCTTTTCCTCTTTTGTTAAAGTATCAACACGAACGTAGGGAATATTTCCTATATACTCTATAAAAGTTCGCAAATTCTTATCTCCTGCAGCGCATAGAGGTGCTGAATGAGTTACCACTATGATCTGCATTTTCTCCGATAACTTCTTGAGAAGTTTTGCCAGTTTTAGGGAAGCTTCTCCGCTTATTCCCGCTTCTACTTCGTCAAAAACGTAAGTTTTAGTAGGCGGAAGTATAAGGGAGATGGCAAGGTATAACCGCGTAAGTTCACCACCAGAGGCTACTCTATCCAAAGGTTGAAGATTTTCCCCGTGTGAGGAAAATAGAAAAACAACCTTATCACAACCGTATTTACCTGCTTCTGCTTTTTTAAAAGCTATATCTAATACAGCTCTCTCAAGGTTTAGATCCTTTAAGATTTCCATAACTTTTTTGCAAAGTAGTGGAGCGGATTTCTTTCTCTTTTCACTTAACTTTGTACATACCTTCTGATATTCCTTTTCTAAGATGGCTATTTCTTCCTTAAGTTGATTTACTTTGTTTATTATCTCTGAACAGGAAATAAGCTCTCTTTTTAATACTTCAGTTTCTTTTAAAATTTCTCTATAAGGTTTACCATACTTTCTCTCCAGTTGTTGTATTTGAAACAATTTTTCATTGATTGTATCAATTTCTTCTTCTGACAACTCAAAGTCTTTTTCTTTGAGAATATAATAAATTTCTTTTATTGAGTCTCTTATGTTTATAAGTTTTTCGTCCAATAATATTAAAGACTGATCTATATGCTCTAAATTCCTGAGATGTTTAAGAGCCATTCCTATTTTTTCAAAGGCTGAACCTTCTTTTTCGTAGAGAACATCTAAAATTAAGCGAAGATTTCTAAGAAAAGTTTCCGATTTTTTTAATATCTCTGCTTTCATTTTTATTTTTTCTTCTTCCTCTAAGGAAATTCCTACATCTTCAATTTCTTTTATTCTGTATTCTATAAACTCCTTTCTTTTTAAAGCATCATCTCTTAATTCAAGAAGCTTTATTAGTTCTTCTTGTTTTTCTTGGATTTTAATGTAAAGCCTTGATACTTTTTTCCTTAGGGTTACAAGATTTGCAAAAAAATCTATTAAATCTCTTTGAAAGTCTGATCTCTTTATTTTGATAAATTCATTTTGTCCTTGAAGGGAAATCTTATCTTGAAGTATCTCCCTAACACTTCCCGCAGTTGTGCTTCTGCCGTTTATAAAGTATCGGCTTCTGCCGTTTCTTACTTCCCTTCGTAGGAATAAGGATTCTCCTGACTTTTCTAACTCTATTTCTACAGTATCTCCTTCCTCGTATTTTCCCTGCTTTCCCATAACAAAACTAAGTGCGGAAAGTGTCATGGACTTTCCTGTTCCTGTTTCTCCTGAAATAACGTTAAGCCCTTCTGAGAATTCAATTTCTATACCTCTGATTAGTTTGAATTTTTCAACTGAAAGTCTACGAATCATAGGTAATAGTATCGGTTAATATACGGGCAGGTTCAAGGTATATCTATAATTAAAATTACCAAGGCGGGGTGGCGGAGCGGACGAACGCGGGGGATTCGAAATCCCTTGCAGGGTTGTTCAAGCCCTGCCGTGGGTTCAAATCCCACCCCCGCCGATGTGTTTGTAATTTTAAAAAAAAATTTACACCCCTGCTCTTATAAGTTGTTGATAAATCTGGGTTTTAAAAGTGGTAAATTCACTTTCCATTTTAGGGTTTTCTCGTGTTTCAAAAAATTTACCACTTTCGGTTCACAAAAGTGAAAAATCAAATCAGAAGTAGTCTTCCTCATGAAGCATGGGTCTTTTCCTCTTTACCAGCTCCTTGATAGGTTCCTTTATCTCCTTGGTTATCTTCTCAAAACTCCTCCCTATCACGTAACCTCCGAGTCCAAGCTGGATGATGTCGTAGAGTTTTGCCTTCATCTCGGGAGTGAGGTTAGGAGCGGTAAACCCGAGCCAGTCCGCAACAAGTAGGGCTGTAAAGGTGAGCATCGTTATAGGTCTCCAGCTCCTAGTTATCCAGCTCTCGGACTTTGTCTCTGCTGTTATTATCTGTGCCTGAGCCTGAAGGAGCTGACTTCTGAGACTGAGAAGCTCTTTCTCTATCTGGGTCTTGAGCTCTAAGGCTTTGTCCTTGTCCTCAACAAATTGATCCACTATGTCCGCTATCTTGCCTATAGCTCCTGCTATTATCCCCGTAAGCATCACTCACACCTCCAGAAATTCCATCAGGTCAAAGACACGATTGATCCAGCCCCTTTTGTAGATGTTGAACCTCTCACAGCTGAGCCTTGCGTAATAGACGATTCTTCTTTTGAGGTATTCTCTTGTGAGCTTATTCTCGTTCCTTTGCCTGATAGCTGAGATGGTGACCTTACCTATTATGCCGTCGGGGAGAACTTTTAAGGTTCTCTGGAGTCCTTTCACCGCTCTTTTTCTCCCAATGTTGACAGCTGTGTCAAAGAGGGCTGTGGCTACTTTCGGCGGAAGGTGGTCGCATTTTAGGGGCTTCCAGAAGTTGATAAGGTAGAAGTCCTTCACAAGCTCTTTAGTCTTCTCCATGTTGTCTTCTTTGAGGAGCTTCCACCCCTCCCAGTTCGGATAAGCTCCCTGATATATCCCTGCAAAGGTATAGTAAGGCTCTGTCGGGTTTCTGTGTAAGGTGTAGCCTCCTTCCCACTTCAGGACAAACTCAAGAGCTTTTTCAAAACTCATGGCAAGGGTGCTACCTGAATAGCATTCTGAAATGCTTGCTCCTCAAGGGCTTTCAGGTCAAGGGCAAGGAGTGTATCTATCTTCTGTTTTCCATTAATAATAGCTATCACATTATCTATCTCGGTGTAGTAAGCCTTATACCATGCTTGGATTGCCTTAGCTTCCGCATTGTCAGGGTCGTTTGTGTCCAATGCGGACTCCAGAACATCTCCGTAATCAAGCCAGTCTCTTTTGGCGAGTTCTTCCTTTACTCTCTTGTTTCCGAGCCAGAGGGTTGTGTCTATGAAGGCTTGCTTTAATCCTGTGAGGTCTTGAGGTAGGACGGGATTGAGAACTTCTTGAAAGGCTGTAGGGTTTCCTTCTTGGTCAAACTGAGTCGGCTCAAGGACTTTCTCCTCAATGTTTTCGTAGATATTATCTCCTACCTTGATTATCGCAATCATCTCACTTCACCTCCTTAGAGTATCAGGTTGGATATGACATTCCGAGGGACGCCGTTGACGTCCTTGATGATACCTCCGAGGACATTGTTCCATGTGAGGGCATTTCCTAATCCGTCTTTTATGGAAACTTGACCTGTCTTAAGTCCAAAAATTCCATCTCCTGCTGTTAAAAGACCGTTTCCTGACTTTACCACGTCTACATTCCAGAGGTGAAGAACAAGAGCTTCAGAAGAGTGTAAATTTCCATGATCCATAAACACAGGACTTGAATTAACGCCTGCAAGTTCTATGTTCGTTGTAGTGTTATATCCGCTTACATAAACATATCCAACGCAAGAGCGGTTCTTCTTGATGAACTGAAAAAATGAAGAAGTCCCGTAGGTTGTTGTTGTAGAGAATCCTT
>Ga0256839_1003446_pt1 | contig 16296 bp, 17 predicted proteins | sample 354166metaG_FD_185968 | JGI IMG/M metagenome (GOLD analysis project Ga0256839, IMG submission 185968) | Hydrothermal vent microbial communities from Mid Atlantic Ridge, Atlantic Ocean - 354-166 | ecosystem: Environmental > Aquatic > Marine > Hydrothermal vents | place: Atlantic Ocean: Mid... | reverse complement strand
GTATGGAGGTAGTAATTTCTTTAATACGGCCTCTTTACGCTCGCTTGAATAATGGGTCATTTATTGCTCTCATTCCGCCTATGTGTTTTAAAATTTAGGGGTGACAACTATCCTGACACAGGGGGGTTTTAGGTGTTCCAAATTTGGTTCAATTATTGTGGTAGCATTTTTGGTTTTTGTAAGGGCTGTAAATTCAGCAAATCGTCTGAACTTTGGGCGCTTCAAATTTCAAACAAAGGACAAGACGAATTTTCAGTATTGGGGTTAAATTGAAATTCCAAAATATTGTCCGCACTGAAGGTTCTACAAAACAACCTTAAACTCAAAAAATCTTGAACTATTTGGCTTTAAATTGGATTCAATCTTAGCAATCAATCTAAGTTTTGGGGTTAAATAACTAATGAGTATGCACAATCCCGCACACCCAGGTGAAGTTTTAAAAGAGTTAGTAATTTCTCCTTTAGGTCTCACCATTACTGACGCATCAGAGCATTTAAATGTTAGCCGTAAAACCCTCTCAAAGGTTTTAAATGGTAGAGGCTCAATAACGCCAGAGATGGCGCTACGTTTAGAGTTGGTTTTTAAAAAGCCATCTGCAGACCATTGGCTTCGTCTTCAAAATGCATATGACCTTTGGCAATCACGTCAAAACAAGTCTGACTTACAAGTTCAACCTTATCACTACAATTATGCATAAAGGCATAACAAAAAAATTCTAGCACAAAAATTACACAGAAAACCTTCGGCTACGGGACGTTGTTACGTGCTAAGTGGAGTTGCTATGATTAATGAGTGTAAAGAATGGATGGTGTTACCGTACTTTTTTTAGCAGTATATTCACAGCGCCAGCCCCACCATCTTTTTCTGGCGCGCTGCAAAAGGCGAGAACGGCGGTTAACTCTCTAAGTAACTGGTTTACCAAGTTTTTGAGAATAGGGTACTGCTCATCAGAGTTGTAGCCTTTACCATGTACAACCCGCACGTATCTTAGTGCATCTTGGTGGGCGGAGGTAATAAATTGTACCAAGGCGGTATTTGCCTCTTCGTAGGTGTAGCCATGTAAATCTAACTGAGCTTGATTGGGGAATTCGCCTTTTTTAAGCTTGGAAAAATCTTGTAAACGAATGCCTTTTTGGTGAAACTGAATGCTTTGATGAGAGGCAACATAGGGTGTACTGGATCGAATTCTATTGGGCTCTGGATTTTCTGAAGGCGTTGGTGTTCGCAACTTTTTTCTAACGGCTTTAACCGTCGCTTGCGCTTGTTTTTTTAGCTGTTCTTGTTGGTATTGCACCGTTTTATTTTGTATCTTAAGGGGGGAGACATCATTCATCTCGGAGAGAAATAGGGAGTTATCTTCTTCTATCATAATGGGCACTATTATACCCAAACCATTTGGAAATGCAGTTTATTGAGTCTGCTTGAAGCCACAATGCTGCATTATTAGTTATTGTGAATGGTTAGGCGTTCCCTACAAACCACGCCTTGTCTTTGCGTTTCAGTCCAAATCAAAACTCCCGCATTTCTCAGTAGCTTGGGTATATAATTCGTTCATATTAATACGGTAGTGGTATTTTACACGATGAAAATTCTTCTCTCCAACGATGATGGTTATTTTGCGCCAGGTATCCAAGTTTTGTTTAAGGTGCTTCAAAACGAGGTGGATTTTCGAAAGTTGGTGATTATGGCGCCAGAGCGAAACCGCAGTGCTGCCAGTAATTCATTGACCTTATTAGAGCCACTTCGACTCAATGAGCACCATTCGTTAAGTTCACGCGAAGACTGTCGAGTCTACAGTGTTAACGGAACCCCAACCGATTGTGTCCATTTAGGGGTGAATGGTGGCTTAGATGAGCAACCAGACATTGTGCTTTCGGGTATTAATGCGGGGGCCAATATGGGCGATGATGTCCTCTATTCGGGAACCGTTGCCGCGGCAACCGAAGGACGTTTTTTGGGTAAACCATCGATTGCAATCTCGCTGTGTGGTGATCAACACTTTGAAACCGCTGCGTATGTATTGATTAAGCTTTTAAAAGACCTTCCTAATATGGCGTTGCAGAGTGACACCATTATCAATATCAATGTTCCTGATGTACCTTTAGAGGCTTTAAAAGGCATTAAAGTAACCCGCTTAGGACGGCGTCATATGTCAGAAGCCGTGGTCAAGCAAAATGACCCTAGAGGGCTGCCGATTTACTGGATTGGTCCTGCTGGCAGCGCAGCAGATGCGGGTGAGGGAACCGATTTTTTTGCGATAGAACAAGGTTATGCTTCAGTAACCCCACTTAAAATTGATTTAACGCATTACGCCATGATGGAAGAGTTGGCACAATGGGCCGCGAGCCACACTTAAAAAACATGAACACACCGTCATCAACACAAACCTCGATTGTCTATCCGAATGCCGCTTTTGAGCTGTATCAAGGGGTTGGCATGACTTCGCAACGTACGCGTAACCGTTTAATTGAACGGTTGCAGCAGTTGGGTGTGCGTGATCGAGCGGTCTTGCAGGCGATGCAGGTGGTGCCTCGTCATCTTTTTTTAGATGAGGCGCTCTCCAGTCGTGCTTATGAAGATAATGCGCTACCGATTGGCTTTGGGCAAACGATCTCTCAGCCATGGGTGGTGGCAAAAATGACGGAATGGTTGTTTGCGGGAACGGATAATAAACCGATCGAGCGTGTATTAGAGATTGGAACAGGCTCAGGGTATCAAACGGCTATTTTGGCACTGTTGGCGCAGCATGTTTTTACCGTTGAGCGTATTGCACCGTTGTCTCAACGGGCTAAAGCGGTATTAAACCGCTTGTGTTTGCATAATATAGACTTTGAAATCAGTGATGGACATTGGGGTTGGCCGCATACGAAAACGGTTGTGCCATCGTTATCTCAAAACCTTTTTTTTCAACGAAGCTTACCTGAAACATTGCCGGTATTTGATGCGATTATTTCAGCGGCTTCCCCTTCAACCGTTCCCCCTGAATTATTTCAGCAGTTGAAAATAGGCGGGCGTTTGGTGATGCCTGTCGGCGAAGAAAAACAGTGGCTGTATGGCTTTATTAAAACCGAATCGGGCATTGTAAAAGAGTGCTTAGGTCAAGTGATGTTTGTCCCGATGAAACAAGGAGTTGAGCGTTGAAATTATTTAGTACCCTTTATGAGCAGACGTTACGTTGGTCTAAACACCCAAATGCCCCAAAATATTTGAGCGCGATGAGTTTTGCGGAGTCCTCTTTTTTCCCCATTCCACCCGATGTGATGTTAATGCCTATGAGTTTGGCAACGCCACAAAAAGCGTTCTATTTTGCTTGGTTAACCACACTGTTCTCTGTGTTGGGTGGCGTATTGGGCTATGCCATTGGCTACTGGGGGATGGAGTTATTACTCCCGATGATTGAGTCAATGGGTTATATGGATAAAATAGAGCGTGCTGAACAGTTTTTTGCAGACTATGGTGTTTGGGTGATTTTAATGGCAGGGTTTAGCCCTGTGCCTTATAAGCTGTTTACCATTACCGCTGGTGCGACGAGCATGGCGCTGTTGCCATTTATTCTTGCCTCAATCGTTGGGCGCGGTGCACGGTTCTTCTTGGTTGCAGGCATTATGAGATGGGGGGGAGCTAAAATGGAAGAGGGTATTCGTAAGTGGGTCGACTGGTTAGGATGGGCATTCGTCTTGTTGGTGAGCGCCTATATCGTATATAAAGTTAATTCTTAGAGGTGAAAACACGGGTATGAACATAATTACTCCAGAGCGCACTCTATTGAATAAGCTCGATTCACCTTGTCTTCCTGCTTATAAACCTTGTTGTGCGGTGACGTGCATCACGGGTATGGTCGCAGTTTTATTGCTTTCAAGTTGTAGTTCTCCTACCAAATACCCACCACGTAGTCCGGTTATTGCAGCAGAACCGTCCGTACCATCAAGCCTCTCCGCCTCAAGTGCTTCGCAACAAAAAGCAGAAAATGCTTACTCTGACCCCAATATTTCAGTTTGTGGGGCGGTTTATCGTGTAAAAAGCGGAGATTCGTTGAGTGAGATAGCGCTTCATTGTCAAGTTTCAATGCGTGTTTTAGCAACCTTAAACCAAATTTCTCCCCCTTATGTGATCTATAAAAACCAGCGATTGAAGATTCCAGCTCAGGCGCTATCACAAAGTTCAGCACGTGCAACCGTATCGAGTGCTTCAGACCTACGTGAGGTGAAAACATCAGCGGTTACAACAGTCGCGGTTCAGCAAGAGAAGAAGCCCCAGAAGCCGGTAAAACATCAACTCTGGCAGTGGCCAGTTCATAAAAGCTTGCCTTACCGTTTTATTCGAGACGACGCAGGACTCTCTATCATTGATATCTATGGCGTAGCGGGGCAAGACGTGTATGCGGTTGCGTCAGGTAGCGTTGTGTATGCCGGTGATGGGATTGTTGATTTTGGCAATATGTTGGTGATTAAGCACGATGATGAGTACATGTCTGTGTATGCACACAACAGTGCGTTGTTGGTTAAAGAGGGCGATCGTGTACGTGTTGGGCAACATATTGCAGACCTTGGCGCAACGGGCAGTGCGTTGCAGCCCAAACTTTATTTAGAAGCGCGTTTTCAAGGGCGAAAGATTGATATTAAAAAAGTGTTAATTCCACCCACCCCTTAAGAGTATTCGTTCGAGGGAGTGAGGATCAGTGCCAACGCTACTTTTCGATCCTCAGAGGTGAGGACGTTATAGGTACGGCAAGCGGCATTATTCGCCATGACCTCTAGCCCAACGCCTTTTGCCGCACAGTAAGCAAAAAGTTTTGGATCCGGAAAAATTTGCTTTTCGCCCGTCCCTAAAATAATGACTTCAGATTTTGTCGCAAGTATTTGATCGAGACGTTCAAGGGTTAAGTCTTGAATCGTGTCGCAAGGCCAGTTGCTTTCGGTACTAAATTGCGTAATAAAAAAGCTTTTGGTAAAAATGAGTTGATTCACTTTTACGGAATTGGGTTCATAATGCTTTACTGCAAATACATTTGAGTCTCTGTGTTCTGTAAATTTCACTTAAGCTATCCTTATTCTTGGCACACCATTAAAGCCGATTTAAGCCGCTTTTTCAATTGACGAAAAAAATATCTACTGTATCATTATTGGATTTATGATATTTCTCCCTTTTTTTAAGGGCGTAAAGCGTCAAATACATATTTTTTGGCGCTTTTTTTATGGAAGGCAAACTCCTCGTGGCAGACGATTTTCAAAGAATAAACAGACTCCCTCCCTATGTATTTAATATTGTAGGCGAGCTTAAAGCCGACGCACGTCGTCGTGGCGAAGATATTATTGATTTTGGTATGGGGAATCCCGACCAAGATACTCCAAAGCATATCGTCGATAAACTGATTGAAGTGGTGCAGCGAGAGGGTACACACCGTTACTCGGTATCGCAAGGCATTCCACGATTGCGTAAAGCCATTTGTAACTGGTATAAAACCAAGTTTGATGTCGATTTAGACCCCGATACCGAAGCGGTGGTTACCATTGGTTCGAAAGAGGGGTTGGCACATTTAGCGATGGCGACCGTGGACAAAGGCGATACGATTTTAGTGCCCAACCCTGCCTATCCTATTCACCCCTATGGTTTTGTGATTGCGGGTGCAGATATTCGTCACGTTAAAATGACTCCAGATGTTGATTTTTTTGATGAGCTTGAAAAGGCGATTAAAGAGACTTGGCCAAAGCCCAAAATGTTGGTGTTAAATTTTCCAGGAAACCCCACAACACAAACTGTCGAACTGGGTTTTTTTGAAAAGGTGATTGCGGTCGCCAAAGAGCATAATATTTGGGTTATTCATGACCTAGCGTATGCCGATATTGTGTTTGATGGTTACCGTGCCCCGTCTATTTTAGAAGTCGAAGGTGCAAAAGACATTGCCGTTGAGTTTTATACCCTCTCTAAAAGTTACAACATGCCGGGTTGGCGTGTTGGATTTATGGTCGGAAATCCAACCTTAGTCAATGCGCTAAAACGAATGAAATCGTATTTAGATTACGGCACCTTTACCCCTATTCAAGTGGCGGCCATTGCGGCGCTAGAAGGGCCGCAAGCGTGTGTGCAAGAAATTTGTGACATGTATAAATTACGACGCGATGTTTTGTGCAGTGGCTTAAACGCTATTGGCTGGGAAGTTACTCCGCCTAAGGCAACGATGTTTGTCTGGGCGCCGATTCCAAAAGAGTACCTAGAAATGGGATCGATTGAGTTCTCTAAAAAATTATTAACCGATGCAAAAGTCGCGGTTTCGCCCGGCGTCGGCTTTGGCGATTATGGGGATGACCATGTTCGTTTTGGCTTGATCGAAAATGAACACCGCACCCGTCAAGCGATTCGGGGCATTCGTGATATGTTTCGAAAAGACGGTTTAATTAAACAAAATTAGATAAACAAAATTAGAAAGATTCAAAAAATTAGGAAACAATCCAAGTGAATACTGTAAAAATTGGTTTATTAGGCTTAGGTACGGTCGGTGGCGGTACGTTAAACATCATTCAAAACACACTGCCAGAGATAGAGCGTCGTTTAGGGCAACGTATTGAAGTCGTCATTATTGCCGTACGAGATTTAAATCGTACACGCACTGTGGATACCAAAAATATTACGCTTACCGATAACACGGCCGATGTTGTTAACCACCCAGACGTTGAGATTGTGGTTGAACTGATGGGTGGCATTGAGTTGGCGAAAGGGTTATTAGAGACCGCCATTCAAAATGGCAAACATGTGGTTACCGCCAATAAAGCCCTCATTGCGGAGCATGGGAATACGCTGTTTGCTTTAGCCAAACAACATAATGTTATCGTGAATTACGAAGCGGCCGTTGCCGGCGGAATTCCGGTTATTAAAGCAGTTCGTGAAGGGTTGTCAGCCAATAAAATTGAGTGGATTGCCGGTATTATTAACGGTACTGGAAACTACATCTTAACCGAGATGAAAAAGCCCGGTGCCGATTTTGCAGCCGTATTAAAGGTTGCACAAGAATTGGGCTATGCCGAAGCCGATCCAACGTTTGATGTGGAAGGAATTGATGCAGCGCATAAATTGACCATTTTAGCCTCCATTGCATTTGGTATTGAGTTGCAATTTAATAAAGTTTACACCGAAGGGATTAGCCACATTACCGCAGACGACATTCGTTTTGCTGAGCAGTTAGGGTATGAGATTAAGCACTTAGGCGTGGCAAGTCGTGTCGATAATGGTTACTCGTTACGTGTACACCCAACCATGGTGCCTAAGTCAGTGCTGATTGCCAATGTCAGCGGCGTGATGAATGCTGTAATGGCGTATGGTGATCATGTTGGGCCAACCATGTATTATGGTCCTGGTGCCGGAGCTGGGCCAACGGCGAGTTCGGTTGTCGCCGATATTATTGACGTCATTCGCTGGAAAAATCAGCCTCTTGAAGACCGTGTTCCTCCGTTAGGGTTTGCGGCAGATCAATTACAGTCTGCTCCCGTGGTCTCGATTGACTCGATTGAAACCAGCTACTATTTGCGCTGTTTTGCGCAAGATCATGTGGGCGTATTGGCTAAAATCACCTCAATTTTAGCGGACTCTAACATCAGTATTGAGCACCTGCATCAAGAACCGTGTGCACAAACAACGGGTGCCGCAACACTGGTGATGATTACCAATCAGGTAAAAGAGTCGCTCTTAAATACTGCCATCGCTTCGCTGTCTAAATTGGACGATATTGAAGGCGATATTATGCGTATTCGTATTGAATCGCTTGGATCTTAATTTGCACTGAGTTTCGTTTTTTTGATACTTTTTATGAGTCGGGTTTGCCCGACTTTTTATTTTGAGAGTTTTGATGTCGACTGCTGTTACCCTGTCTATTCCTGAATTATTTAATCCGTTAAGAGTCAAAGAGGCGAGTGAGGCGCTCGCATCGCTTAAACTGCCCGCTCTGCAAACGCTGCTTGCTAAAAGCGATCGGTTTACGGTTAAACCACAAAATGCTTATGCACGCGCTTCCTATCTATTTCATCAGCCCAGTTTTTCTGAAAGCACCGCTGCCTATGCCGCCATAATGGCGGCTGCAGAGCTTGATAATTATGATGCAGGCGCCTACTGGTTAAGGGTTGACCCTGTACAGATGATTGCCGATCGAGACTCTTTGGTTCTCATTCCTGCTCATGACTTAGCCATTACGGAGGCTGAGTCTAAGGCGTTATTAGAGGCATTTAATGCATATTTTTCACCAGACAAAGTTCAGCTAGAGTATGCCTCGGCACAACACTGGTATTTAAGAATGGCGCTTCCAGTCGATCTGCAAACACATACGTTAGATTCCGTCGCACACCAACCTGTGGATCAATGCTATCCAACTGGAAACGCCGCATCGCATTGGCGTAAGTTGATGAATGAAGCACAAATGCTTTTTTTCAGTCACCCTGTGAATGAAGCTCGAAGAGCGCAGGGGATTCCTGAAATTAACAGTATTTGGTTATGGGGCGAGGGGCAATTGAGTGATTCCTCTATTGTTGAGCGAACGGATGCGATGGTCTGGTCAGATAATCTATATTTAAAAGGGCTGGCCACGCTGGCAAAGTCACCACTGTCCTCCTCTCCTGAAAGCTATCAAGTATGGCAAGATCGCTTGGTTGAGCAACAAAAGAGGGGGGGGGAGAAAATTTCACATCATATGATTCAGTTAGATCCGTTGGTCAAGTCGATAGATTCCATGCAGCAAAGTGAGTGGCTGACGGCGTTAAAACAGCTTGAAACCGAATGGTTTGAGCCTTTAATGAAGGCGTTAAAGCGGGGTGAAATTGACTCCTTACTACTCGAACTTGGTGGTACCGCACGCTATCATCTCAAGCCCTCCTCTTTAAATCGTTTTTGGCGATTTAAGTCCGCTTTACATAAAATGTCATAAAACGGTCAAAATAGACTTGATTTCAAGTAATTACAGCGAAATCAAGCTAGTTTTTTTGTATACTTTGCGTACAATTTAAACAACTCTTTTAAGGGCTTGATCGTGATGGATCGGGTCTCTTTTTTATCCAATGAAAAAATAAATAGATAGGTTCGGCATGAATTTTATTGAAACACGTGGTAATGATGGTCAACAACCCAGCTCAATTACTTTTTCACAGGCAATTTTAAGCCCGATGTCCTCGTTTGGAGGGGTGTACTCACCGGAAAGCTTACCTACTTTTGATGAAGCGTTTTTTAAAGCCCACCTGAACTCAGGGTATAAAACGCTTGCGAAAGACGTGCTCAGTGCTTTTGAAGTGGATATTGACGAGGCGGTGATTGATGACGCATTAAGCCTGTACGATGAATTTGATGACCCTAAAAACCCTGTGCCACTCGTGAAAGTGTACGATGATCTCTATGTCAGTGAGTTATGGCACGGGCCCACAAGAGCCTTTAAAGACATGGCGTTACAACCCTTTGGTAAAGTGCTTTCTTCCGTGGCACAAGCCAAAAATGAGAAGTTTTTGATTTTAGCCGCCACCAGTGGAGATACTGGCCCAGCGGCATTAGAAACGTTTAAAAATCGTGATAACGTACAAGTGGTCTGTTTATACCCAGATGGTGGAACCTCTGATGTTCAGCGTTTGCAAATGGTGACTGAAGATGCAAAAAATCTTAAAGTGATTGGTATCCATGGTGACTTTGATGATGCACAGAGTGCGCTAAAATCATTGTTGATTTCAGATAAATTTGCCGAAGCGTTAAAAGCACACGATATTTCACTCTCTGCTGCCAACTCGGTTAACTTTGGTCGTATTATTTTTCAAACCATCTACCATATCTATAGCTACATTGAGTTGGTGCGTATCGGTGCTATTGAAATGGGCGAAAAAGTCTACTTAAACGTTCCCAGCGGAAATTTTGGTAATGCACTGGGTGGTTACTATGCCTACAAAATGGGCTTGCCCGTTAAGCAAATTCACATTGCCTCTAACAATAATAACGTGTTAACCAAATTTATTAGCACTGGGCACTATGACTTACGAAATGTTTCAGTGATTCCAACCACCTCGCCCGCCATGGATATTTTAAAGTCCTCTAATATTGAGCGTATCCTATTTGATATGTTTGGCGCCGCCCGCACCAAAGAGTTAATGCTACAGCTCGATACTGAAAAATTTTACTCACTGAATGAAGATGAACTTGCACAAATTCAAGCGATCTTTGCGGCGGATTTTTGTAGTGATGAAGAGGGGCTAACCTATATTAAGAAAGCTTTTGAAGCGGGGTATTTAATGTGTCCTCACACCGCGACTTGTTTTAAAACCTATCACTTTTGCCGAGAGGATAAGTCGGTTAAAACCATCGCCTACTCAACAGCCGAGTGGACTAAGTTTTCTACGGTGATTGCTAAAGCATTAACGGGTGAAGAGATTGAGCATGATAAGGAGGCATTGGAGCTGATTGCTAAAAAAGCCAACGTTCAGATACCAACGCAAATTTCTGACCTCTTTAATAAAGAGATTGCACAAAAAATTGTGATTGATAAGCAAGATATTGAAAAAGAAATTTTGAGTTTTTTAAACGAATAGCACGCTAGGTTTATGTCTTATTGCTTGGGTTTTTCTCCCGTTCTAGCCCAAGATCCCAAGGTTCTTATCTTAGGCACCATGCCCAGCGTGGTCTCTTTGGATAAGGCGTTCTACTATGCGCATCCGCGTAATGCATTTTGGCCAATCATCGAGTCATTTATTGGCCACGCTTTGTTGAGTATTCAAGATAAAAAAAGTGCTTGCGATCAATTGGGCATCTCTCTTTGGGATGTATTGCAAACTTGCCAACGACAAGGCAGTTTGGATTCAGCCATTCAATCGCCCGTTGCCAATGATTTTACCGCGCTGTTTAGAGAATCCCCTCAATTAAAGACCATTGCCTTTAATGGCAAAGCGGCTGAAAAACTGTTTAAAAAAGAGGTGCTTCCGCAGCAATCTTTGCCGTGCGATCTGAATTTTATCTCCCTCCCTTCCACCAGCCCAGCGTATGCGGTGATAACCCTTGAAGAGAAGCGGTTGTTATGGCAAGAAAAATTGTCTCATCTATTGTAAAATACCCCCCTCCCAACCTTCTCTTTGTCAGAGGCAGGGGGGGCTCATTAAACCATTTTAGGAGATTTGCCTTGAAAGCAGACGCCGACAAACCTTCGGTTGTATCCGAACTACTTTCCCCTGCGGGAACCCTTAAAAACATGGAGTACGCTTTTGCGTATGGTGCCGATGCCGTTTATGCAGGGCAGCCACGTTACAGTTTGCGGGTGCGTAATAATGAGTTTGATGAAGAGAACCTTGCTAAGGGGATTAATCGCGCGCATGAATTGGGCAAAAAATTCTATGTGGTGAGCAACATCGCCGCGCATAACTCTAAAGTAAATACCTACATGAAAGATATTGCCCCCGTGATTGCAATGAAGCCTGACGCACTGATTATGTCCGATCCTGGCCTCATTGCGATGGTGCATGAAAAATATCCCGAACAAGAAATTCACCTCTCGGTACAGTCCAATGCGGTTAACTGGGCAACCGTTAAGTTTTGGTATCAAAACGGTGTTCGTCGTGTGGTGTTATCGCGTGAGCTTTCGATTAAAGAGATTCGTGAAATCCGTGAAAAAGTGCCTGAAATGGAGTTGGAAGTCTTTGTCCACGGCGCGTTGTGTATCGCCTATTCAGGCCGTTGTTTGCTGTCGGGTTATATTAATAAGCGCGATGCCAACCAAGGCACTTGCACCAATGCCTGTCGCTGGAACTACAATACTTATGAGGCCAAAGAGGATATTACCGGCGATGCCGTTGGTGTCATGAGGCATGAAGTGAATATCACTGATTTAACCCAGTCAACAGAGGTAGCGGCGCTGGAAATGCCTGCGATTCCTCAACCGACTTTAGGGGAGGGTGTGACCACTGAGCGAATGATGTTGTTAGAAGAGCAGGGTCGTCCGGGCGAGTTAATGCCTGCGTTTGAGGACGAACACGGTACCTATATTATGAACTCTAAAGATCTGCGTGCGGTGGAACTGATTCCCGAAATGGTCGAAATCGGCGTGCACTCTTTAAAAATCGAAGGGCGCACCAAATCTCATTTTTATGTCGCACGTACTGCACAGGTCTATCGTAAAGCGATTGACGATGCGTTGGCGGGCAAACCGTTTGATCAAAACTTACTGCTCGATTTAGAAAGTCTCGCCAGTCGTGGCTACACCGAAGGGTTCTTACGTCGTCATGTACACTCGGAATACCAAAACTATGAGTACGGTGTTTCTAAGTCGGAGAGGCAACGCTTTGTTGGGGAAGTGATTGCCGTGGGGGAGCAGGACGGCGAATCGTATTTAGAGATTGATGTGAAAAATAAGTTCTGTTTGGGCGATTCCTTAGAAATAATGACCCCCGCAGGCAATGTAAGTTTAGTACTGTCCGCCATGCGAACGTTGCACGATGAGCCTGTTGATTGCGCGTTGGGTTCTGGTTGGGTAGTACGTATTCCCAACCCCTTTAAAGCGCTGTCAGAAGAGGTGCTCAAGTTTGGGTTAGTGATGCGAAATGAAGCATGGGGTGGCGATGTGACGCGCGATTCTGTGGCACGTAAAATCAAACAACAGCAAGATGAGAAAGACGCTAAAAACCGCACCGCTGCCAAAGCAAAAAGGTAGCGGGTATTTATGGCATTAAAAATCATTAAAGGGTGCATTAATTGCGATATGTGCGAACCTGAATGCCCCAATCAAGCGATCTATATGGGGGATAAGATTTATGAAATTAATCCTGATTTATGCACCGAATGTGTCGGGTTTTATGATGAACCAACTTGCATTAGTGTTTGCCCATTAGATTGCATTATTACCGACCCCGAACGAGAAGAAGACCAAGAGACCTTGTATCAAAAGTTTGAGAAGTTGGTGCGAGATAATAAGATTTAACAACGTTTAATAAAGCTTAATAAAAGGCGATACCTCATTGAAAAAATTAAAGTTTTTAAGTTTTGTTTTGTTGGTGAGTTTAAGCAGTTTATTAAAAGCGGAATCTGCCCCATCTAATCCATTCATCGCGTTAAGCCAATTAACAAGTGATGACTTTGACTGGATAGGGGCTAAAATTTATCAAAATGAAGCGTCTTCCAACCCTAAATACTTAACCCATTGGGGCAAGGGAGAGGACTTTCCTTCGTTTGGCATTGGGCACTTTATCTGGTTTCCCAAAAATATTTCCCCCCCCTTTAAAGAGACGTTTCCTGCGATGTTGCAATTCGTTTCCAAAAGTTCTACCCCCCCTAAATGGTTACAAACATGGCAACATGCGCCATGGCAGAGCAAACTGGAGTTTGATGCAGCACAATCCTCAAAAGAGCTGAATACGTTACGACAGTGGTTACTGGAGACAAAAGCACAGCAAGCACACTTTATTGCACAAGCATTTGAACAGCGTTGGCAGTTGGAGACCGCTACAATCCATTCAGAACGGTTAAAGGTTTTAAATGATAGGTTACAGCAGATGATGAGCTTTAAACAGGGGTTGTTTTCGGTGGTAGATTACTTTAACTTCAAAGGGTTAGGGAATAATCTAAAAGAGCAGTATCAAGGTAAATCATGGGGGTTAATCTCGGTATTAGAGGGGATGCCCCAAGCGGTTTTTAACGATTTTACCCCCCAAAAAGGGTTAGTCGCTTTTATTGATTCGGCAAAAAATCAGTTACAACAACGTACTGAATTAGCCCCCGTTGAGCGAAAAGAGTCACGCTGGATTCCTGGGTGGTTTGCGCGTTTAGAGGGCTATGCTCAATGAGTAAAAACCTATGATTAAAACCATTTTACAGGCCACACGTCCTCCTTTTCTGTTGCTCAGTGTTTCAGTGGTGCTTCTTGGCACCGCCATTGCACTCTATCAAGGCGCTATCTGGTCAAGTTCGCTCCTTTTTTTGCTGTTACTCAGTGCGGTGTTAGCACATGCAGCCGTCAACCTCTTAAACGAGTATCAAGATTTTCAATCGGGTTTGGATGCCATGACCGACAAAACTCCTTTTAGTGGGGGAAGTGGTGCACTGCCGAATAACCCCCAAGCGGCACCTTATGTCTTGAATACCTTTTTGGTGGTGATGGGTGCGCTGATGGTACTAGGAGGGTATTTTATCTACCGAACAGGCTGGGGGCTTTTGCCGCTGGGCTTGGTAGGGGTTTTATTGATTGTTTTTTATACGAAAAACATTACTCGAATGCCTTGGCTATGCTTGATTGCACCCGGAGTCGCGTTTGGTCCGATTATGGTGGTGGGAGTGGTGTTTGTTTGGACACAATCGTTTTCATGGCTGGCGCTCTCTCTGTCGTTCGTGCCTTTCTTTTGGGTCAATAATCTGTTGCTGTTAAATCAAATACCAGATGTAACGGCCGATAAGCGAGTGGGTCGTTTTAATATTTTAATGAAGTACGATCTTCAAGTGGGCGTTAGAATTTTTATGCTGTCGGCACTGTTCGCTTACCTAAGTTTAGTGGTAAGTATTGTACTGTTTCAACTGCCAAATACCGTCTGGCTTGCTTTGAGTGGCGCTATTTTATTGTTCCCAATGTTGAATGTACTCTTAAGATCGGCTGAAAATAGCGAAAAATTACCGCCTATCTTAGGAATGAATGTCATAATTAATATTTTAACGCCTCTCTTAATCGCCTTCGGTCTATTGTGGCCAAGCCTAAGATAAAAAAGGATCAAGTATGCAGTTTAAAACCTTAATGGATTTTGTGGGCAATACCCCGTTAGTTCAGTTACAAAGAATGGTCAATCCAGAAACGAATAGCGTGGTGTTGGTGAAACTAGAGGGCAATAATCCAGCAGGTTCAGTGAAAGATCGTGCCGCGTTAAATATGATTCAACAAGCCGAAAAACGGGGCGATATTTCCCCTGGCGACACGCTGATTGAAGCGACCAGCGGCAATACCGGTATTGCGTTGGCCATGGCCGCGTCCTTAATGGGCTACAAAATCAAACTGATTATGCCAGAGAACATGAGCATGGAGCGTAAAGCCTCTATGGCTGCTTATGGTGCTGAGCTCATTACCGTGACCAAAGAACAAGGCATGGAAGGCGCACGAGATTTAGCGGACGAGATGGGCAAACAAGGGCAAGGTTTTATTTTGGATCAATTTGCCAACCCAGATAACCCATTAGCGCACTACCAAACCACCGCTCCTGAAATTTGGCGCGATACCGATGGACAAATCACTCATTTTGTCAGTGCCATGGGAACCACCGGTACCATTATGGGCACCTCAATGTATTTAAAAGAGCAAAACCCAAACATTCAAATTATCGGCGTACAACCGGAAGAGGGTGCCGCCATTCCCGGCATTCGTCGCTGGCCTGCCGAGTACATGCCTAAAATTTATCAAGACATACGCGTTGATCGCACCATTGATATGGCACAAACCACCGCCGAAGAGACCATGCGAGAACTGGCCAAACAAGAAGGCGTGTTTGGTGGCGTATCCTCTGGAGGTGCGGTTGCCGCTGCACTGCAAGTCGCCAGTGAAGTGAATGATGCGGTGATTGTGACCATTATTTGCGATCGTGGGGATCGTTACCTCTCTACAGGGGTTTATAGGTAATCTGATGACCAGAGAAATAGAGCGAAAATTTTTACTCAAAAATGACGATTGGAAAGCCTTAGCCCACCAAAAAACGCACTTTGCACAAGGTTACTTAAACGATATCTTTGAGGGGGGGGCAAAAAGTTCCATTCGAGTTCGTATTGAAGGTGAAAAGGCGAATATGAACATTAAAAGCCTCGAAATCGGTTTAAGTCGTGATGAGTACGAATATGAAATTCCGTTAGAAGAGGGACAAAAAATTCTGGCGACCTTGGCTGTTGGGCCCGTCATTGAAAAAAACCGCTATCTCGTCAAAGTAGGACAACACACTTGGGAGATAGATGAGTTTTTGGGTGCAAATTTAGGGCTAACGGTGGCAGAGGTTGAAATGGCCTCAGAACAAGAACAAATTGAGATACCCAGTTGGGCAGGGCAAGAAGTGACCAACGCGACCCGTTACTATAATGTGAGTTTAAGCAAACACCCGTTTAAGGATTGGAGTTTGGATGAAAAGAGTGGTAAGACAAGCTTCAACGATAATATAAAGTTTAATTAAAAAAAACTGGATATGAGCATGAAATATACTCAAAAAATATTGCTTAAAAAAGACAATAAATTTTCTCCCCCCCCCTCGTTAAATAGAGGAGGGGGGAGAAAATTTTGTGCCCTGTTGTTAACCGTGGTTATTAGCCCATTTACCTTAGCTAACACCAATCAGGCGG
>Ga0256839_1003445_pt1 | contig 16302 bp, 13 predicted proteins | sample 354166metaG_FD_185968 | JGI IMG/M metagenome (GOLD analysis project Ga0256839, IMG submission 185968) | Hydrothermal vent microbial communities from Mid Atlantic Ridge, Atlantic Ocean - 354-166 | ecosystem: Environmental > Aquatic > Marine > Hydrothermal vents | place: Atlantic Ocean: Mid... | reverse complement strand
ATAGCGCCAGGCGCCTTGGGCGGCGGTGTCGTGATCCCGCCCAATGTCAATCGGCCGCCCGCAACGCCCGCGGTGCCTGCGGGTCCGAATAGCGGCAATACCGGAGAAGTGCTGACATTCACGACTTCAAGCGTGGATCCGGAAGGCGAATAGATTCAATACCTCATCGACTGGGGTGATGGCGCAACGTCAACCTCTTCAGTATTTCTGGCCTCTGGTCAGATAGAGACATTCACCCATAGCTGGGCCAGCGCCGGTAATTTTCCGGTTACTGTCACGGCGACTGACATCAATGGCATTAGCTCTGGCGTTTCAGTGCCCTTGGTGGTTTCAATCGCGCTGGATACCGATGGTGATGGCATCCCTGATGCCTACAAAACCGCCAACGGCCTTGACCCCCTGGTCGCAGACGCCACCGCAGATGCTGATGGCGATGGGCTTACCAACCTTGAGGAATATCAGATAGGCACCAATCCGCAGCTTGTTGACACGGATGGTGACGGCGTCAGCAATCTTCAGGAATATCTGAACAGCGCGCAAAACCTGCTGACCAACGCGGGATTCGAGTCGGGGGACAAGACCGGCTGGAGCGGGTCGGGGAGCGTGGTGAGCGGGGCCGGGCAGGGCGGGAGCTATGCGCTGCGGCTGACGGGGAACACCAATTGGCCGAGCCTGAAGCAGGAGTTTGCGGTGACGGCGGGCAATCGCTACACGTTCCGGGGTTGGCTCAAGGTGAACAACATCACCACGGGCAAGTACCGGTTCCAGGTGAGATGGTACGGCGCCAATGGTTCGGAGGCGGGGAGCCGGACAGTGTTCGGCAATGTGACATCGCCCACGGGGTATGTGGAGAAAGTGGCGCAGGACGTGGTGGCGCCGGCTGGAGCGGTATCGGCAAGGTTGTATCTGCAAGCGGGTAATAACGGAACGGCTTGGTATGATGATCTGAGCGTGGTGGATACCACAGGTGACGGTACGCCTTGAATGTTCTGAAGGCACTGCCAATTGCCCAAACCCTGTAGCTTCAGATCCTTCTCCCTTGGAATCGAAACACGGGCGAAATTGATTATGTCTCGTCTTGAGCGTGTCGATACCTGAATCCGTGGGTTCATGACGGCGCATAGCCCAAGCTCTTGCTTCCACAGCGGTTCAAAAAATGCCCACTTAAGGAAGGTCTGAATAATTCGTCATCCCGGCGAAGGCCGGGATCCAGTTATTTGATTTTCCTGGATTCCCGCCTGCGCGGGAATGACGATTGTCGGATTAATCAGGCCTTCCTTAACCATTGGGTGAAGCTAAGATTTTTTGAATCCACTGTGAAACCAATATCTTGCACTCTGCATCCGCCCTGAACCCACGGATTCAGGTATTATAATAAACAATAAGATAGGGTTATGCCCTGGCGTATAGGCCTAAATCGGTGGGCGAGGCTGGAAATAGACCTTGCCGGATTGATATGGTAATATGTTACGGTCATCGCAAGAGTTCCACTAGTAGCTGAATGCGCGAATGCCCCAGTTTGGGCAGACATAACTAAAGGATGACACCAAACTGAACGATCTCCAAGAGACTAATGAAACAGTTGGGTTTTAGGTAAGAGGTTGATGAGTATGCATATATTTAAATGGGGCAGATGGACTGGAAAGATCTGCGCACTGGCGCTGCTCGCGCCGGTCAGCGCCTTCGCCGTGCCGGTTTTCGATAACTGGTCGGCTGATACGGGCACCATTACGCCGGACACAGGGGCAGGCTCCTATTGTGGGTCTGCGGGCGTGACCTGCACGACGTTGGTGAGCGGCAATGGTTTTCTACAGCAGGAGATTCAGGATACCAATGACGGCGCCACCTATATCCAAACCATCATAACGGATACCGATGCCGGCAGTGCTGGTGGCACGCCTGCCGCTAACCTGACCTATTCCGATGAAAGTTTCATTCGCAGGAACCAGACCTCCGGTATTATGAGTCAGCAGCGATCAAGCGAAGCAACTGGCACCTTCAACTTCAGCACCACTTCCGAACTGTATACCGGTTGGGCCAACGGCACGGGTTTCAAGCCTGCCGGCAAGGGCAATACCAATATCACCCAGGGATTCACCGATACGGGAACGGCAGTGGGCGACGAGTTCATCAACAGCTTCGATCTGCGTATCGATATCGATCAGGCCACGTCGGCTGTGACTGGCAAGACCATGAGTTTGCGCCAGGACGTGGGGATGGGTGACGGCGTGGTGGATAATACCACCGACGTGCAGAGCTTTTTGGTGGAGCAGCGCACAGGGACTTTACTGACAGCAGGTGGTTCACTGACATTGGTTCCAACTTCGGCCACAAACGGCGGCACTGCCACATGGGTGGCGGGCGACGATGTGATGGTCTCGTGGATCGGGCAGGCCGTGAATACGGCGAATGCAGGTGCAACACCCGATATCTCGAGGTTTGGCTTCCAGGGCGTCAGACGTATCGACCAGAGCCCTACACCGGTTACCACTGCTATCAGCACCTTCTCCACAACTCAGGTGGACGTCGTGCTGGATGGGGGCGGACCAGGTTACGTGGCCCCATTTGATTGGGATACCCTGTTCGGAACAGCGCCCACGCTGCCGCCGCTGCCAATACCTACTCCGCCTTGATTACCCGGCTTAACCGGCCTCAATTCGTGAAAGAATCCTGAATGAACAAGACAGAGAGAGGGGGCCTGCCCCCTTTCCTCTGCAGGTCGTGTCTGCCATGGCCTTCCCACTGACGCTTCAAACTATCGATTATCTTGCTATAACAGCAGGGTGATTCATCCTTGTACCACACCAACTACATAGTAAACTTGAAAGGACCTGATATTCATGAGTGAACAACAAGATATGTCACAGTTGGACCCCATGGCCGTGATGCGGGTTGCTTCCGCATACTGGGATTCCAGTATTCTTCATGCCGCCAACAGTCTGAATGTTTTCACCGTACTTTCAAAGGAAGGGCCCGCAACAGCCGAGGAAATGGCGCAACGCTGTGATGTCGATGCCCGCGGTATCGAGATGATACTCATGGGTTGTATCTGTCTCGGTTTTCTGGAAAAGAAGGATGGCAAGTTTGTCAACACACCCCTGGCGGAGACCTTTCTCGTCGATGGCAGTCCGCGTAACCAGCGGGGCATCGTCTCCATGTTCAAGGATTGGGTGCTGCCCTGGTCCAATCTCGACAAGGCCGTCAAGACCGGCCAGCCCGTGGTCGAAAAGCAGCACGACCATGGCGAAGAGGCGACGCGCACCTATATCACCGGCATGTTGCATCGTGGTATCCCGCAAGCCTACTTGCTCGCGGAAGAGGTTCCCCTGGAAGGGCGCAAGAAAATGCTTGACGTGGGGGGGGGACCCGGTATCTTTTCCATTATCATGTGTCAGAAAAATCCGGGGCTCAAGGCCTCTGTATTGGATTTGCCACAGACCTTGCGAGTGACACGCGATATTATCAAAGACTGGGGAGCCGAAGACAGTGTCGATACCATTGAAGGCAGTTACATGGATGAGGGCTATGGCGAAGGTTTCGATGTGGTGCTGACATCTTCCATGATCAGCCAGGAAGGCCCGGAGGTGGTGAAACACATCCTGCGTGAATCCTTCAAGGCCATGGAAAGCGGCGGGATGATGCTCATCCAGGAGCAGTTTCTCGATGATGAGAAAACGGGACCCATGCTGCCTGTGCAGGTTGGTCTGAATCAACTGATCCATACGCCGGCGGGGCGTGCCTATTCAGCCAAGGAGGTCGCCGATTTCGCTGCCGAGATAGGATTTGTCGATCTGCGCTACCGGCCTCTGCCCGATCCGAGTCCCTTTACCCTGATTGTTGGAATCAAACCTTAAGGCGAAATACCGACCTGTGTCATCAAGCTATCGCTCATTACTTCCGATGGGGATTATTGTCCTGCTTGCCGGGGTAAATGTGGCAGGGATGCCACAGGCGCTTGCTGACGAACAGGAAACCTTGACGGGTAAAGAGATATTCCAGCGTTGTGGCTACAAATATCCGGGTGAGGATCAGCGCTCGAAATTTACCGTCATGCTCCGCGACCGGCAGGGTAACGTCAAAAAGAGCGAATACCTCCGCTTCTGGAAGGACTTCAAGGGAAAAGACGGCGTGGCGGACAAGATGCTGCTGTTCACCATTTACCCGCCTGACGCGAGGGGGGCGGCCTTCATGCGCGTGGCCTACACGCGCGAGATGAAAAGGAAGGTCGATCAGTGGATCTACCTCCCTGTTTTGAAGAAGATCCGCCGCGTCTCCATCCGTGACCCGGGAGATAATTTTCTGAACTCGAATCTGACCTATGCCGATGTCAGCCAGCGCGCCCTGGAAGAGGATGACCACAAATTTCTTGGCGCCAAGACGGTCAAGGGCCTGGAATTCTACATGGTTGAAAGCACGCCCAAAGAGAGCAGGCCCCTCTACAGCAAGCGGATATTCTGGTTTCTGAAAACGCCGGAATGGGATGACTGTGTCAACACCCGTATCGATTACTACGACACCAAGGGCGAGCTGCTGAAGGAGCAGTTCATCAAGTGGCAGAAAGTCGACAACGCCTGGATCTGGGACCGTGTACTCGTGCGCAGCCGGCAGACCCTGACCGCCTCGGTTTTTCAGATCAGCGAAGTTGAAATCAATACCGATCTGTCCGATGACGTATTTTCCGCGCGCACGCTGCGCAAGGGACCCGATGCAATTCCCAAGATCAAGAGGAAGCCACGGGACAAGGTTGCTCCAAAGCCATAGATTCGGCGCCGGCCTCGTGTTTGACATTGTATAACACGGGTTATACAATGTTTGCTAAACCCGGATAAGCGAGGAATGAAATATGCAGAAACTGGTGGACGAGATGCGTGAGCTGGGGCGTAAACAGGCGACCATGATGCGGGACAAGGCCCGGGAGCGGGCGATGAATCGCAAGGAGGAATACCTCGGCGCGCGTGTTCCCAGAGAACTCAAGGAAGCCGTGATCGCACATGCCAGCAAGCTGGGAATTCCCGTCTCCATACTGATCCGCAATATCCTGGAAGAGGCTTTCAATGTCAGGGAAGGGAGCAGCGCCAATGTCGATAAAACAGCAGGTAGCGATGAAGTTCATGATGAACTGCAGTTTCCCCAGGTCATCGGCTGGGAGGAGATCAAATTACATCGCGCCATGAAATGTGCTGCTTGTGGTGTGCAGATCGAGCGGGGGAGCACGGTGACGCTTGGCCTGTCCGGTCCGGGAGAAGATCATGTTATCCTATGCAGGAAATGCAAATAAGATGCGCTCCCTTTCATCGTAGCCTGCTGTCCTTTACCTCATTCACTTCAGTTGTACTAATCCTTCTATTCAGTTGTTTACCCTCTCAGGCTCAGGGAGACAGCTTTGAACCTGATTTCGGGGTTTCCGATTCCCATCCGGAAGGCCTGAATGCGCCAGCGCCCGAGGGTGGTCTTCTCTCAGATCTCATCATCAATGGTTACCTCAAGAACGAAACGGCCTTTCGTTTCGATGAACCCCGATCCATCACCAAGATCAGGAACACGCTCTATCTCAATTCTGAATACCGGATTTCCCCGCAGAGTGCCTTTGTTTTTTCGGGCTGGACGTACTATGACATGGCCTATGATCTGTTCGATTACCGGACTATCAGCGGCCGCGCCGTTCGCGATGAAAGCGAGCCCCTGGTATTCGTGGAGAATCTGAGGCAGGACAAGGATTCACCTGTTGCCGAGATCCGGGAATTGTATTTCGATCTCTTCACGGAAAACATGGATATCCGTATCGGCAAGCAATTCATCGTGTGGGGTGTGCTGGAAGGAATACGCATCACGGATGAATTGAATCCCCTCGATTTCCGGGAGCTGATCATGCCTGATCTGCTCGACTACCGTATTCCCTTGTGGTCCATGAAACTGGACTACTACTTCGGCAACTCCAGTTACGAACTGGTATGGATTCCCGATATCCGGTTTCACAAGCCCGCGCCGCGTGGCTCAGAGTGGGAGCTGTTGCAGCGGGTGCCGGGGACGGAGGAACCGGATACCTATGAACTGAAAAACTCGGAGATCGGATTGAAGTTCTCATCCAATATCTACGATACCGAGATTTCACTGAGCTATTTCTGGACCTGGGATGACTTCCCTGTCATTTTTCGTGAAATCGATCTGGATTCATCGCAGGAACCGGAGTTTTTTCCCACCTATACACGCATTCAGATGTATGGCGCTACTTTTGTGAAGCAACTTGGTTCGCATATTCTCAAGGGCGAAATCGCCTATGTCCCTGATAAATATTTTGGTCTGAGGAACGACGTGGACAAGAACAATGACCGCATCGTTGACAGCCAGGGTGAGTTGCGGAAGAAACATATCCGCTGGGGCCTGGGCCTGGATTTCAATGTCTGGGGTGCGGACTGGTCGCCTGCCATATCGCAGTGGATCATACTGGATTATGACAATGGCCTGATACAGGATGAGTTTGATACCTCCCTGACTTTGTTTGCGCGCAAGCCGCTCCCCCGTCATTCGGCAATATTTGAATTACTAGCCATCGCCTTGGTCAACCTTGAGGAACTGTACCTTAATCCGGAGCTGACCTTCGAGATCACAGACCATTTTCAGATCGCTACGGGGCTGAACCTCTTTTTTGGCGAGAAATCCCAGTTCGGCGTCACGCCTGCAGGGAACGTTAACAACCTGAACACTGTGGAGCAGCGTGCTCAGTTTTTTGGAAATTTCGATGACAATGACAGGGTCTATGCCACCTTCAAGTATACCTTTTGAGGCCTGCAGGCCCTTGTGGATGGGCCCCTGAATACAGTGCGGACTATATGATTCGTAAAAGAATATCAATAACAGCCGTATGCCTGATGATGGTGTTGCTGTCCATGCCTGTGGGGATGGCTGTGGCCAATGGCATTTCATGGGGCGTATCCCCCTATCTGGGACTCAACAACCCAAGCCTGGAGAAACTGACGGGGGCGGAATTCGCGGCGCCCATGCCAGGCCGGGGGCGGTTGGAGCTGCAGGGTGCTGGAGACAATGTCGAGTTCGATTTCATCATCGACAATACACTCTCCGCTCAGGACTGGGGTACCAATGGCGGGGTGGAATTTCAGTTGTTGTTCAATGAAAAAAATACCTTGTTATTCGGTTTCTCCGTGTGGGAAAGCGCGGCTCAATCCAGCGTGATCACGGATATTCCTTTTCAGGGGAAGTTGACGCCGACCAATTATCGGCGGAGTGGAAACATTTCCTATTTCGAGTTTTCCCTGGGCTGGAAGCGCAAGCTGTTTCAGCGGCCCAAGAAATATAATATTCACAGCCGCCTCCTGCTGCGCGAACTGTTCGATGTCGATTATAAAGAGGAGTTTGTCTTTTCCTTCCAGGGTGAAGGAGGTCAGTCGTTCAAGCGTGTGGTTATCACAGAGTCTCAGGCGACGGGCGTACTTCTGCTGGAGATGGGCTTGGGCGTTGAATTCTATTTGTATGACTGGCTTTCCCTGGGTGCGGATGCCAGCTATGGGTTCAGTATGCAGACCTACAAACTGGGCAATGCCAGCCGTAAGGATGATTTACAGCCCAATGACAATATTCGTTTCAAACTGCCGGCCATTCTTGATCGTGATGGCAACCTGCGTTACCTCGTGAACCCTGCCCCCTTTGATGCTGACCCCAGCTATGAGGACGACAATTACCGCTCTTTGGGTTTGGACTTCAGTGGCTGGCGTGGCCTGTTACGCATCAATTTTTATTTCTGATGCCGTTCCTATCGAGAGTATGATGGTAGCCCATTCCCCTGTTTTTCATATGAAAAAGCGCTCTTCCAGGCTGGTTTGCGGTGCGCTGGTTTTGTGCTTGTCCGGTATTCTCGTATCACCAGCAATGGCAGGGCAGGATGGCTCTGCTAACGAAATGGCGGCCGGTGTATCACTGCTCCGCGAAGGGCGCATAGAAGATGCGATAAAATATTTTTCCGGCCGCTACACGGCCCCGGACAAGGATAGCGAAGCACTCTATTTCCTGGGGGTGGCGTTCAATGAAATGAAACGGCCCGCCGTAGCCCGCGAATATATCCGTTCCGCGCTGTCCGTTTCACCAGAAAAACTGGTCTGGCGTGAGAGTCTGGCCAGAGTGTATGAATCACTGGGCGAGGCCGGCCTGGCAATAGATGAATACACAAGGATTGCAGAGGAGGCTTCCCCCATGGATGCCGCGCTGCAAGCGCGTGCAGGCAAGCAGGCGCGCTATCTCGAAGCAACACGTTATGCGAGGCAGCGGAATTTTCGGCAGGCCCTGTCAATGTTTGAGGCATTGGCAGAGGAGTATCCCGATGACAGCTTGATTTTGTACAGTCTGGGGGTTGCCCGTATGTTGACCAATCAGCTTGAAGAAGCAGGACGTTTGTTCGAGCATGTGATCGCGCTCGATCCGGACTATGGCAATAGCTATCTTGGTCTGCTGAATCTGGCCTCTGTCTATGAGAGGCTGGGTAATGTGGGCAGGGCTGCTGAGATTCTGCAGCGGGTTGCATCATCTGAGGCGCCGGCGGCAATGGTGCAACAGGCCGAGATACGCATCAATATGATTGAGGTCAGGTTTTTGCTCAATGAAGGCAATCTGGGGGAGGCCTTGTCCCTGATGGAAAATATCCTGGCGGTGGAGCCGGACAACATCGATGCCCTGAGCATGGCCGCGGATGTTTATCAGAAATCCGGCAATATCTCTGAAGAGGCGCGCATACGGGAGCGTATTCAAAAGCTCCGACCCGGCGACCTCGATAATCAGATAAACCTGGCTCTTTCCTATGCCGAGACATCCAGGATCCGTGACGCCATCATATTGCTGGAGCGCGTGCTGGAGAAGCACCCCGGCACGGTCCATGAACAACAGGCCAGAAATATTCTCAAACAAATCTATGCCTCCGATATGGGGCAGTTGATCGCCGCAGAGATGGAAGAGGACAGGATTGCGCGTTACGAGGCGGCAACGCGGCGCAATCCCGATGATTTTGATGCACATGTGGAACTTGTAACAATCTACCTGCAGCGTGGCGAGATTGAAAAGGCCCGGACCGGGCTTGAACATATCGTGCGCCTGGACCCGGGCTATAAACAGGGGCGTATCACACTGGCATCGGTTTATGACGAATTGGGCCGCTTCCCCAAGGCAATAGAACAATATGCTGCGGCCATCTCTCTGGAGAGAGACTATGATCAGGCGCGGCGTCTGGCGGAAAAGCTCATCCTGGTCAACGCCAAGAACCTCTATGTGGAAGGCGATCTCGATCTGGCTATTCGGGAATTCGAGGAGATACTCAATAGAGAGCCGGATAATGCCATGGCGCATTTTTACGTGGGCCTGATCCACTCTACCCGCCAGGAGGTGATGAAGGCGGTCAATGAATACAAAGCCGTTCTGCAATTGGCGCCATCGCATCTCAGTGCCCGCCTCAACCTGGCCATGAGCTTCGAGATGATGAACCGGGAGGAAGATGCCATCGGCGAGTATCAAAAGATACTCCAGGCCAACCCTTCGGAAAATATTGCCGCCACGGCGCGCACCCGCTTGAGGAATGCGGAGAGACGTATTAACGGCTTGATGGCGAACATGGGATATTCGATGTCCTATAATTCGAATACCAATCTGAGTGATGAGAATGCAGTCAAGGATTACGTTTCCAACCTGAATTTCAGCCTGGCCTATCAGTACAAGATGAAGAATGGTTTGAGGTGGCGCTTCCTCGCCGCGCCCTCCTATGAGATCTTTCATGAGGGTCAGTTCGACTATCTGAATACCAACACCACACTGTCGGCAACCTATATCCTGAAGGAAATAACCTATGTCGGGGGCTATACCTACCGGACCAATATGGGGCTGATCACGGGCAATGGCTTCAGCCGCAGTAACGCTTTTTTCGCCGAAGGCTTTACGCGCAGGAGATTGCCCAGCCTGCTTGCTCCTTTTTCCGGCAAACGCATCCTGACGGGCTTGTCCGCTAATGCCTCCTACACAAATCTGACCGCGGATGACAGCCCCTTTTTCAGCGCCTACATTTCCACCGCAGGGTTGACCCTGAACCAGTCAGTGGGGCAAAGAAGGGCGGTAAACCTGGGGTATTCCTATGTCAATAATTCCAACAAGGAATACGTGGGCAGCGACTATGCCTATGCAAGTCATGGTGTTTCCATTGGTCTGGAGCAGGGCTTTCCCTATGGAATATCGGGAAATATAAACTACCGTTATACCCGCTACGACTACAAGAACCCGGATTCCTTCTCCCAGTTCACCAAGCGCCGGGACAACAGGCAGCATAACCTGGTAGCCAGCGCTTCACGCCGTTTGGAGAACAATATTACGGTTTTTGCCTCCCTGGCCTGGACAGTAAACCAGTCCAATCTGCCGGTAGGATTTATTTTGGACGCGGAACAAATCGTGCTGGGTCAGCAAAGCACTTCCCTGAGCGATTATGACAGGCTGGTTTTTTCCACCGGGCTCAATGTCAATTTCTGATGGGTTATCGGTATAGGGTTGCATTCAGTTATAATATTAACCCGGCAACAATCTTGCAGCGAACCGGCACGCAATGGCTGAATACGATATATATTATTGCCGGGTTAATAGTACCCTGTTTGTCTCCGGGAATGGCCTTGAGGGTGCTCCCGATAAAATCATTTTGCAAAGAGAAACATCATGAATGCCCAGAACAGTAATACCAAGAAATACACCCTGGCCTATTATTCAGGCAACCGCAAGACAGGCAGGATTGCCATTGTCGATTATGACGGCGGCAAGGCCAGCGTCAGCCATCTCGATATCGAGCCCGAGAGCGCGCTGGAAAAAGAGCGCAAACCCATCTTCGTCGGATTGACGGAGGCGCGGGAAGTCATTCTGCTGGATCCCGTTTCCAAGGAAATCCGAATTCAGCCGGCCTTCCCCGAGGACGCCTTTCCCGCCCATATCTACAGTGATCCCAATTCCAGCCGCGACTGGTTCATGAACGATGGCGACAAGGAAACGGGCAACGACCGTCTCAATTGTGGCGACCAGGGTTCCTCCGTCTCTGTCGTGGCGGACACGGCCAGCGCCTCCGCGGCCTATCTGGGCACCATATGCGTCGGCAGGGGGCATCATCAGGCCACGTTTACCTATCCTTCGTCTTCGGCGCCCCAGGTGCCGGGAACGGCCTACATCAGCAACCTCAAGGATGGCACCCTCTCCATCATCGGCAACGACCCGGATCATGCCGGGGACTATCTCAAGGTGGTAAAGACCATCAATCTGTGCGAGCCCGACCGGGAAAAGGACGGGGAGGGGGAAATGACCGTGCCCAACAACGCCTTTCCCCACGGCCTGGTCTTTTCACCCTTGTCCGGCAAGGTATACAACCTGAACAATGGCTATGGCACCATTGCCGTCATCGATCCCGTCGCTCATGCCATCGTCGGGCGTCATGCATTCAAGGGGCACAGCAACCTTTTCGTGACGCCCGGCGGCCGCTATGTCATCGGACGCGGGGCCGACAGGAAATCCGATCCCAGGCATGTGATTGCGAAGCTCAGTGTCTTCGATGTGCAAAGCAATACCGTGCTGGGCAGTACCGACCTGCGGGATATCTATATCAGCAAATACTACTTCAACGGAGAGGGCACGAAACTGTATCTGACGACCGGCAAGTCGGGCACGCCGGAGCAGCAGGAAAACCTGAAAATGGATGCCCTGCTGATCTTCGATCTCACCGCCCTTCCCGAGATAAAACTCCTCAAGGAGCATCGCCTGGGTTGTTCCTCTGGTTCACTGGCATTCCTGAATGAAGATGGGCGCACGAGCCTGGTCTTTTCTTCCAACTCACAGGATGGAACCGTCACGGTAATCGATGGCGGGAGCGATGAGATTCTGGAAACCTATGAAGTGACGGAAGGCACCCCGCATTCACGAGCCTGGTTGTTGTGAGGAGCCTCTTTCCACCGGAAGGTGTTGTAAAAGGTTTTGTTCTTTCTCCCCTTGGAGGGTGTCGAAAAAGCCGGTTTTTCTGTAGGTTGCACCCAAAGTGGGCATAAAGGCTGAGGAACGAAGCCCAACATGTTTGGCTTTTCAAGCTGTTGCTGTTGGGCTTCGTTCCTCAGCCCAACCTACGAATTGGCTTTTGCGATAACCTCATGGGGGAGAAGGAGCCAAAGCCTTTTGTGACACCCTCTCCCCAGGTAGGCGCATCTACTCCCGCAGGGAATTGAATGCCGTCACGGCCCAGGTCAGGGAGATTCCCGCAAAGAGCAGCATGAAGACGAGGCCCTTGGCGAAGATGGTGAAGTCCGGCGGCCCTACCAGGACGGCGCGCACGGCCTCGACGGCATAGGTGATGGGGTTGATGATGGAGATAAACTCGATCCAGTCGGGCATGAACTGCTTGGGCACCAGGGCCGAGGAGAAGAACATCAGGGGCAGGGTCATGAGATTGCCGATCATGACCAGCGGTTCCTCTCTCTGCAGGGTGATGGCGAAGCCGTTGGAGAGAGCGGCAAACCCGACGCCCAGAAACAGCACGATCAGCATGCTCAGGAAAATATAGAAGGGATTCATGGTGATGGTCGATCCCATCAGCCAGGCGACGGCGAGGATGATCAGCGCCTGGGCGATGACCTGGATGGCGGAATGCAGCACCCGGCTCAGGACGATGGCGACGCGGGATACGGGTGAGACCAGCATCTTGTCCACCGTTCCCGCCGAGATTTCCCGCAACAGACTGACGCCGGACCACGAGGAACCGAACAGCACGGTCATGATGAGGATGCCCGGCATGATGAAATCCATATAATTGTCTGTCTCAACGAAATGCCCGAAGAGCTGGCCGAAGATGATGAGCCAGATCAAGGGCTGGATCAGCGTGAAGAGAGACCACAGCGGCATTCTCTTGGTGATGATCATGTACTTGTTGAATAGATGCCAGGTATCTGCCAGCATGAAATTGTCTCCTGAAATCAGTTGTTGCGGGACTGCTTTTTGCCTTTGGTCTGCGACCAGTCATCCCTGGGCCTGCCTTCGCTGTCTACCCACTCATTGCCCTGCCAGTCGGGTGAATCACCCCAGTCGCCGGTCTGCTCGCCGTCCTTGTTGACCCACTCGTTGCCTTGCCATTCTCCTGATTCCTTTGCGCTGTCCTCTTGTCGAGGCCTGGCTGCGGCGGGCCCAGGGGGCTTCCCGGAGGCTTTCCAGTCGGATTTCGGTTTGCCTTCAGCATCGACCCATTCGTTACCCTGCCAGTCGGGTGAGTCACCCCAGTCGCCGGTCTGCTCGCCCTCCTTGTTGACCCACTCGTTGCCCTGCCATTCTCCACCGGCTTCGTCCGGCGCGCTTTTCTCCGCCTTTTGAGGGGTTTTGGGATTGCCCTTGGCGTCGACCCACTCATTGCCGCTCCATTCTTCCGAGTCTTCCCACTCACCCTTGGGCTTGCCGTCGGCGCCGACCCACTCGTTGCCTTCCCAGTCCTCCTCAGCCGCGTCGCCGGCCCACTTCTTCCAGTTGCCGCCGCCCCCTTTGCCGGCCCATTTGTGCCACCATTCCTCCACTTCTTCCTCGCCGCTGTCCAGCATGCTGGTGCCGGTGTACTTCAGGAAGACATCGTCGAGTGTGGGGCGGGCCAGGGACAGTGTCTTGACCTGGACTTGCTGTTTTCCCGCCTCTTCCATGATCACGGGAACGCCTTCCGCGCCGCTGTCCACGTACAGGTGAACGTTGTTGCCGTCCCACACGGTCTCCGTGGCGATATTTGCCTGCTTGAGGCGCGCGGCAAAGGCCTTCTCCTCGTCCCCGCTTTCATCGAAAGAGATGACGACCGAGTCGCCGTGAATGCTGTTCTTGAGTTCATCGGGGGTGCCAATGATCTGAATCTTGCCTTCATTGATAATGGCGACGCGGTCGGAGAGATTGTCGGCCTCCTCCAGGTAGTGAGTCGTCAACAGGATGGTAAGGCCGAATTCCTGATTGAGCTGTTCGATGAGTTTCCACAACATCTTGCGGCTGCGGATATCCAGTCCCAGTGTGGGCTCGTCGAGAAACAGGATCTTGGGGCGATGGATCAGGGCGGTGGCGATATCAAGCTTGCGAGTCATGCCCCCCGAATAGGCGCTCACCAGCTTGTCCAGGCTCTTGTCCAGCTCGAAATGGGTGGCGAGTTCCTCGATGCGGGCCTTGATATCCGCTTTTTTCATGCGGTACAGATGGCCCTGCAACATCATATTCTCCCTGCCCGTGAGAAAATAGTCGACCCCGGTTTTCTGGGCCACCACGCCGATGGTCTGGCGCACCCGCTCCGGCTCCAGGTCCACATCGATACCGTCCACGAGCACCTTGCCCGAATCGAAACCGCTGAGGGTGCCGAGGATGCGAATGGTAGTGGACTTCCCTGCGCCGTTGGGGCCCAGCAGGGCCATGATTTCGCCTTCATTGACCGTCAGGTCGAGTTCATTCACGGCCTTGATATTGGGCGAGAAGATTTTCGTCAGTTTCTCAATCTGGATTGCGTCTTGATTAGCCATGAGCTTGATTGATATTGTCTTGAAGTTGATGATTTAACGGCGCAATACCGCTCTGCTTGTCAGGATGTGCACGGAGGATGATGCTTGCTTGGGCATTGCTCGTGATGAATGATTCGCAATTCTTCATATAATACAGTATATATCGCTACTATGCCTCATAACTTTATATTTCCGTGCCCGCGGCCACGCCCATTGCTATCCCGCATTTCTCACCAGGTGGCGAGGGCTCGGCATCCTGGTGAGAAATGCGGGCTATCACCTTGGCGGAGTAAAAATGCGCGTACTCGCCTTTGAAAGCTCCTGTGACGAAACCAGCGTGGCCCTCTATGACCACAGGCAGGGCATACTGGCCCACGAGGTGTACAGCCAACTGGCGCTGCACGCCGAATATGGCGGCGTGGTCCCCGAACTGGCATCCCGCGATCATGTGCGCAAAACCCTGCCCATGCTCAAGCGGGTGCTGGAAGCGGCGGGCCTGCAAAGTGAATCCATCGACGGGATCGCCTACACCGCCGGCCCCGGCCTGATCGGGGCGCTGCTGGTGGGCGCCGCCATCGCCCGCAGCCTGGCCTGGACATGGAAAATCCCCGCCATCGGCGTACATCACTTGGAGGGCCACCTGCTGGCGCCCATGCTGGAGGAGGAAGCGCCCCGGTTTCCCTTCGTGGCGCTACTGGTGTCCGGCGGCCATACCCTGCTCGTCAGGGTCGATGCCCTGGGCCGCTACCACATCCTGGGCGACACCCTGGACGATGCCGTGGGCGAGGCCTTCGACAAGACGGCCAAGCTGCTGGGGCTCTCCTATCCGGGTGGCCCCGCGCTGGAGGCCCTGGCCCGCCAGGGTGATCCAGGGCGTTTTCAGTTCCCGCGCCCCATGACCAACCGTCCCGGCCTGGATTTCAGCTTCAGCGGTCTCAAGACCTATGCCATGAACACCCTGCAGGCCAGTGGCGGCGATGAACAGACCCGCGCCGACATCGCCGCCGCCTTCCAACAGGCCGTCGTCGATACCATGATCATCAAATGCCGCCGCGCCCTGCAGGAGACCGGCCTGCGGCAACTGGTCATCGCGGGCGGCGTCGGCGCCAATCAGGCCCTGAGGGAAGGACTGGATGACATGGTGCAAAAGGAAGGCGCCGTTTTGTACTACCCGCGCATGGAATACTGCACCGACAACGCAGCCATGATCGCCTATGCAGGTTGTCTCCGCCTGCAGGCGGGACAATACGAGCCGGCCGCCTTCAACGCGCGCGCGCGCTGGTCGTTGGAGAGTCTCTGATACTCCATTGTGCATATTTTCATGGAGACAGGCGATGACTAAAGCAGTGAATCAAGACGATTATAATGGTGAATGCAATGCGGATGAGATTTTCTTTATTATTCCTGATTTGGTTGCTACCAATGTCTGATTGCTTTGCGCAACCAAGCTCTGATTTGTCCTCATCATTTGTAAATATTCAGCTGTCTGACATACGTGATGATATGGAATTATTTGAAGAAGTCAGGAAGTTTGATACCGAGGCTCGAACGATAAGGCGGAAAATTTCACAATCCATTTTGAGAAAAATTTTCTTGGTATTAAACCACGTTGTAAAGCATGAGAGATCTTGGAGATGCCAAATAGATTCGGGGGATCCGCCACCACCACAGCTATACGATGTATTGAAGAAAATTCCGGTTCCGGTGACAGCATACCAATTCGAAGCAATGCCGTGTACGGTGTAATGAGATATGAATACAAAATGGAAGTAAAGACAGCATCACCGAC
>Ga0256839_1003444_pt1 | contig 16311 bp, 16 predicted proteins | sample 354166metaG_FD_185968 | JGI IMG/M metagenome (GOLD analysis project Ga0256839, IMG submission 185968) | Hydrothermal vent microbial communities from Mid Atlantic Ridge, Atlantic Ocean - 354-166 | ecosystem: Environmental > Aquatic > Marine > Hydrothermal vents | place: Atlantic Ocean: Mid... | reverse complement strand
ACAACACAGATTACCGTCCAGCTTACGCAGTAGCGTAAGTCATTAACCCCGCTCACGCGGAGGACTGCCCTGCCGAGGAGTGTCATCTTAATCGGACTTTTGGGTATCACATCTGATGACTATGCCCCGTGGAAGCTATGCCACAGGGTGAGAATTTTAGCTCGTCTAGCAAAGTTTTGAGTGTAGTACAAAACTAGATTAAAATTAACAACACCGTCTAAGCATGTAGAGTCATAGTTCTAGCTATTCTAGGACAGGGGTTCAATTCCCCTCACCTCCACCAAAGTTTATTTCACTAAAATATAGGTATTAAATTTGTCCAAAAAAGATGCCCGTGAGAGAAATAGTCAACAAACAAAAAGCACCCAAAGACACTGTACTGAACAACATCATGAAAGAGATAGGTGAAGAGAATGGTATAGTTGTTGATGTACCAGTAGAAACAAATCAAAAAAAAATCACTGCAAAAAAGAAGAAAAAACGTTCTTGGTTGCATGTATTTTTTAATTTTACGCTTTTAGCTCTTATTTTATTTCTACTTTTTATTATTTATATCATCACTTTGGCTACCACAGAAGAAACAAAACCAGAAGACTTAGATAGTGCTTCATCCACACAAATAGTTGTACCCGTACAAGCAAATAAACCTGTAGAAAAAAACATAAAAAATGTCGATCTGCTAGAAAAGAAAACTGTAAAACTAATACCTACGAGAAAAAAACAACAAAATATAAAAACACCGCATAAAGACACGCTAACTCTCTCGCCAGAAAAAGAAGAAGCTCTCATAAGAAAAAGAGCCAAAGAGGCACTTATGCGACAGATGCAAAACTAAACAACACTTCGTTCTATGTCACTATTTAACGCTGTCATAACTTCATATGAAATTGTCCCTAACTGTTTAGCCGCATCTTGGGCATCATCCATTATGCAAACCTCATCTACATTGGATGCTAAGGCTATGAAGTCCATAGAAACACGTCCTAAAATGGGGAGGTTTTGGGCAGTCATAAACGTAGGAAACTCTGAGCCTCTACACCAGCCATCACCATAGCCTAAATCATAAGTAGAAATCGTCATTTCATCTTGTGCCACAAAGTCACCACTGTACCCTACACGTTCACCTGCTTTCAAGCTACGACTTGAAACCTTTTTGGCATATAAGGAGAGTACAGGTTTTAACTCTGTGACATCAAAGACTTGGGAGAGTTCATTGTATCCATAGGCTGCTATGCCTACACGTACTATGTCTTCTGCAAAAGACTTATTTCTTAAAAGAGCAGCAGAGTTGTATGAGTGGAAACGTACAGTTGTAAAACCTGCCTTTATCACTTTTGTTTTGATGTTCTCAAAGTTTTTTTGCTGCCAAAAAAGTTCTGAACTTAGGACATCTGCAGATCTAAAATGTGTCATAACGCCTACGAGGTCTAAACCTTTTTTTTCTATCAATTCTAACGCAGTTTCTAGTTCATGCTTGCTAATTCCATTACGATGCATACCTGTGTCAACTTTTAGCTCAACTTTGGCACCTTGCTCTGCTCTTGCTATGTCTTCAAGTGTGTTAATGGCATAGCTAATATCCGCATCTTTTACGATGCTATCACCCAGTACGAGGATACTTTTAAAATGTGACTCTATTTTTTTGGCTTCACAGCGTTTACGTACGACTGCATGCTCTATGCCAAACTCTGCTGCAAGTGTTGCCATAAGCTCTAAGCCATGCCCATAAGCATTGTCTTTTAGCACGATGGCTATCTTCTCTTTAGAGCCAGTTTTTAGTGCTATTTGGTTAAGATTATGAAAGAAATTTTGTTTGTTTATTTTTATAAATGCCATGATTAGGATTATATCCTAAGAATTAGAAATTAAAAATTAAAAATTAAAAATGAAGGTGTATTTATGGATAGAATACCAGCAGAGTGGGAAAAACAGCAGTGTGTGTTGATGAGTTTTCCTCATGAAGAGACTGACTGGGCTAAGGGGGATTTGAATGAAGCTCTCACCCCTTTTATACGTATCGCCCAAGCGATTGCTTATGGGCAAGCTGTTTACATCATCTGTAAAGATAAACACAAGATAGCTTCCATGTTTTGCTCCACACGAAACATGACCTTTATAGAAATACCTACCAATGATACATGGATACGTGATTATGGGTATATCTCCATCAAAGAGAATGGAGAAAAACAACTTTTGGACTTTACTTTTGATGGCTGGGGTGCTAAATTTGAAGCCAAACTTGACAATGCTGTCAACACTGCTTTATATCACAAAGGGTACATGGGTACTACGCCTCTAAAAAGCATAAACTTTGTACTTGAAGGTGGCTCCATAGAGAGTGATGGTGAGGGGACAATACTTACGACCACTGCCTGTCTTTGTAACCCCAATAGAAATGGTGGTCTTAACAAAAAAGAGGTGGAAGAAAAGCTCAAAATCTATCTTGGGACACAAAGGGTACTGTGGCTTGATGATGGGTACCTAGCAGGTGATGACACAGACTCTCATGTCGATACACTAGCACGTTTTGTTAACAAAGAGACAATAGTCTATGTCAAGTGTGACAACAAAGAAGATGAACACTATGAAAGTTTGCAAAAGATGGAAACACAATTAAAAGCGTTTAAAACACTTGAAGGAAAGTCTTATACCTTAGTCCCCCTACCTATGACAGACGCCATTTATGACAAAGATAAAAACAGGCTCCCCTCCACCTATGCAAACTTTCTCATCTGCAATGAAGCACTACTTTACCCTACCTATAGTGATAATAATGATAAAATAGTACATGATACATTTAGAGGGTTGTTTCCAGATAAGGAAATCATCCCTATTAATTGTCTGAAACTGATAGAACAAGGTGGTAGTCTGCATTGTTCTACCATGCAAGTCGTACGTTAGGAGAGTTTAGTGAAAACTGCATTGATACAACAACGATATAAACACAGCAAAGAAAAAACTTTAGCTTATACACTAAAAGGCATACAAAAAGCTTCACAAAATGGAGTAGAACTCATTGTCTTACAAGAGTTACACCAAACAGAGTACTTTTGTCAAAGTGAAGATACAAAGTTCTTTGCCTATGCCAACCATTTTGAAGAAGATATAAAACTTTGGGCTAAGGTTGCAAAAGAGAACAAGGTGGTACTTGTTACATCTTTATTTGAAAAACGCACTGCTGGACTTTACCATAACACTGCAGTCGTCTTTGAAAAAGATGGTTCTATAGCAGGAAAATACCGCAAAATGCACATCCCTGATGACCCAGGCTTTTATGAAAAGTTTTACTTCACCCCTGGTGATTTAGGCTTTGAACCCATACAAACTTCTGTGGGAAAACTAGGCGTGCTTATCTGCTGGGATCAGTGGTACCCTGAAGCTGCACGTATCATGACACTCAAAGGGGCAGAAATACTCATTTACCCTACTGCCATAGGCTGGTTTGATGACGATACAGAAAAAGAGAAACAACGACAGTTAGATGCATGGATAACCATCCAACGTTCTCATGCCATAGCAAATGCTATCCCTGTCATAAGCTGTAACCGTGTAGGCTTTGAGGCTGACCCCTCGAATGTTTTAAAAGGTACTAGGTTTTGGGGAAATTCTTTTGTTTGTGGCTCTCAAGGAGAGATCTTAGCCCAAGCCACACATCAAGATGAAACCATACTCTACGCTACCATAGACAATAAACGCACCAAGGAAGTAAGAGATATCTGGCCATTTCTTAGAGACAGACGCATAGAAGAGTATGACTGTCTTTTAAAAAGATATTGTGATGAAGAATAGGCTTCGACAAGCTCAGCCAACAAACTATGAAGTCACTGAGCTTGTCGAATGTGGTCAAACCACCACATAAAGGCAAACATAAGCCCAGGTGTTTTAGCAATGCTTTCATCGTAGATAAACGCTTTTGCTTCACTCACAGCTAAAAAAATGACTTCTATCTGCTCATCATCTACACCACCACCCTCACTTACTTTCATGCTATCATCTACCTCAGCATAGTACATCATCTGCTTAGAGCCTGCAAAGCCTACAGAGGTGTGAAAAGATGTGATTTTTTCTATCTCTTCTATGCTTACACGGTACCCACACTCTTCTTCTATCTCTTCTTGAGCTATCTGGGCAAGTGAAAGGTTTTTGTCTACGATGCCTGCACAAAGTTCTACTGTCATGCCATTTTGGTTGTTTAAGTACACTGCAGGTCTAAACTGTTTTACGAGTATAAAGGCATTTTTTTCTCTGTGGTAGAGTAAAATGGCTACTGAGTCATGGGCTTCAACAATCTCCCAAGATTTTGATTTCCCATTTTGTTCGTAGGTAGCAAATGCCGTTTTTATAAACTTGGAGTCCCTAAGTTCTTGGAGTTTAAAATTTTTGATATTTGTCTGCATCACTTATCCTCATACTTCTTCGTTTAAAACTATCCCACACAAAAGGTTTACCTTCGCTTTTCATATAGGCTAATAGTTTTGCCTTATTTTTTTTAGCATTTTTTATATTTACTTTTTTATATTTCGTGGTAGTGGTCTCTTTGTACTTTGTAAACTTTTTCAGTACTGTACCCCCTGCTGACTTTTTACGCAGTACTTTCATCGGGTTTATCCATCTGCCATTCTTTGTTAAACCAAAGTGCAAGTGAGGACCTGTACTTCTACCCGTATTGCCTACATAGCCTATAATTTGACCTTTTTTGACATGCTGTCCACGCTTCACACGTATGCGACTTTGATGGGCATACAAAGAGACATAGCCACCGTTGTGTTTTATCTTCACTACTTTACCATAACCACCCATACGCCCAGCAAAGATAACTTTACCAGAGTTTACCGCAAGAAGGGGTGTTCCTCTTTTTGCACCAAAATCCGTACCATGATGGGGACGGTAACGCTTCAAGATAGGATGGTAACGCCTATGCGAAAAAGAAGAGGTAATACGCACATGACGCAAAGGCATACCAAAACGAGACTTTTTACTTTTTATAGGCACACGTCTCGTATAGGTTATTTTCTTTTTACCCTTGACTGTATAGGCTTGAGATTTTTTATCACTGGTATATCCATAGCCATCCTCATCTGCATAGATAAAATGTTTTTTACCCCGAGACTCAAGCATGGCTATTTTGATATGTGGCATGTAGTAAGGTAGACCCATACGTGTCTTTTGCACGTAGATAAAAGAGATTTTGTCACCTTTTTGTAACTTTTTAGTGTTGATAGTTCCTTTTAAAAGCTGCCCCATTTTATCTGCCAATGCTGGATGCTGTAAGGCATTTTTAATATCACTATGTGGATTTGAATGTATCGGTACTGTAGCAACATATTCTTCTTTTTTATACTCTATGGGAATAATATCAAAAGTAAAAAGACCTGTTTTCACGTCTTTTGCAAGCCTTATTTGCATCTCTTCACCTATGGGTATAAGTGCTTGTTGTAACTCACCATCGTTATCTCTTAGCTCATAAAAGGTTTCATTTCCTTGTATTTCAGAAAGAAATTTCAGGTCTTCTTTTGAGATAGATTTTAGTATGTCTGGATGTATACTACGTGTGTTAAGGTATTGTGAAAATGTTACACCTTTTTTCCATTGTTCTGTGCTAAGTTTTGCAGCAAAAACTGTATGCACTGCTAAGAGCCATACCAAAACCAAACCTAATATACTTTTCAAAATTGTCATTCTTTCTCTAGCCCTAATTTTTATAAATGGGCATAATTATAACTGAAATAAGTTAATCCCTTAGCTTCAGTTCCCACATCAATAAACTTTTACTATATTGCTTGTATAATCAATGTAATTATTATATTAAATACACAAAGGATTGTCATGCCCAAAATAGCATTACTATTTCTCTTATCATTACCTCTTTTTGCAGGGTTTTTTCCCTCTTCTGTACACACCTCCATCAAGTCTGTTGAGGGCAAATCTATCAAGCTTACTTCACCACTAAGTGTCAATGGCATGTCAGGTGTTGTCATACATGCTTATGAAAATGGACTTACCGCCATTACCTCTCGCATAGCCCAGACCTCTTCTGATGGTTCTGCTACACTTATAGATGCAGATATCGTACAGCATGATGAACTTCCAACCATTAAAACGCCTGTCAAAAAAGGGGATAAAGTCATAGGGGGTTACCTCTACAATAATGTGCTTCTTCTTGCACCAGATGCAGACACCTATGCACGCATAGTAAAGGCTAACGATAAAACATGGATACACCCAGATACCTATGCTCTTTACCTGGCTGTAGAAGGTGAGGACAAACCTACACGTGAAAATCTCTCAGCGTTTGCAAAGAAATTCCAAATAGGTCTCATCTACATTGTCCGTAAAGACGCTGCCATACTTCTAGACCCAATCTCAGGGAAAATAGTCTCTCAAAAGTCTATGAGTAACCTCCCTAAAAAAGGGCAGTTTCCATTTTATATGCGTTATGGAAAACTAGAAAGTGGCTGGTTTGGCAGTGAAGCAAAAGGTAACTACTACAACGTAATGGGAGCCTTTTAATGTTAGACAAAAAGCACATACAACACTTTGAAACACTGGTTGGGAAAGAAAATGTCTATTCTGACAAGGCCCATCTCATAGCCTATTCTTACGATGCTACGCGTACACGTTTTGAACCTGAAGCTGTCGTTTTCCCTAGAGATGAGGCAGATATTTCTGCTGTACTAAAGTACTGTAATGAACACCTTATTGTCATCACAGCTAGAGGGGCTGGTTCTGGCTTTACAGGAGGTGCATTACCAACAAATGGCGGCATCATCCTTGGGCTAGAAAAGCACATGAACAAAATCTTAGAAATCGACATGGAAAACATGGTAGCTGTGGTGCAACCTGGTGTCATTAACATGGACTTACAAAAGGCTGTAGGAGAAGTAGGACTCATGTACCCGCCAGACCCTGCAAGTGAAGAGTACTCTACACTAGGAGGCAATGTCTCTGAAAATGCTGGAGGTATGCGTGCAGCAAAATATGGTATAACCAAAGACTATGTAATGGCGTTGCGTGCGGTACGTGCAAATGGGGACATCATCAGAGCAGGTAAACGTACCATTAAAGATGTGGCAGGGTACAACACAGCCGGTATACTCATAGCCTCTGAAGGTACACTAGCCGTACTAAGTGAACTCACCCTCAAGCTCATCCCACAACCTAAATATACCAAAGGATATATGGGGATCTTCCCCTCTGTAGATGACGCGATGAATGCGGTCTTTAAATCATTGGCCTCAGGGGCAAACCCTGTGGCCATGGAGTTTATGGATGCACTCGTAGTCCAAGCACTGAAAGAAAAACTAGGGGTAGAACTTCCTGAAGATGCAGGGGCATTGCTCATCGGGGATGTCGATGGAAATGTACCTGAAGAAGTTGCTTTTCAACTTGAGACCCTAGAGGCATCTTTTAAAGAAAACAATGCCCAAGAGTTCATCGTAGCACATGATGATGACCACCGTAACAAACTCTGGTACGCCAGACGTAATGCCTCTCCCTCCATCACCATTTTTGGAAATAAAAAGCTCAATGAAGATATCTCCGTACCACGTTCCATGCTACCTGAAGCACTCAAAGCTATCTACGCTATAGGTGACAAATATGGCTTTAAAGTACCATGTTTTGGTCATGCAGGTGATGGGAACATTCATGTCAATGTTATGGTAAAAGATGGTAGTAATGAAGAGGAACTTCATCGTGGACATCAAGCCATAGAAGAGATATTTCAAATGGTAGTTGACATGGGTGGTACACTCTCAGGTGAACACGGCATTGGTACTTCTAAAGCACCTTTTATGGACATTGCCTTTAATGAGATGGAGATACAACTCTTTAAAGACATTAAAAAATCATTTGACCCTAACAACATTTTAAACCCTGGGAAAATGGGACTACCTAGTTAATGCTGGGTAGGTTGTATCAAAGTGAATAAAAATATTCAATTCAAAGTACTCTTTAAAAATTATTATCTCTTTATCAGAGATTTTTTTAAAGACCTTTTTGATGACAGGCTAGGACATTATGCATCTAGTCTGAGTTGGAGTACACTTTTTTCCATCATCCCTCTACTTGTTATTTTACTTTTCATTGTGACCAAAATGCCCTTGTTTGACTCTATGTATGGAGAAGTAGAGGCACTTATCTTTTCAAACCTCATGCCTACCAATTCCGATAGCATCAAAAACTACATCAGTACCTTTATGCAAAACTCAGATAAACTGGGTTATGTAGGTGCATTTTATGTCACCTTTGCGGCTATTATGTTTTTTAAAAACTATGACTACATCGTCAATGACATTTTTTCATCACCCTCACGTACACTTTGGGAAGCCATTAAAACCTACCTGTTTCTCGTCATCATCATCCCTGTATTGCTTGCCTCTTCCTTTTTTCTTTCTTCTTTTTTACAAAGTTATTTAGACAAAACAGAAGTCACAAGTGTCATACACCTTTACACCATACTTCCCTACTTCATCATATGGATGGTCTTTTACGTAGCCTACCAACTCTCTGCAAACATACCCATAGAGCGTTCAGCAGCACTCATTAGCTCTTTTATCGCCTCACTTGTATGGTATTTAAGTAAAAGTGCTTTTGTCTTTTATGTTGTACATAACAAAACCTATACCTCTATCTATGGTTCAGTCTCTACACTTTTGTTTTTCTTTTTATGGATTTATATCTCTTGGGCTATCTTTATTCATGGGTTAAAATTTTGTGATTTGTTAAATAGGGATGAAGAGATAGAACATATATAACATCGAAAAACCCAACAATGTATAAAATAACTTCTTATGCCAAATAGCCCCAAATGAGAGTGCCATATAGATGGCTGTTCCCCACCATGGTAGTAAATGCTCAGATGCTTCTTTTGGTAAGGCAAAAAGTGCTAACAACACGCTGTCAAACGCCCCTCCAAAACCTATGCTATGTAAGAACATAACCAAAGGATAAAAGAGGATAAACAACAGTGAAAGCAAGGGTGAAAGCAGTTGATATCCTGATGTTACAGCAAATACACTATGGACTATGGGTAACATCAAAACAAAGATACCAAGAGGTATCACAAGTAGTGTTATGAGCCATTTGTTCCACTGTTTTGTATACTGTAGTAACAAAAATATATAAAATACTCCTGCAACAGACAGCCAAAAAGAGAGTGATACTAAGAGTGAAGGGAAGAGTAAACAAAGTAGTAAAAAGACTGATGCTAAAAATGTAAAACTTAAAAGCTCAATAGCAAGCAAAAGCATAGCCCAGCCTAAAACCACCATGGTATAAGAACGTAATAATGAGGGAGGAAATCCCACAAACCATACATAAACACCTAACACAAGTACTGACACCAGTCCCACATCAAAAAGAGCATAACGGTAAGGAAAAAACTTCTGCTGAAAAGGTCTATAGAGGAGTAACACTAGCCCATAGACAAACGCCCATAAGATACCCAGATGAAAGCCACTGAGTGCCACCAAATGACTCACCCCAAGCAAGGCAATCTTCTGGCGTAACTTTGGGTCTATGGGTGTGGCAAAAAAGATAGCATTGTAAAATGATGCTATAGACTCATCTTTGTGTTGTTTATTGACAGCATTAAGTAGTATATCTTTAAGAGTGGGTGGTAACGCCTCCGTGTTTTTAATCTTAGACTTGACATAAAATGTACCCAAGTATGAACTAAAAGAGATACTTTCATTTGGGAAAAGTTGTAAACGTAAACGTGCATGGTTAAACTCTTTTTTTTGGTGACTCGTCGTATATAACGTAAAACCATCATCACTTTTTAGTTTGAGTACTTTGTAACGTTTGGCATTTTTTGTTTTGTCATAAGAGGTGATAACAGTCGCATAGGTGTAGTAAAAAGGTTTGGCGATGAATGTTTTATAATTATAGTATTCGTACCCTAACCGCACACCTATAAACACACACATTATAAGCCCAAACCAAACAAATGATTTGACATCAGAAAAAAGTTTAGGTTTTTCTAATGCTTGTCCCATTTCAGATTAAATATTTGGCATATCTATATTGATGTTCGCTTCTTGCATAGGGATATCTGCATCTTCATACTCTATCTCAAAGGCTGGAGAGATAGCCTTGTCTACAAAGCGTGTAAAGTTCTTTTGAAACACAAGTTCTACAGTACCTGTAGGACCATTTCTTTGTTTACCTATGATGATTTCTGCATCTTCTTCTGATTTTTTTCTAAACTCAGAGGTATACTCTTTTCCCTCTGCTTTTGCCTTCATCTCTTTCTCTTTTTCCATCGCTTCACGATAGACATCATCACGATAGACAAAAAGGATGATATCCGCATCTTGCTCAATGGCACCAGACTCACGTAAATCAGAGAGCATTGGACGTTTATTGTCACGACTCTCTACACCACGGTTTAACTGTGAGAGTGCCACTATAGGGATTTGTAGTTCCCTTGCTAGTTGTTTGAGTCCACGAGAGATTTCAGAGACCTCTTGTTGTCTTCCTTCTCGTCCTTCGCCAGACATCAACTGTAAGTAGTCGATGATTGCCACACTTATTTCAGGATGTTGGGCTTTGAGTTTACGTAGCTTAGAACGCACATGGTGTATGGTCGCATACCCACCATCGTCTACAAAAAGTTTTTTACTTGCCAGTTCTTGTGTGGCAGCGGAGAGTTGTGACCACTGCTCATCTCTCAAGTCACCTACTCTAAGTGCCTGTAGAGGTATGGAAGTTTTTGCAGAAAGTAGTCTAAGCATGAGCTGTTCCGCAGGCATTTCCAGTGAGAAAAATGCCACACCCTCATTACGCTCTATGGCTTTAAGTGCCATGTTGAGTACCAGTGCCGTCTTACCCATAGCAGGACGTGCTGCTATGATGACCAAATCCCCTTTACCAAAGCCAGATGTTTTATCATTGAGGTTTTTAAAGCCTGTATCTGTACCTATGAGTTTTGAATTACCCAACGCTTTTAAACGTTCTATCTCACCCATCATCGCTTCTGTTATCTCTTTAGATTCACGGAAGTCATCTGAGGTTGAGTTTTGTGTGATTTCGTAGAGTTTTTTCTCTACTAAGTTCATCACCTCTTCAGCTGGTAAGTCATCTTCTATGGTGACTTTTTTAATTTCAGTTGCTAAGGTTGCCAAGGCTCGTTTAGTAGACTTGGCTTTTATCTCATGCATGTAGGCTGCTGTGTTAGAGATAGGATTTGAAGAGAGAATGTCAAGCATCGCTACTTCGTCAAACTTACCCATACTGGTGAGTTTTGCACGTAAAAACTCATCATCAAGTGGTTTTTCTTCTGAAGTAAGTGCTTCCATCGCGGTAAAAATGTGCTGATGAAAAGGCAAGTAAAAGTCATGAGGCTTTAACTTAGCTGCTATCTCTTCATAGGTTTCAGGATCAAAGATAACCGCTGAGAGTACCGCTCGTTCTATGTTTAGGTTGTACATGTTTTCCATTATGCATTATCCTTAGCAAACTTCTCAACTTCAAACACAAACCTGTCTACAAGTTCTTTCTCTGGCAGACGTGCCACCACTTCGCCTTTTAGCATCACAAGTCCTGCATCTTTACCATAGGCTATGGCAACATCTGCATGTTTTGCTTCACCTATGGCATTTACCACGCATCCCATCACAGAGACATCCATAGGGGTTTTTATATGTGCGGTTCGCTTTTCTACTTCTGCTACAGCTGTCACAAGGTCAGCCTCTATACGCCCACAAGTAGGACAAGAGATGATATTTAAGCCCTCTTTGATGCGTCCAGAGTCTTTGAGTATGGCTTTTGCCACTTTTATCTCTTCTTCTAGCTCGCCTGTTATGGAAATACGCATCGTGTCACCTATGCCATCAAGAAGCAATGCCCCAAGCCCTATGGAAGACTTGATAGTCGCATGGAAGATAGTCCCAGCTTCTGTGACACCCAAGTGAAAAGGGTAAGCGTTTTTAGGTCGTAACATGCGGTAAGCATCTACAGTACGCTCAACATCAGAAGCTTTGAGTGAGACTTTAATGTCCGTAAATCCTAAATCTTCTAAAAACTTGATGTTGTAGTCTGCACTTGCCACCATGCCCTCAGCTGTCGCACCATACTTGTTTTCAAACTCTTCTTCGAGTGAGCCTGCATTTACCCCAATTCTCACGGGCAAAGAACGCTCTTGACACGCTTTAACTATCTCTTTTATCTTATGTTTATCGTTAATATTTCCTGGGTTAAAACGGATGCAGTCCACCCATTTGGCCGCTTCAAGTGCTAACTTATAGTTAAAATGAATGTCTGCAATGATAGGCAAAGAAACCTGCTCTTTTATGGCTTTAAGTGCCAAGGCATCTTCCATCTTAGGCACAGCAACACGCACCATGTCCGCCCCTGCAAAATGCAGACGGTTTATCTGCTCTACCGTCTCGTAAACATTATGGGTATCGGAGTAGGTCATGGACTGCACAGATATGGGTGCATCACCACCTACTGCTACGTTACCTACATGGATTTGTTTTGTTTTAACTCTTGGTTTCACGTTAGACCTTCATTATAATTGTCTTATTTTATCGTAAATTATTTAACTGTAGGGGCAGACCTATGTGTCTGCCCCTTAGAACGATGGTGATATTTGAATTTTCTTTTCATCCAAAGGGCGAACACATGGGTTCACCCCTACGAGAATTCCACAGGGTCAAAATCTATTTCTATTTCTCTACAATCCACAGCGTGCAGTGCTTTAAGCAATGGTACGCGATTTTTACTTCGTAGCAAGATATTAAACCTAAATTTATTTGCCACACGCTCCACTGGGGCTTTGCCTGAGCCTACTATCTCTATCTCTTTAAAGGCTTTGAGTTTTGTGACAGTGTCTAGGGTTATTTTTCCTGCTTTGGCTTCATCTTTATGGGCTATGAGTATGCGTGCTAGTGAAACAAAAGGTGGGTAGTCTGCCATCTCTAAAAAGGCTAGTTCATCTTTAATGAACAGTTCATAGTCAGCCAAATAAGTCTGAAAAAATTCTGGGTCACCTGTTTGTACGATAACCTCTGCTTCTTTTGCACGTCCACTTCTTCCTGCTATCTGAAACAGTAGTGACATGGCTCGTTCTCTGGCTCTGTAGTCTGCAAGCCCTAAGATGTAGTCAAGTCCTAGTATGACGCAGAGCGTGATGTTTGCGTAGTCATGCCCTTTTGAGAGCATCTGTGTGCCTAAGAGCAACTGACTCTCTCCTGACTCAAAACGTTTTAGTGCATCTTTAAGTCTCTTATCTGTGCCAATGCTATCTTTATCAAACTGCTCTACTGCTATGCCCTCTATGGCTTCTTCTATGACTTCTATGGCCTCTACTGTACCCATACGTTCACTCTTTAAGGGTTGGTGTCCACACTGAGTACAAGTGTCCACTATGGCTTCAGTGAAGTTACAGTAGTGACACTTTAGATGTTTAAACTTTCTGTGTAACGCCATACCCACTGAACAGTAAGGACACAAATGTGTCTTGCCACAGCTCTCACAGTAGAGGTACTTGAAGTTGCCCCGTGTAGGCAAAAATAGTAAAGACTGGTTTTTGGATACGTAGTGTCTTTGTAGGGCATCAAGTATGGTATGGTTGATGCCATTTCCCTCTATGAAGGTATAGTGTTTTTTTGTCTGTACAAAAGGTTTGCTTAACTTCACCACATCATACTTATGGTACGAGCCCATAGAAGGCGTGGCTGATGCCAATACTACCTTAGCTCCCAACTTCTGTGCCATAAGCACAGCAACATCACGTGCATGGTAACGTGGTCTAGTCATGGCTTTATAGCTGTCGTCATGCTCTTCATCTACGATGATGAGTCCTAAGTTATGCAAGGGAACAAACAACGCAGACCTAGCCCCTGCTACGATACGTATGCTCCCCTCTTCTATGCCTGCTAAGATGCTTTCTTTTTTCTTCTTGCTCAACTTAGAGTGCCACATCGCTACACTCTCACCAAAGTAGACTTTGAGACGTTTTTCCATCTGTGGGGTGAGTGAGATTTCAGGCATAAGAAAGATGCACGTCTTACCCTCTTCTAACATCTTTGCCATAAGGCTTATGAAAATCTCTGTTTTTCCTGACCCTGTGACACCGAAGAGGAGAGATTTTTGTTTTTTTAATATTTGTTCGTAGGCGTTTTGTTGTATTGTTGATAATGTAGGGGCAGCCCCATGTGTCTGCCCTTTGAACGGCGAGTTATCTTGTAACGATGATGATGTTTGAATTTTTATATCTGCCAAAGGGCGAACACACGGGTTCGCCCCTACGGTATATGGTAAAAATAATGAAATTGCTTCAGAAAAAGAAGAAAAATAATATTCGGAGATAAATTTGGCTATTTGTATTTGTGTAGAAGTATAATATTTCTCAAAAAGAGAGAGTATCTCTTCTGTTTCAAACGCTGGCTTGTTTACAACTTTAAGTATGACAGCATCTTTTGTAGTGCTTTTAAGTGGTACAGACACAAGCGTACCAGACTCCAATATTTCTACTGATGCATAAGTCAAAGTGGGGGCACTCGACTTAAGGAGGGCTATTTCGTAATATTTCAAGGGTCTATTTTAGCAGAGTTGGGCTTTAGGTTAAGGAGGTCAAGATACCTGTATACGTTAAAGAAGATAGGTATTCCTGCAACACAGGAGCAATAAAATACAGTTTACTGAGTTAAAAGCATACAGTTTGCATCTTGTATAACGCAATCAAATCTGCCTCCATTAAGTGAGAAATCAACATTTCCCATACTTGCAGGAAGCACATAACTATAATTAGTTCCATTCATCGTCCAACAGCTATCTGATTTTCCTAAAGTAGCACAAGAAGAAACAGGATACTCTAACACTCTGCCACCAGATGCTCTACCTGCAGCGTTATCATCACTATCTGGGCTAAAAGTATCAAAAATATTTGCTGCATTTTGACTAAGTCCAGTAATAGGAGTAAAGTCACCTTTGAGTATGCGTTTTTGTCTCTCAGTTGCTACGGCATTACGCACAGCTGCAACTGTTGTCTTAGCCTTAGAAATAACTGCACTATCGCGATTAGCGGCAAATTTTGGGATTGCGACCGCCGATAGTATTCCAATTACTACAATTACAAATATTAACTCTAGCATAGTAAATGCTTTTCTATTATTCTGATTCATATTTTAAATTACCTTTTATCTGTATTTGTCAACTACTTAATACTATATTATCAAATATTATTAAAATAACGCTTAGTATGTTTAAAGCGTAAAATCTCTTGTGCCTCCAGGATCAATAGCATGTAGTTTTCTCAGCTGTATCGCTGCTTTGATACTAGCTGGTCTAGTAGGGTTTAAGTCTGTGATGCTAAAAACATACTTCTTTTCACTTATAGTGTAGTTTCCCACCATAAACATCAAGGGTTCACCATCACAATAATAGGTAATACCCTGTGTATCTACTTTCGCACTAGGCGCTTCAGCTATACCGTGTCCATTTGTACCTACTTCTGTTTGTATATTGCTTATCGTACTTATGTTTAAGTCTTTAAATTGTTTGGTACCACTTGCCATGAATACAGTCGTAATATCATTTATAAGTTGCCCTACTTGATGTGTGCATACCGAGCCTGTTGCCTTGTCTTTGGTTGCAACCATTTTAGGTATGGCAACCACAGCCAAAATGCCTATGATGGCAATAACAAAAACAAGCTCTACCATAGTAAAGGCTTTTCTTGTAAGGAGTATCATGTGTTACCTTGGGGGTTATACTTTGTTATAACTAAAATATATAGGAATAAGAAAATATAACAGAGGGAGATATTTATGTTCCATCTCAATGAGATGGAACAATTCAAATATTAGAATCTATATGTTTTTACAAGATTGCCATTTTGCTTAGCTTGTAAGTCTGCAGCTGCTTTTAGTGCAGCAGGTGAATTTTGACCACCGAGTACTGTAGAAACCATAACATAATCTGTTCCTACTAACTGAGGAGCAATAGTAATAAGGTTATCCGAATCACACATATAAGTAATGGTTGTACCATGAGCTACTGTTCCTGCTGCATTTGTTATACCATTACCATTAGCTACTCCGACAGTAATATTTGTAATATTTTGATCAAGAGTCATTGCTTGCCATGTTGCAAAATCTGGTGATGCCGCATATGACTGAGAAATTTCAGATTGAAGTTGTCCTACTTCGTGTAGACATGTTGCTGCTGTAGCATCATCTCTGTTTGCTGCCAATTTAGGTATCGCTACCGCTGCTAATATTCCGATAATTACAATTACAAAGATCAATTCGATCATTGTGAATCCGCGTCTCATGTTATTCATGATTAACTCCTGTTAAAATG
>Ga0256839_1003443_pt1 | contig 16313 bp, 12 predicted proteins | sample 354166metaG_FD_185968 | JGI IMG/M metagenome (GOLD analysis project Ga0256839, IMG submission 185968) | Hydrothermal vent microbial communities from Mid Atlantic Ridge, Atlantic Ocean - 354-166 | ecosystem: Environmental > Aquatic > Marine > Hydrothermal vents | place: Atlantic Ocean: Mid... | reverse complement strand
GGCTGGAAACATGGGGTCCCGTAATCCCCTTTTCGTGGGGTCAAGTCTTGCTACGTATGTGCTGAGCATTCTCATCAAAGAGAAAAGCTTCACGCACAGACGCCCGTAATCCCCTTTTCGTGGGGTCAAGTCTTGCTACCCTATTGTAACATCCTCTGGCAAAACCGGCCTTTTTCCTATTAAAAACAGCGATTTTAATTGTGCATAATTGTCAAAAAACAATAAAAGTGCAGGTAACACTGACCTGTGACAATTTAGTGTCACTCTCCGCCTCTCCTGATATGCTAAAAATACAATAACCTCCCGGAACAATCAAGTTTCCTGATAGGGATTGACCCTGCAACTAAATTTTTTCGACGGGTGCTGAGCTTGAACTTCCCCTTTCAGCACTGGCTCTGATTTCTTTCCAGATCGCATTGTTCTTGCTGCCCGGGATCCGTTCATACCGACGGGCACACAATCAGTCAAGCTTGTATGCACCTGTAGGTCTGTAATCCCTATGTCCTGCCCGAAAGGCTATCCAGCAGATGCGCCAGAATTACATGGCGTTCCTTAGAGGGGAATCGGTTATTTTCAGAAAAACATGTTGATCTTCCGGAATTTCCATTTTGGAAAAGATCCCCTGCGAGCTCCGTAAAATACAGGTCAGAGAGACTTCAATCGGTTATGGAATCGTTGTCCCGTGAGCAGCACCAGGTGATACGGAGCATCCAGCGATGGATGAAGACGCCCGATGCGCCTCCGGTCTTTATCGTAACCGGCAGTGCCGGCACCGGCAAAACGACATTGATACGCCATCTGGTACAGTGGCTTACCAGAGAATCTATCAGTTTTCGACTGGCTGCGCCGACGGGTAGGGCCGCACGCATTCTCGCCTCACGCGTCGGAAAGGACGCACGCACCCTGCACAGCCTTATCTACGTGCCCGATCAGGTTCGCATACTCAAAGCATCAGAACATCCCGATTCCTCTGATCTGATAGGGATTCGCCTGCATTTCCAACTGCGGAGTGAAGATCCGGACGCCAGACTGATTCTGATTGATGAAGCATCCATGATCGGCGATGTCGAGAGTGAAACAGAGCTGTACCGTTTTGGATCGGGGCGGTTGCTGACCGACCTGCTGCGCTACACGCGCCTGTTACCCCCGCGTAATGCACGGCCTGCCACGCGCATTCTTTTCATAGGCGATCCGGCACAGCTTCCTCCGGTCGGCCAGTCGCTTTCGCCGGCCCTTGCGCCTCGCTATCTGCATCGTCATTTTGGTATGAAGGTATGGAAAGCCCACCTGCACACGGTTTACCGACAGCGGGCCGATCATCCCATTCTTGAGGTAGCGACCCGGCTCCGTGAGGCGCTGGCTGCTCGGCGCTTTAACACGTTTCAGCTTACCCCACAGCCGCCAGGCATTCGGGCGGCTTCCATAATCGAGGCGCTCGACGACGTCGCCCGGTCCTACCGCCAACAGGAATCAGTGGTCATGCTATGCCGTACCAATGCGCTGGCCCGTAACCTGAATAGGGCCATTCGGGAACGCCTGTGGGGACGAAGCGACCTTCCTCTTCAGCCGGGCGATCTGGTCCTGATCAACCGCAATGCGCCTGAATATGGTCTCTTTAACGGCGACCTGATGCGCGTGGAAGAGGTAGCCCCCCAACCTGAGCATCGCCGCGTAGGACGTCGCGGCCGCCCCCCGGTTGACCTTTATTTCCGAGACGTTGTCCTGACGCACCTACATTCCAACACTCGGCCTCGCATTTCCTGCAAAATTCTTGAAAACCTGCTTGATAGCCCGGACGGCCAGCTTTCTCCTGATCTTTACCAGGCGCTGATGATTGATTTTCGCATGCGCAATCCCGAGCTGGATCCTGACGCGTCGGACTTCGGACTGGCGCTGCGCGAGGATCCATATTTCAATGCACTGCATGTACGTTACGGCTATGTCCTCACCGTCCATAAGGCGCAGGGCGGTGAATGGCAGCGAGCCGTGATCGTCTTCGACGATTGGAGAGACTATCGGCACGCCGAATTTTTCCGATGGGTGTATACGGCGATTACACGGGCGCAGGACGAGCTGTGGGTTGTAGGAGCACCGCAATTCGATGCCTACTCCCGCCTTCGGTGGCAGCCTTCTATGGGGACTACGGCCGCCGATCCGCTAACATCACCGACCGACTCCGCTGAGCCCATTTTCTCCACCGCGTTTCTGCAGAAGTACCATCACCGCCTCCGGCAGCGCCTGACACAACAGGGTATTCAGATCCGACAGGTTGAGCAATTGCCCTATAGCGTACGGTATTATCTGTTTCAGGACGATCGGACGGCCCGCATTCAGTATTATTATCGCGCCAACGGGAAGGTGAGCCAGGTAATTGCGCTGGGCGGTGCCGACGATCCAGCGCTCAGCCAGCAGGCGCTGGCGCTATTTCAGCAGGTGCTGCTCGACACACCGGCGGTCTCTGCAGCGCTGCCTTCAGATCCTTTCCTCCGGGCCTTCATCGAGCGGGTGCGGCAACGCCTGAAGGATACCGATATCCAGGTACTTCACTGGGAGGCCTGGCCCTATGCCCTGCGGCTTCACTTCCGGCATGGCGCTGAAAAGCTCACGGTCGATTTCTACTATAACCGCCGCCAGGAGTGGACAACGGCGCGTCCGGTGGGCCGCGCCTTTTCCGGAGCGCTATTCGAGCGCATCCAGACTCTGCTCCAGTCTGATGCTTGACCATATATGGGCCCATGGAAGAAAAGTATACTTTCATTGAAAAGAATCGAGTCATAATCCTGATCGGGGATTTTCCTCCAGGTACTAAAGAGTTTCTGGAGCTTTCGCACGATCAATACGAGCAGGCCCGTTCTTTTGTCGAGCAGCATCGCGCGCTGGTTCAGCAAGATGATCTGCTGGCTCGTGAGTGGGGCTGGAAGCTGTACTACCGGCTGAAGCAATACGTGGAGAAGGTCAGGACCCGCCGGTCTGTACAGCAGCACCGGATCCCGAGCGGTCTGGCTCGTAAGATTGAGGAGCTGCTACGCGAATACGAAGCGCTCAGGCTACTGCATCGGCAAGATCTGCTGCATAGCCTTATGCTGGTGCAGGTGTGCCGGCTGTCTGTTCCATGGGCGCGGGCGCTGGTGTTCTGCTATCGGGTGCGGGCGTTCGACACGTTACGTCCGGAAGACCGGGAGCCGTATGTGCAGGAGGGGCGGTCGTTTCCCTCGCTTGAGCAGCGGCTGGTACAGTTTGTGGCTAAAGCGCTGGCCAAGCTTCCGCCTCACGCTCTGGCTCCACAGGTATCTCGGTGGGCGCTGCATCAGGTTCAGGCAGCCCTGCCCCGGCTGCCGGAAGATGCGCTGTGGGTTCGTTACTATCTGGCCTGTGTGCTGCTGCGCCAGCGTAGAACAGCCGAAGCCCGTCCGCTGCTATTGCCGGTGCTCGCGCAGCATCCGAAGAAAAGCTGGATCTGGGAAAAAGTGGCGCAGGCTCACCTGCCCGACCATCCTTCTCATGCCCTGACTGCCTGGGTGCAGGCGCTTCGCTGTGCCCACAACGAGCATCCCACCGTACGCTTTCGAATTCATGTAGCACTGGCGCACCTGCTGGCACAGCAGCAACGTTACGATGAAGCGGCGGCGCAGCTACAGGCTGCGCAAAAGCTGGTGCCGGAAGTATCCCGCCCGGGAGGCCTTTATCATCAGCTCTGCCGGCAGCGCTGGTTTCAGGAACGGGCGCACCGCTCCGATCTTCCCTCAGAACCGACGTTGCAGATCGGACAGGATTGCTTCCTGCCGGCACAAGAGCAGATGGGGGTGGTTGTCTGGCATCGATCTGAAAAGGCACATACGATAATTCGGCTGTCTCCTACCCGTGTATGCAGGGCCGGCCATCAGGATTTTCCTGAGATCACCTCCCTGGAGCCGGGCACCGTTGTGCGGCTTAAGATTTTAGAAAACAAAGTGCTCGAACTGGAGCCCCGGCCTGAGGCAACGTTGCCAGAGCTGGTCCGGCCGTTTCAGGGACGCTACCAACCGGTCAGAAAGCAGCCTTTTGCATTTGTCAGGACAGATACAGGTGAACGGATTTTCGTACCTCCAAGGATTGCGTCTCAGCTCAAGCTGTCCCGGAACGCCAGGGTTCAGGGCCTTGCTGAACGCACCCTGGATCTTAAAAAGAACCGTCCTGGCTGGTCGGCGCTCACGATTGTTCCCCTGTCCTGAATCGTTTTTTGCTACTTGACCCTGAGACTCTGCACCCGAAACATCCGGGGACGGCCGTTCTTTTTGTCCCACTCAGCCACTTCTACCAGGAGTCGCTGCCCGATTTGCAGGTTCTGCGCCCGGGCGCCTCCGCAGCGAAACGTCTCGGTTTCCAGCCCTCGCACGAATACCCGAATCAGGAAAGGCGTCTTTGTATTATCGACAACTTCTGCCAGGATGTCTCGACTCCGTGGCCCGATCCGCTCCTGCAGGCGTGGCGCTTCTGATATACCGGTTGTGGCTGCTTTCCGGGCAGATGTCTGAACCGATGCTGGCCATTCCAGCACTATCCATCCCAGGGGTAAAGCCGGGGGTACCGTCTCTTGTTGTGGTGCCATGCGGCGAGATCGCGGGAAGGTGTCCGTGGAAATTTTCCGGGAAGGGAAGCAGGCGGCAAGCAGTTTTTCAAGCGGCTCATCCCAGTCCAGTTCATCCCGAAGGGCCAGAAACACGGTGACCGCGGCAAAGCCACTTCCCCAGCCAAGGCGTATAGCGTCGTCTGGCAGGTTATCATAAAACCGTTGCAACTGCCGGGCCAGTAGGCTGGTAGCTCCTCGCTCGGCTCTCTGGCACCACTGGATTTCAAACGTGCGCAGCGCCCTGCTGAAATTCCGAACCGCGGTGCGCACGCGTTTCAGCAGCCGGCGCTCCAGTTCTTCTGCGGAAAGCATCTGCGCATCCTTTAGCGAAAACCCATAGAGGCGTTCAAAGCGCTCCGGCAACGCTATCCAGATCTGGTCACCCATCCCCTGCGCTTTCTGCTGGAGAAGCTTCCAGGCAGCCTGGAAGAACTGCACGTCGAATCCGATGCGCGTTTCCAGGGCAATGCCCACGCCCAGCGCCTCCACGGGCGGTGCCTGTGGCTGAGGGCGCGTTCCGGGCAGGTAAAGATTAACATTCAGGACCACACCATTTTCTTCAGGCGCAACGGCAGTCGAGTCGCTGACCATCAGGAATTTTAACAGGTCATACTGTGCATCACCCCAGCTTATAGTCTCCTTGCGCTGCACGCCGCAGAAGAAAACCTCCTGTTCAAGCCACTTTGCCACAAACCGAGCCTTTCGCTCTTTCTCTTTCAGCCGCTCCAGCTCTTCATCAAAACGTTGGCGCCACTGATTTACCGTTTCCCTGTCGGCTTCTGTCAGTACCTGGTAGAGGAGGCAGGTTCGAAGTGCGCCTTTCAGGGAAGAGCCAGGCACATAGAGCTGTCCGTCCGGCGTTTTGAGCTGTTCTCGAATAAGCTGTCTGAAATGAGCCTGGGTGGTGGGCATGTAGTAGGAAGCCAGCTCGGGCAGGCTGGTCAGAAAACGCTGTTCCAGATCGGACGGGCCAGTGATACGCTGGAGAAAGTTTCGGAATGTAATCGACTGGCGGAGGTTCGATTGCTCCCGGTTGTTGCTGGCCGCGCTGAGTCGTTCGACCTGCTGGTTGATCCAGTCAGAGAGCTGATCGACAGCCTGCTCGCCGGCTACTTCGAGCAGAAACGTGGCCAGCCGATCGGGATGCAGACGCCAGAAGTAACTGTCGTGTATCAGGTATTCGAAAGCTTCCAGCTCCCGGCCACTGCCGATGTGAACCGGCGAGCGTGTCGTAAGCTTCAGGGTAACAGGCATTGCTTGCTCGGGGTTGCTATGTTCCCTGGATTCGGGCGGGCACATCCAGTGCCAGCCCGCTGTGGCGAATCCACACCGGGCCGGAGCGCAGAACCCTGTGCACCGAGCCACACAGCGGGCGACCCGGGTCGGGCACGACCGCACCCTCGGCCAGCATGTAAAGCGGGGGTTTGCGATAGGCACCGCCGGTGAGCCGATGGGCTCCGGCGTAGCCCTGACGTCGCTCCAGGCGGTACCAGGTCTTTTCTGGATGGTGCCGCAGGTGAGCCAGCTCCTCGGCCGTTGGACTGTAGAGGGATAGCAGGACGCGGTGCGTTGGTTGATCCGGCACATTGAGCGTGAGCGTACCGCGCTCCCAGTCGAAGTGCCCCTTGCCTACCGAGCTATCCCCTCCCCAGCCGGTATGATGCAGATAGCGAATGGCCGGCAGGAGGCGTTCGACCTCTCCCGTGCACAGAAAGAACAGGCCCTGCCTGCGTCCCAGGTAGAACTCTCTGCTGTAGAAGAGCTGACCGGCCCCGTTTTCCATACGGGTGGTTCCAGTCAGGCGATCGATCGAGGTATGCAGGTTGTCCTGGAGGTAGAGTTGCGGCCAGGGGCCGCGGTACTCCTGAAGGGCGCGTTGCAGGCCGGCCTCGTCCAGCTTGCCCTGTAGCACCGCCTCGAAGAGGGATTGTGGCAGCCATTGAATCGATCGGGTTTGCTTTCCCAGGCGCATCTGCTCAAAGAGCCTGTCCGGATCCATAGTGTCTGGGCGAGACAGCGGAGGCGGCGGAAGCGCGGGCCTGGGGAAAAAGTGATGCCGCACGGTTGTGCCTGTATCGGTCGGCGCTACAAGAAACGGAAACGCCGATGAGATGCGCACCGGGGGCCGTCCGGCCTCGCAGGCTTCGATGAAAGCATCGGCTGCCTGGTCGCCCGCTACCACACGTAGCGCGACCATCAACAGTCCCCAGAGCGTGTCGGAGCGCAGGGGTGTCCGGTATGAGGACCGGGGATATAAATAGATAACCTTGAACGTCATCCCGTCTTTGGGGTGAATGCTTCCTGTAGTTGTTCGATGCGTCGCTCGTCAATGTCGGAGGGACGAAGCGAGAACGACAGCGCTTCATGAGGCTGGCTGGCCTTTCGGTAGGCCTCGCTGCCGGTTCGATAATCTTCAAGGGTTACCACAACCGGCTCAGCCAGTTGGAAGGCCACCTGCCCGTACCCTCGCGTACCACTGCGCCCGAGCCAGGAGTGCTCCAGTAGCCGCAGGCCCTCTATGACATAGCGGAAATACCTGACGTCCTCCAGCTCATAGACTCCAAAAACAAACTCCACATTGAACCGGGAGCCCCGCACGACGCGCTCCGGAAAGCGTGGGTTGGCCGCCGAAGTAAGACGATCCACGCTGTTTTCTGCTTTGAGCTCGGTATAGAGCAGCTCGGTATCCAGTTCATCCCACATCCTCCGGGTTTCCTCGTCCGCAAAGGCATCGCGTACGATCAGGCGCGAAGGGCCGATGTTGCGTGCTTCGGCCGACGTGCCAAAGACCCGCTGAAGCGGACAGTTCGGGTCAAACGTCTTAAAGTTCGGATCTTCATCGGCTTTGCCCAGGGCAAAGGCCAGCAACGCCCGCATCTTGCCTTTGAGGGAGGAACCGGGTATGTAGGGTTCGTTCGTGACCGGGTCGCGAATGACGGGCTGGTCGATCCCTCCGATTTCAAACTTTTCCTTGGAGCCACCAATGTGCAGCCCCGTCAGGCATTTCATCTTGCCCTTCAGGATTATGTTTCCAAGAAAGCTGTTCATGGCTATTTCTCAGGTTTAGTCTGTGCCTCCGTAGTATTTGTGATAGGCAACGACGCCTTCGATCAGATCAAAAAAGTTGCGCAGTGCTGTGTCAAAATCTTTCGACTTCAGTACGGCATCAATAGCTTTTCGAAATTTGTCACTCATGGGGCGCACCGCTTGCTGGCGGCCACCGGCATAGGCCAGGCGCGGTTTGAGCATAACCAGATCGCGCCGGAGCTGCTCACGGTCTTGATTGCGGCGCCAGCGCGTTCGCATGCGATTGATGTGGGCAAAAACGTTGCGAAGCTGGGCGGTTTTAATTTCTTTAAAATCTCGCCCCATCTGATTCGCCAGTTCATCGATCTCTTCTGGCGTGCATTGCGCCAGATCTTTAGGGATGGTCAGGGTGCTCATGGCGTTTACACGGTTGTTGGATAATCTCAGTCGCGTTGTTTTCGGGTTTTCAGAAGCACGTATGCAGCCGGAATGATGAAGGTGCGGAACCATTCGCTTCGGTCCGGTCGCTCCAGGAGAAAGCCACGGGCTAACTGCACCAGCGGATGGTCAGTGGTTTGATGCAGCAGCGCCTCAGACACGCCTCGTCGCGCAAAGGTATAATGCAGCAGATGGTTCAGTCGGGCCAGAGCGCTGAGGTTGATCTCTCTGACCTGGCCGAATGCACCCTGATCTTTGCGGTCAAGTACTTCCTGGCTATAGCGCAACAGCGTATGCAAAAAAGTACGTGGAATGCGCTGGTCTTCAGGAAGCTGATCGGACTGCTGGATTGCCTTCAGTAGCGGCTCTGCAAGGTTGTCGATCAGCGATTGTAGCTGATCCCAGGTAACCGGTGTCGCAAATATCGCTATGCGGTTTTTGCCTGCTTCCTTGGCGCGATCTTCTTCTTCACCGGCTGTTTCGGCAGCTACGGTGATGGGAAAGTGTTCTTTATGGATGGACAGGCCGGCCGAAACGGTTACGGACGGATTGTTGCCGCTGTAGGCGTGTAGCTTTTCCTGTACGCTTCGAGCGAAGCGCAGCACACGCACCCAGGAGCCCACTGCAAACAGATCGTCGCCCCCGGCATAGACCAGGTAGATGTCGTGTCCACGGGCCAGTTGATTGATATGTCCGCCGAAGAAGCGATCCAGCTCCCGCGAGAGGGCAGCCATTCGATGCAGGGAAAACGGTAATGCCGATAGCGTCTGCTGAAGTCCCAGCACAAAGAGGGCTCCCAGGTTGTCTACGTCCATGCGCAGGAAGCCCAGCATTGGATAATTTTCGCTATCCATCCGGGCCAGCTCTTCGAAGGTGCAGGGGCGCCGGTCGGTCCCGACTTCGGTCATGGGAATAAAGGTGCCGGCCGGCATAAAACGACAGCCCACAGCGGAAGTGGCCCCGGGTATGCGGGTGGTTTGCAGGTTGAAGAGGGTAGCCCGTCGGTCGTTCAGGTGCGTCAGTACACGATCTAACCGGTTTTCTTCGACGAGCCACCAGCTTACCTCAAAACCGGGAAGTAGCAGCGCTTCACGCACATCGGAAGGAGCCTCCTGCTGCCCCACGTCAGGCACTTCAATCAGGTACTGAGTAAAGGGGAGCGCCCGTCCAATGCGATTCAGTTTCTGAATAGAAGGATCTGATGGAGCCGGGCCCTCAAGAAGCCGGTCGAGTATGCTCCAGCCTTTGCGCAGCTTGGCCTGTTGCAGTTGTTCTTCAAGTCGTTGCAGGACGGAAGTAGATTGATGTTCGATCTCAGAGAGGTTGGCTTCTATGGAAGCCAGGACTAACTGAATGGCTCCGCTCAGCTCCTGGAAGAGGGCCTCGTTGAGTCGTCGGTCTGCCTCTTCAAGTTGTTGCGTTACCTGAGGTGTACCAGGCGCCAGCATTAGAAAGTGCCCACCGCTGCAGAACAGCACACAGCCATCGGGGAGCTGAAGCCGACGTTGCAGATAGCGAACGATCGTGCGTCCCAGTAGCGTGACGAAAAAGGAACGTCCCCGGAGCAATTGCGCCGGGTTTTCGGTCTCGTCGCCACGCAGTTCGCGATAGATAAAAGCCTGAATACCTGAAAGGTCTCCTTTGATCAGGCGGATTGACGGCTCCTTTTCGGCGCGTCTCTGGCACAGTCGAAGCGCTGCGGCTATACGGGCAAAGTCAAACAGCGAAATGGCACGGGCTCCTTTAAACGGAGCCGGTACGTAGGAGGTGTATTTTTCTAACAGCGTATAGAGCGTCTCCAGCGCGGCATCGTAGTTGTTCAGGTGCCGAAGTGTACGCGCCGCCTCGTTCGTCAGGTCTTGCCAGAGTTGCCTGCAAGCAGTGGCGCCATCAACTATCTCTTGCGAACGGGTTGGATAGACGACACCATCGGCCAGTGAGCAGGGACGATATAGCCACTGTGCATCTGCCGTTCCTTTGCCCGGGAGCTGTACAAATTGCAGCAGAGGTTCCAGCCAGGTATCTGGCCTCCGGAACGGTAGCGATACTGCTACCTGTCTTCCGGCCTCTTGCAGAGAATCGGCATGAGGGGCAAAGGCGGGGCACTTCTCCAGAACAGCCGTCAGCAAAGGTAGCTCAGCGGTATCGGCGGGCCTTTGCTCATCGCTTGAATAATACTTGAGCAGGCCCCCTGCATACAGAAGCGTCGCCAGATAGGCTGTGTTTCCCGGTTCCATAGTCTGAAGATTTTCGCAAGTCAGCTTAAGATGATTGTTGCAAAATGCATAGCCCCTGCTCGTTAAAGCAAGGGGCTTTATCCTACTGTTTTATGGGATATTCCTCCCTGATCTTTCCGTTCAATTCGTTCTACAACCGGAGCAAAGTGGGCGACGAGTTCTGCGCGCGATATCGGTGTCCTGCCATCCAGGCCTGAAAAGGTCCGATATTTATCGACAATGACGGCCAGCTGGTTGGCTACGGTTTTAGGCCGTCGTCCCAGTTTCTGAGCCAGCTCGCGGTTGGACGCACCGGTACGAGCCAGTGTCATCAGCAGTGTGCGTTCGCTGGGTGTGAGCTCATGCATCAGAAACCAGGCGCGTTGCCTGAGGCTTTCTTCTTCAAGCCAGGCCTCATGCCAGTGCATGGCTTCAAACGGGTCCTCCGTAACGGCCAGGTGCATTGCTGCAGGGGGCAGAGCGCTCCAGCGGACAAAGGGAACAGGTACGAGATGCACAGGATCGCCAGGTTCAGGATGCATACGGCCCGCTTTTAAAAGCGGCTCCTCTGAGATGAGATGCCAGAGGCGGTCTTCTGCCTCAAACAGCAATTGCGCAACGGCTGTCCCATAGGCTGCCATTACTTTACGGCCGCCTGCAATTAACAGGTGGATTGTACGCCGTTGCCGTTTGATAGCCAGTACTTCCCGAAACAAAATGCGAAACACCTGACGGGCTTCCTGCTCCGTACGAATATCCGTAAGCGCTTTTCCGTGCTCGTCGCTAAAAATCACCTGACGAATTTGCAATCCGCTATAGGCAGGCCACTGGGCCAGTTCGGCCTGTAGTCGCCCCAGTGAACGTGAGAGGGCAGGATAGTGAGGAGCTGTATGAAAAAGAATAACTTCTTCGAACGCTACCTGTCGCGCCATGAGCAGGTCTAACGTAAGCGTAACCACCTGGGGTTGCTCGCCCAGCGTGGCCATTAAGACAGGCCCCTTACGACGCACAGCCGGCATGGGTTAGCAACAGAAAGTGCCTTCTTATTATTGAAGGAAAGAAGCCTCAGTCTTTATGTCAAGATACCCTTCCTACTTTCCTCCTTCCCGGAGGAGAGGTGTCTGGCCAAGATCGCCAGCAACTTGAATTCCAGCGCCTGTAGCAGCTGCGGGCCTCCCTCTCCTGCCCCCTCTAAGGAACTTGTCGTCCGAGACCACATGCTCCCAGTCTCGCATAGCAGGGAGATTGTGCTGCACCCCAAAAGCCTGGCACAGACTGTGCTTTTTTGTTAAGTTGCCACACAAACCGAACGCATCAGGGCATATGTTGCTGGAGAAAGTACCGCTGCCTGCGACGGCTACCTTTGCCGACGACGTACTTCCGTTGTTTCTTTCCCGTTGTCGCTCGGAAAATACGCGCCGTGCCTATCGAAATGACCTGGAGGAATTCTTTGCGCTCTTCTTTGAAGATGGACGGCTTTCGACGGAGAACGTCCGGCGTGTGACATTTGCCCACGTTAACCTGTACATTGAGCACCTTAAGCGTACAGGCTGCGCGGAAAACACACTGCGACGTAAGATTTCGTCGATCAGTTCGTTCTTCCGATGGGCGGAAGCTGTCGAACTGGTCGCACGATCGCCTGTAGTACGGCTGCTGGTGCAGCTTCCTCGTGTTTCTAAAGAGCGCCATATCGTGACCCTTTCGCGGGAGGAAGCGCGTCGGTTACTGGAAGCCGCCCGGGCGCACCCACGTACCGGCATTCGAGATGAGGCGCTGGTGCGTGTGCTCCTTTACTGCTGGCTGCGGCGCAGCGAGGCGGCCGCGATGAACTTCGAACACATTCGCAAGATTGGAGCGCACTACGTGCTTCGCCTGCCACAGACGAAGAAGGGGACGGAGGAGATCGTTAAGATTCCTCCCCATTGTATGACTGCGCTGCAGCGGTTGGCAGCGTTTTATGGTGAAGCCCGCGGGCCCGTCTGGCGCAGTTTTTCCAACAATTCCCGGGGACGTCGACTCTCAGCACAGAGCATCTATAACATTGTGGCACGGCTGGCTCGGGAGATCGGTCTGGATCGACGCATTGGTGCCCACACTCTCCGGCATACAGGAATCACACTCGCCGTACAGGGAGGCGCTCCACTCCATAAAGTGCGCAGCCAGGCACGGCATGCAGATATTCAGACAACGATGGTGTACGTGCACCAGCAGGATTTTCTCGACGACAACGCCGCTGATTACGTGCACCTCTGACGGCTGTGCCTGTTGCGGCGCCTGAACCCGCGTTTTAGCGTAAAAGGCGGACGGGCTTACGCGGCCTGGTTACCCGCGGTCGGTCCGTAGAACGCGGCCCGCGGTCGCCATGGAGCCGTGGTGGAGGCGGTACCGGCCGCCGCCAGGGATCGCCTGGAGGCGGGGGATCCTGTGAAGAACCGGAGTCATTGTTTTTCCAGATAAGGTGCCAGAGCACCGTCCCCACAATCATAGGCGCCAACGCCAGCAACACGCCGATGACCTGATAGATCCAGTCCATGACCACTCAGTCGTCCTGGAGAAAATCGCTGCCCCTTGTTCTTTAATCAATTATAAAAATTGTGCCGGCGAACGCAAGCCCTGAACACAAAAAGTCTTTCGTTTCATTCAGAAAAAATGGCAACGATACAGGAAATCATTACCGAGCTGGTAACCTGGCAGCGAGCACATCTGTCTGAAAAGGGCCCCTTTCTTATTCTGGCCGGTCCGACGGCTGTAGGCAAGACCGATCTGAGTCTGGAACTGGCCGAGCAGCTTCGGGCCGAAATCATCTCGGCCGACAGTCGTCAGATCTATCGCCAGATGACCATCGGAACAGCCAAACCGCCTCCTGAAGCGCTCCGACGTGTGCCCCATCATTTTATCGATGAGCTGGATCTGGACGAACCGTTCTCAGCCGGACATTTTGCCTTTGCTGCATGGGAACGCATGGCTGAGGTGCTGGCCCGTGGTCGGGTGCCGCTGGTGGTAGGTGGCTCAACCCTGTACCTGTATGCCCTGCAGTTTGGGCTTGCAGAGATCCCGGATGTTGATCCATCGGTTCGTCGGTGGCTTAACGAGCGTCTTCAGACGGAAGGGCCTGAAGCGCTCTATGCCGAGTTGCAGCGCGTCGATCCACAGGCTGCTGCCCGTTTAGATCCTACCAAGACGCAGCGGGTCATCCGGGCGCTGGAGGTTTATCATGGTACGGGCCAGCCTATTACGTGCTACTACCGGCATCATCGGGCGGCCCCATATACGTTCCGAACCATTGTGCTTTACCGCGAACGCCCGGAGCTCTATGAGCGCATTAACCGTCGGGTGGATCAGATGCTGGCAGCCGGGCTTGTGGACGAGGTGCGCTCGATTCTGGAGGCCGGTTACAGTCCAGATCTGGATGTACTCCGCACGATTGGATATCAGGAGGTGATCGCGCATCTGCAGGGAGCTTATGATCAGGAGACCATGCGGCGCCTGATTCAGCGCAATACGCGTCGCTATGCCAAACGCCAGCTCACGTGGTTCCGGCGCTTCGATTTTGACTGGTATCGTCTGGATTAGGGTTGCGGTGCAGCCGCATGCGGATACGCCGTCCGCCGTTTTCATAGGCGACCTCGTCAGCCAGTTCTTCAATCAGGAAAAGACCGCGTCCGTGCGGACGAAGGAGCATGTCCGGGTTGTCTGGATTGTAGCGCGGGATGCGCTTACGGTCAAATCCCTGACCTTCGTCTTCCACGCAGAGTTCAACGATATTATCCTGCACTTCCAGTGCGATTTGCACCTGTTTGGACGGGTCCTGACGATTACCATGGCAGATTGCGTTGGTGATGGCTTCACTGGCGATGATGATCAGCCGATCGATAAGCTCGGGGGTCAGTTGGAAGGTATGGGCCAGCTCTTCGATCTGGAGCAGGGCCTGTTCCAGCTCATCAAGGCGGCTGGCGATTTTCAAGTGTTTATGCATGACTTCTGTCGTATCACTTCCAGCAAGGTAGCCAGCTCGCCGGTCAGCTTTTTCCGGTCGAACTGGCGGATGACGGATGCATTACCGGTCGGGAGCGCTGCACGTTTCCAGTCGGCATATAGGTGCGTCAGGGTCTGTACAATGGCTTCCACATCGTGTGGAGGTGCCAGGTAAGCCGCGCCGTACGCCTGTAGGATTTTCCGTCCTTCGCCGTCTGGCATCAGGGCCAGGATTGGTTTGCCGGTCCCGATATATTCGAATAGTTTGCTGGTGGTTACCCCGGCAGCGCCTGGCTGTTCACCTACGGTCAACCAGAGCACGTCGGCTGCCTTCAACGCGGCAATTACGTCTCGATGTGGCAGGTATCCGCGCAGGGTGACTACATCGTGGAGTCCCAGTTGGTCGATGAGCGATGGGGTGTGTGGGGGAACCAGACCGATGAAAACAGCCTCGACGTGGGTACGGGCTTCTGTGTGTTGCGTCAGCCATTGCGCCAGCGCCTGCAGAAAGGCATCTGGTTGTTGCACATCGTAAAAGACACCGCTATAGAGCAGGCGCAGTTTGCGATCGGATCGGGGCTCTGGCGGAATTGTCTTGAAGTCTGCCGGATCAAACCCATGGGGGATGACATGTACCGGTGGACCGTTGGCGGGCAGGCGGTGTCTGAGACGCTGCTGAAGATACGTGTTGATTGTGGTGATGCAGGCTGCTTGACGAAAGGTCCATTGCTCCAGACGCGCATGGAGGATCCGATGCCAGCGCGTCGGGAAGAGTTGTCGAGGATTTTCCAGCCAGTCGTCCCGAAAATCAAGTACCAGGGGACATCCGCTGTGCCGATGAAGTAAGGCCCCGATCAGCAATGAAGTAACGGGTGGCGCTGAGGCAAAAAGAACGTCGATTTGTTGCTCGCGGATCAGACGCAGACCGGTTCGAACAGCCGATGGAAGCCATCCGATCTTATTATCCGGGATGAAGAGCCAGCTATTCAGAAGGTGCCAGCGTCTGCGAGTGTGCTCGGTGGGTAGTGGGACGGGTTGACGGTTTCGGAAAAGTCGGGTGGGATCCAGCGAGAAGGTGCGGTGAATGGAAGCTCCGGCTGCTTCTACCTCTGTCAGTAGCGTTTCGTCGTAGGCAAAGTAGCCGCCGGGTCTGACGGTCAGCACAACCGGGTGCCATCCGTAGTCCGGAAGGTAGCGGACAAACTTGGCCACGCGCTGCACACCGCTGAGCCCCATGGGTGGAAAGTAGTATGCAATGAGCAGCACCCGGTGCATTGTGTTAAAGCTGTAGAAGGGTTCGCGTCGTACGGGTCAGGTTTTCGTGGCCGTCTTCTTGCAGGACGATTAGGTCTTCGAGGCGAATGCCAAATCGTCCGGGCAGGTAGATGCCTGGTTCGATAGTGATTACTACGCCGGCCGGAAGGGGCTGTGGGTTGTTGGCGGCTATGCGTGGCCATTCGTGTACCTGCAACCCGACGCCGTGTCCCAGACTATGTGTAAAGTAGTCGCCCCAGCCGGCAGCTTCAATGACGGATCGCGCGGCTTGGTCCAGTTCGGCTGCAGTAATACCTGCGTGGGCGATTGTCAGGGCTGCTTCCTGGGCAGCACGAACTGTTTCGAATACAGTCTTGATTTCCGGATCTGGAGGACCGAGTGTAACTACCCGGGTCATATCGGAAGCATAGCCGTCGATATAGCAACCAAAGTCCAGCAGAATGACGTCGCCCCTTTTGAAGGCCCGGTGAGTTGGGCGGGCATGAGGTAGCGCGCTATTGGGGCCCGATGCTACAATTGGTTCGAAGGCCATGCGTTCAGCACCCATCCGGAGGTGACGGTAGATGATCTCGGCAGCCAGTTCTCGTTCGGTGACCCCCGGTCGAATTAATGGTAGTATCTCCTCAAAGACGCGTTCTGTAAGGGCCTGGGCACGGCGGATGGCCTGCAGGGCAGTCTCGTCCTTGACAGCCGTCAGTTCGCATAGCCAGTTATCTACCCCGATCCATTCGACGTCGGGTAGTTGCGTGCGGTAAGCGTTGAGCCGGGCGCAG
>Ga0256839_1003442_pt1 | contig 16315 bp, 10 predicted proteins | sample 354166metaG_FD_185968 | JGI IMG/M metagenome (GOLD analysis project Ga0256839, IMG submission 185968) | Hydrothermal vent microbial communities from Mid Atlantic Ridge, Atlantic Ocean - 354-166 | ecosystem: Environmental > Aquatic > Marine > Hydrothermal vents | place: Atlantic Ocean: Mid... | reverse complement strand
CCTTGTCGATCTTGCTGCGCAGGCGCGAGATGTGCACGTCAATCACGTTGGTCTGCGGATCGAAGTGGTAGTTCCAGACGTTTTCCAGCAGCATGGTGCGGGTAACCACGTTGCCGGCGTTGCGCATGAGATACTCCAGCAGCTTGAACTCGCGCGGCTGCAGCAGGATCTCCCGCCCCGCCCGCGTAACCCGGCGCTTCAGCAGGTCCATTTCCATGTCGCCCACCTTCAGCCGTGTCTGCACCGGCTCCGCCGTCTTGCGCCGGCCCAGCACCTCCACCCGCGCCAGCAGCTCGGAAAACGAGTAGGGCTTGGCCAGGTAGTCATCGCCACCGGCCTTCAGCCCCTCCACCTTGTCTTCCACCTCGCCCAGCGCGGAGAGGAACAGGGCAGGGGTCTGATCACCCTCCTCGCGCAGCGTGCGCACGATGGAAAGCCCGTCCATGCCGGGCAGCATGCGGTCGACGATGAGCACGTCATAATCTTCATCGCGCGCCATCTGCAGGCCTTCCGGGCCGGTGCTGGCAAGATGCGCCACGTGCCCGGCTTCCCGCAGGCCCTTCAGCAGCCAGTTGGCCGCCTCGCGATCGTCTTCGATGACCAGGATGTGCATGGTTTGCCACCTCCGCGGCAGGTTTCCCGAAATGCGTGAAGGAAGAGTCCGCTCAGTCAGGAATATAAGGCAGGTGGTGGCGCTTGCAAAATGAGCATCGGTTCATGCTGGGCCATGCCCGGGCTGGGCGAGGCAGCAGGCGCGAACGGCAGGAAGCGGCAGAGGCAGACAGGGCGCTGCACGTTACGAGGACGGCAACCTCTGCGGGGGCGAGAGGGGAGATGCCGCAGCACCGGGCAGGGGAGGGGCGCACAAGGGCCTCCTCATCACTCCGCCGGCTGGCGCAGCGGCAGCTCGCCCGGTTCGGAGTCATGACGCTCCGGCACCTGGCCGTGCTGGCGGGATGCGGCATCATCGTCCTCTCCAGCCTTCTGTTCCGCTGGCGAGGAAATCACCACGCCGGGCAGCGTCAGCCGCACCAGCGTGCCCTTGCCCGGCATGCTTTCCACCTCCATCTGCCCGCCGTGCATCTCCGCCACTGCGCGGGCAATGGCAAGGCCGATGCCGGAACCTCCGCTGTGGCTGTTGTAGGCATTGCCGCCACGCTCGAACGGTTCGCCAATGCGCTCCAGCAGCTCCGGCGGCATGCCGCAGCCGGTATCGCGCACCTGCAGCAGCAGGGCATTGTCTCGCGTTTCTTCCGCCTGCACCTCCACCACTCCTTCGCTGGTGAAGTTGACGGCATTGGACACCAGTTGCCGCAAGGCACCTGCCAGCCGCCGGGCATCCACGCTGGCGGTCAGTCCTTCCGCTGCCCGCCAGCTCAGCGCCACGCCCTTCTCTTCTGCCGGGACAGCAAAGGGCTCCACCACCTCCGCCAGCAGCTCGGCCATGTCCGTCGGCTGCGGTTGCAGCGCCGCGTCGCGGGTGCTGAGCTCGGCATATTCCATGATGTCGGTGATCTTGCGGCGGATCTCCTCGCCCGCCCGGTGAATGTCTCCGGCATAGCGGATGTAGGCATCCGACAGCGGCCCCAGCGCCTGCTGGCGCATCATGTCCGCCGGCATCAGGATGTGGTTCAGCGGCGTGAACAGCTCGTGGCTGACATTGGCCAGGATCTGCGACTTGGTGCGCAAGGCGTTCTGCGCCCGCTCCTTCTCCTGCTGATAGCTGCGCGCCAGCTTGCGCAGGCGGCGGTTCTTGTGCTCGATTTCCTGCTGGGTTTCCTCCAGCGCCCGCACGGTCTGCTCCAGCTCGCGGCGCGACAGCTCCAGCTCCAGCTGCTTGCGCTTCAGCTCGGTGATGTCCGTTCCCACGGAGACGAAGCCGCCACCCGGCATCTGCCGTTCGCTTATCTGCAGCCAGCGGCCGTTTTCCAGCTCCAGCTCCATCACCGTCTCCAGTCCTTGCGCACCTTCCAGCGCATGACGGAACTCGCGCCGCCGTCCGCGGCAGCGGGCCTCGCCCATGATGTCGGCATAGGCGCGGCCGGGCTGGCAGGCTTCCTGTGGCAGGTCGTGGAACTCGCGGAACTTGCTGTTGCACTTCACCAGCCGCATGTTGGCATCCCACAGGGCGAAGCTCTCCGAGATCGATTCGATGGCCTGATCCAGCAGCTGCTCGGCGCTGCGGCGGCCGGCTGCGGCGCGTTTCTGCGCGGTGATGTCCACGGCAATGCCCACCAGGTGCAGCGTGCCATCGTCTGCCTCGTGCAGCGCGCCGCGCAGCTTCAGCCACAGGAAGGTGCCGCTGGCGTTGTGCAGGCGCACCTCCTGCTCGAAGGTGCCGTGTCCGCTGCGCAGTTGGTCTTCCAGCAGCATGTCCAGCGGGGTGTCTTCCGGGTGTTGCAGCTCCAGCAGGTCGGCGATGTCCATGTAGCCGTCCGCCCCAGGCAGACCCAGCAGCTCGCGCATGGAGCGGGTGAGGAAGATGCGCCCGCGGTTGATCTCCCAGTCCCACAGGCCGCAGCGTCCCAGTTGCAGCGCCATCTCCAGCAGGTGGATGAAGTTGATGTGCCCGTTGCTCTCGCTTTCCGTCTGGTTGGCCTGCCAGTTGTAAAGCGCCAGCAGCATGATGAGCAGCACCACCATTCCCAGCAGGATGCCGCCAAGCGCCAGGGCATGCGTCTGCCATGCAGGGGCGATGCTGTATGGCTGCAGCGCCACCACCACGCCCGGCCAGCCTGTCAGCCTTGCCACGCCGGCCAGCACGGCCGTGCCGTCGGGCAGGTTGGTGGATGTTACCAGCGCCTTGCCGGGCTGCACCCGTTGGGCCAGGTCGCGCAATACCTGCGGAAGCGCTGCTCCTTCGCGCAGCCATGCCTTGCCCCCGAAGCTGTCCGTCATTGCTTTCGGGGCATTTTCGTCCATGTCCGGCAGCGCGTGAATCACGCCATCGGCATCGGCAATGAAGAACAGGCGGTCATCATCATGGGCATAGGCCGGCAGCACATGATGCAGGTCTTCAGGCAGCGGCGCGCGCACCGTGTCCGCGCTGCCGGTAAGGGTATCCAGCGCCTGTGAGGCGACTTGAAGCAGGGCATGGAGCTGGCGTTCCTGCATCTGCCGGGAATGGCCGGACTGGTTGATGACAATGGCAAGGAAGGCCGCCGCGGCGATGCTGGCACCCAGCGCGGCGATGATGGTGATGGCGCGCCGCACGGCTCGCTCGCTCAGCCCCAGGCGGTGGCTCCATCCACCACCTGCATGATCCGGCAAATGCGGATCCTTGCCGAGCATATGCTCAAAGCCGTGACTGGCCACCTCACTGCCCCCCAGAACGCGGAATGCACCTTTCGGCCCCCGCACAAGCCCCCACCAGGGATCATCAACCATCCGGTTTCATCGACATCGGATTGGCAAGGCGTTTTTGCGTCTCCTTCCCGGCAATCATTACGAACGCGGAATGAACCGAAACGCAGCCCCATTGAGATTGAATGAAGCCGATGCGTCCTTGTCCAGAGGTAACGGCGGGGCGAGTCGCTGATTCCGCATCGATTCGAATCGAATCGGCTGTGTAACGATGCGCGGAGATGGCGCACCTGCGGCGATTTTTGCGCACCCGTGGAGTGTTGCTGCTTCGTTTCGGGTGTGCGGGCAGGGGAGCACCACAACTCGATTCAAATTGCACCGAATGGTTAACGAAACCTTGCCGGGCTGATTGACAACGGCACAGGGCGGATTCCACCCTGACGGAAAGCTGCCGGTGCGACCGCGCCTTGCCGGGGCGCATTGCACGTGGCGGCGCACGACAGGGGAGAGAACGACATGCACAAGCCGGGGCATGACGGGTGGCGGCGTGGTGCATCCGGGCCGCAGGGGGCAGCGGACGCGGATGGCCTTGCCAATGCCGGGGACAATGCATTGACGGAAGCCCATGCCCGGTCTGCTGCATGGCGTCGGGATTGCGTGGTGGTCTTCTCGTTGCTGGCACTTGGCGGGCTGCTGCCTGTGGCCTTTGCGCTTCAGCAAGTGCTGCAGATGCCGCAGGCGCAGGCAGGCGAGGCCCGTTCCAGCTTCCAGGTGGGCATCCGCATCCTGCCTCGCCCGCAGGTGGATGCATCCGCTGCAGCGGAAGTGGTAGCCATCGCCGCCACCTCTGCCGGCACGCGTGCTGCCAGTGGGGCAACCACCAGCGAGTCAGCGGCCTCCGCGCCCTCCGCCATCACCCTTGAGCGCCTGCCCCGGGCCGGTGGCGGCTGGTGCGTGAAGGTGGCGCGCGCCGATGGCGGTGTCCGCTGGCGCTGCGATTGAGGTCGCCGCAAGCACCACGTTTTCCTGTTTTGGCTCAGAAGCTCAGGTAGCGGGTGTTGACCCAGCCAACATGACCCGCCGGAGAGGCCACCTTGCACCAGTTGCCGCGGCACTGGTTGTAGACCGTGATGCCGCACAGGCCTGCCGGCAACTTTCCCTTGCGCCGGTAGCGGGTGGAGGGGCCGGTGCGCATCCACAGCACGTCCCATTCAGCCACGCCGGTTACACAGGCACTGCCCAGGATGCCGCCATCCGGTGCATCGCCATCGCCCCCCTCGTCGATGTAGCGCATGTTCACCCAGCCGCGCCGCCCGGCGTAGCGCACCTTGCACCAGTTGCCGCTGCACCGGCTCCAGTAGATGCGCACGCCGCAGGCATTGGCGGGAATGGCACCAACGATGCGGTAGCGTGCTGATGGACCGCTGCGCATGTTGAGCACGTCCCACGAGGCTACCCCGCTCACGCATGCGGCACTGGCCGGATTGCGCGCTGCATCCACCTGCATGAAGCCCATCACCGCCGCCACGAATGCCATGGCCGAAAAAATCCTGCTGCGCATTTCCTGTTTCCTCCTCTTCCCAGATGATCAGGAACACACGCAAGAATGGCGGTTCGCTCGTGCACACACGCTGAACAGGGTGTTCAGTCCGCATTCAGGAAAAGAGAAGGGCCGCCCCGGTGTGGGGCGGCCCGTGTGATGCAGCATTCCGTGGCGCTGCTCACTTCGGCAGCTTGTCGTCGATGCCCTTCACATACCAGTTCATGCCCAGCAGTTCCTTGTCGGAGAGCGTCTCGCCCTCTTTCACCCTGAGCTTGCCATCCTGGTCGTAGATGGGCCCGGTAAACGGATGCAGCTTGCCGGAGCGAATGGCTGCTTCCGTCTCCTGCGCCATCTTCTTCACTTCTTCCGGCATGTTGGTATAGGGGGCCATCTTCACCATGCCGGAGGCCAGGCCGCCCCAGGTATCCTTGCTCTCCCACTTGCCTTCCAGCACGTCCTTCGCCCGCTGCACGTAATACGGTGCCCAGTCGTCGATGACGGCGGTAAGCTGCGTCTTCGGCCCGAACTTGATCATGTCGGAGGCCTGACCGAAGGCGTAAACGCCCTTCTCCGCCGCCACCTGCATCGGTGCCGCGGAGTCGGTATGCTGGGTCAGGATGTCCGCGCCCTGCGCAATCAGCACCTTGGCGGCGTCGGCCTCCTTGCCCGGGTCATACCACGAGTTCACCCACACGACCTTGATCTTGAAGTCGGGGTTGACGGACTGCGCGCCCAGCATGAACGAGTTGATGCCACGCACCACCTCCGGAATGGGGAAGGAGGCGATGTAGCCTGCCATGCCCTTCTTCGACATCTTGCCGGCAATCTTGCCGATGATGTAGCGCCCCTCGTAGAAGCGGGCGGAGTAGGTGGAGACGTTGTTCGCCCGCTTGTAGCCGGTGGCGTGCTCGAACTTCACGTCCGGATGGCGCTTCGCCACCTTGATGACCGAATCCATGTAACCGAAGGAGGTGGCGAAGATGAGCTTGTGGCCTGAGCGCGCCAGCCGCTCCAGCGCCCGCTCCGCGTCCGCGCCCTCCGGCACCTTCTCGATGTAGCTGGTCTGCACCTTGTCTCCCAGCGCCTTCTCGATGGCCAGCCGCCCCTGGTCATGCTGGTAGCTCCAGCCATGATCACCGATGGGCCCGACGTAGATGAAGCCCACCTTCAGCTTCTCTTCTGCCTGCACCGCACCGGGGGTGAGGGCAAGGCCCGTGGCCAGCACTGCCACACCGGCCGCCGCCAGCATGAATGTCCTGCGTGTCGTCATGGTTTGGTCCTCCCTGGGGTTGGTGATGAAGGTTGGCGGGATTCCGCCGCGGATCATCTCTCCGGCATGAAAGGCCGGCCGATCATGGCCGGGGTGTTGGCCAGAGTCAAAGTGCGATTGCGGGCGATGATCACCAGCGCGATGATGGTGGCGAGATAAGGCAGGGCGGAGAGCAGCTGCGGGGGCAGCCCGTAGCCGGAGGCCTGTGCATGCAGTCCCAGGATCCACACCGTGCCGAACAGGTATGCCCCGGCCAGCACCCTGAGAGGCCTCCACGTGGCGAACACCACCAGCGCCAGCGCGATCCAGCCGCGCCCGGCGGTCATGTCCTCCACCCACTGCGGCGTGTAGCTGACGGAAAGGTATGCCCCGGCCAGCCCCGCCATCAACCCGCCGAACAGGATGGCCAGCGTGCGGATGCGCCGCACCGGATGCCCCAGCGCATGTGCCGCGTCATGGTTGGTGCCCACGGCCCGCAACAACAGCCCCACGCGGGTGCGGAACAGCAGCCACGCCACCAGCGCCGTCATGAAGAACGACAGGTAAACCAGCACGTCATGGCCGAAGATGACCGGGCCGATGAAGGGGATGTCGGAAAGGCCGGGAATGTGCAGCTTCTCCAGCCGCACGCCGGGCTGGCCCACGAAACCCTCGCCAATGAGGCCGGAAAGGCCGAGGCCGAACAGCGCCAGTGCCAGCCCGCTGGCCACCTGGCTGGCCGCCAGCACCTGCGTGAGAAAGACGAACGGCAACACCACCACCATGCCCGCCAGCGCGCCCGCCAGCACGCCCAGCAAGGGGCTGCCGCTCATCAGCGCCACGGCGAAGGCCACCACCGCGCCCGTGGCCATCATGCCCTCCACGCCCAGGTTCAGCACCCCCGCGCGCTCCACCACCAGCTCGCCGGTGGCCGCCAGCAAAAGCGGCGTGGCGGCGGCAATCACCGTCAGCAGAAATGCCTCCAGCCCGTTCATGCCGTGCTCCCCCGTTGCCTGCCTGCCCGGTGCCAGCGCACCCGGTAGTGCACCAGCACCTCCGCTGCCAGGATGAGAAACAGCAACAGCCCCTGAAACGCCTGCGCCACCTTCGCCGGCATGCCCAGTGCCAGTTGCGCTGCCTCGCCGCCCAGGTAGGTGAGCGCCAGCAGCAGCGCGGCAAGCAGCACGCCGGCAGGCGAAAGCCTGCCCAGCACTGCCACGATGATGGCGGCGAAGCCATAGCCCGGCGAGATGGAGGGTTGCAGGTGGCCGATGACACCCGCCACCTCGCCAATCCCCGCCAGCCCCGCCAGCGCCCCGGAGAACAGCATCACCCCCAGCGTGATGCGCCGGGCGGAAAAGCCTGCGAACTGCGCCGCCTGCGCCGAGGTGCCCTGCACCCGCACGGCAAAGCCTGCGCGCGTATGGCTCAGCACCAGCCACAGCAGGATGACGGCCACCCCCGCCAGCACCAGCCCCAGGTGCACCCGCCCCGAAATGACGGGCAGCAGGTGCCAGCCCTCGAACGCCACGGACTTGGGGAAGTTGAAACCCATCGGGTCGCGCCACGGCCCGCGCACCAGCCAGTCGAGGAACAGCCCGGCCACGTAGACGAGCATCAGCGAGGTAAGGATCTCGTTGGTATTGAAACGGTTCTTCAGCATGGCGGGAATCGCGGCATAGGCCGCACCACCGGCCATGCCCAGCGCCAGCATGGCAACCAGCGCCAGCGGATCGTTCCATTCTGGCAGCAGGATGGGAATGGCCGAACCGGCAATGGCTCCCATCACGAGCTGCCCCTCCGCCCCGATGTTCCACACGTTGGCACGGTAGGCCAGCGCCAGCCCGCAGCCGATGAGCAGCAGCGGTGTTGCCTTCACCAGCAGCTCCTCGATGGACCAGAACGAGGTCAGCGGCTCGACGAAGTAGATGTAAAGCGCCTTCAGCGGCGGGTGTCCAAGTGCTGCAAACAGCACGCCACCCAGCACCACCGCCACCAGCAGCGCCAGCAGCGGCGCGGCAATGCTCCACACGGCGGACGGAGCCGGCCTCTTCTCCAGCACCATCATGCCTGCGTCCTCCTGCTGTCGCCGCCGTTGCGCTGTTCGTGTGCTCCGGCCATCATGAGGCCGATGTCCTCGCGCGTCAGCTCGCTGGCCGGGCGCGCCGCGGAAAGTTCGCCGCGCGAGATGACGGCGATGCGGTCGGCCACCTCGAAGATCTCGTCAAGGTCCTGCGAGATGACGAGCACCCCGGCACCATGCCGCGCCAGGTCGATGAGCGCCTGCCGGATGAGCGCCGCCGCCCCGGCATCCACGCCCCACGTGGGCTGGTTCACCACCAGCACCTTCGGCCTCCTGTCCAGCTCCCGCCCCATGATGAACTTCTGCAGGTTGCCACCGGAAAGCGCCGACGCCATCCGCCCCGGCGCGGCATTGCGCACGTCGTATTCGTCAATCACCCGCTGTGCCGTGGCCCGCACCCGGTCATGGTCGATGAAGCGGTGGCGCACCAGGCCGTCATCCACCGCATGGCGTGTCAGCAGCAGGTTTTCCGCCAGTGTCATCTCCGCCACCGCCGCATGTCCCATGCGCTCTTCCGGCACGAAGGCCGCACCTGCCTGCCGCCGGGCATTGATCCCCAGCCGGCTGACATCATGGCCCATGATGAACACCGCCCCGCGGTTCTGCGCCAGCCGCTCGCCGGAAAGCGCGGCAAACAACGCGCGCTGGCCATTGCCCGCCACCCCGGCAATGGCCACCACCTCGCCGATGCGTACATCCAGCGAAACCTCGAACAGGGCGGTGCCGAAGGGGCCATCCGCCGGCAGGGTAAGGTCGCGCACGTGCAGCGCCGGCACCCCCAGGTCCGCCGGTGGCGGCGCTTCCACCGCGTGCACGTCCGCTCCCACCATCAGCCGCGCGATCTGCCGTGCCGAGTGCTCGGAAGGGGTGATCTCTTCCACCACCCGCCCGTGGCGCATGATGGTGGCGCGGTCGCAAATCTCCCGCACTTCCTCCAGCCGGTGGGTGATGTAGAGGATGCCGCGCCCTTCCGCCGCCAGCTTCTTCAGCGTGGCGAACAGCGCCTGCGCTTCCTGGGGGGTCAGCACCGAGGTCGGCTCGTCAAGGATGATGATGCGCGGATCGGCCAGCAGGCAGCGCACGATCTCCACCCGCTGGCGTTCTCCCACCGAAAGGTCGGCCACCATTGCATCCGGGTCCAGCGGCAGGCCGTATTCCTCCGACACCTGCAGGATGCGCTGTTTCAGCGCGTCCATCTCGTGCGCGTCATCCAGCGCCAGCGCGATGTTCTCCGCCACCGTCAGTGGTTCGAACAGCGAGAAATGCTGGAACACCATGCCGATGCCCGCTGCGCGCGCCTGCGCCGGGCTGGCAGGGTGGAAGGGCTTGCCATGCAGCAGCAGCCTGCCGGCATCCGGCCGCAGCACGCCGTAGATGATCTTCACCAGCGTTGACTTGCCGGCTCCGTTCTCGCCCAGCAGGGCGTGTATCTCGCCTGCCTTGAGGCTCAGCCACACGTCATCGTTGGCCGCCAGCATGCCGAAGTGGCGCACCACCCCGCACACCTCCAGCAGGGGTGCATCCGTTGCCGTTTCCGCGGTTGCCGCCGTGCCGCTGCCCTTGCCCGCAGCCGCGCCGGCCGGGGCCGCACCCGGTGCTTTTTCTTCGCTTGTCCTGCGCCGGTTCCTGGCCATCTGCCGGCCTCGTGGTGAGGTGGTTGAGTATCCGTGCGCCCCCGGCTTCTCCCCGCCGCATGCTGTATCCCCAAGCTGCCGCCGGCGTCAAATCCTGAAAGCGCTGCATGCCCGGTTTTCCACCACCCATTCCGGGGAAGGAGGAAAGCGGCGCCGCAAGGCAGGTGTGAACCGTGCGTGAAAGAACAGGAAAAAGCCCCGCGACAAATGCTGTCGCGGGGCCTTGCCCGGAAAGGGCAGTGAACGGGCAGTTGCCTGCGTCCTTGCCTCAGGCCAGCTTCTCGCGCTCCTCCTGCAGCTCGGCGGAGAGATCGACGGCATCATCCGGCCCATAGCCCAGCTTCGCCAGTTGCCGGCGCTTGTAGCTGAAGTAGAGCACCGGGATCACCACCAGCGTCAGGATGGTGGAGACGAAGATGCCGAAGATCAGCGAGATCGCCAGGCCGTTGAAGATGGGGTCGTCGAGGATGAAGAACGCCCCCATCATGGCGGCGATGGCGGTGAGCAGGATGGGCCGCGCCCTCACTGCCGCCGACTGGATGATGGCCTCGCGCAGCGGCACCTTGCAGGCGCACTGCTGGTTGACGAAGTCCACCAGCAGGATGGAGTTGCGCACGATGATGCCGGCCAGCGCGATGACGCCGATCATCGACGTGGCGGTGAACTTCGCCCCCAGCAGCGCATGCCCCGGCATCACGCCGAGGATGGTCAGCGGAATGGGTGCCATGATGATGAGCGGCACCATGTAGCTGCCGAACTGCGCCACGATGAGGAAATAGATGCCGATGAGGCCCACCGCATAGGCTATCCCCATGTCGCGGAAGGTCTCGTAGGTGATCTGCCACTCGCCATCCCACTTCAGCGCGAAGTTCACCGGCAGCTCCGGCTGAGAGATGAAATACTGCTCCAGCGGCTTGTCGGTGGCCGGGTCCTTTGCATCCTTCAGCTTGCCGAAGATCTCGAACATGCCATACAGCGGGCTGTCGATGGGCCCGGCCATGTCCGCCATCACGTAAACCACCGGCAGCAGGTCCTTGTGGTGGATTTCCTGCTCCACCGTGTCGCGTTCCAGCACCACGATCTCGGAAAGCGGCACCAGCTTGCCGGAAACGCTGCGCACCTTCAGGTTCAGCAGGTCTTCCAGCGAGCCTTTCTCCGCCGCCGGCAGCTGCACGCGAATGGGCACCGGATACTTCGCCGCATGGGTGTGCAGGAAGCTCACGTCCTCGCCGCCCAGCGCGGTGGCGATGGCCTGCGCCACCGTGGACTGCGGCACGCCGAGCGCCGCCGCCCGCTGCCTGTCCACCCGCACGATGATGCGCGGGTTGGGCGAGGAGATGGTGTCGTCGATATCGACGATGTCCTTCGTGTTCTCGAACACCTTGCGCACGTCCTTCGCCACCCGCAGCTGGCCGTCGTAATCCAGCCCGTAGATCTCCGCCACGATGGGCGAGAGCACCGGCGGGCCGGGCGGCACCTCCACCACCTTCACGGTGAAGTCGGCACCCTTGAAACGCTCCATCAGCCGCTGCCGCACGTCGCGGGCAATGTCGTGGCTCTTGCGGTCGCGGTGCTTCTTGTCCACCAGGTTCACCTGGATGTCGCCCAGGTTCGGCTCCTGCCGCAGGTAATACTGCCGCACCAGCCCGTTGAAGCCCACCGGCGAGGCGGTGCCGGCATAGATCTGCCAGTTCTTCACCTCCGGCGTCTCGCGCAGCACCTCGGCGATTTCCTTCAGCGTCCGCTCCGTCTTCTCCAGCGCCGTGCCCTCCGGCATGTCGAGCACGATCTGGAATTCCGACTTGTTGTCGAACGGCAGCATCTTCAGGATCACCAGCTGCACGTAGCCCAGCCCCATGGAGGCCACCATGAGGAAGACCATTGCGCCAATCAGCAGCCAGCGCTTGGTGCGCCCCCATGCCCCCACCTGCAGGAAGGGGGTGAGCACCCGGCCGAACAGCCTGCGGGCGAAGGTCATCTGCTCTTGCAGCTGTTCCTCTTCGTGCTTCGTGTGCTTGTGGCCCTTCACGATGAGCTTGTAGGCCAGCCACGGCGAGATGATGAAGGCCACCAGCAGGGAGAGGAACATGCCCATGGAGGCATTGATGGGAATGGGGCTCATGTATGGCCCCATCAGGCCGGAGACGAAGGCCATGGGCAGCAGCGCGGCGATGACCGTGAGGGTGGCGAGAATGGTTGGCGACCCGACCTCGTCCACCGCCTGCGGAATCAGCTCCCATGGCTTGCGGCCATCGCCCATCTCCAGGTGCCGGTGGATGTTTTCCACCACCACGATGGCATCATCCACCAGGATGCCGATGGAGAAGATGAGCGCGAACAGCGACACCCGGTTGATGGTGAAGCCGTAGGCCCAGGAGGCGAACAGGGTTACCGCCAGCGTCGCGATCACTGCGATGCCCACCACCACGGCCTCGCGCCAGCCCATGGTCAGCAGCACCAGCAGCACCACCGAGCCGGTGGCGAACAGCAGCTTCAGGATGAGCGTCCTGGCCTTGTCGTCCGCCGTCTGGCCATAGTTGCGGGTAACCGTCAGTTCCACGCCGTCGGGCACGAACACGCCCTTCAGCCGCTCGATGTGGCTGATCAGCTTGTTGGCGATGACCACCGCGTTCTGCCCCGGCTGCTTGGCGATCTCGATGGTAACGGCGGGGAAGCAGCCCGCTGGTGCGCCCTCCTTCAGCTCTGCCGGGCCGGTGCAGTAGGAGACGTAGTTCTTCGGCGTGTCGGGGCCGAAGGTGATGCGCGCCACGTCCGCCAGGTACACCGGCTTGCCGCCAAACACGCCAACCACCAGGTTCTTCACCTCTTCCGGCGTGGACAGGAAGGTGCCGGCGCGCACCGGGATGCTGAGGTTGCCGGAGACGATGCGCTGGCGGTCGGTGGAGGCATTCGATGCCAGCAGCGCCTTGCGCAGGTCATCCAGCGACAGGTGGTAGGCGGCCAGCTTCTGCGGGTCTATCTCCACGTTCACCACGCGCTCCGGCCCGCCGATGGTGCGCACCTGCCGGGTGCCGGGAATGCGCTTCAGCTCTGCCTCCAGCGTGTGGGCGATGCGCCGCAGGTCATGGGCGGTGCGCTGCCCGGAAGGGTCCCACAGCGTGAAGGTAACGATGGGGATGTCGTCGATGGAGCGCGGCTTGACGATGGGCTGCGCCACGCCAAGGTTGCGCGGCAGCCAGTCGAGGTTGGAGAAGATCTTGTCATACAATCTCAGGATGGCATCGGTGCGCGGCTCGCCCACGCGGAACTGCACGGTGATCATGCTCATGCCGGGGCGCGAGACGGAGTAGATGTGCTTCAGCCCTTCCATCTCGCCCAGCACCTGCTCCGCCGGGGTGGTTACCAGCTGCTCCACCTCGCGCGCCGATGCGCCGGGAAAGGCGATGAACACGTTGGCGAAGGTAACGTTGATCTGCGGCTCTTCCTCGCGCGGCGTAACCAGCACCGCGAACACGCCGGAAAGCAGCGTGGCGATGAGGATGAGCAGGGTGATCTGGTTGCGCACGAAGGCGGCGGTGATGATGCCGGAAATGCCCAGCTTGCCCGGTGGTGTGCCGGGGGCACCGGGCAGCCCGGGGGTGCTGCCGGAAGCGTTGCCGTTGCTGGCCATCACTGCGCCTCCCTGCTTGCCGTTGCGGTGTTGCCATCAGCGCTGCGCTGTTGTTGCAGGGCCAGTGCCGCGCGCAGCGGGTCGAGGGCGATGACATCGCCTTCCTCCAGGCCGGAGAGCAGCTCCACCATGCCATTGCCCAGCGGCCTGCCGGTGCGCACCTGGATGAACTGGATGCGCTCATCCTTCAGCCGATAGACGCCGGCCAGCTCGCCGCGCCGTGCCACCGCCTTCTCCGGCACTGCCAGCACCTTCGCCTGCTCCACCATGAAGGCGCCCTTCACCAGCATGCCGGGGAACAGCCCCTTGCCCTTGTCCTGCATGTAGAGGCGCACGGTAACGGTGTTGGTCTGCGGGTCGGAATAGGGGAAGATGACCATGCGCGACACCGCCCTGCGCTCGCGCCCGGCCAGGTCCAGCACCACCGATGCCTTGCGGTTCTCGCGGATCACCGGCACGTAACGCTGCGGCAGCGCCACGTGGGCGCGCAGCTCCTCGGTGGAAAAACCGCTCATCAACGGCTTGCCGGGCGCGGCCAGCTCGCCCACCTGCACGTGCCGCGCCGTAACGATGCCGGAATAGGGCGCGCGCACGCGGGTGTAGGCCAGCTGCTCCTGTGCCTGCTTCAGCGCTGCCTCGGCCTGTTTCACGGCTGCCTGTGCGGCATCGAACTCGGCCTTCGCCTGGTCGAACTGCGCCTTTGGCGCGGTGCCGCGGCGGTAGAGCTGGCTGATGCGGTTGAAGGCCTGCCGCGCCGCAATCAGCTTCGCCTGCGCCGCCTTCAGCCCGGCGCGCGCCTGCTCCAGCGCCGCCTTCTGCTGGGTGTCGTCGATTTCCACCAGCAGCGCGCCCTTCTTCACCTTGTCGTTGACGTCGAAGTGAATGGCGGTGATGCGCCCGGATGTCTGGGCCGAGACGGTGGACTGGCGCACCGCCTCGATGACGCCTTCGAACAACCGCTCGCGCGCCGCCTCGATGCGCTTTACCGTCGTGGTTTCAAGCGCCGCGGCCTGTTCTGCCGCCCATGCCGTGCCCGCAAGCCCGCCACCAGTGGCAGCACCTGCCAGCATTGGCAGCGCCAGCAGGGCAGCGCCCAGTGCATTGTGAATGATAGCCCGCATTCTCTTGCTTCCTTCCCGGGTATGCAGATTGGTGCCGTATCTGAAGATTGCCGATTTCCCGTGCCCCCGAACAGGGATTCCCTCTCGGCATTCTGCCACAACAAGCCATGCTCGTGCATGCCATCTTGAACGCATAGATATATTAGAAAAACCTAATATACAAGTCCTGTTGCAGCATTGCCGATGCATCTGGTGCATGGATATCCTGTTCTTGCCGGATGCACAGGCAGGTGAGGCTCACGGCCGGGCCGTGGCGCGATCTGCTGCTGTCAGCGAACGGGACAGCCGCAGCACCTGCTGGCGCACCTGCTCCAGCGGGGCGCTGGTATCGATGCGGTAGTCCGCCAATGCCCGTTTCTCCGCCAGCGGCAACTGGCGCTCTTCCATCATCTGCAGCAGGGCCTCGTCAAGGCCGGGGCGCTGGCGCAGGCGGGCAAGGCGCACATCGCGCGGTGCATCGGCCAGCAGCACCGCGTCCAGCATTTCCTCCGCCCCGGTTTCGAACAGCAGCGGAATCTCCAGCACTGCCAGCGCCACGCCATCAGCAGCCGCCTGCTGCAGGAATTGCTCCCGCGCCTCGGCCACCAGCGGATGCACGAAGGCTTCCAGTGCCTTCAGCAGGGCAGGGCGCTGCCGCAGCAGGGCGCGCAGTTTCTCGCGGTTGACGCCGCCTGCGGCGTCCATCACCTCCGGTGCCAGCTCTGCCAGTTCCCGCGCCGCCGCGCCACCGGGTGCATACAGCCTGTGCACCACCGCATCGGCGTCGAACACCGCAGCGCCCAGCTCTCCGAACAGGCGCGCAATGGTGCTCTTGCCTGCTCCCGGCAGGCCGGTGATGCCCAGCTTGAACGGCACGTTCATGGCGCCTGCTCCTGTGGGGAGGCTGGCGCACCGGCAGATGTTGCCTGCTCGTGCCGCAGGTCTTCCTCCACCAGTTGCCGCAGCTCTTGCGTTACCTCCGGGCGCACACCGAAGAAGCGCTCGAACGCAGGTGCCGCCTGGTGCAGCAGCATGCCCAGTCCGTCCACCGTCTTCAGGCCACGGGCCTCGGCCTGCTTGAGCAATGCCGTCTTCAGTGGTGCATAGACGATATCCGCCACCACCGCATCTGTGGGCAGCGGCTTCAGGTCGATGTTCAGCGGTGGCTGCCCATGCATGCCGAGGCTGGTGGCGTTCACCAGCACCGCCGTCTCGCGCAGCAGCTTCGGCAGCGCCAGCAGCGGCGCGGCGCGCAGGTCGGCCTTCCATGCCAGCGCCAGCTCTTCGGCCAGCTTCTCGGCCTTGTTCAGCGTGCGGTTGGCAATGGTGATGCGCGCCACGCCCGCTTGCGCGAAGCCGGCAGCAATGGCCCGCGCCGCGCCGCCCGCGCCCAGCACGGTGATGTGCTTGCCCGCCGCCTGCCAGCCCGGCACGCTGGCCATGAAATGCGCCATGAAGCCGTGCACGTCGGTATTGTCGCCATGCAGCGCACCGGCCTCATCCACCCACACGGTGTTCACCGCCCTGCACGCCCGCGCCTGTTCCGTCAGGCCCTCTGGTGCATGCTGTTGCAACAGGGCAAAGGCCGCCTCCTTGTGCGGCACCGTGATGTTGCAGCCCACGAACCCGTGCCGTGGCAGATTCAGCAGGAAATCCGCCAGTTCCTGCGGCTCGACGGCGCGCTTTTCATAAGAGCCGTCGATGCCGTGCTGCCTCAGCCAGAAACCATGGATCATCGGCGAGCGCGAATGCCCGATCGGCCAGCCGATGAC
>Ga0256839_1003441_pt1 | contig 16321 bp, 10 predicted proteins | sample 354166metaG_FD_185968 | JGI IMG/M metagenome (GOLD analysis project Ga0256839, IMG submission 185968) | Hydrothermal vent microbial communities from Mid Atlantic Ridge, Atlantic Ocean - 354-166 | ecosystem: Environmental > Aquatic > Marine > Hydrothermal vents | place: Atlantic Ocean: Mid... | reverse complement strand
ATCAATCCCCTTCCCTACGCCGTGTTACCTTTGCTTCCGCTGCCTGTTGACGTAGCTAGTATCGGCGGCGCTGCAGTCCAGCCCGAGCAGATGCAGCAGAAAGGGGTGCCGGATATACTGCATCTCGCGATTGTTCCGCCCTGTGAGACCTCTGTGAAGCCGCGCGGCAAAAGAGCAGGGCGAGGACCGTTTAACGGAAGCGGAGTGTCACGGCTCCCCTCGGCCGCCAGCACGCGCGGAAAAACACCCATACCCCCTCCCGTCCTCGCAGAGACATTGGTAACACAATATGATGGGGCCCAGTCGGTGCCAGTACAGGGGATTCTTCCGTCTAACGAAGGCGGTTTGCCCCCTGCGGCACGTCCTCATCCGCCCGCTTGCGTGCCACAGCATTGCGCGTGCGTTCGTAGATCACGAGCGTGCCTTTTGTACGGCGCCCGGATCCGAACGGTAAACGGCGCCAATCCTCCCGGCCTAACACAGGATCGACCAGATCGGGCCGCAGAGTGACCAGATACTGACAATCGGCCGGCGGCGGAAGTGACCGGCAGGGGGCCACGCCAACCGTTCTGCCCGCCTCGCGTGCGTACCAGTCCAGGGCACCGGTCGCATGGAACGCATAGGCGGGGCGCCGGTCGCCCGATCGTGCGAGCCAGATGGCCGCCTGTCGCACCACCGCCGTTCGCTGCACCTGGACCTGGGCCGGTCGGACCCAGTGGTAGTAGCCGTAGCCGCCAGCCACGGCTAGGACAAAAACGCTCCCCGAGGCAATGCGTAGCGCAAGACGCTTCTCCGCCAAGCCACGCCAGCGCACGAAGGGGAGGACGGAAAGAACGGCTACACCAGGAATCAGCGGAGCCAGGTGATCAGCCCGGTGGTGCGGCGAGACCATCAACAAAGCGACGCCGCCGTAGACATAGGCCGCTAGAGCAACCAGCGGTGCGTCAAGCGCACGCCTACGCAGCGCGTGGACCACCCCTGCGGTCGCCAGGATCGACCATGGGGCGAGCCTGGCCACGAAAGAAAGCGGTGGTTTGTAGAAGTTCGCGAACGGAACCCGCCATTCCACGCCGAACAGCGCGTGCTGCGCCAGCTCGCGTCCGAGAAGGGTGTGAACCACCTCTGCGCCCCCCACAGTTACCGCCGCGGCCAACCAGCCCAGGGTTAGACCCGCGAAGAGCACGGCACCAAGCCAAAAGGAACATCCGAATCGGACCGCGCTCCCACTGCAGCGCCAAGCCCCTGCCAGCCCTATAAAAGCAAAAAGCAGGGACAGCGGGCCTTTGGTCAGCGTCGCAGCCGCCGCCAGCATCCAGAATAACACCCACAACCGCGGCCGACGGAAAGCACCGTAGCCTGCGAGGAAGCAACTCCAGGTCAGGAAAGCAAACATTGTGTCCGTTCGGGCCAGCCAAGCGAGCTTCACGCCTAGCGAGCTGGCCATCACCGCCACGCCAGCCAGTACCGCAGCATCTGCGCGACCGTAGAGCGCTTGCGCGAAAAGCGCCGCCGACAAAACCAGTCCAACGAACGACAACGCACACGGGGCATACAGGGCCAGCGTGTCCAACCGACCGCGCGCTACGGCAAAGAGTCCTACCAGCCAGTTGTAGGCCGGCGGCTTCGTCTGCACGGAACCGTCGTGATCGTGCTGCAGCACCCAGTTCCCGTTGTAGTACAGATCCACCGCATACGCGGCCTGCTTGGCCTGGGCGTTGTCGCAAAGGTCCGGTGCGCCGGTGGCGCGGAGTAACACCACCGCCGAGCACGCGACACTCAACACCACGAGCGCGATCGCTAGCCGGCCTTTGTCACCCATCCGAGAGGTCTCCTCGCCAGTGGGCCCCTTTTACAGCCGGGTTCCGCTGCCTCTGTGCGTTGCGGCGAACCGGTCGCCGCACACGCTAAGTTCAACCTCCCCGTCCCTGTTGTCAACAGCGAGCAGGCGCCCAAGCTTGTCCCTTCCGGTGCTCGATCACGCTCTTCCGCTCGCCTCCCTCCCAATCCATCGGACGAACCTGCTCTAAGATTGGAACGAATGGTGTCCTTGATCGGCGTAGACATCGCGGCATAAGGAGCTGGTCAACCTATCGGGCGGGCGGCAACCGTGAGCGGCGGATCGTTGCTCGTTTTCATGAAGTGGCCCGAACCTGGCCGTGTGAAGACCCGGCTGGTCGCACAGCTTGGCGAGGAGGGTGCCGCCCGGCTTTACGAATGGATGCTCATGCGGACCGTTCGCACCGCCGAGCAGGCAGCCGGGCACTGCGGCTTGCATCTTGTGGCGGCTTTCGACCCTGCCCCCAAACGGGCACGCTTTCTGAGGCTTCTCACAGACCGATGGATGTTCGTTGCGCAGGCACCGGGTTCGCTCGGAACCCGGCTCCACCGCGCCTTCCAGGACTGCTTCTCGGCTGGTCGGGGCCCGGTTTTGGCAATTGGCACCGACTGCCCCTGGCTGACGGCCCAGCTCCTTTGCGAGGCTCGCGCCAAGCTACTCGACTACGATGTCGTGTTCGGTCCCACGGAGGATGGCGGCTATTATTTGATCGGCCTGCGTAGGATGCAGGGCGAGCTCTTCAAGGCGATCCCGTGGAGCAGCTCGAAGACCCTCGCGACTTCCCTGGAACGCGCCCGCGCTGTTGGAATGCGCGTTACGCTGCTTGAAAGGCTATCGGACGTGGACCGGCCCGCGGATTTAGCTGCCCTCCGACGCGACTTCCCCGAAGCGCCACTTGGTACCGGGGTGGTTCGCCCGAACCCCGGGGAGCTTTCGGACCCCCCGAGCACCACGGATGCTCGCCATCAGCAGGGAACAACCACGCCGTAGCTGGACCCCCCAACGCCTGCGCTCAACGCGCCGTTACAAGGGCCCAGCAACCGGAGGGGGATAAGACCGAGCCATCCGTGGAGGAAAGCGGACCTATCGGGCGATCGGCCTCGGTTAAATGTCCAGGCTCTTGACCTCCAGCGCGTGAGTCTCGATGAACTCGCGCCGCGGCTCCACCTGATCGCCCATCAACACGCGGAACAGATGATCGGCCGCCTGAGCGTCCTCAAGCTCCACCTTCAGCAGCGTACGCCTCTCTGGATCCATGGTCGTTTCCCAGAGCTCCTCGGCGTTCATCTCGCCGAGCCCCTTGAACCGCGTCACGTCCAACCCCTTTTCGCCCAGTTTTCGCACAGCGGCCACCAAGTTCCGCAGGCAATCCACAGGCACCTCTTCCTTGCCCCGCCGAATGATGAACATCGGCGCCGGCTCCTCCCCAATCGGCACCTCCTCCGGTAGCAGCTCCTCCACCGACACACCACAGGCAAGCAGCTCGGGCAACGACCGATTGATCACCCGAACCTCATGGACTTCTGTGACACGCAGCTTCCCCACCTCTGCTCCCTCATCTAACTCGTCCACCTCTTCATCGGTGACTTCGACCTGCCGAGCGGAGCTGCGCTCCAAACCCTTCGAAAACTCCTCCACCTGTTCCACCGTGGCGAACCACTTCTCCTCCGCTCCATAGCGCACGCGGTACACGGGTAGCTTGCGGAGCTGCGCGTCGTAGTTGTCGATCAGCGTCCGCAACGAGATTCCCCGTCTCTCAATGGCCGCAAGTGGATCCTCGATCCGGGCCAGAACGGCGAGCAGGCGCTCTAACTTCTCCTGTGGTATAGGCTCACCCCGAATCCGTTCGATCGTCGCGCCCTCGATGCCCAGGCGCAACAAGGTATCCCGCATCTCATCCTCGGAGTGGACATACCATTTGCTCTTCTTTTGGCGCACACGGTATAGCGGCGGCTGTGCGATGTAGATGCGACCTTCTGCAATGAGTTGTGGGAGCTGCCGGTAGAAGAAGGTGAGCAGGAGCGTGCGGATGTGGCTACCGTCCACATCTGCGTCCGTCATCAGGATGATCTTGCCGTAGCGGGGCCTGCGCTCCTTCTCCTCCCCCGGTAACACACCGACCGCTTGGAAGATGCTGGTGAGTTCCTCGTTCTTCAGTACCTTCTCAAACCGCGCCTTTTCGACGTTGAGGATTTTCCCACGGAGGGGAAGGATCGCTTGGAAATGCCGGTTACGCGCCGAGTCGGCAGTTCCCCCTGCCGACTGCCCTTCCACCAGAAACAGCTCCGTGCCGTCCACTTCCTCGCTTGTGCAATCGCGTAACTTACCGGGCAGGCTGCTGGTCTTCAGTGCACCCTGGCGCCGGGTCAGCTCACGAGCCTTGCGGGCTGCCTCCCGCGCCTCTGCTGCCAACACGGCCTTCTGAACGATCTTCTTCGCGGTTACCGGGTGCTCCTCAACATACTGCTTGAGGTGCTCGAACACCGCAGAAGCAACGATCCCCTCTACCTCGCTATTGCCTAGCTTCGTCTTCGTCTGACCCTCGAACTGAGGCTCGGGTACGAGGACGGAAATGACTGCCGTCAGCCCCTCCCGAAAGTCTTCCCCTGTGGGTTGCACGTTGCCCGACAGCCCTTCGGCTCTTGCGTAGGCGTTCAACGCACGCGTCAGTCCCGTGCGGAAACCGCTCACATGCGTTCCCCCTTCCACCGTGTTGATGTTGTTCACGTACGCATACACCCGCTCCGAAAAACCCTCCGTGTACTGCAGCGCAACCTCGACAATCACTGCACCATCCTGGCCCCGAATGTAGATTACGTCCGGGTGCAGGGGGTTCTCCGTCCGGTTCAGATACTGCACGAACTCAACAATCCCCCCCTCGTACTGGAACTCCGCCTCTTTGCCGTCACGCTCGTCAACGAGCCGGATGCGGACACCTTTGTTGAGAAAGGCCAGTTCACGCAGCCTATTCTCCAAGATGTCGTAGCGAAAGCGAGTGTCCGGGAAGATGTCCGGATCCGGCTTGAAACAGATCTTCGTGCCACGGCGGTTCGTCTTTCCGATGATGCGCAACTCCGTTACAGGCACGCCACGCTCGTACTCCTGGGCGTACACGCACCCGTTCCGCCAGACTTCCACCTCCAGCCACTCACTCAACGCGTTCACCACCGTGACGCCGACGCCGTGCAAGCCACCGGAGACCTTGTAAGCGGTGTGGTCGAACTTTCCCCCGGCATGCACCTTTGTCAGGATGACCTCCAGCGCCGGCCTCCCCTCCTCCGGATGAATGTCCACCGGGATACCACGCCCGTCATCCGCTACTGTGACGCTGCCGTCGGCATGTAACCGGACAACAATGTTCCGGCAGTACCCCGCCATTGCCTCGTCGATGGAGTTATCCACCAGTTCGTAGACGAGATGGTGAAGGCCACGGATGCCCGTGTCGCCGATATACATCGCAGGCCGCTTCCGTACCGCCTCCACCCCTTCCAGAACGCGGATGTCCTTCGACGTGTACTCTTCCACGTCCTGCGCCAACTCTCCGGCGGTCAGGCCCGCCTCCGAAGACCGCGATTCTTCCCTGTCTGACGGTTTTATCTCGCTCATGCAGTTCTCTGCCCTATTCCAAACGACACCTGCATCTACTGGCCAAGTCGGAACCTCAGTTCTCGTACACGCGCGCCCAGCCGCTTTTGCATCCCCTCCAGCAACTCCTTTCGCCGGAATGCAACAAGCTCGTGCAGAAGACTCGAATCACTCACCAGGATCTCCACCACGCCGTGCCGAACCCTCCCGACACGGGTTCGCGATGCCACCTCCGCACCGGCCACCTCGGCCCAGGCCCGCTCCAGACTGCGCCCCACCGTTACGCGATTCAACCCACGGACAGCAAACAGCTCTCGCAACACGTCCCCCAGGCGTTCCGGGCGCCTGTTTCGGTGGCCCTCAAGCGACATCAGTACTCCGCCTCCGTGACCTCCTCATCGACCGGTTCCTCTTCCTCCTCGATCGTCAGCGGCATCACGACGTAGAGGTAACCGTCGTCCGTTTCGAAGCACGCCGCGCTCTCGGCATCGACCACGTTCATCCGAACCGTCACCGCGTCTTCCAGATTCTTGAGCATGTCCAGCAGAAAACGGGGATCGAACGCAATACGCATCTGGGGGCCATCATAGGCAGCCGTGACGTACACCTCCGAACGACCGATGTCACGCGACGAGCCTACCAGCTTTAGCTCGTCACCGCCAAGGCCAAGAGTCACCCCCCTGCTCTCCTCGGTTGTCACTACCGCCGCCTGTCGGATCCCCCGCGCAAACTCACCCGCAGCCACCGACAACTGTCCCGTCCGGCTCTTCGGAATTACCGCCTGGTAGTTCGGAAACCTGCCCTGGAGAAGATTGGTGACCACGGTTGCGCGTGAGGTGGCAAAGATCGCACGGTTCTCCTCAATCGTCACCAGGGTCGGCTCCTTCTCCCCGACGAGTTGCCGCTCCACAAGTTGCATCGCTTTCGCCGGAACGACTGCCGTGATCCCCTCGGTCGAATGGCCATTCACCGGCTCGCCCGTGGCCTGCATCAACGCCAGGCGGCGCCCATCTGTGGCTACAAACCTTACCTCCTCCCCTTCCATCTCCGTTAGAATCCCTCCTAAGGCATACCGGGTGTTCTCTGGGTCAGTTGCGAATACGGTTCGCCGGATCAGAGCCCTCAACACCTCGCTCTCGATCCGATGGAACCGGTCTCCCTTCAGCTCTGGAACTGCCGGGAAATCCGCAACGTCTTCCGTTGTCAGCTCAAAGTGGCTTCGAGTGCCCTCGATTCGTGTTCCGGATGCCGTCGCCGTGAGCGTGACCTCATCGTCGCGCATCTCGCGTAGGATGGCGATGGTGCGAGCTGCAGGAAGCAAAAGCTCGCCCGGTTCCTCCACATGCGTGGGCTGAACCCTGGATTGGATCCCGATCTCCAGATCCGTGCCGAATAACCTGATGTCCTCGGAGGCAGATGCCTTGATGCTCTGAAGCACAGTCTTTGGCGTACGCGACGGTACGACTCCGGCCACAGTCTGCAACGCCGCCAAAAGGGCTTCGCGATCACACACAACCTTCATGCGTCTACCCCGAGGTCGCTGAAGTCTGCTCTAATCTGATAGCTCCGTCTTCTCCGTCTTCCATCCCTTGGTCCGTGTCCAGGTGTTCGCTCCATTCCCAAAGCTCTCCAATGGAGAGAGGTTGCCGTCGGTGCTCCTGAGGATCAAGCGGTGCGTAAAGCCGTGCATAACGCCACAATCCGCTCGACGTGGCAGCGTGCTGGAACACGACAGTCAGCAGAATCCTCCTCGACCGCACACGGTTCCAGGCACCCAACGAAGCCCTGTTGACGCGCTGTGCACGGCTTACACGCAGAACGCCCCCGAAGGCAGGGCGAGCAACCATTCCCGGAAGACCAGAAGCGCCGGCAGCGGTGTTCCTTCCATTGTACAGCCTCCGGCCACGGAAAGCTGTCCCTAAAGGCCCGATCAATTCTATAGCAACTTATTGCTAATTCTAAACTTAAGTAAGACCTGTGCTTCTCTCGGCTCAGCGGCCGGGGAGCATTGGTGCCGCTGCGCCGGTCGGCCCTGCGTTACGGGAGCGGCACGCTGGCGCGTAATCGCCGCGGCGTGTCCCTGAAGGAGGCCGTTTAGCGCTGCGACTGCACCAGCCGGCGGAGAACCGACTGCAGCCTGTCGAGAGCGAACTGCACGTCTTCGTCGGTCGAGCCGGGGCCGAAGCTGAAGCGGACCGAAGCGCGGGCCAGCTCCTCAGGGAGGCCCATGGCGAGGAGCACGTGCGAGGGGGCTGCGGCGCCACTAGAACAAGCGGAACCTGTCGATGCGGCGACCCCCTCCATGTCGAGGGCCATTACGAGCGCCTGGCCATCCAGGCCAGGGAAGCAGATGTTGGACGTATTGGGCAGGCGTGGGGCACCGGCGCCATTGACCCGCGCTGGCGGCCACAGAGAGAGGGCCGCGTTTTCGAACTGGTCGCGTAGCCTGCGTAGCCGAGCCGACTGTTCGGAGCGTTCGGCTACGGCCAGTTCCACGGCACGAGCCATGGCGTGGGCAAGCGCCACCGCCTCGGTCCCCGGGCGGAGGCCGCGCTCTTGGGGACCACCGAAGAGAAGCGGCTGGAGCCGCGTACCGCGCCGTATCAGAAGAAGACCAATTCCCGGTGGGCCCTGCAGCTTATGGCCACTGATTGAGGCGGTGGATGCGCCGATCGAGGCGAACGAGAACGCCAACCGGCCCACCGACTGCACGGCATCCACATGCAGATAGGCTCCATATCGGCGACATAAGTCCGCCACCTCTTCGATCGGCTGGATGACGCCCGTTTCGTTGTTGGCGTGCATTACCGCGACGACTCGGGCGCGATTCCGCAACAGGACCTCTAGCCGCTCCAGACACACCACTCCTTCTGCTGAGACGGGGATCACGGTGCTGCGTTCGGCCAGAGGACCGGGTGGCTGGGCCAATTCGTAGACCGACGGGTGCTCTACTGCCGAGACGGTGACCGAGGAAGGGGGTTTGGTACGCAGCGATAGCCCGAGGATGGCAGTGTTGTTGCTTTCCGTGCCTCCGGACGTGAAGAAGACCTCATCCGGGTGGGCGTCGAGGGCTGCCGCTATCCGTTCCCGGGCATCTTCCAGCAGCCTGCGCGCCGCCCTACCTTCTGCGTGGAGGCTCGACGCATTGCCATGCAGGCTGTCGATGGCCTCCAGGAGGGCTTCGCGAACCTCGGGCCGCATCGGGCTGGTGGCGTTGTGGTCCAGGTAAACACGTCGCATCTTTACCTGACCCGGGTGTGGGCCTGTGCCAGGGCTCTGAGGGACGCACGTGCGCTCGAGCCGCCGGCTCGCTGCTCTACCAGATGGCCCGCCAGAAGAGGAGGATGCCGGCGATCATGGCAGTAACGCCAAGCGGTGTAGAAACACCGTTCACAAGAAGCATCGTGCCAAGGGCGATTGCCGCCAAGCCGACTGCCGCCAGGATGATCCTCGCTATCAAGCCGGCCACTAAGGACAGCAACTGAAACGGCAGAGTGATGACCCACCAGATGGCTCGCATCACGTTTGCGAAACCACCATCCTCCGATTCCTGCCGATTCGGCCGAGGCACAGCTTGGTCCCTGTCCCAGTGTACGCGCTGGTCCCGGGCGTCGTGTCGCAGGCAACGCACCGGCCTAGAGCCGGTCGAGTACGCTATGGAATTCGACCTTGCACCCTGGGGCTAACTGGTTACCATGCAATGCTCGGTGATGCCCCACACAGGGCCCTGGTGCTGCGAAGGAGGGCTAAAATGGCACGGACAGCCGGTCTGCTGGTCACGGCCACACTTCTGGTCTGCCTCCTCCCCCTATTTCCTAGTTCGAATCTGCCGCCGAGTTCTTCGCAAGTAGCGGCGACCAATTCTACCTTGCCGCAGCCCCGTGTGTGGATCGACGTCTCCACGGGTATCCTGCCCGTGTATGAGTCTTCCGAATCGGCCGGCACACGCGGAACGGGGGCTGAGCCCCGCGAACCGGCGGCCCCGGACCGCGCAGTGCCCCGCGGCGAAGCAGAGCTCGTCGGCGTGGTTAGGGCGGGGTTGCCCCCCGGTGCAGGTGAAGCAGGCCGCCGGTCGGGCATCGCCGGAACGTGGGAGGCAGCGCGTGAGTTTCTGAGGAGACGCGGTATTGACCGATTCCGGCTGGAGAGCATTGGCCAGCCGCTCAGATACCGGTTTACCTGTTGGGTACCGCTGGACGGGAATCCGTATGTGACGCGGCAGTTCGTGGGAGAGGGAACGGACGAACTGGCTGCTGTGTGGGATGCAATCGCCGAGATCAAGGCCTGGGAAAAACAGTGAAGCCGCGTGGGAATCGCGTCGATGTTAGGGAAATAGTAGGAGGTACCCGCGCGTGTGTGACGTCAGGCCGGGTTAGGCCGGGTCACTGGCAAAGACGTATCCCACCTCGATGCTGCACCGCCGGTGGCGCGCTGGTTCGGACGGCAAGGAGGCCACCGAGATGGCGCATCCCGCTCTCCCCATAATGCTCGCAGTTCTGCTCTTGCTCGCCCAGCAACAGTCTCCCGCCTTCCGGGTACGTTCGAGCGCCTGGACGGAGGGCGGAACGTGCGTGGCCGACATCGAGCTCCTAAACGACTCGGCGGCCCCCGTCGAGCTCAACCCGGAAGAGCTCACGATCACCTATCGCGGGGTTGTGTCGAATAGCGCTTGCAAGGCGCATACGGTACCGGCGCGGGTGGAGGGTCGGGTCAACGGCATTGGACGCGCCGCACACGTTCTCGTACGAGCGAGCGACTGCGACAGGGAACGCTGCGTCGAAACAGCGTCTGTGGAGTTGCTGGGGGCGGATGGCCGGGACCAGCGGAGGATCGTCAGCGTCGCGCCCGGCGAAGGGATCATACTGAGAATCCGCTTCCAACATGAGCACTTTTTGTTCGGCAGGTACGATCCCTTGATTGGGCAGCGTGAGCTTCTCCTATCGTGGGGGCCTGTGTTCGCGAAGCTGCGCCTCGTGCACGAGCAACCGCAGAGCTTCCAAGGGGCAGGGGAGATCAACCTCGAGCCCTCTCCCAGCCGCCAGGATCCTACGTTCTACAGCTCTGCCCCCGGTTCGCTCTACCTTGCAGCGGACATCCCCGGCTACCAGTATTACCGGTTCGCGGACGTACCGGTCCGGTACGGAAGCTACTGGTTACTGCGGTTCCGGTACGCCATCGCACTGGGAACGACCGCGTCCTGCCGGGTTCGGATTGTCGAGTATCAGGATGCACCGCGATACTGGCGTCGGCTGGGTGGGGGATTCGATTGCGAGCTCGTCCGGCAGGGGGGCTGGGTCACATTTGAGCGTCGGTTCCGGGTGGGTCCGGAGACTACCACCCTGGCACTCGACTTCCGGCTTACGGGCTCGGATGTAGGGGAAATGTGGGTGGACGACGTGCAGCTCATCCCTTTGCCGCTGGCGAAAACCAGCCCTTAGCGGGCAGATGGCGGCCGTGGTGGCGGGCGCAGCTCTGCCGAGCCCACGAGCGTTCGGGGGGACATAGACCGTCGGGAGCGTCCAACGGAGCCGGACCGATTTCCAGCCAGCGGGCTCCTCTTTCCCCAGGTTCCAGGGGGCCATCGCCTATGCTTGCGGACCGGAGCGTTTTGCTGGACGAGCTTCTGTACGGGGGGCAGCACGGGTGTACGGCGTCCGGCACGGCCTGATCGTGGAGGCGTGCTATTGCCGGTTCGAGTTCGCAAGTCGTAGCGTCCGGTCTGGTGGCAGGCGTGCAGGCTACGCCCCGGGGGCCGGGAGCGCTGCCTGGGCCCCTTCTGAAGCGGGTTTCCTCTGGTGCCGCTAGCGCGCGTATGCTGGCCGTCGACCGGGGCGGCGGCGCTCCTTAGCCGGCTCGTTCCCGTTCGACGCGAGCACTTTCAGAGCACGCTGCGGATTGGAGACTTTGAAGACAGCCAGCGTCTTGCCGTTTCGAGCGCCGGCCGAGCAGTAAGCGTAGTCGATATTGATGTGCTCGGCGCTGAGCTTCTCGCAGACCTTCGCTAGAGCGCCCGGGCGATTGGTAAGTTCAACTTCGATAACCTCGGTTTCCTGGTACGGGATTGAAAGGTTGCTGAGCACCTCCTTAGTCGTCTCCTCGTGATCGGTCACGAACCTCAGAACGCTGTGCTCACGGGAATCCATTACAGTGAGGGCGACGATGTTTACCTTTGCCCGCGCCAGCGCGGAGCAGAGGGTGGCCAGACGACCGGGCTTGTTGGCCAAGAACGCGGTGAACTGCCTGCGTGTACGCATTGGCGTCCTCCGGGATAGGATCGAGTGTCTCGGAGACGACACCCCAACAGAACACACCTGGGACACGAAGGACCGGACGGGACAGCTTGGCGCGAACGTTGCAAGGAATCGCGGCGTATCAGCGACACCGCGGTCTTGCGGCGCCTGGTTTCCCGCATAATCGATGGGTGCTGCGGCGACGCATGACTGGAGCAACCAGCGTCAAGACCATCGTTGACCCTCCCGCGTCTGCGAAGACGGGTTCCGAAACCGCGGGCTATCTACCTAACCACGAGCTAAGCTTAGCACAGAGGCGGCAGCCCTTGCAAGAGGCCGGTAGTCCGAGAAAGGTTGGTCCGGAGTTCGGCTTCCGATAGTGCCGGCCTGGGTGCCGGGGCAGGCGAGATCTTGTGGAAGCGACGAGCGCGAGCAATCTGTTGGCTGGCGGCAGCAGCGGTCGGTATCCTGCTTCCCGTGCTGCTCCGAGCTCGATGGGTGCCGCCTGGGGTACCAGGCGAGTGGACATGGGGCCTTCTGGAGCACCCGCTGGGTCTTGCCGTCCTTGGTCCGGCTCTGGCTGCGGTTCCGGTCGTTGCTCTCTTCTGGTACCTGGGCTGGCGACTTGCTCCAGGACAGAGTTTTCTTCCCAGACAACTGGCCGGCTTCGTGGGCACGGTGGGGGCGGCAGTAGCATTCCTCGCTTTGCAGGTAAGCCCCCCGACGCCGTACAACGTTGCGCGTTGGCCGAACATCTTGTACTGGTCGATGTCAAGCGGCTACTTTGAGGTTGCCAGAACGGAGTTGACCGCTTCCGGCTGGCGTGAGTTCCTGGCCCGCTACCCTGACTTCCAGCGGGAACAACCCGATCCGTTCCATATCGCGACACATCCTCCCGGTCTGGTGCTTCTTCACGGCACGGCTATCTGGATATGTCGCCGCTATCCCGGCTTAACCGCGGCTTTGATCCGATCAGAGCCAGAACTGCTGAGGCTCGGCTTTAGCGTCATTCCGCCACTGCCCCCCGCGGAGCGAGCCTCTATCACGCTCGTCGCGTACCTCACTTTTCTGGTGACCTGTATCGGATTCTGGCCGATTTGGGCTGCCCTTCGCCGCGTCGCGCCGGGACGGGTCGCCTGGGGGGTAGCCAGCCTCTGGTGGTTCATACCCGGAATCGTCCTATTCTGTCCGAAATCGGATGTTCTCTATCCAACCGTTGTGGCGTTCATCGTCCTGAGCGTGCTTGGCCTGGCAAAGGGTGCCGAAACCGGGGGGTTTACCTGGATAGCTCGCGGCGTGGCACTTGGGTGCCTGTTGTGGCTGGGGATGTTCCTGTCGTTCGCTTTCTCGGTGATCTGGGTAACCGCACTCCTTGGAGCTGGCCTTGTGTTGGCCCGATCTACCGGGGCTGTCCGGTTCCGGTGGCTCGCCGGCTGGCTGATCGGCGTGCTCGTCTTCGGTCTGATTTCAGGCGCGTTCTACGCCGTAACCGGCTGCAACCTGTTCGATTCCTGGTGGGCCTGTTATACGCGGCACGCCGAATTCAACGTCCGGGTGCCGCGCTCCTACTGGGTGTGGATGTTCGTTGACCTGGTGGAATTCGCAGCGAGTGCAGGAACGGTCGTAGCCTGGGGGGCAGTAATTGGGTTAGTCCGAACGTTGAGGCGCTGGAGGTCTGGGGAAGCGAGCGGCGGTCTGGCCGTCCTGGCCTACGACGCCATCGTGCTTGCTTGGGGGGCTGTGTTCGTAGTGCTGCTCTTTTCTGGGAAGAACCGGGGCGAGGTGGCACGGCTCTGGCTTCTGTTCCTTCCGTTTCTTGTTCTTGCCGGGGCAAGAGCCATCGATGGTTGGACAGGCCAACGCCTGGTCCTGCTCCTGTCTGCCCATGCGGCTTCTGCGCTGCTGCTGGTGAACACCGTGCAGGGGTTCGTCGACCCGCACAGTGTCGAGCTGCGGGAGAAGGGGGGCATCTTGTCCGAGCGGATTGCCCCTGCGCGCCTGTCTTCCGATTGCGAACGGAACGTGGCCTGTGCTATAATCCGCGCCAATCGACGTATTCGCCAGAGAAGCGAGCTAACTACGCAAGTAGCCGGAGTCGACCGCGGAGAAGCGAGCGATGAGCAACGCTGGGGGCCCAGGCGGGCACGGCGAAATCAACCGTCCACGCGTGTTCCTTGGTTGTTTCATTGCGCTGGTGGCCACTGCCTTCGGATTCATCATCCGCGCAACGATCATCGACGACTGGCGCGTCCAGTTCAACCTGAGCCAGACGCAGATCGGCTACATCCAGGGGGCTGGCCTGTACCCCTTTGCGATCTCGATTATCCTGTTCAGCCTGGTGGTGGACTACATCGGCTACGGGGTCTCGATGATCTTCGCCTTTGCCGGGCACGTCCTGTCGCTCGTGATCACCCTCACTGCGCGTGACTTCGCCCAGCTCTACGCGGGCCAGTTCCTCTTTGCCCTGGCAAACGGGATCGTGGAGGCGGTGATCAACCCCGTCGTGGCGACCATGTACGGCCGCCAAAAGACACACTATTTGAATGTCCTACACGCCGGATGGCCAGGGGGCCTCGTGCTGGGCGGGTTGCTCGCTCTCGGCCTGGGCATGCTCCCGCTGAACTTCGGTGATTCCGTGCTGTGGAAAGTGAAGATGGGGCTCGTGGCGCTGCCCACGCTGGCCTACGGCGTACTCCTGTTCGGCCAGCGCTTCCCTGTCCAGGAACGGGTAGCAGCCGGGGTGTCCTATCTGGAAATGCTTCGGGAGTTTGGCATTGCGAGTTGCTTCATCACCCTCGCCCTGCTCGTGCTCGGCTTGAATCAGATCCTGGAGGTGTTCGGTATTCTTCTGCCCTGGTCCGTGGCCGGGGCGTTGGTCGTGGTCCCCACTATCCTGTTCGGCCTGTTGGTTCGTTCCTTCGGTCGGCCCATGTTCGTCTTCCTGCTGCTAGTGATGTTCCTGTTGGCCACCACGGAGCTGGGCACGGACAGTTGGATCGCGGACATCATGGGTAGTGTCTTGCAAAGCCAAAACGCGGGCGATCTTGTCCTGGTCTACACCTCCTTCATCATGTTCGTGCTCCGCTTTTTCGCCGGGCCTATCGTCCATGTCATCTCACCGCTCGGGCTGCTGGCGGTCAGCGCAGCGCTGGCCACCATCGGCCTCGTTACCCTGTCGCACGCCGGCACGGCGGCGTCGCTGATCTTCATCGCAGCCACGATCTACGGGTTCGGCAAGACCTTCTTCTGGCCCACCACGCTGGGTGTGGTGAGCGAGCAGTTCCCGAAGGGGGGCGCTCTCACGCTCAACGCAATCGCGGGCGTGGGCATGCTGGCTGTGGGAACCCTTGGCAACCCGTTGATTGGCATGTTACAGGACCGACAAATCGACCGTCTCTTAGCGGAGCGGTATACCGAGTTGCACGAGCGGGTTATGGTCGAGAAACACGCCATGTTAGGCAAGTACCGCGCCCTTGACGAGGCAAAGCTGGCCACCTTGACCGATGAGGAGCAGGAGCTGGTGCTAAGTGTGGTTCGTGAGGCCAGGCAGGCGACGTTGCAACAAATCGCGGTCCTGCCCGCCATCATGTTCATCTGCTACGTGGGACTCCTTGTCTACTTCCTCTCTCGAGGTGGCTACAAGGCCGAGGTCCTCGTCGGCCACGAGGCGGCGGACGAGGAGTTCACCGGCGGCGTCGAGGGGCCGACGGAAGCGTGAGTGAACGGACGGATCTGTTTCTGAGGGGAAATGCATCCGCGGCGCTCTGTGCGTCCAGCGCACCTGGTTGCACGCGGAGCGGTTACGGCCGCGCCGGACGGAACGATTCGCTCTTCAGGTTGTGCCGCTTCAGCAGCCGCTGAAGCGTGCCACGGGGTACCCCCGCGTGCCGCGCTGCTTGGGTCACGTTCCCGTTGTAGCGGCGCATCAAGCTGATCAGATACTCCCGCTCGAACCGCCGTACCACCTGCTGCCGGGCTTCATGGAAGGGCAGACTGTCCAGCGGTCCGTTCGAACCCGACTCGCGCGCGGATGGAACGGACGGAAGGTTGAGAAACTCCCGGGGGAGATTGCGCACGTCAATCCATTCGCAGTCCTCCAAGAGCACAATCCGTTCCACCAGGTTGCGGAGCTCACGAACATTACCCGGCCAATGGTAGTTCGTCAGCGCGTCAAGCGCCCGGGCAGTGAAACCACGGATCGACTTGCCAAACTGGCGGTTGAACTCCTGCACGAATGCCGTAGCAAGCAGCGGGATGTCCTCTCGCCGTTCCCGAAGGGGGGGTAAGTGAATCGGCACCACCCGGAGGCGGTAGTAGAGATCCTCACGGAACCTTCCCTGGCGAACCATTTCTTCGAGATTCCGGTTAGTTGCGGCAATTACCCGTACGTTGATGCGAATCGGCTGTGTGCCCCCCACACGGCGGATCGCCTTCTCTTCGAGGGCACGAAGCAGCTTGCCCTGTAGCCGTAAGTCCATGTCCCCGATTTCGTCCAAGAAGATGGATCCACCATCGGCCACTTCGAATAGACCGAGCTTGCGCTCATGTGCATCCGTGAACGCCCCCCGTTCGTGGCCGAATAGCTCGCTTTCCAGCAGTGTTTCCTGCATCGCGGTACACGAAACCGCGACGAACGGACCACTCGAAGCACCCGATGCCTCGTGAATCG
>Ga0256839_1003440_pt1 | contig 16322 bp, 10 predicted proteins | sample 354166metaG_FD_185968 | JGI IMG/M metagenome (GOLD analysis project Ga0256839, IMG submission 185968) | Hydrothermal vent microbial communities from Mid Atlantic Ridge, Atlantic Ocean - 354-166 | ecosystem: Environmental > Aquatic > Marine > Hydrothermal vents | place: Atlantic Ocean: Mid... | reverse complement strand
CGCCAATAGCGGCGCGCCCAGCGCCTGCAAGCTGTTATAGCGCGCAGGCTTGAGGGTTTCGACGGCGCTAAATAGCCAGCTCTGCCCATCCATGCGCAGCGCCACAGGCAAGCCAAGGCGCAAATCATGCGCGGCGCGCGCCAGCCTTTCGGATGCGGTCAGGGCCAACATGTGCGATTCCTTGTTTCAATTCTTTTCGATTTATAGCCCCCGGCCACCGGAATTGAAACAATTGCTTGGATTTGCACACAAGCGGGTGATTTCGTGGCGAACCCCTTGCGAAAAGCACCCTCACCCCCGAAATATAACCCGAGCAACGGAGGATATATGATGGGCACGCTACGAAAAATACTGATGGTTGATGATGACGAGGACCTGCGCGAGGCGCTGGCGGACCAGCTGGTATTGACCGATGATTTTGATGTTTTCGAGGCCGGAACCGGCGCCGAGGGACTCGCGCGGGCCAAAGAGGCGCTTTATGATCTGGTGATCCTTGATGTCGGCCTGCCCGATATGGATGGCCGCGAGCTGTGCCGGCTGATGCGCAAGCAAGGGGTGAAAGCGCCGATTGTGATGCTGACCGGCCATGATACCGATAGCGATACCATTCTGGGCCTTGATGCGGGCGCCAATGATTATGTCTCCAAACCGTTCAAATTTCCGGTGCTTCTGGCCCGCATCCGCAGCCAGCTGCGCCAGCATGAGCAATCCGAGGATGCGGTGTTTACCGTGGGACCATATACTTTCAAACCGGCAGCAAAAATGCTGCTCACCGAGGATGATCGCAAAATCAGGCTGACGGAAAAAGAAACCAATATCCTGAAATTCCTGTATCGCGCATCAGACGGTGTGGTGGCGCGCGATGTGCTGCTGCACGAGGTATGGGGCTATAATGCGGGGGTGACCACCCATACGCTGGAGACCCATATTTATCGCTTACGCCAGAAAATCGAGCCGGACCCGGGCAATGCGCGGATCTTGCTGACCGAAAGCGGTGGCTATCGCCTGGCCGCCTGATTGGCGGGGAAATCCCCGCCCTGCAGTTTCTCCCTGAACTTGAGCCTGCCCTTCGGGGCGGGCCTTTTTTGCACCGCCTATGCCGCGCGCCAGCAGGGCGGCGCGCTGCATAGCGCAGCGGCGGGGCTGTCCCATTTCATCGCCGCGCCCTGCACCTTTAGCGCGGGTTTTAGCCTGCGGGCCGGTCCCCAGGGGGTGGTTTCAAGCGCGGGTGCAAAATTCTCGGCTTCGGGGGTTGGTGACAGGGTGCCGTTTTCGGCCTGCGGATGCTGCATCAGCAATGCCGCCGTGCGCACCAGTGATAACCGCGCATTGACCACCCCTTTACCCAGGGCCGAGCGGGTGAGGGCCTTGATCACTGCCGCCGCCATCAGATAGCCGGTGGCATGGTCCAGCGCCTGCACCGGCAGGGGGGTGGGCATATCGGCCCCGGCCCTGATCCTGCCGCTATCCGCAATGCCGCAAGCCATTTGCACCAAGCTGTCAAACCCCCGCCTGCCCGCCCATGGCCCGCTCCAGCCATAGGCGTTCAGCGATGCCTCGATCAGGTCGGGGTTGAGATTTTGCCGCATTTCCAGCCCGTATCCCAGCCCTTCCAGCGCGCCTTGGCGATAGCCATGCACCAGAATATCGGCCTCCGAGAGCAGGGTTTCAAAAATCGCGCGGTCGGGTGGCTGGCGCAGGTCAAGCCGCGCGCAGCGTTTGCCAAGGGTCACATCGGGGATCACGTTTGGCTCTTCCCAATCGGGCGGATCAAGGCGCAGCACCTCGGCCCCGAAACCCGCCAGTGTGCGGCTGGCGACCGGCCCCGCCAAGACGCGGGTGAGGTCCAGCAGCTTCAGCCCGTTCAGAGGTCGCGCAGGGGTGGCGGCCCAGCTTTTGGCGGTGGTTTTGCGCAAAGACAGCCATTCAACCAACGGCGCCTTGGCCGAGGCCTGCCCCTGCGGATGCGCGGCCCAAGCCTCACGGCTGCGCATCATGGCAGCAACCCCTCCGGCTTGGGCAATGGCGGTTTCCAGATCTTCGGCCTGCCAGTCAAGCGTGGCCTGCGCCACAGATTCCCGTGTGGGAGAGGCCCCAAGCACCAAAAGCGCGGCAGCGCGGTGGCGGGGTATATTGGTATGCAGCCGGATCCAGCCGGTTTTGCATGGATAAAGGCCGGCAATTGCATCCCATAGCGGTGGCAGCGCCCAGCCCAGCGGATAAATAGAATATCCATACCAGCGCGAGGCCAAGACGCGGTCCACCGAAACCCTGGGGGTATGGGCCAGCCCCAGCGCACCCAGCAATTCCGCCATGGCTTGCCCCACCGCGCCATAAGCCGCCACCGCCAGATCGCTGACCGCATAGGCGGAAGGCAACGCCCCCTCGCCCGTGGTATTGAATTCGGGGCTTAGTTCAAGGCTGGAGAATATTTCGTGCATTCAATAGCTGTATTCCTGATATACCCGTTTGATATCCCCGCCCCATTCGCAATTATATAGCCGCTCCAGCTTCTTGGCCGGCGAATATCCCCGCCCCAGAATTTCTTGCAGCGCATTCAGAAAGTGGGTTTCATCCGGGATCAGCCCGCCCGCTCCCGGCATCGCCCGCGCCTTTAGCCCTGCATGGGAGATCGAGACCAGCTCTTTGGCAATATCCAGCACCTCTATACCGTTGATCCGCGCTTGCAGGCCATCCTTGGCCACATCAAGGCGAAGCTGTTCGCGCTGACCGGCTGTCCAGTCTTTGGCGACATCCCATGCCGCATCCAGCGAGGATTGCTCATAAAGCAGCCCGACCCAAAAGGCGGGAAGCGCGCAGATTTTGCGCCACGGGCCGCCATCGGCCCCGCGCATTTCAAGGTATTGCTTGATGCGGGCCTCGGGGAAGGCCGTGGTCAGGTGGTCGGCCCAGTCGCTCAGCGTCGGCTTTTCGCCCGGCAGCGCGGGCAGCTCGCCTTTCAGAAAATCCCTGAAGCTCATGCCAAGGGCATTGAGGTATTTCCCGTCGCGATAGACAAAATACATCGGCACATCGAGCGCATATTGCACCCATGCCTCAAAGCCAAAGCCGCTTTCAAACACAAAGGGCAGCATGCCGGTGCGGGCCTTGTCGGTATCCTGCCAGATGCGGGCGCGCCAGCTTTGATAGCCTGTCAGCTTGCCCTCGAAAAACGGCGAATTGGCAAAAAGCGCGGTGGCGAAGGGTTGAAGGGCCAGCCCCACCCGCAGCTTTTGCGTCATGTCCGCCTCAGATGCAAAATCGAGGTTCACCTGAATGGTGGTGGTGCGATACATCATTTGCGTGCCGTGGGTGCCAACCTCGCCCATATAGGGTGTCATCAGCTTGTAGCGCCCCTTGGGCATCATCGGCATATCGCTTGCCGTCCATTCCGGTGCCGCTCCCATGCCAAAAAACCGCGCCCCGATCTTTTCGGAGATGTCCTTCACCTCGCGCAGGTGCTGGTTCACCTCGTCGCAGGTCTGGTGGATGCTCTCCAGCGGTGCGCCCGAAAGCTCCAGCTGGCCGCCCGGCTCGAGGCTGACATTGGCGCCGTCTTTTTCCAGCCCGATCAGATAGCCCGCTTCCAGCACCGGCTTCCAGTTATAGGTGTCCCGGAGCCCTTCGAGCAAGGCCTTGATCGAGCGCTCACCCTCATAGGGAATGGGCTTCAAAGTGTCTTTGCAATAGCCGAATTTCTCGTGCTCGGTACCGATGCGCCAGTCTGCCTTGGGCTTACAGCCTGCTTGCATATATTCTGCCAGCTGCTCATGGCGCTCGATCGGCCCGCCGCCGCTTTGTGGAATAGACATCGGTTTCCCCTTGTAACCTGACTGTTTCTACCGGATTTAGGAGGGGCGGGGCGGGGAATGCAAGCCGGAAATCACACATATCACAAATCATTGTGGCCGCTGCCAGACGATATGCATCACATTACGGTCAGCCTTCAGGGCTTTGTTTAGCCGCTCGAGGCTTAACCCGGGCAGTGCCGAAAAGGCATGCAGCAAGCGGTCCGCACCCCGGGCATTGAACGGAATAATCAGCGGGGGCTGACCGGATGCATAAAGCACCCAGTTATAGCTGCCCGATTTGCTGGGAGAGATCACGATCTTGTCCAGACCCTCAAGGCTGATATCCCCGCCCATATGCGGCGCAAAATACACAATATTGCGCTCGCGCACCTCGACGATCCCCACCGCCTCGCCGCTGCTGACAAGGCGCAGCCGGATCAGCGCAAGGTTAAACAACGTCCCCGCCACCAAGGCCAGCACCAGCCCCATCAGGCCATAAACCCAACTCGGGCGGAATACCCCGAGCCAAAGCAGCCGCACCGCAATCAGCACGACCACAACTGTCATCAGCGGCTCCAGCCAATGCCGAAGGGCCTTTAAGGCGTCACTGCGAAAAATGGTCATATCCTGCCTGCTGAATGATGGGTCCGGCCCTGTTCATACTCCCGATCACGCGGCGGCGATAGCCCCAAGGCGCTTATCGCCAGTCTCCCAGCGCCATCTGCCAAGCGGTAATGGCGGCCATAGCTGCGGTGTCGGCCCGCAATATTCGAGGGCCAAGGCTGACGCTGACCACTGCCTGCAGCCGCCGCAATGCCACCACCTCATCGGGCGAAAACCCGCCTTCGGGGCCGATCACTATTGCCCAGGGCCCGGCGGATTGCGCAGCCAGGGCTGTGGCTACCGGTAGCGCCTGCCGGCTTTCATCACAAAAGAGCAGCTTGCGGTTTTCGGGCCAGTTTTCCAATAGTTCAAGCAGCTTTACCGGCTCGGCCACATCGGGCACAAATGTTGCGCCGCATTGCTCGGCGGCCTCCACAGCATGGGCCTGCATCCGCCCGATATTGATCCGCTCATTGGTGAAACCGGTCAGCACGGGCAGCAGCTTTCGCACCCCCATCTCCACCGCCTTTTCGACCATAAAGGCCATGCGGGCCTTTTTGATCGGCGCAAAAAGCAGCCAAAGATCGGGTGGTGTGACCTGCGGCGCTACGGCTTTCTTGCACAGCAACAGCCCGTTGCGCTTGTTGGCCTTGGCGACCTCGGCCAGCCATTCGCCGCCTTGCCCGTCAAAGACCCGCAGCTCGTCGCCCGGTTTGCGGCGCATCACACCAAACAGATAGGTGCTCTGCGCCGCGTCCAGAGGCAGCACCCGGTCTGCCTCCAGCGGTCCGCTTATATATAGCCGGATGCCGGCCAATTACTCTACCGGTTCAAAGCGCTCGCTTTGGCTGTTATAGGCCATCAACACCCCGTCTCCGATCGAGTGCCAAAGCCCGTGCAGGCTGAGCTGGCCGCTTTCCACCGCCTCGCGAATAAAGGGGAATTCGAGCAGATTTTCAATCGCGACCACAACGCCGGTATGCTCCAGCGCGGTGATGCGCGTGGCATCATCCTCGATATGCTTTACCCGCTCGTAGCCCGGGCGCAGGATATCCATCCAGCGGCTGACAAAGGTCTTTTGCTTGATCTCGATATCGCCGTGGCAAACATCATGACAATGCCGCACACCGCCGCATTGCGAATGGCCCAGCACCACCAGATGCTCGACCTTCAGCGCCGTTACCGCAAATTCGATCGCGGCCGAGGTGCCGTGATGGGCGTCGTCCTCGACGAAAGGCGGCACCATGTTGGCCACATTGCGGTGAATGAAAAACTCGCCGGTTTCCGCGCCGAAAATGGAGGTCACATGCACACGGCTGTCACAGCAGGAAATCACCATAACCTTCGGGCTTTGCCCCTCGGAGGCCAGCAAGGCGTGCTTGGCCTGCTTTTCCGGAAAAACACCGGATTTCCAATCGCGATAGCGGGATACCAGATATTCGGGAAGGGGTGAGATTCTGTGCATGGTTAGGCGCTCCTGAGTGAGTGTCATCGCCTTCCTATGCCTGAAATCCCGCGCCTGCTCAAGCTAGAAAATAGTAATATCATCCAGCAGGGCTGCCGTAGTTGTGACGCCGAATACTTTCAGCTTATCACCAGCGCCGAAATCCAGCTCGACATAGGTATTGCCCGCCGCAGTGGTCAAAACCGAGCCATAGGTGTTCATCACCTCCGTCGCGGTCAGCACGCCGACCCAAAGTGCGGAATCCAGCTTGATGGTGTCGATGTTATCCTCGAAATCGTTGATCCGGTCCACCTCCCAGCCGTTTTTGAAGACAAAGGTATCAATGCCCGCCCCGCCGACCAGCCGATCGCGGCCCACGCCGCCCATCAGCACATCATTGCCATCCTGACCGAAAAGCTTATCCGCACCAGAACCGCCGCGCAGCACGTCATCGCCCAAACCACCGCGCAAGAGGTCATCTTTGCCATTGCCATTCAGGCTGTCATTGCCCGCGCCGCCTTCCAGTTGGTCAATACCGGCGCCGCCTTTGAGCCAGTTATCCGCGATATTGCCGATCACCTTATCATTGCCTTTACCGGCAAAATAATTCTCGATGATGGTATCGCGCATAATCAGCATATTGCCCACCAGCCCGCCTACATCCGATATGGTTTCGGGGTTGAGACGAACCGTCTGGTCAGACAGATCGGTCGAGAAGTTGATGGTGTCAATGCCGCCATCATCGATCAGGGTAAAGGCTTTGGCCGAAGACAGCGCAACATCATAATAGCCGCCAGCGGTGGAGCCTGTGCCATATACCGTATCGCCCAAACGGATAGTGCCGACCGTGCCGTAAAGGGTTTGCATCGCCAGAATATCGGCAATCATCGGGGTGATCGGCGTTTGATAAGAGCCGGTGCCGGCCTCTAGCTGGCTGAAATAGGACATGATCGAGGCCTGCCATGAATCATTCAGATAGTGATTATTGCCATAGGCTGCCGGCCCCTGGGTGATATAGGTGGTGGCGCCGCCGTCATAATTACCGGCGTGATCCAGCCCCATCGCATGGCCGATCTCGTGCATATAGGTCATGAAGCTTTGAGAATCGATGGTATCGCCATATAGGGCAATCCAGTCGGTGCCGACATTGACCGAAGATGCAAAAATCGTGCCGCCTTGGCCGGAATAGCCGCCAGGGAGTGTAGGACCAGCAAAGGCACCCGCTTGATTGTCATAGAAGGTAATTTGCGCCGCACCTACTGAATCTACAAAGGTAATGCCGGTGACCATGGTCCAGGCTTCCAGCGCAGTCCGGGCAAGATCAACGCCGGAGTTTGGCTGGCCAGCGGGTGTCAAGTTGCTTAAATCAACGGTAAGCGTGCGGCCGGCACCCAGATTAAAGCTTGCGCCACCCAGCCAGTTATAGACCAGAAAATCAGAGATCTGATCATTGGTATAGGTGGGCAAAGGCGCGGATTTATAGGCAGGCTGCGTGTCCTCCACCGACTGGGCTGTGGTTTTCCACTCTTGCAATGCACGATCTGCAAAGGCCATAATAAATCCCTAACCGAAGTAAACAATATCCCGATATATTACTATACCGTGTATCCTTCTGTCGAGGGTAATTTACAGTTGGCAATAAACAGCCCCCGCCGTTTCCGGCAAGGGGCTGATGCAGGGATAATCAGAGACGTTAAATAGCGCCGTCGATCCAGCTTTTCAGTGCGGCCTTGGGAGCGGCGCCGGTTTTATTGGCCACCACCTCGCCGCCCTTGAACAAAAACAGCGCCGGAATGCCGCGAATGCCCATTTGCGCCGGAATGTTGGAATTTTCATCCACATTCAGCTTGGCGATTTTTACGTTTTCGCCATATTCAACGGCCAGTTCTTCCAGAGCCGGCCCGATCATTTTGCAAGGCCCACACCATTCGGCCCAGAAATCAACCACTACGGGCACGGCGGAATCAAGCACTTCGGCCTGAAAATTACTATCGGTTACTTTCACGGTTGCCACGGCGGGGCTCCTTATATTCAAATTTCGTTATACCTAATCTAGGTAGCCTTCGGCGCATCGTCAAGCCGTGTGAATCCGTTTCAGAGCGGCATCCCCGAGATCGGCCGGAATTTCCATCAATCTCTGGTTTCTGGTCCATAAAATGGCGGTTTTAATTTCTCGATCCGGCCAGATTTGCTGCAAGCTGGCGCGATAGGCCCCCATTTGGCGCAAAAACGCTTCCGGTATCAAATCGGCTCGCCGGGGCACTTGCGGGTTTGACTTGAAATCAACCGCCATGATCGTATCCCCTGTCACCAGCGCATCAATCCGCCCCGCGATCCGGCCAATCCCTTCAAGCGTGGCGCTGACCGGTGCTTCGCGCAGCACCCCGGGGGCAAACAGAAACGCCAGATCCGGAGCGGACAAAACGGCCAGCGCCTCGTCAATCACCCCGTCAAGCGGTGCTTCCAGCAGGCATGAGGCATGTCGAGCGCGCGCCTCCGGCGCAAGCCCGGCCAGATGTTCGAGCAGGATGTGGATTTGTTCGCCCCGCTCCAGCGCATCCGCAGAGGCGGTTGCGCCCGCTATTGTATGTTCGCCACCAAGCTTTGAAGGGTTGAGCGCGCGGGGTGGTTTTATCGCTTTCGGGGCCGGCATATTCAGCCATTCGGGCAACAGGAGCCGCGCATACGGCACCGCTTCGGGGGTTTCGGCAGCAGGGGCCAAGGATGGCCAGTTGTTTTCCAGCACCAGCCGACCCTGCGCGTCTTCCTTCGCGCCCAATGCGGTGGCGGCGGCATGGACCGGATCATACCAATTGTCGCTGTTGCTATCGCGCTTGCCCGAACCGGCCAGAATCAGCCAGTTTTTTGCCCGCGTCAGCGCCACATAAAGCAACCGCATCTTTTCTTCCTTTTGCAGGGCTTTCTGGCTCTGATGCGCCTCCAGCAGGGCTTCGGGCAGATCGCCTGTGCCCAGCCCGCTCACGGCTAACCCTTCCCCCAAAGGCAGGATCGGGCTGCCTTTGGTCTCATGCCTCTTTACCGTTTGCGGCAGGATCACGATCGGGGCTTCCAGCCCTTTGGCCCCATGCACGGTCATGATTCGCAACAGGTTGTTTTCGTTGTTGAATTGCCGCTTGATATTGATCTCGTCAGCGCGAATCCAGTTGAGAAACCCGGTCAGGCTCGGGGCGGCTTGCCGTTCGTATTCCAGCGCCAGCCGCAAAAGTTCGTCCACCCCTTCGCGGGCCTCCTCGCCCAGCCGCGCCAGTAGTTTCTTGCGGCCATCATGCCGGATCAATATCCGCTCCAGCAGTTCATAGGGGCGGTCATAATCGGCCCGCCGCAGGATGTCCGAAAGCATTTCATCGGGCCGCACCGCCTGCCACAAACTGCCTTCGCGGCAATGGGCCAGCTCAAAAACCTCGCGCTCCGAGCGCCCGCAAAGCGGCGAGCGCAGGGCGCAAGCCAGGCTCAGATCATCCTCGGGACAGGCGGCAAATTGCAGCACGGCCAGCAAATCTTTTACCGCCAGCTCTTCGGCTATTTTCAGCCGGTCAGCCCCTGCCAGCGGCACGCCCTGCGCCTTGAGCGCCTTGAGCAGCGCCTGAAACAGCGCCCCGCGCGATTGCACGAGAATCAGAAAATCTCCAGCCTGCACCGCGCGATCCGTGCCGGGCAATATCTGCCTGCGTTTTATGATCGCCGCCACCTGATCCGCCACATCTTCGGCGATGAGCCGCGCCGGATCCCGCGGAGCCAGCCCGTCTACCGGCGCATCCCATGACGGCTTTTCGGGGGTTTCTGCCTTTTCATAATAGGGCCAGATCTCGATCCGGCCGGGCAGGGTATCCTCCACCGGAATATGTTTGATCTCGCCGTGGATACCGCCACGCGCTTCGCCCTCGAAAACCTTGTCCACTAGCTGCAATATCGGCGGGGCCGAGCGAAACGAGCATTGCAGCGCCCCCTCAAACATCGGCGAGTTCACCGCTGCCAGGCGCTCATGCAACAATCCTTTCATGCGGGAAAACTCGCGCGGGTCAGCCCCCTGAAACGAAAAGATCGATTGCTTTTCATCGCCGACCACAAAGATCGTGCGCGGGCTATCGCTGGCGGCGGCATATATCTCCTCGGCCAGCGCCGCAACAATATGCCATTGTTTCGGGCTGGTATCCTGCGCTTCGTCTACCAGAATATGGTCAATGCCGCCATCCAGCCGGTAAAGCACCCATTGCGCCATATCCGACTGGCGCAAAAGATCGGCGGATTTGCGGATCAGATCATCAAATTCCAGCGCGCCAAGGGCGGTTTTTTTCTGTGCATAGCGGCCGAGAAAATCCACGGCAAAATCATGCAGCAGTTTGGCTTTTTCAAAAGCGGCCAAGGCCAGGCGGGCCTGGCGTGCGGCAGAAACCCGCTCGATAAAGGTTGTCACCATGTCCAGTGCAGGTGAAAATGCGTCTTTCACCGCCTTGACCGGGAATTTTGTTGTGCTGCGGGGCTTGCCCTCGGTCAAAAACGCCGCTTCCAGCGCTTGCAAGGCGGCAGATGCCGGATTTTCTTGCCGGAGGGTCAGGGCGTTTGATACCACTTCCCCATGCTTTTTGGCGTGGCGCAGCATTTCCTCGGCCAAGCGGTCGGTATCCTCGTCGGAAAACCCGTCAAATACCCGTTGCAGGATTTCGGCTTCGGTTAAATCCGGCTCGGCCCCGATCACCTCGGCGGCAGCCTCGCCGTGGAATCCATGTTCAAACAGCGCCTGATGCTTGAGGATATCTTCCAGAAAACCGGCAGGGTCACCATTGATCTCGACAAAACCGGCAAATTCGTCCGGTGCATCCCCGGCCATTTCATCCAGCACTGCGGCGCGCAAATCGCTTGCGTCCCGTTCGGTCAGGAGTTCGAAATCCGGGGCCACATGGGCTTCCAGCGGAAAGCGGTGCAAAAGAGATTCACAAAAGGCATGGATGGTCTGGATTTTCAGACCGCCCGGGGTTTCCAGTGCGCGGGCAAATAACGACCTTGCCCGCAATAGCTGCGCGGCGGGAAGGCCGGATTCGCCCAGTTCTCCCAGCGCCTCCCGCAGGCGGGCTTCGGGCAGCATCGCCCATTCGCCGAGCTGCCTGAACAGCCGGTTCTGCATTTCCGCCGCACCGGCTTTGGTGAAAGTCAGGCACAGGATTTTGGCCGGCTCGGTGCCGTGCAGCAGCAATTGCGCCACCCGATTGGCCAGGACGCGGGTTTTGCCGGATCCGGCATTGGCAGAAACCCAGGCCGATCGTTGCGGCCATGCGGCTTCGATCTGGGCTTGGGTAGCGTCTTTTATCCGCGCGTTGCTCATGACCATATCTCCGGGCTTGCGGGATCGTCATCCTGCCATTCGCCGCGCCGCGAAAGATGGTCATAATCACTATCAAAGTCTATTAAATCATGCCGGATACGCGCCGCATATCCGTGGTTGCTATCCTGAAACCGGTTGAGGAATTCCACGATGCGTTGCCATGTATTGTCCATCACATCATCTTCCGGACCAAAGCTGACTACCGCCCCGCCGTCGCCCATGTAAATCAGCTCCAGCGCCTCGGCCAGCCGGGCATTCAGCCCCTCAAAGCCCTGCGTTTCGGCAATCATGCCCTCCAGCGGCAGCTGCATGGAAAACGCCTTGAGCGGCTTCACGGATTTGCGTGTGCCCGCCTTGTAATCATATATCCGCGCGCCGCCTGCGGGGCTGATATCGATCCGGTCGGCCTTGGCTGTCAACTCAACATCAAACACCTCTCCCTTAATCATCCGCGTGCCTTTTATTTCGGTGCCAAAGGGCCGTGCATGCGTGCGCCGACCGGCTTCGGTTGTCAGGAAGAACCCGCGCGCCTGCATCATATGGTGCCGCCACAAGGCGCGGATAGAGGGCCAGGGCACCTCGGCCTGCAATACAGCATCTACACATTCATCATAGAGCGCCTCTGGATTGGCGGGCAGGGCCTGCATGCTGGCCTGAATAAACCGTTCCAGAATATTGTGCAGCACATTGCCACGCATGATCGGCGAGGCCTCGGGCAAAAGCGGATCCAGCGGATAAAGCCGCAACACATGGCGGGCATAAACGGCATACGGATCGCGGATCAGGGTTTCGATACCGGTTACGGAAAGGCGGCGCGGGCGGGCAGAAAGCGGTGGTGCGGGGCAGGGTCGGCTTGCGGGGCGGGGCTCGCTTTCGGGCTGCTCCAGCCGGTTGGCCAGCGCCAATAGCCAGTCGCCACGGGTTTTCATTGCGTTATACGCGGCCTCCCCGCCCGGCATGCCGCCGAGCAGGTTTTGCAGCCGCAGCAGCCAGCGAGACGCCACGCTCGGGGCTTCGCCATCGCGCAGGCAGCGCGAGATTACCACTTCCGGCGCGCCCAGCGCTTGCTGGAAATCATGCGCGGAAAGCCCGATATGCCGCTCGGGCAGCCGAAGCCCCGCTTGCCGCCGCATCTCGCGGTTCAACCACGGGTCCTGCCCGGATATCCTGGGCCATGTGCCCTCGATCAGCCCCGCAACGATGGCCAGATCCAGGCGCTGCACCCGCGCTTCCAGCGTGCCCCAGATGGCAATATCCGGGTGGGCCTGCATCGGATCGACCTGCACCTCCAGCCGATCCAGAACGGTTGAAAAAAGCGCGCGATACTGGCTGGCGGAATAGCTGGTTTTATGGTCCTCGCCCAGCATCAGCGTTTCGAATACCCCGACCACCTCGCGGCCGTTCTCGCCGGCCCAGAGCGCGCTGCCGGCCAGGGCTTCGGCCACATGCCGGTGCAGGGTGGCCCATTGGGCAAGCGGGCGTGGCGTGGCTCCGGATAAAGGGGTCAGCAGCCTGTCCAGATTGGCCAGCCAGCCGGCAGCGCCATCGGTTTTGTCCTGCCAGCGGGCAAAGCCGCCCAGTTCCGTCTTTGCCGGCCCGCCGCGCAGGGCTTTGGCTTCGAAACTGCGGGCCAGCCGGATATGGTCGGCGCGGCTTTGCGCATTATCGGCACCGCAAAGCGGATGTTTCAGGATTTCCATTAACGAAACCGGCTCGAGCGGACGACCCAGCGCGCCGGCCAACAGGCGCAAGAATATGCCGGGGGGGGTGAGCTTGGCCGGATGTCCGGCGCTGTCATCGGGCTGAATGCCCCAGCGGGCCAGCTGTGCCGCTACGCGGCGGGCCAGATTCCTGTCTGGCGTGATCAGGGCCGCGCGCTGGCCAAGCTCGACCGCCTCGCGCAGGCGGATCGCCAATGCGGTGGCTTCCATGCCGGGATCAGGCGCTTCGAGCAATGTGATATGACCGGTGGCTTCGGGCAATTCCGGGGCAAGCTCCGGGGCCTCTTTCAGCCAGAGCGGGGTGACGGGTGCCGGGCGCAGGGCCAGGGATATCAGGCGGTTTGTAGCCTCGCTGGCGGGCGAAACCCTGTGCCAGAGCTGCATTGTTTCGGGCGAAAATCCGAGCTGCTCGCCCAAGGTGGCGAAACCGAATTGTGGATGCTCCTCTTCCAGGTTTTTCCATAAATCCGGCGGCGAGGTGAAATCAAACCCCGGCAGAACCACCGCCCCTTGGGGCAGGGCGGTCACTGCCTGCATCAGCCTGGCCGTGGTGGCGCGCGAGCCGGTGGAACCCGCCACGATCACCGGTCCGGCAGGCGGCTGATCCTGCCATTGCCTGACCAGGGCATCGGTGGCCGCGCGCAGCCGCGCATCCGTGCCGCAAAGCATCGGGCCGGCTAGCGCGGCTTCATAGGTATTCAGGATGCTCAAAAACGCCAGATTGCGCTGCCAGTGCCCGGACAGTCCGGCAGGGTCTATTCTTTCCAGTGCTTCAAATTCCAGCCCGTCTCCGGCCATTTCGTCTTGCAGCGCGGCCAAGGATTCAGCCAGCCCGAACATGGCGGATCTGGCCCCCAGCTCGGGCTGCCGATCCAGAAACGCGCCGACCAGATCGGCCAGTTCCAGATGGCGGATAAAGCGGCTTTGCGCAGCGGGCAACCCCGGCGCGGCTGCGAGATCGGAGATGACACGGATATCGGGCAGCAGGCAGGCAGGGCCGGCGGATAGCAGCGCTTCCAGCCGCCGCTGCGCGCGGCGGGTATTTACGTATATGGTGATTTCGGCCCAGCTTTCGGGTGGCTGCCCCTTGAGCCGCTCGGCCAGCCCGTCCAGAAATGCCTGCGAAAAATCACAGCCCACAGGCAGGGCAAAAACACGGGGGGTGGAAGTGGCGGAAAACAGCATTCAAAGCCTCGATCAGGTTGCAACCAGTGTGGACCAGCCGCGCCTGCGGTTCAACGATAAACCGGCTTGGGGCGGCGGTTTCTCAACGGAACGCAAACGCCGGTTTATTGCCGGGTCCAGATCGCCTCGCACATTTGAAATCAAACCAGCGCCAAGGCGAACTCTCGGTTCCAATTGCCACAATTTACCCGTTTTCCTGCATCGCATAAACAAAGTATCGCCGCGTCAGTAGCCATCCAAAATAATAATCTTTTCGTTCGGCGGTCAAATACGAGCAAGACGAATTGTCACAGTAAGCATCTAAATATTCGTCAACTTGCCAAGTTTCAAAGGTCCTGCCATTTCGCGTAACAGTTGCGCCTTGCATTGAAAGCATTGTGGTCTCTTCGAATACAGCAAAATCTTCATCTTCAAGCTCGGCCCTCAGTGAAACTATCGAAGCCCCGGGCCCAAAGCGAGATTCCAACCCCTCCAACCATCCGGATGCAGAGCAGGATGCCAATAGCAAAAGAAGACAACAAGCGGTGATCGTTCTCATTCCAGTTCCGCGTCTTCAATCCGAATGGCTACAGGCAACAAGGCCGGTTTCATCGATTATCACCTCAAGCTTTATGAACGTATTATATCCGGTAAAAGGTCTGCTGTCGCGACATCGCTGCAAAAATACAAGGGGCGCGCGGATATTCAAAAACCTACCCCCCTAACGGGTCAAGGCGTATTCGCCTCAAGGGTAAGCATGATCCTGGCCTAATACCCGAAGGGCTGGTTGTCTCCGAGCGGCGCACGGGCCTGCGCAAGGGTAACTTCGAGGGTCTTGCGATCCCATACTACCTCTACAATCGCCCCGGTTGGCCGCGCTTTTTCAACCGGCACGTCATTTTCTTTTTCCCATTCCGAGCCATTGGCAAAGGTGAGCTGCGCGCCGGTGCGCTCCAGCAGGGTTTTGGCGATAAACAGCCCCAGCCCCATGCCCTCATAGCCCGGCCTTGCGGGATCAATATGCCCGCGTTTGCGCATAAAAGGATCGCCGATCCGGCCGATCAGATGGGCTGGATAGCCCGGGCCATCATCGCCGACATGCACCTTCAGATGGGCCTTGTCCCATGCGATATCGACCCATACGGTGCTGGCCGAGAAATCTACCGCGTTTTGGATGAGATTGCGCAATCCGTGGATGATCTCGGATTGGCGCGCCACCAGCATATGATCGGCTCCCGGGCCGTCATTGATCCGGCCATTGATGCGCGGCACGATGCGTTTGCCCCGGTCCATATGCGGTTCCATCGCCTCTTGCACAAGGGCGGAAATCGGGGCGATTTGCAGGAAGGTGTCATCCTTTCCCGAGCGGCCCATTTCGTGCAGGATATCGCGGCAGCGGTCGGCTTGCTCGCGGATCAGGTTGGCGTCTTCCAGCAGCTCCGGCTGGTCTTTCAGTTCGTCGGCCATCTCGGCGCTGACCATTTTGATCGTGGCCAGCGGCGTGCCCAGCTCATGGGCGGCGGCGGCGACCACCCCGCCCAGCGCCGTTAGCCGCTGCTCGCGGCCCAGCGCATTTTGGGTGGCGGCCAGGGCTTGCGACATCGAAAAAATCTCGACCGTGATCCGGCGCGAATAGATCGCCAGAAACCCGACCGAGGTGATGAGCGCCACCCAGCTGCCATAGGCCAGCATCGGCGGCAATTGCATTGCCTCTCCGTTCAGCGTTCTCAAGGGCAGGTAATATTCCAGCAAGCCCGAGATCAGAAAAACCGCAATCAGCCCCAGAATCATTGTCGCCCTAAGATTAAGCGCGGTGGCGGCCATTACCACCGGCGTTAGCATCAATACCGAAAACGGATTGGTCAGCCCGCCCGTGAGGGCCAAAAGCGCGGCTAGCTGCACCAGATCAAATAGCAGGTTCAGCAGCGCGGCCCGCTCGCTCAGGCGGCGGTTTTCCGGATATACTACGGTGGCGATGATATTAAACGCCACCGCCACCCCGATTACGGTGGCGCTCAGATCAAGCCGGATATCTAGGTTCAACCAGATTGTAGCCAACCACAGCGCCATAGTCTGCCCCGCGATGGTGACCCAGCGCAGCATGACGAGGGTGCGCAGGCGCACCCAGCTAAAGCGGGCGGAGGAGGAAATCATATTCACGTTCGGTTCGGCCATAAGCTCCCATATCATGCCGCGCCCGCCAACAAAAGAACCAAGCGGGTTTGCTGCTGTAAGCCGCCCTTGCGCGTCAAGGGGTT
>Ga0256839_1003439_pt1 | contig 16330 bp, 17 predicted proteins | sample 354166metaG_FD_185968 | JGI IMG/M metagenome (GOLD analysis project Ga0256839, IMG submission 185968) | Hydrothermal vent microbial communities from Mid Atlantic Ridge, Atlantic Ocean - 354-166 | ecosystem: Environmental > Aquatic > Marine > Hydrothermal vents | place: Atlantic Ocean: Mid... | reverse complement strand
GCCGAGTGTAAATGACCATTTCCCAAAGCTTCCGCGTCCTGCTCACGCCCCTCACCTACATCCTTGTAGGCGACGCAGAGATGGCGCGTTTCAGTGGTGAGCTGAGTAGTTGCTGTCATATTATCATGTTCCTTCTATCCGCAAGCTTGGTACTATTTCCTTTACCTTCATAGATGTGACATGACCATGCCCTCAACACGATCAGAGAAAAGCTGCTACTTTTGCAAAGTCGTCAATGGCGAAGCTGACCCATTTATTTTTGAGAATCGATCATTTATCAGTATATTTGATACCAATCCGGTAAATCCGGGCCATGCATTGGTCATACCGAAAAGGCATGTGGCCTCCATATTCGACTTGAATCAGCTCGAACATGATGACTATTTCGATGCAATTTATGGTGTCAAGCAGGTTGTGGATACGACGGATATGAAGTCACTCTATGAAGGCATGTTGCAACGGGATGACCTTAAAGGGCGCCCCACCGATCACATCGAAGCTGTGCTGGCATTGCCTTTTCTGGGCGATCTGCCGAATGCCTATACGATCGGAAATAATGATGGGCGCGAGGCAGGGCGGAGTATCGACCATTTGCATGTGATCATACTGCCTCGCTATAAAGGCGATGTAGAAAATCCCAGTGGTGGTATTCGAAACGTGATTCCAGCGCGCGCGCAATATCAACGGCGATGATTTTATCAGCATCCCCTGTTTACCCGGATTTCACTATTGCGACCGCCCAATGCGGCGCGCTGACTGGCGTTTACAGCGATGCTTTCAATCCCGCTGTCAGGTTCGGATAACGCAGCACTACCCCTGGTATCGACAGCATCTTACGATTATCCAAGCGCCTCGATTCCCGCAAGTAGGACATCATTCCCGCCGACAGCTGACCATCGGCGTCGGCCAGGTCGATCAATGTTGGTCTTGGCAGACCGACAGCATCGGCCACGCGGTTGAAGTAGTCGGTCATGTTGCCGGGGTTGCCGTCGCTGACATTGTAGATTTCTCCCGATGGCGCATGAGCCATCGCCTGTCGACAAACGGTGACGAGATCATCCACGTGAATCCGGTTGGTCCAGGGTGCATCCGCCTCCGCCACCATCGGCAGGCGCCTGCGCAGCCGCGCTAGCGGCAACCGTCCAGGGCCATAGATGCCGGCAACACGCAATATCACCGTTTCCACATCATGCACTTGCGCCCAGTGCTGTAGCTGCTGCTCCGCATCGCGGCGCCGCTGCGCACGCTCGACCACGGGGGCTACCGGCCACGTTTCATCGACCAGCTCTCCTTTGCAATCGCCGTAGACCCCACTGGTACTGATCAGCAGAATCCGCTGCGGCAAATGCGCTTGTTCCAGCAACCGCAGAAAACGGGGAAGTCGCGAGTCATGCCGGCCTGCGCCAGGTGGCGGGATGAAATAGTAGATCTGCGTTGCCATCGGCAACGCCAGCGCTGCAGAAATCGGACGATCGAGGTCAACTGCAGTGATGCTACTGCATTCCTCTTGCAGGCGCTGCGCCGAGACCGGCCTGCTGACAAGCGCATGTGCCGCGACATCATCATCCGCCTGCAAGCGCTGGGCCAGCCTCTGGCCCACATAGCCACATCCGGCAATCATTACGGATGACATCGATTTTCGTACCTCAGTGGTTTTTCTGCGTGATCAGAATGAATTATTGCCCATGGTGTGTGCCCAACGCCAGAACGCTAACTGAGGCCACTCAAGTTCTGGTAGCGGCCACGACGCTTCCACGCATTGTCTATTGGCGCTATCCCTACAGCCACTTAACAAATCCCTTCAAACTGGTATGGTTGGCGCTCGACCGACCAAAACAACAATGGAGGCCAAGATGCCGCAGACAAAAATCCTGCTCGATGAAAACGAAATCCCCACTCACTGGTACAACGTGGTGGCGGACATGCCCAACCCACCTGCACCGCCCCTCGGGCCAGATGGGCAACCCGTCGGGCCTGATGCACTGGCCGCCATCTTCCCCGAAGCGCTGATCGAGCAAGAGATGAGCGCCGAACGCTGGATCAAGATCCCCGATCCGGTTCGCGAGGCGTTGAACATGTGGCGCCCTTCCCCGCTGATTCGTGCCCACCGACTGGAGCAGGCGTTGGGTACACCGGCGCGCATCTACTATAAATATGAAGGCGTCAGCCCGGCGGGTTCGCACAAACCCAATACCGCCGTGGCACAGGCATATTACAACCAGCAGGCGGGCATCAAGCGGCTTTCCACTGAAACCGGTGCCGGGCAGTGGGGATCGTCGCTGGCGCTTGCTGGCCAGATGTTTGGACTCGAGGTTCGCGTCTATATGGTCAAGGTCAGCTACGAGCAAAAACCTTTCCGCCGCTCGATGATGCATACCTGGGGTGCCGAAGTGCTGGCAAGCCCATCTGATCAGACGGAAGCGGGACGCAGCATTCTCGCCGCCCATCCGGACTCCCAGGGCTCGCTGGGGATCGCCATCTCCGAGGCCGTAGAGGAAGCAGCTTCACGCGACGATACCAACTACTCGCTTGGCTCAGTGCTGAACCATGTGCTGCTGCACCAGACCGTGATCGGACAGGAAGCGCAAAAACAGTTCGAGAAGATCGGCGAGTACCCTGATGTGGTGTACGCGCCCTGCGGTGGTGGCTCCAATTTCGGTGGTGTGGCCTTCCCCTTCTTCGCCGACAAGGCAGCAGGGAAAGAAGTGAGGCTGGTGGCAGTCGAACCGACTTCCTGCCCAACATTGACCAAGGGCCACTATGCCTACGATTTTGGTGATGCCATCGGCATGACCCCGCTGATGCTGATGTACACCTTGGGTCACGACTTCATGCCACCTGGCATCCACGCGGGTGGCCTGCGCTACCATGGTGACTCGGCACTGGTGTCACAGCTTTATCACGAAGGGCTGATCGAAGCGCGGGCCGTGCCGCAGCTCGGTACATTCGAGGCGGGAGTACAGTTCGCGCGCGCAGAAGGCATTATTCCCGCTCCGGAGTCGAACCATGCCATCCGTGCGGTCATCGATGATGCACTGGCATGCAAGGAAAGCGGCGAGAGTCAGGTGCTGTTCTTCAACCTCTCTGGCCACGGCCACTTCGACATGGCGGCCTACGACCGCTATTTCGCTGGCGAACTGGAGGACTTCGACTACCCGGAAGAGGCGATCGAGGAAGCGCTGGCACATCTACCGAAGGTGGACGCACCCGCCTGATCCCGCCCAGGTCGTGACCGTCGCTTTAACGCAGGCGGCGTCACGGCCTGGAAATCATCTTGGCGCGCTGCAAACTCGCCACGCTCCCCAGCGCCAGACCGATCTGTTCCAGTGTTGGTGGCTCCGCCTGACTGACCAGATTGTCTTCTTCACCGCCACAGACCAGCAGGATCACCCAGGGTTGGGTTGTCGAAGCCAGGCGCATCCGCCATGTCTCGGTGATATCGATGGGAAGGCTGTCATCACTGCCTGCGGATGTAGCCAGAACGAATGAATCAAGCGCCGCGAGCTGTGGCAGGGGCATTGCCGGGCGCTGCACATAGAGTGTCTGCCCCCGCACCGCCGTGATGCGGAACACATCAGGCTGAATCAGCTGCGGCTGGTCAGCAAGTTCACGCACCGACAGCTCACAAAACGGAAGGTAACGGTTTCTACCACCGTAAATGACTTCTCCCTGCTGGATCACGACAGTCGAACGACCAGGCGGGATCGAAATTGCCTGGTGCAGTACCAGATTCATGTCATCGCGCAATTGCAACCAGGTTGACGTGGCCGGATGTCGGCTGACGGAAGCACAGCCAGCGACCAACCAGGCAGCCACCGGCACGAACAACAGTAATTGGCACCAAGAGATGGACCTGCGCGGTGAGGAATGCACTAGCGTCCCCTTTCCTGCTGCTGCAACAACATCAGCTCCTTGGTATATCCTTTCTCCGCCATCTCCTCCTTGGGGATGAATTTCAGTGCTGCCGAGTTGATGCAATAGCGCAGGCCGGTTGGCTCGGGCCCGTCATCGAACACATGACCGAGATGGGCATCACCAATGCGGCTACGGACCTCCTTGCGTGGGAATATCAGGCGGTAGTCAGTCTTCTCCTCGACCGCGCCATCGTAAAGCGGACGAGTGAAGCTTGGCCAGCCCGTACCCGAACGGAATTTGTCACGTGAAGAGAACAGCGGTTCACCCGTGGTGACATCAACATAGATGCCTTCACGCTTTTCATTCCAGTATTCATTATCGAAAGCCCGCTCGGTACCTTCTTGCTGTGTCACTTTGTATTGCAGCGGCGTCAGCATTTGCTTGAGTTCCGCATCGGATGGTTTGCGATATCGCCCAGATGAAACAATGGGCTTTTTCAATTCCTCACCCCAGACTTTTTCGAGGTACTGATCCCGCCCGGAACGATAGCGGTAGAATTTGTAGCGTAACGGATTCTTGCGGTAATAATCCTGATGGTATTCCTCCGCCCGATAGAAATCGCCAGCCGGAAGCAGTGCAACACGCAGTGGCTTGTCGTAACGGCCGCTGGCCTCCAGCGCCCGTAACGACTGCTCCGTCAAGCGCTTCTGCTCCTCGTCGTGGTAGAACACCGCCGGCCGATACTGTGCGCCACGGTCCGCGAACTGCCCGCGATCATCGGTCGGATCGATTTGCCGCCACAGCCCCGTCAACAGTTGTTCATAAGTGATCTGCTGGGGATCGTAGTAAACCTGTACCGCTTCGATATGCCCGGTACCTCCCGCCGAAACCTGCTTGTAGCTAGGCTTCTTGACATGCCCGCCGGTATAGCCGGAAATCACTTCGCGCACGCCGGGCAGGCTTTCGAAGCCTGACTCGATGCACCAGAAACATCCGCCTGCAAACGTGGCCACCGACAAACCTTCGAGGCTGCTATCCTGCTGCCCGGTACGCGGTTTGTCTGCTGCTACCAACTGCTGCAGTGCAATGCCGAACAAGAGTAACAGCACCACCAATACGATCTTTTTCATCATCCAGCTCCGATTTTGCCTGTGGTCATGATGCCACTTCAGTGTTTCGCTTGGTTCACGCAAAACTCACGTTATTCTCACGGTAACGCATGAGACCGGACGATAGATGCAAAAAAGCCCTGATGCCATGGTAAAGACATCAGGGCCTCAGTTGCGGGCATACTGGAGACTATCCGGACTCAGGTGAAATAGCGGCTGTTGACCATCATGTGGACAGCAATACTTGCTATGTAACCCAAGGCAATGGCCGGCGCCCACTTGAGGTGACCAAAAAAGGTGTATTTGCCACGTGCCTGCCCCATCAGGGCGACACCCGCTGCGGAGCCGATCGACAACAACGAGCCACCGACACCGGCCGTCAATGTGACCAGCAACCATTGTCCGGTGGACATGTCGGGATTCATCGTCAGCACCGCGAACATGACCGGGATGTTGTCGACGATGGCTGAGAGTATGCCGACAGCGATATTGGCATTGGTCGCCCCCCAACCGGTGTACATCAGCTCCGACGCCATACCAAGGTAACCAATGAATCCCAGGCCGCCGACACACAGCACGACACCATAGAAAAACAGCAATGTATCCCATTCGGCGCGCGCAACATTCGAAAATACGTCGAAGGCAACGGGCGAGCCCATATGGCCATCGTTCTCGGCATTGTCCGGGCGGCCTGACAAGTCTTTCGCAACAGTCTTCTTCAGATAGAAACCAAAAAGCTGCAAGTACCCCAGCCCGGTCAGCATGCCAACCACTGGTGGCAGATGCAGGAAGTTGTGGAATGAGACTGCGGTGGCGATCGTCAGTAGAAAAAGGATAATGATGCGTCGTGCACCACGTTGCATCGGAACCGGTTCACCCGACACATCGGGCTTTACGTTCGGCACCGCAAAATGCATGATCGCCGCTGGCACCAGATAGTTTACAGCCGACGGAATAAACAGCGCGAAGAAAGTCCAGAAATCAACAATACCCTTCTGCCACACCATCAGCGTCGTGATATCGCCAAACGGCGAGAATGCCCCGCCCGCATTGGCACCGACGACGATGTTGATGCAGGCCAGCGTGACAAACCGGCTATTGTCGCCACCGACTGCAAGCACCACCGCACACATCAGCAACGCCGTGGTCAGGTTATCGGCAACGGGTGAGATGAAGAACGCCAATGTTCCCGTAATCCAGAACAGCGACCGAAAACCAAAGCCACTGTGTACGAGCCATGCCCGCAACGCATCGAACACACGGCGCTCTTCCATTGCGTTGATGTAGCTCATTGCCACCAGCAGAAACAGCATCAGCTCGGCATATTCGAGCAGGTTGTGGCGGACGGCATGCTCAGCTTCGTGCGTCATGCCATTTTGCACATAGATCCAGCCAATGATCGCCCAGATCAGGCCGGCGGCTATGATCACCGGCTTGGACTTGCGCAGATGCGTGAATTCCTCCGCCATCACCAGCACATAGGCAAAAACGAAAATGACCAGCGCTGTAAAGCCAACCCAGTGTGCAGTCAGGTCAAGACGGTGGGGTTCGGCCTCGGCGGCAACACCGAGGGTTGGCAGCAGTGCCAACAGCAGGAAGGTTGTGAGATATCTCATGAGCAGATCCAGGCTAAAACGTCTGGCGCAGGATCATTACAAAAATCGCCCACAAAGTCATTGTCAAATGTACTGTCATTAGCCCCGCCTGCTGCCGCTGAAGTTGGCACCATCAGCGTCGCGCTCTGAAAAAGGCTTGCAGCATCTCCGCACTCTCTTCACCCATCAATCCGCCCTCGACCTCGATACGATGGTTGTGACGCTTATCGGCGACAATATCGTAGACACTGCCGGCGGCACCGGTTCTTGGGTCTGCTGCGCCGTAGACGAGGCGAGCGACGCGGGCATGAATCATCGCGCCGGCGCACATGGTGCAAGGTTCGAGGGTGACGTAAAGCGTGACACCCGGCAAACGGTAGTTTCCCATTCGCTGCCCCGCATTTCGCAACGCAACGATTTCGGCATGCGCAGTTGGATCGTGGCCACCAATCGGCTGGTTGTAGCCCTCGCCAATCAACTCGTCATCGAGTACAACCACGGCGCCCACCGGCACCTCACCCATTGCTTCTGCCTGTCGCGCCAGTTGCAATGCGCGCCGCATCCAGAATGCATCACGGCTTTTGCTTGCTGCCGTACCCGATCCCGCCTGGTGGTCAGGATTCACCCCATCATTGCGCCCCAAGACTTGCCCCAAAGTATGCGACCCGTATCTGTCCAGTCAGAAGCGCTGATCATACAGGATCAATACTGATGAGCGGACTGACCAGAATTTCTCACCGAGTCGCGTAGCGAGCACGCTCAAGGTGGTGTGATGACGGGTGTTCGCGACGAAGGTCGCGCAGACGTAGTTGACACTACGTTGAGCAGCCTGACTGAACGAACGCCGGTCGGCGCGCCACATTGGCCGGTCGCAGTAGTGAATAGGCGAGAAACCCGCCCGGGCTAGCCCTTGTCGTTCGGCAGCCGCATCAGCAGCGCCAGCATCGATGCCAGCATCAGCGCATAGCCCAGCCAAGCATGTGGCGCGAGCGCGGGTACGCCACTGAGCAGCAAGCCGTCGTTGCCACCGGGCAGCAGTACGGCGGCAAGGCCCATCAACGAACCCCCGGCAAAGCTGGCCAGTGAAGGTAGCAGTTCAGGCGCCCGCCAGGCAAAGCGGTTCTGACTGACCGCTGCGGCGACGCCACCGGCCACCATCGACAGGGTGCAGGCAATGGCCAGCAACGACGGCCCAGCGTTTGTGATGCTCAGACTTTGCCAGGCGGCGCGCATCAGAACGGAGGCGAAATCCCAGCCATTGACGGCGGCGAACAACCAGCCGCCGCCAACACCAAGCGTCAGCGCCACCAGTATGCTGGAAAGCGGATGGGATCGCAGACGTCGAGGCGCGCTGCCGCGGCCTCGGCGCCAAATAGTGCTGGTGATGAAAATGGCAGCCACCAGTAACCACAGCATTGCCGGTACGCCCGGTTGCGCGGCCAGTGCAGGTGCCGTCTTGACCGGCGCGATCGCCACCAGGCCGTATTTTGCCGCCAAGGCCCCGGCCACCATGCCGATCAGCGTGGCCACATAAGTGAGATTGCCGCCGGTGAGTTGCACGAAGGTGCCAAAAATGCAGCCACGGTTGAAATGGGCACCCAGCCCCAGCAACAGCCCACCGACCACCGCCATTGCCCAATCGTCGTGCGTGGCGCTCACACTGAGTTCAGCAGGCCACCACCAAGCCAGTGGCACCACCACCAGCGCTGCCCAGGCCGCCGCGGCGAGAAACGCCATAAGCCGCTCGAAGCGGCGCTCGCGCACGATCTGCACTGCGGCGGCATAGGTGCACAAGCCACCGTACTTCATGGCAAAGCCCACAGCAAAGGCAACCACCACCGCCAGCAGCGCAATCACCGGCGCGGCGCCTGCACCGCAAACCGGCTCTGCAGACGTTCCAGTTTCGGCTGAATATAACGCTGACTGAACGGCGCTTCTGGATGTTTGCGGAAGTAATTCTGGTTGCGCTCATCCGAAGGGCGGAATGCGGCAAACGGCAGCACCCGGGTGATCAGCCTGTCGCTGAACGCGGCTTGCAGTGCCGTGATCGCCTCGCAAGCGGCCCGCTTCTGGGCTGGGCCGAAAACGTACACCGCGCTGCGGTATCTCTCGCGCAAGGCATGCCGCTTGGTCGCCGAATGCGTATGCAGGTGTGCGTCGATCAGTGTTTCGAGACGGGTTGTCTCAGGCTCGAAATGCACGATCACTGCCTCCGACCAGGCATCATCTGGCGGCATGGAACGGATATACCCCTGCTCGACCCGCGACACACCGTGCAACGACTGAAACACCGCCTCAGTGCACCAGTGGCAGCCGCCGCCAAAACCGACGCGCATCAATCCGGCAGCACCCAGTCGGGGCGCGGGAAATGGCAGGTGTAGCCACCGGGATAGCGTTCGAGATAATCCTGATGCTCCGGCTCGGCCTCCCAGAAATCCCCGGCCGGACTGACTTTGGTGACGGCCGGCGCTGGCCACAAGCCCGACGCATTCACATCGTCGATGGTCTTCAGCGCCACCTGGCGTTGTTCTTCGGTGGTGTAGAAGATCTCTGAACGGTAGGACGGCCCGCGGTCGTTGCCTTGCCGGTCCGGCGTGGTCGGATCGTGGATCTGGAAGAAGAAGGCCAGCAGTTTGCGGTAGCTGGTCTGTTCGTTGTCGAACTCGATCTCGATGGCCTCGGCGTGGTTGCCGTGGTTGCGGTAGGTGGCATTTGGCGTGTCCGGGTCGCCGGTGTAGCCCACGCGGGTGCGCAGCACGCCCGGCTGCTTGCGAAACAGATCCTGCATGCCCCAGAAACAGCCGCCGGCCAATATTGCCTTTTCAATTGCCATCATCTTCTCCTGTTACCTGGGGAATATAGTCACCGTAGCCTTCGGCCTCCATCTCGTCCAGCGGGATGAAGCGCAGCGAGGCCGAGTTGATGCAGTAGCGCAGCCCGCCCAGCTCCTGCGGCCCATCGGTAAAGACATGGCCCAGATGGGAATCGCCGTGGCTGGAGCGCACTTCGATGCGGATCATGCCGTGGCTACTGTCTTTCACCTCATTGATGAAATCCTCGCCGACCGGCTTGCTGAAACTGGGCCAGCCACAACCGGAATCGAACTTGTCGCGCGAGGTGAACAGTGGTTCGCCGGAGACGATATCCACATACAGCCCCGGTTCGTCGTTGTGCAGGTACTCGCCGGTACCGGGGTGCTCGGTACCGCTTTGCTGCGTTACGCGGTACTGCTCCGGGCTCAGCCGGGCAATGGCGTCAGGGTCTTTCTTGTACTGTTTCATGGTGTCGGGCTTCCTCAGGCTGTGGGTGTCGCGCCCTGGGCCAGCTTAAGGCGCGTCCACAGATTCATGTTGATAACGATGGCTGCGATTTCGGCAATGGCCTGTTCATCGAACAAGGCCGCCAGCGCCTCGTGCGCCGGCGGAAACGATTGCAGGTCATAGTCCGTCAATGCCTCACAATAGGCCAGCGCCGCCTGCTCCTCAGCGCTGAACAGGGTGCTCTCACGCCAACTGGGCAGATGGTCGATCTTCTCCTGCGTAATGCCTTGCTCCCTTGCCGCCCGACTGTGCAGAATCAGACAATAGGAACAAGGGTTGAGTTGTGACACCCGCAAACGCAGCAATTGCGCCAACTGCCCATCGACGGTGAGGTCTGCCGTGTAACCCACCGATTTCGCCATCTGTTTGGCGATGTCATGGAACTCGATCCGATCCGGATCGAAGCGGGTGTTTTTGAATTGGATGTCGGTCATTCAATCCTCCGTTGTCGTACACCAGAATCTATCAAACCCACCCCATCAAAGCAGTTTCCCTGCACTGGGATGCTGACTTTACGACCGAATCACTTCTTCGCTTGCGGTTCAACGTAGTGATTCATCAGATCGGCATCGAAACCACCTGAGGCCTTCTCGCCCGCTCCCTTGCCCGCACTCAGCACCGGGTAGAACTGGGTAAAAACGAAATCGTCCTTGGCCGCACCCGCGTGACAGGCGTTACAGGCTGCGGCGGGAAAGGGTTTGGCCGTTTCCGACAAGGTTTTGTGGTCCTTGCTGGAGAAGCTATAGTAAGCCCAGTTACCCGGCTCATCCCGGAAATGCTGCTTGCTCTTGATAGTCGCTTCCAGGCCAACGAACTCACCCATGAAATAGCCCTTGCCGCTCACTGCGGTTTTGGTCCCCACACTGATCAGCTCTTTCATCAGAATCGTGCCGTCACGAAACTCACCGGTCTTTTTCCAGTGTGCCCAGCTCTCCGGGTCGATGTATACGTTATGAAACTCGGGGAAAGCCGCCTTGCCATCGTTCAGCTCATTCGGCGTCAATGGCGTACCCACATAGACCCATTCGCGGTAGCCGGTTGGGCGCTGTAACTCGCCATCCTTGATGGTGTAATACTCGCCCGCCATCACCGATGTACTGGTCAACTGCACCAGTAAGCCGGCAGCAATGGCCAGGGGGTAGCGTGCCAATTTGCTCATTCGTATGCGCATTGTTCTGCCTCGTCAGTGAAAGTATTTGGGAGCTGTCATGCTAGGACATGCAGGCAAAATTGCTGGTATTTACCCGTAGCAAAAAAGTGTCCGAGCGTATCAATGCGCCGTCGCAGCATTTCTTCCATCCTTTAAAAGATACGGCTAACCTATCGTCCGGGCTTGCGGTGGTTTCCCATGCTGAAAACAAGTAACAGACATCCTTATGCAAAAAGTCGTATCAGAGCGTTGCACACCCTTCGACAACAGCTTCGATGTGCTGGGGGATGTGCTGGAAACCTTGCGTTTCCGCGGCAGTATCTTCTTCCGCTCACAGTTGGCGGCATCTTGGGGCATGCAGCTGGAGGCTGCACCTGCGCCGCGATTTCATATCGCACTGGATGGCGATTGCGTACTGGGCGCGGGTGATGAGAATACGTTGGTTCGGCTCAAGCACATGGACATCGTGCTGCTACCACAGGGCAATATGCACTGGATCGCCGATCAGCCCGACCGGGAGCTGGTGCCCAGCGAGCGCGCTGGCGCAGCCTGTGAACTGGGCAACCCGCTGTTCCAGCAAGGTGATATCACCAACAAACTGATCTGCGGCTTCGTCCACTACGAAAAAGCCATGCTGCACCCGCTTCTCGATGCACTGCCGGAAGTCATGCATTTTTCCGACATTACTGCAGATGATCCACTGTGGACGACAGCGTTGCTGATCGATGCGGAAATGGATAACACGAAGGTGCCAAGAACAGCGTTGGTCGATCGGCTCACCGAGGTGCTTTTCCTGCAACTGCTGTATCGCTATGTAGACAAGAATCCCCACCTGAGCGGCTTTCTTTCAGCGCTATCGGATCGGCGCATTTACCGCATGCTGGAATTGATTCACCGCGAGCCGGAACAGCCCTGGACACTGGAATCGCTGGGTGAAAAAACCGGCATGTCGCGCGCCACCGTTGCGCGCCAGTTTCATAAAACCATCGGCATGCCGCCGCTGGCCTACATCGCCAACTGCCGCATGATGAAAGCGCACCAGCTGACCAAACATTCGGCGTTGGCGCTGGAAGACATTGCAGAACAGGTAGGTTTCAGCAGCGCGCGATCACTCAGCAAAGCCTTTGTACGGAAATACGGCTTCACGCCGTCGCAACTGAGGAAAAACAAAAGGGGAAGCGTTTGATGTGCTCGCCACCATCACAGACGCACCAATACCGACAATATCACATGGATGAATTGCGAGAATCCGTCGCCAAGCACACCAAATCCAGCGGCAATCGCGCACGACCCTGAAGCGCCAGCGGTTAATTGCGAACCGCGAAACGGCTTGAAAAGGGGTATCTTGAGGTGGTTAGGCTAATTGATAATTGCATTGACAATTAGCCACTTTTACCCATAATGCAGGCAGGTAGTAGCCGAAAAACGCCATGACGTATATTCCCCGCAACGCCGAACCCAGGCTTCAACACTTCGCCGTAGACTATCCGGTGGTTGTGGTCACCGGGCCTCGCCAGTCCGGCAAGTCCACGCTGGTGAGGCATGCCTTTCCCGATCACCGTTATGTCTCGCTCGAGGATCTCGACCAAAGGGAATTTGCTGAAGCGGATCCGCGTGGTTTTTTGAATCAGTTCAGTGGAGGCGCCATTCTGGACGAGGCGCAACGCTGCCCTGCCCTGTTTTCCTATCTCCAGACGCACGTCGATGAACGCCAACAACCTGGCGAATTTATCCTGACTGGATCGCAACAATTTGGTCTGTTATCGAGTATCACACAAAGCCTGGCGGGCAGGGCCGCATTACTGACGCTGTTGCCCATGACCTACGACGAATTACAAAGGTCAGGAAAAATTGGCGGGAATCTCGACAAGGTACTCTTCGACGGAGCCTACCCTCCCATCTTCGACCGCGGACTCGAACCGCACCCGTGGTATGGCAACTATGTGCGCACGTATCTGGAGCGCGATGTCCGGCAATTGATCAATGTACAGGATCTGAGCATGTTTCAACGCTTCCTGAAATTGTGCGCGGGCCGGACCGGCCAATTGCTCAATCTTTCCTCGCTAGCCAATGACTGCGGCATCACCCACAATACGGCCAAATCATGGATATCCGTGCTGGAAGCCAGTTATATCGTGCATCTGTTGCCGCCGCATCACCAGAACTTCAACAAGCGTCTGGTCAAAACCCCCAAGCTCTATTTCCTGGATACGGGGCTTGCCAGCTGGCTGCTCGGCATCCGGGACAACGAACAACTGGCTACCCATGTTCAACGGGGCGCCCTGTTCGAAACCTGGGTCATCAGTGAATTGCTCAAGGCCCGTTACAACGCCGGCGAGGCCTCGAACCTTTACTTCTGGCGAGATCGATCGGGACATGAGGTGGACCTGCTGATTGACCATGGAACCCATCTGTCACCGCTGGAAATCAAATCCGGGCAAACCATCAACAAGGATTACTTCAAGGGACTGGATTTCTGGCGAAAGCTGGCAGGTGAAACCGCCGGAAAGGCGTGGCTGGTTTACGGCGGTGATGCCCGGCAGAACCGCTCCGATATCACGGTACTGCCGTGGCATGAAATCAACGCTGAGCAGATGGTGCTATGAAAACACAACGCATCGGTCGCAATGATCCCTGCCCTTGCGGCAATGGCAAGAAATCTAAGACTACTGCCTCGGCAGGAAGAACAGCACGGGCCCCTGCCACGGTGCGGCGGGCGTGTCCGAAGTCTTGCTCGGGGTACTCAAAGGTCAGCACTTCAACACGCTGGAAAGCAAAACTCATCGAGCTACTCGTCTGCGTGACCCGCACCCGCCTGGGGATTCCGGCCGAGTCGCTGCTCGAACCACCACAAGCGCATGCCTGACCGGAATCCCGCTGGTGAGAAGTTTCGCAATATCCTGGCCATCGATGAGAGATTGGCTGAACTTGAGCGGGAGAAACAGCAACTTCTCGCACTCAGGAAAGAACTGCAAGAATCGAAACCAACCCTTCGTGCTTCGGCCGCACTCACTCCAGAACAAAAGATAGCGATATTCAGAGGCCTTTTTCGTGGCCGCACCGACATTTATGCCTATCGCTGGCAAAATAAGCAGGGGCGCAGCGGCTATTCCGTCGCTTGTGACAATGAGTGGGTACAGGATATCTGCAATAAGCCGCGGATCAAATGCCAGGACTGCAATCACCGCCAGTTCAGCGAGTTAAACGATCAGGTCTTCTATCGCCACCTGGCCGGGCAACAGGTTGTCGGCCTGTATCCATTGCTCCACGACAACACTTGTTACTTGCTGGCCGCTGATTTCGACAAAGGAAGCTGGCAAGATGAAGTAAAAGCCATGTCCAGCGCTTGCACCCAACATGGTGTGCCGCATGCAGTAGAAATTTCACGCTCAGGGAATGGCGCCCATCTATGGATATTTTTCGATGAAAAGACCCCCGCTAACGAAGCGCGCTTGTTGGGACTCGGTCTCCTTGATAAAGCGATGGAAATTTTTCCAAAACTGTCTTTCAACTCCTATGACAGATTGTTTCCCAATCAGGACATTCTGCCTGAAGGGGGATTCGGCAACTTGATCGCCCTACCACTACAGCGCGAAGCCAGACAAGCGGGCAATAGTTTGTTTGTTGATGAAGAATTGAATGTCATGGAAGACCAATGGCAGTACCTCGCGAAAATAAAGAGACTTTCCAGGCAGGAAATAAATAAGCTTCTTACACAGATTTCCCCCAAAGCAAGCCTGATTTCAGAGCAGGACGTTACCGACATCCGGCCGCCCTGGGAGATAACAGAAAAACCCAAGCCTCTGGTTCTCGAAAGCCCGCCACAGCAGATTACGGTAACGCTAGCCAACCACATCTACTTTGAGATGAAATCACTGCCAGGGCCCCTGTCAGCAAGATTACGGCGTTTGGCCAGCTTTTCAAATCCGGTTTTCTTTAAAACACAGGCACTTCGTTTTTCTACCCACGGCATCCCACGATTCATTTCCTGTGCACGCATTGAACGTGGCTACCTGGCATTGCCTCGCGGGTGTCTGGACGATGCACTGTCGCTATTGAAAGAGAATAATATAGAAGCACAAATCGATGACAAGCGTGAGTCAGGCACCAGACTTTCTGGCATAACGCCATTGTTCACCTTGCGGAAAAATCAGCGAGCCGCAGTCAAAGCAATGAGCAAACACGATACAGGCATACTGCATGCACCTACAGCGTTTGGAAAAACCGTGACGGCTATCGGGCTGATAGCCAGGCGCAAAGTGAATACGCTTATTCTGGTACACAGTCACCAACTGCTTGACCAATGGCAGGAACGACTGCGTGCATTTTTGCCGGAAGCAAAAGTTGGCGTAATCAGTGGAGGCAGGAAAAGTCCTAGCGGAATCATTGATGTCGCCACATATCAAAGTCTGGTTAACAGGAAAGACAACACGGTCTCTCCCATTGTCCAGGATTACGGGCATGTGATAATTGATGAATGTCATCATCTATCTGCGCCGCGATTTGAGATGGTATTGAAGGAGGTTCGCGCGAAATATGTGCTCGGCCTTACTGCCACCCCAGAGAGACAGGACGGTCACCAGAAGATCATCTTTATGGCTGCCGGCCCCGTTCGCCATAAAGTCAAAAGCTCAACTGAAGAGAATTTCGTGCAAGAAGTTCAGGTTCATCAGCTCTATGATACTCCGCCACCACATCTGACTCGGCCAGAAGAGCGACCTAAAATCACTGATGCCTACCGATAGATAATGGAAAACGATGACCGCACGCAACTAATTGTGTCAAACGTAATAGATAGTGTTCGCGACAACAGGCACCCACTCGTCCTCACTGAAAGACGCGAACATGCGGAAACGATTAACAGTCGTCTCAAAGAAAAAGGTGTTGATTCCATCATTCTGAAGGGTGCAATGAAAGCCGCTGAACGTAAGCGCGTTGATGAGCATTTGAACTCAGTACAGGTAGTGGTCGCCACTGGAAAGTATGTGGGAGAGGGTTTTGACCTGCCAAGGCTGGATACACTATTCCTTGCCATGCCCATTGCCTGGAAAGGCTCGCTAGCCCAGTATGCCGGTAGGATTCATAGAGAATCAGACGGTAAGACTCTAGTGATAATTCACGACTACGTTGACTCCGGGCTACCAATGCTTCAACGCATGTTTAACAAACGCGAGAAGTAACTACTCAGCGCAAAAAAACCATAAAAAAAGCTTGACAGGGTTTTTGCGTATTTTTCCTGCTTTTTCGGCAATCCAGGGATTAGCTTCAAACCCCTGCCTCAGAAGCATCATCATTCTATAG
>Ga0256839_1003438_pt1 | contig 16334 bp, 14 predicted proteins | sample 354166metaG_FD_185968 | JGI IMG/M metagenome (GOLD analysis project Ga0256839, IMG submission 185968) | Hydrothermal vent microbial communities from Mid Atlantic Ridge, Atlantic Ocean - 354-166 | ecosystem: Environmental > Aquatic > Marine > Hydrothermal vents | place: Atlantic Ocean: Mid... | reverse complement strand
ATCAACGCGTTTGATGTTCACCCGCAGGTCAAACCACGCGGCTTGGCCGGTGACAGGGTCCGAGTTGCTCCAGCGCTGGCCGTCCTGTTTGGGCGGTAGCAGCTCGCTGATCAGGTGGTTCAACAGGAAGCCCTCTTTGGTTTCCGGCGCGTCCTCTTGCAAGGCCCACGCGCCTTTGCGTTTGCCGATCGCGTTCCATGTCCAGATGGTTTTGGCGTTGAGCGCTTCCATCAGCACCACCGGCACCGTGATGCTGCCGTGGTGTGAGGTGACGGTGGCCCAATCGCCCTCGCTAAACCCGTGCTCACGCCAAAGCTCACCGGAAATAAACAGCGGGTTGCGGCCATGAATCTGGCGCAGCCATGCGTTTTGGGTGCCCCAAGAGTGATACATCGCCATCGGGCGCTGGGTGAGCGCGTGGATGGGGTATTCGTCCTGATCGACCATGGTTTGCTCGAAGGGTTCATACCAGCTCGGCAATGGGTCCATCGCCATTTTCACCTGTTCGCGCAGATGCTCGGGCGGTTGGATATCGCCATGGCCCTCGGCTGCCAAGCGGAATTTTTGCAGGATTTCTTGATACACCGTGAAAACATAAGGCGACTCTTTATCAAAAATCCCCCGCTCCACGGCCCATTCCTGATAGCCCTTGTTCCACGGCTTGTAAAAGGCGTTGGATGGCTCGATATGGTCAATCCAGAAGCCGCCATTTTCGATATAGCGGTCGATCTGCTCGGGGTTCGGCTCGCCGCGCCCTTTGCCCTCGCCATCCTTGCCGCGCCAGCCCGCCAAGGGGCCAACGCCGGGGCGGCGCTCGTGGTTGACCATATAATCGGCGTAATCCTTGAATTTGGCGGTGCCATCTTCATTGACCATGCCGGGCAGGCCAAGGCGCGCGCCCAGTTCGATAAGCACCGATTGGAAGCCGCGCACATCGCGGTCCGGCTCCACCACCGGCCAGCGGATGCTGTCAGCCAAGCCATCGGCCTCACAGATTGGGCGGTCCAAGAGTGAAATACAATCGTGGCGCTCAAGGTAGGTGGTGTCTGGCAGGATCAGGTCGGCAAAGGCCACCATTTCCGAGGAATAGGCATCGGAATAGATGATATTCGGGATCACATAATTCCCGTCCTCGTCTTTATCCCGCAGCATATCCATGACTTGCGACGTGTTCATGGAAGAGTTCCACGACATATTGGCCATATACATAAACAGCGTGTCAATTTTATAGGGGTCGCCCGCATGGGCGTTTGAAATCACCATATGCATCATGCCATGGGCCGAAAGCGGGTTTTCCCACGTAAAGGCTTTGTCGATGCGCTTGGCCTTGCCATCCTCGTCCAAACACAGGTCTTCCGGCCCGCGCGGATAGCCCAAGTGCGGGCCGTTCAGCGGGTTGCCGGGGGTGCAGCTATGGTGCGGCTTGGGATGGTCCTCAACCGATTTTGGATACGGCGGCTTGAAGCGGAAGCCACCGGGGACTTCAACCGAGCCGACAAGGATTTGCAGAATGTGCAAGGCGCGGGCAGTTTGGAAGCCGTTGGAATGGGCCGAGATGCCGCGCATGGCGTGCATGGCCACGGGGCGGCCTGTCATCTTGTCGTGCTTTTCGCCCTTCCAGTCGGTCCATGGAATGTCGAGCGTGATTTCTTCCTCAAACGCCACGCGGGCGATATCCGAGGCGATGGAGCGGATGCGGGCAGCGGAAATGCCAACGCGCTCTTCTACCGCTTCAGGGCTGTATTCATCGGTGAGATATTTCCCGGCCAGCAGCTCGAAGGCGGGCTTGCACTGCACGCCGTTAACTTCAACCATGCCGCTCATGGCAGGCTTGGTGCCTTTGGTCTCGTAAGGCACGGCTTTATTGGTGGCGCGGTCCCACACCAGCTGGTTATTGTCGGCATCACGCACAAACAGGCCGTAATCGGCGCTGCCCTCAACCTGGTTCACAAGGAACGGCATGTTGGTGTAGCGAATAAGGTAATCAAGGTCGACCTTGCCCGCTTTCAGCAACTCGTGGATCAGCGACAGGATAAAGAGGCCATCAGTGCCCGGCGTAATGCCGACCCACTCGTCCGCAATCGCGTTATAGCCCGAGCGAATAGGGTTAACGCCAATAATCTTGGCACCGTTAGCCTTAAGCTTGCCGAGGCCCATTTTGATGGGGTTGGAATCGTGGTCTTCGGCCACGCCAAATATCATAAACAGCTTTGCGCGGTCCCAATCGGGCGCGCCAAATTCCCAAAACGCTCCGCCCATGGTGTAAATCCCGCCAGCAGCCATGTTGACCGAGCAAAAGCCACCGTGGGCGGCGTAATTCAGCGTGCCGTAATTCTGCGCCCACCAGCCGGTCATGCTTTGGCTTTGGTCACGGCCAGTGAAAAAGGCCAGCTTCTTTGGGTCTTTCTCACGAATCGGTTTCAGCAGGCCCACGGCAATATCAAACGCCTCTTCCCACGAAATATCCTCGAACTTGCCTTCGCCACGCTCGCCAACCCGCTTCATCGGGTTGCGCAGGCGCGACGGCGCATAATGCTGCATCACCCCCGAAGAGCCTTTGGCACAAAGCACACCTTTGTTAACCGGATGGTCGCGGTTGCCCTCGATATATTTGACCTTGCCGTCCTTCATGTGGACGTTAATTCCGCAACGGCAGGCGCACATATAACACGTGGTGCGGCGGATCTCGTCGCTGACCACGGGCGAGGTGTCCAGCGTAGGCTGATGATGCTTTGTCATACTTCCCCCAAAGATTATCGGCCCTTTTGCAGGGTCGTCTAGCGCCCAGCAATAATACATTCGAATATTCTAATCCATAGAAATTATGGGGCTTGTTGCCGCATCTAGGCTTGGTTTGAGGCGCAGAACGCAAGATTCGTTCGGTTACGGCCTATTCGGCGTTGATTATATCCAGAAAGACAGCGCCAAACCGCGCGGCCTTTTTCTCGCCTACGCCAGAGATGCGTGCCAGTGCCTCAAGGCTTTCCGGCCTCTGCGCCGCGATTTTGGCCAAGGTGGTGCTTGAACAAAAAAGATAGGTATCCATGCCGCTTTCCCCCCGCACCAGCTCCAGCTGTGCCGCTTGCAGCTGATCAAACAACGGGCCAGCGTCTCGCCCGGCCAGCTTTCGGCGTGCGGGGTGCACAGCGGGCGGCTTGGCTTGGTTAATAACCTCCAGAAACAGCGCGCCGTAGCGCTCCAGCTTCATCCGGCCCACACCGGATATATGGGAAAAGGCGTCAAGATCGGCGGGCTGTTGCCGCGCCATTTCTGAAAGCGCTTTATCGGCAAACACCACATAGGGCGGCACTTTGGCCTCGGTCGAAATTTTGGTGCGCAACGCCCGCAGCGCAGAAAACAGCGCCTCGTTTTCCTCTGGCACCAGCGCCGCCGGCCTATGTACCGGCCCTGCGGCGGCGGCCTTGGCAATGGTATCGCGGCGCAGCTCGATGCTTTCCTCGCCCCGCAAAATCGCCCGTGCATTTTCCCGCATCCGCAGCGCCCCATAGCGCTCCATATCTGGCCGCACCAGGTCCCGCCCCGTTATTTGCCTGAATATCGCCTGCCATTCCGCCTTGGAATACTCGGTGCCAATGCCAAAGGTTTGCAGGTTATGGTGCCCATGCTGTCGAATTTTAGCGGTATTAGCCCCGAGCAAAACATCAACTAAATGGTTGATGCCAAAACGCTCCTCGGTGCGCAGCATGGCCGAAAGCGCCTTGCGCACGGCTGTGGTGCCGTCAAAGGTTTCGGGCGGAGTTTCGCAAAGGTCACAATTGCCGCAGGGCGCTTCCATCACCTCGCCAAAATAGGCCAGCAGCTTCTGGCGGCGGCATTTTAGCGCCTCCGCAAGGCCCAGCAGCGCATTCAGCCGCCCGTGGTCGGCCTCTTTGCGCTCTCGCGGGGCCATGCCCTCGTCAATTTGCGCACGGCGCAGGCGAATATCATCCGCCCCGTAAAACGTAATCGTATCGGCGGGCGCGCCGTCACGGCCCGCGCGGCCCACTTCCTGGTAATAGGCCTCCACCGATTTGGGCAGGTCGGCATGCACCACAAAGCGAATATCGGGCTTATCGACCCCCATGCCAAAGGCCACGGTGGCGCACATCACCAGCCCGTCGGCGCTTTTGAAGCGGGCCTCGGCGGCGCGGCGGTCATCGGGGGGCATGCCGGCGTGGTAATATTGCGCTTGGTGGCCCGCGCGCCCCAAGGCCATGGCCAGCTGCTCGGTTTTGTTGCGGGACGCGCAATAAATAATGCCGGGTTGGCCCTTGCGCGCTGCCACAAAGGCCAACACTTGCTCACGCGGTTTGTTTTTTGGCTCAAAAGCAAGGCGCAGGTTGGGCCTGTCAAACCCGCCGATAAACACTTTGGGCGGGGCCGCAAACAGCTTGGAAATAATCTCGGCCTGGGTGTCTTCATCCGCCGTGGCCGTGAGCGCAATGGTTTGCACCCCGCCGAGCTGGGCGCGCAGTGCACCGATTTTCAGGTAATCGGGCCGGAAATCATGGCCCCATTGCGATACACAATGGGCCTCGTCCACCGCCAGCAGCTTCACATTCAGCCGCTGAAGCAGGCTCAAGCTGCCGACATTGGCCAGCCGCTCGGGGGCCATATAAAGCAGCTTCAGCGTGCCATTATCAACGTGCTGGAACACCTCTTCGGTCTCTTCTTCGGTATTCAGCGAAGTCAGCGCCCCCGCTGCCACGCCCGCTTGTTGCAGGCTTGCCACTTGGTCCCGCATCAGCGCGATCAGCGGGGAAATAACCACCGTCACCCCCTCGCGCATTAGCGCAGGGAGTTGAAAACAAAGGGATTTACCTGCACCGGTGGGCAATATGGCGAGCACATCATTGCCTGCCTCAACGGCCTCCACAATTTCTTGCTGCCCAGGCCGAAAACCCGAGAAGCCAAAAACCGTGTCAAGGATATGAGCGCTGCTTGTCACAGCCTAGCCGCTTTTCCGGCTTAAAAAGGATCCCGATTCGCGGCCGCTTGCCAATGCTTGAACGCGAATAGGGATAAAGTTATTTTGGAAAGCCGGAAACTCGTCAGTCATCATCTTCCTTGGCGACAACAGCGATCTCTTCGAGGTTCGCGGTATCTTCGTCAACGTCGTCGTCCAGCAGATCATCACCTACGGCCTTAACCTCGTCGTCGTCATCATCGAGCACCACATCGACTTCATCTACTACAGGCGTTTCAACCTTGGCTTCTCTGGCTGCTGCCACACGGCTTTTGCCGCTGTCCATCAGGCTGTCCACGGTAAATTCGGCACCGCAAGACGGGCAGGTCATTGGATCATTTTGCAGGTCATAAAAACGCACGGCACATTTGGGGCAAGCGCGCTTTACACCCCATTCTTCTTTGGGCATGAGATTCCCCCGGTCATAAATTGCAATTCATCCGCCACCTGACACACCTGACGGGGTGTTGTCAAAGGGTTTGCGCCGGTTTGGCGGTGGGTTTGCGGCGAAATGCCTTTGCTGCACTTGCGAAATATGCTTGATGCGGTGCACAAACAGCGCTAGCGTGGCCCCAAAGGGGGCAAAAAATGCTTTATCACACCTATGAATTGACCCATGCCGCATTGGCACCTATGCGCGAAATGGCCCGTTTTAGCCGCGAGGCGCTCACCAGTTCGGCGAATCCGCTGGCCGCCAGCTATGGCGCGCGGGTTAGTGCGGCGGGCCTGGATATGTTTGTTAAAGCCACCAAGCGCTATGCCAAGCCGGAGTTCGAGCTGGACAGCACAGTCATTGACGGGGCCGAAGTGGCCGTGACCGAAGAAATCACGCTCAGCCTGCCCTTTTGCGACCTGCTGCATTTTAAGCGTGACACAGCGGCAGATGCCCCAAAGCTGCTGATTGTGGCCCCGCTTTCCGGCCATTATGCCACGCTTTTGCGCGGCACGGTTAAGGAAATGCTGCCCGACCACGATGTTTATATAACTGACTGGACAGATGCCCGCGACGTGCCATTGAGCGCCGGTGATTTTGACCTCGATGATTATACCGACTATTTGATTCAATTTTGCGAGGCCCTCGGTCCCCGCCCTGCCGTGCTTGCCGTTTGCCAGCCTGGTGTGCCCATGCTGGTGGCGGCGTCGCTGATGGCTGAACAAGGCGATGATTTCCGCCCCGGCTCCATGACCCTGATGGGCGCGCCTGTTGATACCTCCATGAACCCGCAAACGCCTAACGAGCTGGCCACAACCAAGCCTTTAAGCTGGTTCAAACAAAACGTGATCACAAAAGTGCCGTGGCCCAATGCGGGCTTTATGCGCAGTGTTTATCCCGGCTTTTTGCAGCTCTCCGGCTTTATGTCGATGAATATGGACCGCCACGTTTCCGCCCATAAAGACCATTTCCAAAACCTTATCAAAGGCGACGGTGACAGCACCGATGCCCACCGGAAATTCTACGATGAATACATGGCGGTGATGGACCTTTCAGCGGGCTACTACCTGCAAACCATCGAGAGGGTGTTCCAGAAACGCCTATTGGCCGAGGGCGCGTATTATTACCGTGATCAGCTGGTAGACCCATCCAAAATTACCGATATAGCCCTGCTCACGGTTGAGGGCGAAAAGGACGATATTACAGGGCTTGGTCAAACCGAAGCCGCGCATAAGCTCCTGAAATCCCCAAAGAAAATGCGTGAGCATTATGTGCAGGCGGGTGTTGGGCATTACGGCGTGTTCAACGGCTCGCGCTGGCGTAGCACTATTGCGCCCAAGGTGAAGGCCTTTATCGCCAAACATGGCTGAAAGCCTAACCATAGGCACCCCGCCGATCACGGTTGAACTGCGCCGAAACGCCCGCGCCAAGCGCATGACCCTGCGGGTGAGCGCGGTGGATGGCGTGGTGCGCCTCAGCCTGCCCAAGCGTGGCAGCCTGATGGCCGCCAAGCAGTTTTTGCGCGAACAAGAGGGCTGGTTACGCGAGCACACCGGCAAAAGCCCGAAGCGGGTTGTGATTCGCGCCGGTCTCACCATTTCTCTGCATGGCGAATCGTTTCTCCTGCAATCCCACAGCAAATCTCGGGTCACGTTGGCCCCCGACACCCTGTTTTTGCCCGAAACCCGCCCCATGGGGCCAGCCTTGGAGCGCTTTATTAAAATCCGTGCCAGAAATGTGATCACAAAAATAGCGCAGGCTGATTCCGTCGCGCTTGGCAAACCCTTTTCCAAGATAAGCCTGCGTGACCCGCGCTCGCGCTGGGGGTCGTGCAATACCGATGGTAACCTTATGTTTTCATGGCGCTTAATGCTGGCCCCGCCTGAGGTTCTGCGCTATGTTGTGGCCCATGAGGTTGCCCATCTGCGAGAGATGAACCATTCAAAGGCATTTTGGGCCGAAGTGGCCGGATTAATGCCGGAATACGCCGCACCGCGTCGTTGGCTCACCCAAAACGGGGCGGCGCTTCACAAGTTTGATTTCAAAACCGCTTGACCCACGGCTAATATGTGATCACAAATACACATGGTAGAGAGATCCACACCCGACCTTCCCCCTGCGCATGAGCTGGTTTACCGCCGCTTGCGGGGTGAAATTATGAATGGCACTATGAAGCCCGGCACGGCGCTGACCCTGCGTGGCGTAGCCAAGGATTTTGGCTTTTCCATCACTCCCGTGCGTGAGGCGGTGCGGCGGCTTTGCGCCGAGGGTGCGCTTAGCCTTTCGCCATCGGGCCGCGTTAACACCCCGGAGCTTACAAATGATCGTATTGAGGAGCTTGCGGCGCTGCGTGCCCTTCTAGAACCAGAGCTTGCCAGCCGCGCCCTGCCCCGCGCCCACACGGTGCTGATTGACCGGATGGAAGTGTTGAATGACACTATTGATCAGGCTATTATCCGGCAAGACGCTGCGGCCTATGTTCGCCTCAATCTCGAATTTCACCGCAGTCTTTATTTGCGCGCCCAAGCCCCCGCGATGCTGGCGATGGTGGAAACGGTCTGGCTGCAATCCGGCCCGACCATGCGGCAGCTATACGGCAAAAAACAGCGGCAAACAGCGTCGATCAACCACCGAAAAATCCTCGCGGCTTTGCGCGCGGGTGATGAGCCAAGCCTGCGCCTTGCTATGCGGCAAGACGTTCTGAACGGGTTGAGAATGTTGGTCGAGTAGCTGCGCGCCCGGGGCTATTCTGCGCGCACGAGCTTGGCGAAACGGTCGTAAATAGGCTCGGCAGCGGCAATAACAGTGCCGGATTCCAATGGGTTATCCCCTTTTGCCACACCATCTAGCAGCCCACCGGCTTCTTTCACCAGCAGCAACCCTGCCGCCATATCCCACGGCTTTAGGCCACGCTCCCAAAAGCCGTCATAGCGGCCTGCGGCCACATAAGCGAGGTCCAGCGCCGCCGAGCCCCAGCGGCGCACGCCGGCGCATACGGGCAGAATGCGGCCAAGGTCGGCAATGGTTTCGGGCAGGTCGGCGCGGCCACCAAAGGGCAGGCCGGTGGCAAAAATAGTTTCGATCATGGTGGTGCGGCCAGACACCCGCAAGCGCCGGTCATTCACCCATGCCCCCGCGCCCTTTTCCGAGGCAAACAGCTCGTCTTTAATCGGGTCATAGACCACCGCCGCCACGATCTCGCCCTTGAATTCCAGCGCAATCGAAATGGCCCAATGAGGCAAGCCGTGCAAAAAGTTGGTGGTGCCATCCAGCGGGTCCACTATCCAGCGGCGGGTTGGGTCTTTGCCGATGATCTCTGGGAATTCCTCGCCGAGAAACCCGTAATTCGGCCGCGTTTCCATCAGGATTTCGCGAATCGTTTCTTCGGCCATTTTATCGGCGCGCGACACAAAATCCCCCGGCCCTTTGGACGAGACTTGCAGGTTCTCGACCTCGTTAAAGTCGCGAATCAGCTTGCGCGAGGCCACGCGGGCGGCCTTGATCATCAGGTTCAAATTGGCAGAGGCTTGGGACATCGGATACACCTAATTGCTTTGTAAAGGCATCCTATAGGGGGTTTTGCGGCAAAGGCCAAGGGGGCGATTGATTGCAGACCGCGCCGCGGCTAGGGTTGGCGTATGGGGCGTATGTTACAGATTTTGGCAATGGTTTGGCTGGCGGGCAGTGCGGCGGCGCAAGACCGCGTGGCCCATATCGGTGTTTTGGCGTTTCGCGGGGCAGAAACCACCTTGCAGGAATGGGGGCCGTTGGCGGATTATTTAAGCAAAACCGTGGAGGGCTGGGATTTCGAGATCGAGCCGGTGACGCTGGTTTCGGCCCCTAACGAGATAAAATCCGGGCATTTGGATTTTTTGGTCACCAATCCGGGGCATTATGTGGCGCTGGCGGCAGAATTCGGCCTTAGCCCGCTGGCCACGCGGGAACGAAGCGATGGGCTGATGCGCTTTGGCACCGCGATTATTGCCCATTCCAACCGCGGGATTTCTACGTTGGATGATTTGCGCGGCAAGCGGGTGGCGGCGGTTAGCCCCGATGCTTTTGGTGGCTTTCAACTTGCGTGGCACGAATTTATGGCACAGGGTTTAGACCCGTTTGTAGACTTTAAGCCTTTGCGATTTATGGGGTTTCCGCATGATGAAATTATTCGTGCGGTGCGGGATGGCGAGGTGGATGCAGGTATTATTCGCGGTGGATTGCTGGAAGCGCTGGCCGCTGAAGGGCGGTTTGAGCTGAGTGAATTTGTGGTGTTGCAAAGCAACAGCCAGATGGATTTTCCTTATATGGTCAGCGGCCAGCTGGTGCCGGAATGGCCGTTTACCGCCGTGCCGGGGGTGGATAAGCGCTTGCGGGAGGCGGTGGTGATTGCGCTTTTGGCAACCCAGCGCTTGCAAACGGGCCTAAAAGACAAATGGTCGGCACCGCTTTCATATGAAGGGGTGCGGGCATTGGGCAATGCTTATCATGCGCGGGGTGGTGGACCTGATTTGTGGGTTTATTTTACAGGGGCTTTTGCGCTTATGTTTTTGGTTCTCGGGTTTGCATTGTGGCGCAGGCCGCAGGCTGTCGAAGAGGGCGAAGAGGTGCCGGAAGCGGACCCCGAAGCCACAAAGACCATCGCTTTGTTTGAGCGCCTGACAAAGCGCGAGCGCGAGGTTCTGGCGCTGATTTGTGATGGTCTGCCCTCCAAGGATATAGCTGAAAAGCTCGGGGTGAGCCTGAAAACCATTGAGTATCATCGCTCGAATCTGCTGCAAAAAACCAAGGCCGGCACCACGGCCCACCTTGTGCAGCTTGCCACCCGTTTTGGCTATGACCTAGGGGATACCCTAGGGAAATAAGCCAATAAACACGGGTATTTCCGAGTTACGCCTCCCTGAAATATGTGTGAGCCTGAGGATAAGAGCCGGGCTAGACCACGGCTTATAATATAAACAGAGGGATGTATGATGAAGCACGTTGGAACCTTCATTGCGGCGCTGGCCCTGGCCAGCCCCGCAATGGCACAAGAAACTGCCGACCATAACAACGACTACCGGACATTTACCAGCGGCGGCATAGCCTATGGCCAGATCGGCGATAGCTATACCTCTGATTTGGTGATGTATCTGGCGGGCAACCAGTTTATGGTGATGGAAGACCTGATTACCGATTTTCAGGGCCAAAACAGCGATATTGAAACCATTTATGTGGAGACAATCCCGCCCGGGCAAATCCTGAAAGGCCAGCTTTTGCAGCAGGGCCAGATTAACGGTGAAGACACGGCGCAAAACCCTGATCTTTATGCCAGCGTTAACCTTGGCCACCTGAAAAAGCTCTCGGCCAAGGGCATGATGGAAAACTTCATCATTTACACCCATAACAAGCTGGAGCTAATGGTGGCGGCGGGCAACCCGATGGGCATTACCGGCCCCGAAGACCTTGCGCGTACCGATTTGGTGCAATCCCACCCCAACCCGCTGACGGAAGGGATTTTCAAATTTTATGGGTCGCAAATGCTGCGTGGCCTCGGGATTTATGAGCAGGTCACCGGCAATGCAGAGTGCAAAAGCTGCTGGGCGGTTGAGGGGCAAACATGGTTTACCAGCCGCCACCACCGCGAAACGCCACAGCGCATCGAGGATGGCGAGGCCGATGTTGGCATCGTTTGGACCACTGAAGTGGTGTATGCCGAAGCGACGGGCCGCGGGGTAGAGGGGGTGGCAATTCCGGCACCGCTCAACCAGCAAAGCCGTGTGGGCTATGCCATTGGCGCACTGACCACGGGCCGCAACCAGGAAAATGCCCAGCGCTTTCTGGATTACCTTGCCACCGATGGCGCGCAGGCGATTTATGCTGCGCACGGGTTTATTCCGGCCACCACAGAAGAGTTGACATTGAAGCCGATTCCGGCTGCTAATTAAAGAACAGGGCGCAGGAGGCTGCGCCCTTTAACGCCGGAGTAACCGGCACACCAACGGGAGAGTAATATGTTCAAGAAAATTGCAGCCGTAATGGCGGTTATTATGGGAATGGCGATCGCAGCACCAGCAATGGCGCAAGGGGTTGTCCACAAAATTGCGTTTCATGTGGATGAAAACGACCCGAAACTGATGAATATGACCCTGAACAACGTGCAAAACGTAACCGCCTATTATGAAAGCATTGGCGACACGGTGGAAATTCAGGTGGTCGCATACGGGCCGGGGCTGAATATGTTCCGCGCCAATTCGCCAGTGGCTGACCGGATCGCGACCCTCTCGCTGGAGCTGGACGACATAACCTTTGCCGCCTGTGGCAACACCCTGCGCAAAATGGAAGCTAAAACCGGCGGGCCGGTAGAGCTGCTGTCAGAGGCCGAAGTGGTGCCCTCCGGCGTGGTGCAACTGGTGATGCTGCAAGAGGCCGGCTGGTCATATATCCGGCCATAACGAACAGGGCGGGCTGCGGCTTCCGAGTGGCCCCTCCTCCCCTCCTCTCGTGCAAGCGGGGGGAGGCCTTTTTTTAGGCGCGCTCGGCGTATTCCATGGTGTCTGTGTGCACCACAATCTTTTCATCCTGGCCCACGAAGGGCGGAATCATCACCCGCACGCCGTTATCCAGCACCGCCGGCTTAAAGCTGTTGGCCGCGGTTTGGCCCTTTACCGCCGGTTCGGTTTCCACCACGGTGCAGGTGACCTTTTGCGGCAGTTGCGCGCTCAGCGCTTCCTCTTCATGAAACTCGATCTGGATGGTCATGCCGTCTTGCAAAAACGGGCGCCGATCGCCCAGAATATCGGCTGGCAGCTCGATTTGCTCATAGGTTTCAGTATCCATAAACACCAGCATGCCATCATTTTCATACAGGAATTGCTGCTCTTTCTGGTCCAGCCGCACTTTTTCCACCTTGTCATTCGAGCGAAAGCGCTCGTTGAGCTTGGAGCCGGTGCGCAGGTTTTTCATTTCCACCTGCGCAAACGCCCCGCCCTTTCCGGGCTTTACATGGCTGACTTTTACCGCAATCCAGAGGCCGTTTTCATGCTCCAGAATATTGCCGGGTTTAATTTCGTTTCCGTTAATTTTAGGCATGATGGCTCGCAAATAGCTGTTAATTTGTGCCCTCTATAGCCAATCGGCCAGAGGCGCACAACTAGCGTTTCTTTTTTGCCAGATTTTTCAGCAGGGCCATGGCCTCGCGGGCGGCGGTGGCTTCCCATTTTGGCACCTCTTTCTCCAGCGCTTTTTTCAGCGCCGCGGCCTGTTTGGCCACCTCTGCAGGGGCAGCCCCTTTTTTGAGCAGGCCCGCCAGAAACCTGTCGCATTTTTGCAGCTGTTTTGCGGTTTGCAACAGGTATTTTTTGTAAGAGTCCGCCGCCGCCGCCTCAAGCGCTTTGCGGGTTTCGCGGTCCTCCACCAGATGCGCGTGGGTTTTGTCAGCACTTATCACCACAGAAAACCCCACATCTGGCGGGATAACGCAGGAAAACCCGTTCGCTTTCAGCGCAATTTTCCGAACGGAAAGAAGCCGTATTTTTGCCATAGCATACCTTTTCAAGGCAGAAAGTCAGGACAGAGGGCCAGTATTAACCTTTTGCGCGAGCTATGCTATCATGTATGTTACACATGGATGATGTGGTGACGGCTAAATGCAGCGGCTGGCGCGGTCTCCGGTCTCGTCGAGCAGCAATTCTTTCACATTGGCCTCGATCACCCGCGTGCTGACATTGCCATACAGCTTTTGGCGGCCTTCATTGAGAAGGTATGTCGGGCTGCCTTCAATACCCTTTTTCTGTGCGGTTTCATAGTCTCCCGCCAGCAGGGCAATGGCCTCGCCGTTTTCAATGGTGGCCTGCACATCGGTAAAATCCACGCCGATCTCGGTGGCAATATCGCGCTGCACATCCCAGTTGGAAATATCCCGCGCCTGCTCGAAAAAGGCGCGGCGCAATGTGGCGGCGGCCTTAACGGGAAGTTGCGCGGCATAAGGCGTGTTTTGCGGGGTTTCGCCCGCATCCCGCGCCAATATTTCAACCGCCTTCACAAACAGGTGTGGGCTGGCCGAGGAGCGGGGGCGCACCTTGCTCCAGATATCGGGGTGCACCTGCATACCCTCGAACCTCGCCACGACCTCCTGCACATGTGCGCCGTAACCCTCAAAGCCGCCACGGCCGGCCCAGTTGGTTTCGACCTTGCTCCACACATCGGGAAACACCGAGCAAAAATGCTGGTGGATGTCCACCTTGTCGTCATAGTCCGCGATAAAGGCGTTCAGCCGGTGCTGGCCAACATAGGCCCACACGCAAAGAATATCGGAGAAATGCTGGATCTGGATCGGTTTCATGGTGCGGCCTTTTTGTTAGCTGCCCTATAGATATTGTGCGGCGCAAAAAGGTCAAGCGCGGGGTGCAATTTAGCTTGATTGGCGGGGGGAATGGGGGTCTAGTTATGGCCATGAAATATTCGGTGCTAGATATTCTCAAGCAGGGGCTAACCGGCAATAAAGGCTGGCAGCCGATATGGCGCACGCCTGTGCCCAAGCCGGCCTATGATGTGGTGATCATCGGCGGCGGCGGGCACGGGCTGGCCACCGCCTATTACCTGGCTAAAAACCATGGGGTGCGCAATATTGCGGTGCTGGAAAAGGGCTATATCGGCGGCGGCAATGTGGGGCGCAACACAACTATTGTGCGGGCGGATTATGGGCAAAAGGGCAATTCGGCGTTTTATTCCCATGCCTTGAAGCTGTGGAAGGGCCTTTCCCAAGAGCTGAATTACAATGTGATGTTTTCGCCGCGTGGCCTGCTGGAGCTGTGCCATTCTGACGGCCAGATGGAAGCCTATAACCGCCGCGCCAACATGATTCTGGCGCGGGGGGACGAGGCTGAAATGCTGGACCGTGCAGGGGTGGCGGCATACGCGCCCTATCTGGGTATGGAAAACGAGCGCTTTCCGATTAAGGGCGGCTTGTTGCAACGCTCGGCGGGCACGGCGCGGCATGATGCCGTGGCGTGGGGCTATGCGCGCGGGGCCGATGCTTTGGGCGTGGATATCATCCAGAATTGCGAGGTCACGGGCTTTGATATCGAGGGCGGCACGGTGCGCGGCGTGCAAACCTCTCGCGGCCCGATCAAGGCCGCCAAGGTGGCCATTTGCGTGGCGGGGCGCTCCTCCCAAGTGGCGGCCATGGCGGGCATGCGCCTGCCGATTGAAAGCCATGTGTTGCAGGCCTTTGTTACCGAAGGCCTCAAGCCCTTCATCAATACCGTGATCAATTTTGGCGTCGGGCATTTTTATATCAGCCAGTCAGATAAGGGCGGGCTGGTGTTTGGTGGTGATCTTGACGGCTATAATTCCTACGCCCAGCGCGGCAGCCTTGGCCGCGTGGAGCACGTGGCCGAGGCGGGCATGAGCATGATTCCAGCGCTGGGCAAAGCGCGGATGCTACGCAGCTGGGGGGGCATTATGGACATGAGCATGGATGGCTCGCCAATTATTGATAAAACCCACATTGAGGGCCTCTATTTTAACGGCGGCTGGTGCTATGGCGGCTTTAAGGCCATTCCGGCCTCGGGCAGCGCTTATGCCCAGATTGTGGCCACGGGCGCGGTGCCAGCTTATGCCAGCGCCTACCGCCTGAACCGCTTTGAAACCGGCCACCTGATCAACGAAGAGGGCACCGGCGCGCGCCCGGGGTTGCACTGATATGCGGATAACCTGCCCCCATTGCGGAGAAAGAGACAGCCGCGAATTCAGCTATTATGGCGATGCCAAAACCGCGCGCGGCGAAGATTTTGCCAGCACCTATTTGCGGGATAACCCAACAGGCAACCACGCCGAGCTGTGGCAGCACGTTTCCGGCTGTCGGGCGTGGTTGGAGGTGGTGCGCAATGTATCCACCCACGAAGTGATCTCGGTCAAGGAGGCAGGGCAATGAGCCGGCTTCCCGATGGCGGATTAATTGACCGCACCCGCTCTCTCCCCTTCAGCTTTGACGGCCAAAGCTATTGTGCCCACCCCGGCGATACTTTGGCCTCGGCGCTGCTGGCCAACGGCGTGCGCCTTATGGGCCGCAGCTTCAAATACCACCGCCCGAGGGGGGTGCTCACGGCGGGGTCCGAGGAGCCAAACGCGCTGGTCGAGGTCGGCACAGGCGCGCAGCGTTTGCCCAACACCCGCGCCACCACGCAAGAGGTGTTTGCGGGCCTCGCCGCCCAAAGCCAGAACCGCTGGCCGAGCCTGAGCTTTGACATAAAAGAGGCCCTCGACTTCGCCCACCCCTTTCTGGGCGCGGGGTTTTACTACAAAACCTTCATGTGGCCACGGAGCGCGTGGCACCACCTGTGGGAGCCGATCATTCGCCGCGCGGCGGGGCTTGGGCGGCTCTCGGGCGCGGCGGACCCTGCGACCTATGACAAGGCTTGGAAACATTGCGACCTGTTGGTCATTGGCGCTGGTCCCGCTGGCCTTATGGCCGCGCTCACAGGTGCGCGGGCTGGCAAGCGCGTGGTGCTTGCAGAAGAGGATTTTGTGCTAGGCGGGCGCTTGCAGGGTGATGGTGCCCCCCTGCGCCCATGGGTAGGCAAAGCGGTGGCCGAACTGGCGAGCCTGCCCAACGTTACCCTGATGAAACGCACCACGGTTACGGGCGCTTATGATGGCGGCACATATGGCGCGCTGGAGCGGGTGGCCGACCATCTGCCCGATGCCCAAGGCGCCCCGCAGCAGATATTCTGGCGCATTGTGGCCAAGCATACCCTTCTGGCCGGCGGTGCCCATGAGCGCCCCATCGCCTTCCCGAATAATGACCGCCCGGGGATAATGCTGGCTTCGGCTGTGCGCACCTATATCCACCGTTTCGGCGTGCTCCCCGCCAAGCGCTGGGTGGTGTTTGCCAATAATGCCGAGGGGGTGCGCACCGCCCATGACCTTGTGAAAGCGGGGGCCGAGGTGACGCTGGTA
>Ga0256839_1003437_pt1 | contig 16336 bp, 17 predicted proteins | sample 354166metaG_FD_185968 | JGI IMG/M metagenome (GOLD analysis project Ga0256839, IMG submission 185968) | Hydrothermal vent microbial communities from Mid Atlantic Ridge, Atlantic Ocean - 354-166 | ecosystem: Environmental > Aquatic > Marine > Hydrothermal vents | place: Atlantic Ocean: Mid... | reverse complement strand
AGGAGGGAGATACCATCAAACTCTTACTCTGTCTTGGTGTTGGGGGTGTAGGAAGGTGTTTGAGACGGTAAGCCTTAAAAATAAAGTTGCTTGTGTAGGAGCCGGCTTGACGCTTTTTAGGAGGAGGCTGATGGAGTCTAGTGACGAGCTGATGTGGCTAGCTGCCAGGCAGGCTCTTGAAGAGGCGGGATTGACTATAAACGATATAGACTGTATCGTGTTTGGAACTGCCCCTGACAACTTCGACGGGATACATATGCAGAGTGAGGCTTTGGCTGACGGGGCCGGAGCCTATAATAAGCCGTATACAAGGGTATATGTAGGTGGGGGTACAGGCGTCTTCTCAGTTATAGCGGGTTGGTGGCATGTAGCCTCGGGACTATGTAGGAGTGTATTGGTGATTGCCGAGGAGAAGATGAGTCATGTGCAGCCACATCCACAGTATCTATTCCACCATATATTCGACCCAGTGACGGAGAAGCCCTTGGGAGTAAACCTTATATGGATATTCGCACTTGAAATGCATAGATACATGTATAAATATGGTGTTAAGAAGGAGGATATAGCGTTGGTAAGTGTGAAGAATAAGAGAAACGCTCTAGACCACCCATCTGCACAGGTTGCTGGGAACATAACTGTGGAGGATGTGTTGAATAGTGAGGTACTTGTTTGGCCCGTTCAGAGGCTAGACATATCACCAGTCTCCGATGGGGCGGGAGCACTTGTATTGGTGAATGGTGAGATGGCTAGAAACGTAACTGATGAACCAATATGGATAGATGGTGTGGGATGGAGTCTAGATACAATGTATTGGACGAATAGGGATCTTGCATTCCCTACATACTTATATTTTGCAGGTAAGATGGCTTATAAGATGGCTGGTATAGAGAACCCTAGGAAGGAGATCGACTTTGCAGAGGTATACGACCCATTCGACTATAAGGAGCTTCATCATATGGAGGGGCTACAACTTGCTAGGAGGGGAGAGGCACCAACCCTAACTAGGGAGGGGGTTACAGAGAGAGATGGTGACCTACCGATAAACCCTAGTGGGGGTCTACTGGGTGTGGGTAACCCAATAGCTGCTGCAGGGATAATGAAGGTGGCTGAGGTGTACTGGCAGTTGAGGGGTTTAGCTGGTAAGAGGCAGGTTAAAAAGGATGTTGTTACGGGCCTTGCACAGGCATGGGGGGATCTCATGCAGGTGGGGACAGTCGTGATTATGAGGAGGTGATCCAAATGGAGTGGGAAACAAGGCCTAAAAACCCTATGGGGACTCCATATAAGCCTGAGGAGTTGGAGAGGGGTGAGGTACCCTATACCGAGGATAGTCTGGAGGTATGGTATAGGTGGAGCCTTGGTAGATACCTATCCAAGTATCTAGAGAGTTTGAGGGAGGGTAGGATACTCGGTAGGAGATGCAAATCATGTGGTAGAGTCTTCGTGCCGCCTAGGGAGGTTTGCCACGCCTGTTTCAGGACGACAGATGAATGGGTTGACGTCGGCGACACTGGTAGGGTTAATACTGCAGTAGTCAGCTACATAGCAGCTGATAGGGGTAGGGTGGATGAGCCAATCATCATAGCGGTTATAGAGTTGGAGGGGGCTTCGGAAGGCATGGGTATTTTACATAAGTTAGCTGGAGTAACACCAGAGGATGTGAAGAGTATGAGGGTGTTTGGCATGAGGGTGAAGGCTGTCTGGAGACCTCCTGAGGAGAGAACAGGGTCTGTAAACGACATACTATATTTTAAACCGCTTGAGGAGGTGGGGTAGATGGAGTTCAGGTTTAAGGTGGATGTGCCTAGATACGTGTATCCCACGGGTATTGCTGGAAAGAAGTTTGGGGAAGGGCTTAGAGCGGGTAAGATATTGGTGAGCTACTGCACATCATGTGAGACTGGTTTCATGCCTCCAACAGCATACTGTCCACACTGCTATATGGAGATCAAGGTGTTTATAGAGCCTGAGAAAATAATCCTGGGACCCTACACCACGTCAAAGGCTGATGGCAAGATATATGCCTTGATCAAGTTCGAGGTTAGGGGGGAGCCGGTGGAGGGTGGGATAATCCACTATGTAGAGTCTGAAGGTGATTTCCTTGAACAGGGTGTTGAGCTGGAGCCCATCTTCAAAGAGGCTGGTGAGAGGAGGGGGGTTATCACAGACATACTGTTTTTCAAGCCTAAAGCCTGACCCCAAACCCTTTATATAAAATTGATACATACTTTAACCCTAAGTAATTAGGGCAATATATTATCTCCCTGATTGGTAAATCATCCTATCGAGGTGTGTATAGATGAATATCAAGATTGTAGTCCCGACTGTATTAGTCTTGATCATTGTCGGCGTGGTAGGCATATACATGTTTTCAAATATGGGGACTCAGGCTGAGGATTCCGAGCCATCCAAGACATTCATCATAATAGGTTACTACTGGGGATTCGCACTATACGATGAGAACTACAACCCCATAGATAGGATTGAGTTGAAGGTTGGTGAGCCTGTAAAGATAATTTTCTTGAATGCAAGGTCATTCTCGGAAGAGTTCTACAGTAAGTTGGAGATGAAGACTGTAGAGGAGGGTCTAGACTCAGTTCCACCATCGATACTTGAGGATAAGATTATGGAGGCTTTCGAGTCCAACCTGGTTGACCATGGACTGCAGGTGACCGGCTTAAGACTGGCTATCGCTACCAACTGGAGGGCCTTCAGCGGGACCGCAGATACTCTAGAGGAGTTTTTCGAGATTGAGTCGGAGGAAGCTATACAGAGGCATACTGCCATAATAACCCCTGATAAGCCCGGGGTATACGATTTGCTCTGCTACGTAGTGTGTGGATTTGGCCATACCTTCATGAAGTTGGATAACGCTATTATAGTGACTGAGTAGCACTCCCCTCAATACTTTATTTTCCCCTCGAGGGCTAGCCTAAGATTCTCAAGATATCTTTTTGTATCCTCCTCCACCCACTTATCGACGTTGAAGACCTTGATCTCCCCCTTGCTGGACATGGTCACCACCCTCTTAATCCCACTGTTTATTATCGCCCTCTTACACCTGTCACATGGCTGGGCATCCAGGACCCCTCCATCCTTCGGGTTGACACCATAGAGGTAGAGGGTCCCCCCAAGCACTGACGCCCCATTTCTGGCAGCGTTTATAATCGAGTTCTCCTCAGCATGTACAGCGGGGCAGAGGTCATAGGCTGTCCCGTGTGGAAGGTTGAGTACATCCTTTATACATCCGCCTACCTCATAACAGTTTACCCCTCCCCTCACAGGCCCATTATAGCCTGTCGAGACTATCGAGTCGTTTACCACTATAATGGCTCCGTAATGGGCCCTTGTACATGGGCTCCTCATAGAGACAGCCTTAGCTATCTCTAGGTAATATCTATCCTTATCTACTCTATCTCCGCTGCTAACCGACATATCAAGAATATGTTGTGTATTCTCTCCAATAAACGGTGTCTCATGTTTCCCAATCTAGAATATATACTGGGTTATCTCCTCCCTTCGATAGGTGGGCTCCCCTTGAAAGGCCTCTCACCATCTATCTTGATAGGTGGTTTAACCATTTTAATAGCTCCCAACTCTATATCATGTACCAAACCCAGTATACCCGCGTCGCATACGTAACTCTCTCTAAGGGCTTCCCCTACCGTATTCACCTTGCTGTGGGGGACTCCTAGCCTCCCTAACCTATCCAGTATCTCCTCAGTATCCAGCTCTCTAATCCTATCTGACAAAACCTTTATGAGGTCGTCTCTATACCTGACTCTAGAGGGGTTGTCTATGAATCTCTCGTCTGAAAGGAGCTCCTCCAGGCCCAAGGCTCTACACAGAAGGTTGAAAAACTTGTTGTTGGGGGCTGCTATAGCGACGTACCCCCCATCCCTACATTGGAAGGCTTGGTAGGGGACTATGGATGGGTGTCCACTTCCATGCCTCCCAGGCTCCACACCGGCTATTAGATAAGATGTTGTCAAATATGTCATGCTGTATAGGAGGGAGTCGTAAAGGAAGACCTCTATCTCACACGGCCTGGATCCTCCATATAGGGCTGATAAAATCCCAGTCGCCAGGTATAGACCTGCAAATATATCTGCCAATGCAAACCCAACCCTAACTGGAGGGGACTCCTCATATCCAGTAGCCATCATTATACCGCTTCTAGCCTGGATGATCAGGTCATAGGCTGGAAACCTACCTTCCTCACCGTCGAACCCCTTTATAGATGCATATATGATTTTAGGGTTGACCTCCAACACATCTCGATACGTAACACCCAGCCTCCTCGCTGTATCCATCCTATAGTTGTGGATAAGTATATCCGACTCCTCAATATACTTTTTTAGGACCGTTCTATCCCCATCATCCTTTAAATCGAGGAATATGACCTCCTTCCCCCTGTTCACACTATAGTAGTATGTGGATACCCCATTCACTATCGGAGTATATCTCCTAGTCTCATCTCCCTCGGGAGGCTCTATCTTAATAACCTCTGCCCCAAGGTCTGATAGGTACATAGTTGCGAAGGGTCCAGCGAGAACCCTTGACAGATCAAGTATCTTAACTCCCTCCAACAGAGCCATATTAATATTGGTTCCCAAACGGAGATATACAAAACATTTGTATATTCGGGGAGGATTAGACAATATTATGGTGTTCGGGAACGATGTAAAGGAGTATGTGTATAGGCATCTTATGAGGGGAGACTCTCCATCCATAGTTATTCAACTCTCAAATGTAGATTCACCTGTCTACAAGTTGGAGGCTGGGTATAGGGATGTTGAGAATGACCTCCCCGCCAATATAGACACTATATATGGTATAGCTAGTGTAACGAAGGTGTTCACGTCAATATTGACTATACTACTCTCTATAGAGGGGGGCCTATCTCTGGAGGATCCAGTATCCAAGTATTTCGACGACGACTTCAAGACAGGGGGTGAAAGTATTAGGGTCTGGAACCTTCTTAACCACTCCACGGGTATACCCGCCCTGGGATACGTCGAGAATAGGGTGAGGGCCCTACTCAACCTTGAGAATCCCCTACCCCTGGCTGGGGAGGACAGTGTTATAGAGTTCTTGAGTAATGGGTTGGGAGGGTGGAGGACGTATCCAGCTGGAGAGAGATTCCTATACCTGAACGAGGGATATGTACTGATGGGGAGGATATTGGAGAGGGTTACAGGCAAAGCCTATGATGAACTAATTAGGATGCGTATCCTAGATCCCCTCAAGCTCCGTAGAACTCTATATAGGTGGGAGGATGTTGTGCGGGAGGGTAACCATGCCTACCCATATGTGAAGGATGGGGGGAGATGGGTTAGGATAGAGAAGCCCGCTAGATTCTATGCAGATGCAGGGCTATATAGCACTGTGGAGGACTTGTCTAGACTCGGGTTGAGCCTGGCATCTGGTGATATAGGTGGGGTAGACAGCTTAGAGATAGTGGATCTCATGAGGCGTTTCAGGATAGGGGTGGGGGATAAGTATGGAGAGTCCTACTACGGCCTCGGGATAGGGATATCAAAGCTTCCCGACGGATCAGAATTGTATAGCCACAGCGGCTCCCTACTCTACTTTAATAGTTACTTGGCCTTCTCGAGGGAGCACGGCACGTCCATAGCCCTACTTGCAAATGGACCAGGCCTCCCACTCAGGAGGATTGGCCTATATATCCTAGCTAGATTCCTGGGGATAGACCCCCTTGACATAGATGATATTAGGCTGGATACCTATATGGATAAGGCCGTCGGAAGATATACGCTGTTTAGAGGGGGCTTCCACGCCGAGGTTGTTAGGCGGGGAGACCAGCTATACCTCAAGTATCCCGCATCCGGGGGATATATGGAGTATGCCTTGTTACCGGTCAAGGCTGATGGTGACAGGCTGGTATTCAATGTATACAGTGGGGGGAGGCTGTACGAGGGTTATATAGAGTATGAGGGTGAAGATGTATGGCTCTCTATAGAGAGGTATGTATTTAAACGTGTCTAGAGACCTTGCTAGATAACTTCTCGATATAATCTTCTACACCCGTTAGAATCATCTCGATGGCTATGGCGGCTACAATTATAGCCATAAGTCTAGCGAGAGTCTTAATTATACCTGGCCCAAGCACCCTATATAGGGTATCGACGTACCTCAGCATTAAATAGGTTATAGCCACGACCAGATATGAACCTATAAGGACGACGTATAGTGGATACACCGTGGAAAGTAGGATCAAGGTTGTTATGGTTCCAGGCCCCACCAGAAGAGGCGTGGCGATGGGGACTACAGCCATCTCCTCAGGAGGTATATGCTTCGTCCTTGGAAGGCCACCCAACATATCGATAGCTATAGCCACTAATAGGATTCCTCCACCAATCCTAGTGGCCGCTATACTTACGTTGAAGAAGCTGAGGATGTAGGAACCGGCGACGGTGAAGAGGGTCACCAGCCCTAGACAGACTAGTATGGTCTGGGTAACTATCCTCCTATGCCTATCCTGATCCAACCCCGACATAAAGCTGAGGTATATCGGGACTATACCCACTGGATCCATGATCGCAAATATCTGGAGGAATACCGATATTACAGCTATTAGAAGAGGGTCCAACATACCAATAAATCATCAACATAGTGATGTAATAAATAGTAGCTAGACCGCCATCCCCTTATAAAAGTATATATAGAATATATTCCTAACAATTTAGGGATATAATATATATATTTCAACCATTATGTATATACTACCGGAGGTGATCAACATGGATGTTCAAATAGCTGTGGAGTTATTCTACTATAGTCTCATAGCTACATATACCTTGGTGATCATCCTCTTCATATATAAGACTCGTAAACCTGGCTCGATAGCCACTGATGGAGGGCGTCATAAAGGTATGGATAGAAGGGAGAAGATATGGATGTATAGCTTGATAGCTGTTGCAATACTGGGTAATATAATATTTTTCAGCCCGTTACTCCCCTCGATGCAGTACAACCTATACCTGGATAGGGAGCCTGTGAAGACTGTGGTTATATACATGGAGGATCATAAGTTTATCCTACCTGAGAACCCGATAAGGATTCCACTAGGCGAGCCTGTAGAGTTCAAGGTATATAGTAACGACTTGACATATGGCTTCGGAGTCTTCAGGGAGGATGGGATGCTTATATTCCAGATGCAGGTTGTACCAAGCTATGAGAATAGGATTGTATGGGTGTTTAACGAGCCTGGATTCTACACCATAAGGAGTACTGAGTATAGTGGGCCTGAACATCCATACATGTATATCGAGAATGCAATCCTCGTGGAGGGGGGTGATAGCTATGGGTCCTAGGGAGAAGCTGGCACTTAAATATGTCTTGGCCGGGGTTTTCTGGCTCGGTGTCGCTGGGATAGAAGGCTTGCTTATGAGGGCTAGACTCTTAAACCTATTAACCAACATCTATACACCTGAGCACTACTATGCGATGATGACTGTACACCCCTTTGTCGGGATATATGGATGGGCTTATATGGCTGTTATGGGCGCCTTCTACTATCTAGTCCCTGTAGTCCTTAAAAAGGAGCTTTATAGCGAGAGGGTCGCTAACATCGCGTGGTATATAATGGTTATAGGGGTATTCATTACCTGGCTCTCGGGATTCCTACTCAGCTACAGTCCCCTATATACACTTTACTGGCCTCTTCCAGTAACGGAATATAATGGTGTACAGCAGATAGTGTTTGGAATAGGCTCCTCCATGATCTTCATAGGTGTGCTAGCATTCTTCTTCAATATGTTCGCCACGATATTCCTCCCTCAGAGGGGGGTTGGAGGGGCTGGATACGTGGCTAAAGAGCTTCTGACCCTGGCTTTCAACCTGGATAAGCTTAGGGCTAAGACGAAAGGTATAAAGGAGTATCTCCCGAGGGTGAATAACTATCCGGTATTCGTCGTGGGAGTCTTCAGGGGGTGTGTAGATACGACGTTGAACGCGATAGTCTTGTTAGGCGTCTCAATCGTGATATGGCTATATGGTTTTACAGACCTCCTTGGTCAAGAGTTATCCCCCTACCTAATAGATCCACTTATATATAAGAACGTTTTCTGGTGGGGTCTAGACCTAATCGCAGATGGTAATGTCCTTATATTTACAGCTGCAACGTGGTACTTCCTCGTCCCACTACTCACTAACCAGCCTCTATATGGGGAGAACATTGTTAGAAGCGTTATACTAGCGGATCTTGTGATAAGCCTCTTTGTATGGAATCATCATATGATGAGTGATACTCCACAGCCATTCATACTCCTCGTTCAAGGACAGATATTCACTTGGGGTGAGTTGATTACAATGGGTCTAACTATGTTCGCTGTATTGATGACGATTTGGAGGGCTAGACCAGTCCAATACACTCCAGCTCTCCTAGCTATTGTACTCTCGATATTGGGTTATGCATATGGGGGGTCTGCTGGCATGCTTCAGGCCAATGTGGCTTTGAACAGGTATTTCCATAATACCCAGTGGGTTATAGGAATACATGGTCATATACAGCTCCTAGCAGGTCTTTCACTAACAGTATTTGCAGCAATCTACGCCTTGGCCCCGTTACTCACTGGTAGGGAGATGGATAGGAGGCTATCATATATACATATAATCCTATTCTTCGTTGGAGCTGTGGTAATGGGTCTTGCACAGGGGGCTGCAGGTGCCTCCGGCATGTTACGCCGTACGCTATACTTCAACGGAGAGTATTATGGGTACATGACCCTCGCCATGGCTGGAGGGATTTTAATGGGGGTATCCTTCATAATATTCCTCTACAACTTTGTCAAGACATATGGGCTCCGCACAGTGATTAAAATTATTAGGTAATGTCTCCACACCATTAATTTTTTATCATCTAAATAGTTTATTAACGTAGTAGATGACTATATCAGAGATATCGTTAGATATACGTGATAGTAGGTGTAGGCTTTACAAGATGTATGGAGGTAGGATAAGAATATTATCCATAACCAACAATGGTGATAAGATCATTCATCTCGTGTCATGCCCAAGGGAATTGGTTGAAGAGGTTAGTGGAGACCCAGATTTAAAGGTTGTATCAGTCAACGTCGTTGACAAAGATGTGAATATGTGGTGTATATCCCGCGGATGTGAAGTTTGTAAACCCCTGGTTGACGAGGGATGTATAATATTGGATGGATACATTGGTATGGATGGCTCTATGAATGTAACGATCTTATCGCCTGGTGAGGATACTACAGACCGTATATTCAGGAAGTATAGGGAGGAGGGGGTAGACTATGAAATTAGATTTACTAGGAGGTATGGCAGGGGAAATATATTGACTGATAGACAGGAGCAGGTTTTATACCTTGCCTATAAAATGGGTTTCTTCGACTTTCCCCGAAAGGCTTCATTGAAGGAGTTGAGTGAGGTTCTAGGTATTAAGGAGGCCACTCTCTCGGAGATCATTAGGAGGGGGGTTAAGAAGGTTGTTGAGGATTACTTTAGATAGTGGGAAAATATACAATAAGTATATCCCTCGAAGTGTTAAGTATGTATAGACTCTCTCTTTATCCATAGACTACAATGTTTATCCCGTGGTATGGAGAGGCATATAGGTTTGAGGATGGGGTTGGCTGCTAGTGTGGCAGCCTTCCTAATAATCGAGTATTTACTGGTGACTGTCTATCTAGACGGTGTATATGCCCCCTTCAAGGGCTTTAACCTCCTCCTCATATCATCCCTGATACCGATTGGTTTGGCTGCATACATTGGGTATCTCAGGTGGATGGTTTATGGAAGGAACATATTTAAATATGCAAGTGCCCTGGCTCTGGCCCTTGGGTTGTTAGCGATTATACTTGGCTATATAGGGAGTGGTATGAGTCTCCCCATACTCGTCTTGGCCTATTTCACAGAGGTTGTTGTAGGCCCCTATCTAATGAAGGGTTTCGATGAGATAAGCCCGTTATCAGCTAAGTTATTCGTACTAGGTATAGCGGGGTTTGTATTCACCCTCCCACTCGTGTCTCTCAATAACCAGTTCGCGGTGATACCCTTCATGTTCAACCTTGTCAAAGGCCTCTCACTATCCCATCTACTAATCCTATCATCTTCCAAGGCTAGTGGTGTAGAGACGCTTCAAGCATCCCAGATCTTAAGGCGAGCTTCTCCACCACCCTGAAGTACGCTATAGATATGAGTATCCAAGCCACGCTTTTTATGAGGAGCATGGTCCATAGGCTATGGATATCTCCAGGGATATAGGTTGGGTCTATCGACGCCCTCATCAACTCCATCCACTCGTATATGGGGAGTATATAGGCTATTGGCTCTATCCAGTCGGGTAACGTGCTTGGGGGGTATAGAACTGCTCCGACTAGGAATAGTAGCCCCCCTATAGCCTCACTAATAATTGGACCGTTCTCCGCACTATATATGCTTATCCCCGCGACCATAACCCCTATATTTGCGCTCCAGAGTACACCTATTATAAGGAGTATAGGTATGTATATCCATCCCCAGTGGGGTGTGGGCAGCCCCCTACCAATCAATAAATACCCTAGGATTATCATGGCCAATGACGTTATGAATCCCGTTAAATAGTGGTATAGCCCCCTCGAGATAAGGTATAGATGTAGGTTTGGGAGTGCAAGGTAGCTGTATTTGAGAGTGTTGTAATGCTCCCTCTCACTGTGTATAGTCCATATAACCCCATATAGACCCGAGCCTATGAAGTTGTATAGCGCTACTCCAGACACCATGTAGAAGGCTGAGGCAGGATCAGTCAATCCAGATATGTGTGCTACAGCAATATAGATGTATCCGTATAGGGCTATCTGGAAGACTGGATTTATAAATATATATCCTATGTAGATTGGGAGCCTGGTCCAGTTGGCCTGCTCATTATATGTTAGCCATATTACTGCCAATCCTCTCCATATCCACTTCCTCACTGCCATCTCAGTATCAGCCTCCCGTCACGCCTACCCATCTCGATAATTCTATTCATGAATCTCACCCCTATCTGTAGGAAGACGATGGTCATGATGGTTAAGAGAATTATGTGGGGGGAGAGTTCCCAGATTCCCCAGCCCTCTATCAAGGCCCTCCTAACCCCATCCAACCCTACGGTTAGCGGGAGTAGAGATGCAACCATCTGGACAGCTGTTGGGAATACGTTTATAGGGTAGAATTGGCCGGATAGGAAGCTTATGGGTATGCCCATCACCTCGTTCATCTTTATACCCTTCCTCCCATAGACTAGGTGGAGGGATGAGAATATGATGCCCATGCAGTATAGGGAGGCGAGGGTCAGTAGGAAGATTAGTGTGGCGTTGGGGACAGCCTCCAGCCTAAACTCTGCCCCGAATATGTATATCCCTATCAAGAGTAGGGTTGCTGATCTCAAGCCTGTGTTTATCATCCCGCCGAGCGCCATACCCATCAGAAGCATGTATATGGATCTGCCTGTGATTAGGAATGCCTCCATCTTACCGGTCTCCTTATCCCAGTATAGGACGTCCCCCATACCCCATAACACGTTGTACCAGAAGTTCATCATGACTGTGCCCAGTACGACGAAGCCTATGAATATCGGTGGTGCGTTTAGGTTCTTATATGCGTAGATCACGCTGGCCATGAATATCGTTGGTAGTATGATCTCCCACAACACCCAGGTCTTGATAGCTAGGTTGCCTTTAAACCTTACCCATGCCCTGGCATATGCTGTTAGAAGCTCCCTATATATCTTACTCATCTAACCCCCTCCCCACAAGCTTTAGGAATACATCCTCTAGGCTAGCTTCATCCCTATCGACGCGTTTAATCCTCAAATCTGATCTTTCTAAAATCTTCAGGATCCCCGTTATATCCTCCTCCTCCATGACAATCCTCAATACGTACTCCCCAGTAGCCTGCGTAGCACTCTTCTTTACTCCGGAGACCGCCTCTATCTCCCTAAGCCTATTCAACACCTCATCCACACCTTTACCGTTGCTATACACGTGTATGACGTACACCACCTCATCGGAAACCTTATTTTTCAACTCCTCCACCGTCCCCTCAGCTATTATCCTCCCCCTATCTATTATCGAGACCTTATCACATAGGTCCTCAACCTCCTTCATATAGTGGCTGGTCAAGAGTATAGTCTCGATCACCCCATCCTCTATAAGGTTTTTTATAAGGTGTCTGATCGCCCTAGCATTCTCCACATCCAGGCCGATAGTGGGCTCGTCAAGGAAGAGTATCTTAGGCTTGTTTATCAAGCCCCTTGCTAAACTATACTTTTTAGCCATTCCGGTGGATAGTACGCTCAACTCCTTATCCATAAACTCGCGTAGACCTATCAACTCATCCAACTCTCTAATCCTCTCCTCCAACTCCCCTCCCTTCATGCCGTATAGCATGCCATAATACTTGAGATTATCATAGGTGGTTAGAAGCCCGTAACCGGGTCTATCCTCTCCCGAGACCAGGTTTATAACCTCCCTAACCTTACTGGCCTCCCTAACCACGTCATATCCATATACATATGCTTCTCCACTGGTGGGGAGTAGTAAAGTTGATAAAATCCTTATCAAGGTGGTCTTCCCCGCCCCATTAGGACCTAGTAAGCCATGTATCACCCCATATCGAACCCTGAAGTTCACCTTGTCAAGGGCTATAGTCACCCTATCCTTGGATCTGAACACCCTAGTTAGATCCACCGTCTCTATAGCGTAGCTAGACATATCTATATAGAAATTTAGATAAGGCTGGGACGATTTAAGAGCGTAACATATACGTTTTGTCAGAGTAGATCCTGGGGGTAGAGATCTCTATATAGACATCTTGAGGGTGGTATTTTAAGCATATCTATATCCCCTTCTCCAAGGTATTCGGTCAACCCCCTGATGACAGCCATCGGTGTCTCCTCATCCCCCTCACCCATAACTAGATGGGCTGCAGAAGCAAGTTCATCGGCGACGTTCAATACTGTGAATCTTATCACCCTGCCGTATAGGTCTCTACTCCCCACATAGTTCTTTATAGGTTTGATCCCACATATATCCACTGCATACGCCCTTGTACCTAGTCTAAGTGGGTATACGACGCTGTCCGATATGACAATCCCAACCTCCACACCCAGCCTATCCATTATGACCCTCCTCAACTCACATGCAACCCCCTTCAATAAATGGGGTGGTAGGGCTACCCTCCCAAGACCCACGTTCTTCCTATCCATTCCCGCGTTGGCTGTGAATACGTCTCCTGCCAGTGTAAGTAGGACGCCTTCCACCCCTCCAAGAACCCTCTGGGAGTATCTGATAATAAGCTCTGTGAAGGGAGGGTCCAACCCATATCTTTCTGAGAGCCTCCTAGCCTCTTCCGATGAATCTACATCCCTCTCCTCGACCACCATCTCCCTAGCTATCAAGAGTGGTTTCGAGGCGTATACAAGGATGTCCCCCTCCTCCAGCATATCCGCTAGGATGCCGACCATCTCATCTATAAACTTAATCCATCCAGGCGAGACTCTAAATCTCACAGGTATTATCTCCATGGGATATAATTGGCGTCTCAAAAGGTATATACATGTGTGGATGTGGAGACGCCACCTAAGCATCATGGTATGCTGCGATATGGGCTAGGTAGACCATCTATATATGCATATACTTCAGACGGTAATTATTTTTTGGGGAGATCGTGGAGTATGATTAGGAGGTTAGTATCCCTGGCTATAGCTATACTCTTAATCCTTGGCGTGATAGTCTTACTCTCTAACATGGGTCCTGAGGAGGGTGCCGTAGATAACGGGGTTGGTGATGGGGGTGGACAGGTGGGTCAAGATTCTACGCCAGAGCCTCACGTTGAAGTGGCCTCCATATCCAACGCGATACTATCAAGCATATACCCCGCTGAGGAGGGCGTCTATATTGTATACTATGAACCCTCTCCTGAGGAGGGTGTCTCCAAGGTTAGGCTGGCTAAGTTGGGTCTGGACGGGAGCGTCTCCCAGGAGGTGTACGACCTCTTCAGGGTTGAATATGGGGGTGAATCCACCCTATCAATCGTATATGTAGATGGTGTGGAGGTCTATCTAGGGAGGTTTATACGGAGGGGTTCCCCACTCTTCCTGGTATTCCCAATACCCATCGCATTCATACCAATCGATATAGAGGGTATAGAGCTTTATAGAGTAAATCTGTTTAACGGCTCGATATCCACATACACCTTCCCTATAGACGGCTTCTTCATAGGGCTCGTGGAGGGGTATGTCATCCAGCTAGTCGACTCGGGATCTGCAATAGAGGTGTTCGACATAAGGTCTGAGTCGATATATAGATATGACTTGGGCTGGTCTATGACTCCCTATGCATATGCCTCCACATATAGCGGGGGCCGCATCACCATATCCCTACTCTCTGGAGACTATATCGACGACCTGGATAGGCTGGACTTTTCACTGGGCGTTGTAGAGATAGACCTGTCCTCAATGGAGGCTGTGAAGAAGGATCTCTATAGACAGATACTAATATATGGTGGGGTTGAGAACGTGTCATATGTCTCACAGCTATATATAGATGGTGAGAGGAGGGAGATCTACATCTATGGGGGTTTGAAATACGTAGCCTCTGGAGAGGAGTCAGCCCTACAGTTTATAAAGGTGGTTGATTATGACGGGGTTGAGAAGTGGTTTATCCAGGGCGGGATATCCCCTCCGGAGAACGCCTTCAAAATACCTCTCAGGCTGTACGCAGCCGATGGAGAGCTACTCATATCATGGTACAACCTAAGCCTATATAGGGAGGGGGAACTAATATGGAATATACCCGATTGGGGAGGCCATGAGAGAGTATTCCTAAGAGAATATGGATGGGGCGCCAACCAGTTCCTCAAGATGGATGGAGACATATATATACTGTGGAGTAGATACACAGGGGATGATGTGGAGAGCAGCAGGATCTATAGAGTCACCAATACAGGGGTAGAGGAGGTACTAAACCTAGATAGATATAATCTACAGAGAATATCGTTAATACCTATAGATGGAGAACTATATGGAGTAGCAGCCGACAGAGACGAGATAAAAATAATAAAGCTAGATATTTGAACCTTTCAACCCTTCTTAGTTCTTCTTGAACATCGGGAGAGGAAGAGGAAATGGCCAGTAGCTGATCTACTTTCAACCCTTCTTAGTTCTTCTTGAACGTTTATTAGGGTGAGGCTGTATAGCCCCGCCCTAATCCTTTCAACCCTTCTTAGTTCTTCTTGAACGTATGAGAAGTGTAGGGAGTGGTGGGAGAAGATGTATCTGGGTGCTTTCAACCCTTCTTAGTTCTTCTTGAACTACAATGAATGTACTGTTTACGTCTTGATTGTTTAAGACTTTCAACCCTTCTTAGTTCTTCTTGAACAGGTGAGGAGGGCTCTTGCCCTCCTCGACCTCGATGAATCTTTCAACCCTTCTTAGTTCTTCTTGAACTGGGGAACTAAATGTAGCGTCAAAGGAATTCTGGGTTTCTTTTGAGACTTTCAACCCTTCTTAGTTCTTCTTGAACAGCCTCATTAAAGATGCGGGCTACGTTGTAAAACTAGGCTTTCAACCCTTCTTAGTTCTTCTTGAACAGAAACCTATCAATGGGCTAGCACAATAGGATTAATTACTTTCAACCCTTCTTAGTTCTTCTTGAACAATTAATTGTTAGTAGAAGAGCACTAACACAGTTCTTACTTTCAACCCTTCTTAGTTCTTCTTGAACTACACTAGGCGGCGGGGTGAAGGTGCCGCAGCATGAGCTTTCAACCCTTCTTAGTTCTTCTTGAACTTGGATTGTACAAGGCGGTTGGGGGGAAGCTCCCCAACTTTCAACCCTTCTTAGTTCTTCTTGAACACCACCAATTTATAAACAAGCACAACCATCTTCTAAACTTTCAACCCTTCTTAGTTCTTCTTGAACCTTGCGGGGGTGAGAAAAAGTGAAATCACGTATTTCAGCTTTCAACCCTTCTTAGTTCTTCTTGAACACCACCAATTTATAAACAAGCACAACCATCTTCTACATCTTTCAACCCTTCTTAGTTCTTCTTGAACCATAGCTGAGAATATTTTCGATTTTATACATATTTTCGCTTTCAACCCTTCTTAGTTCTTCTTGAACAGGTGATAGCTAGAGAAATATTATCTATTCCACCCGGACTTTCAACCCTTCTTAGTTCTTCTTGAACGGGGAACATGAAAAATGTTATTTCCACCTAGATTTTCTCTTTCAACCCTTCTTAGTTCTTCTTGAACAACTCAATTGAGATCTCCATCATTTGGCAATCTCCATCTTTCAACCCTTCTTAGTTCTTCTTG
>Ga0256839_1003436_pt1 | contig 16340 bp, 11 predicted proteins | sample 354166metaG_FD_185968 | JGI IMG/M metagenome (GOLD analysis project Ga0256839, IMG submission 185968) | Hydrothermal vent microbial communities from Mid Atlantic Ridge, Atlantic Ocean - 354-166 | ecosystem: Environmental > Aquatic > Marine > Hydrothermal vents | place: Atlantic Ocean: Mid... | reverse complement strand
GGCCCCGGGCACGCCCGTGGCGGTGGGCCTGTCCGGCGGGGTGGACTCCGCCGTGACCGCCCTGCTGGCGCGCGACGCGGGCCTGGACGTGCGCCCCGTGTTCATGAAGAACTGGGAGGAGGACGACGCCGGCGGCCGCTGCAGCGCCGCGGCCGACCTGGCCGACGCCCGCGCCGTGTGCGGGCGCCTGGGGCTGGAGCTGGCCACGGTCAATTTCGCCGCCGAGTACTGGGAGCGGGTGTTCGCCGCCTTCCTCGACCAGTGCCGGGCCGGCTTCACCCCCAATCCCGACGTGCTGTGCAACCGCGAGATCAAGTTCCGCGAGTTCCTGGACTTCGCCCGCGCCCGCGGCGCCGAGTACGTCCTCACCGGCCACTACGCGCGCACGGTGCGCCAGGGCGGGCGCTGGCGCCTGCTGCGCGGCCTGGACCCGGACAAGGACCAGAGCTATTTTCTCCACGCCCTGGACCAGGAGCAGCTCGCCGCCGCCCGCTTCCCCCTGGGCGGGCTGCGCAAGCGCGAGGTGCGGGCCCTGGCCGCGCGCGCCGGCCTGCCGGTGCACGCCAAGCGCGACAGCACCGGCATCTGCTTCATCGGCCCGCGCAACTTCCGCGCCTTCCTGGCCCGCTGGCTGCCGGCCGAGCCCGGCCCGGTGCGCACCCCCGCGGGCGAGGTGGTGGGCGAGCACCAGGGGCTGGCCTTCTACACCCTGGGCCAGCGTCAGGGCCTGGGCATCGGCGGGCGTCACGGCGCCGGCGCCGAGCCCTGGTACGTGGCGGGCAAGGACCACGGGACCAACGCCCTCGTCGTGGTCCAGGGCCATGACCATCCGCTCCTGTACAGCCGCTGGCTCACCGCCGGCCGGGTCCACTGGATCGCCGGGCGCGCCCCCGACCTGCCCCTGGCTTGCACCGCCAAGACCCGCTACCGGCAGCAGGACTCCGCGTGCCTGGTGAAAACCGACAAAAATGGCAGGTTGATGGTGGAATTCGACAGTCCGCAGTGGGCGGTGGCGCCCGGCCAGTGGGTGGTGTTCTACGCCGGCGAGGAATGCCTGGGCGGGGGTCTCATCGAGACCACCCAGCGCCTGCCCGAGGGCCCCCGGGGGCCGCTGGCGCCATGAAGGGCGGCGTGCGCGACCGCACCCTGGCCCTGGCCGGAGTGTTCCAGGCCGCGGCCCTGGTGCGCCAGGTGGCCCGCACCGGCGCAGTGGACCGGGCCGACGCCGAGACCTGCCTGGAGAGCCTGTTCGTGGAGAACCCGCAGGCCACCGAGGACGTCTTCGGCGGCGTGGTGCCCGTGCGCCGGGGCCTGCAGGTGCTGGCCGAGCAGCTGGGCGGGGACCCGCGCAAGCGCGACCTGGAGCTGGCCCGCTACGTCATCAGCCTGCTGGTGCTGGAGCGCAAGCTGGCCAAGAGCCCTGCCCTGCTGGAGCAGATCGACCGCGGCCTGGCCCGCATCCGCGACCAGCGCCGCCACTTCGAGCTCATGCACCCCACCATCGTCGGCGCCCTGGGCCAGCTCTACGCCGACACCGTGAGCACCCTGCTGCCCCGCATCATGGTCACCGGCGAGGCCCGGTTCCTGGAGAACGACCACAACGCCGCCCTCATCCGCGCCCTGCTGCTGGGCGGCATCCGCGCCGCGGTGCTCTACCGCCAGGTGGGCGGCCGCCGCTGGCAGATCGTGTTCCAGCGCGGGCGCATGGAGGCCGCCGCCCGCGCCCTGCTGGAGGAACCCGCCACCCCCACCCTGCACTGACCGCCGGCCGCCCCGGGGCCGGCGGCCGCGGTTTGGCGTATAATCGCGCGCTTCGCGCCCCGCCTGCGGGCGGCAAGCAGAAGGAGTCCCCATGAGCGACAGTTTCAACGCCCGCGACACCCTGGAGGTGGGCGGGAAGCACTACGAGTTCTACCGCCTGGACGCCGTCCCCGGCGCCGGCCGCCTGCCCTTCTCCCTCAAGATCCTGCTGGAGAACCTGCTGCGCCACGAGGACGGGCGCACGGTGACGCGGGCCGACATCGAGGCGCTGGCCGCCTGGGACCCCAAGGCGGAGCCCGCCACCGAGATCGCCTTCCGCCCGGCGCGGGTGCTCATGCAGGACTTCACCGGCGTGCCGGCGGTGGTGGACCTGGCCGCCATGCGCGATGCCATGGCCGCCCGCGGCGGCGATCCCGACCTCATCAACCCCCTGCAGCCGGCGGAACTGGTCATCGACCACTCGGTGCAGGTGGATGCCTTCGGCCGGCCCGACAGCTTCAGCCTCAACGAGGAGCTGGAGTACCGGCGCAACGCCGAGCGCTATGCCTTTTTGAAATGGGGCCAGCAGGCCTTCGCCAACTTCAAGGTGGTGCCCCCCGAGGCGGGCATCGTCCACCAGGTGAACCTGGAGCACCTGGCCCGGGTGGTGTTCGGCGCCGGCAGCGGGGACCGCCCCGCGGCCTGGCCCGACACCCTGGTGGGCACCGATTCCCACACCACCATGATCAACGGCCTGGGCGTGCTGGGCTGGGGCGTGGGCGGCATCGAGGCCGAGGCGGCCATGCTGGGCCAGCCCATCTCCATGCTCATCCCGCAGGTGGTGGGCTTCCGCTTGAGCGGCGCGCTGCCCGAGGGCGCCACCGCCACCGACCTGGTGCTCACGGTGGTGGAGATGCTGCGCCGCCACGGCGTGGTGGGCAAGTTCGTGGAGTTCTTCGGCCCGGGCATCGCCCACCTGCCCCTGGCCGACCGCGCCACCCTGGCCAACATGGCGCCCGAGTACGGCGCCACCTGCGGCCTGTTCCCGGTGGACGACGAGACGCTGGCCTACCTGCGCCTGTCCGGCCGCAGCGAGGAGCAGGTGGCCCTGGTGGAGGCCTATTACAAGGCCCAGGGGGCCTTCGGCAGCAACGAGGACGCCGAGTACAGCTCGGTGCTGGAGCTGGACCTGGGCACCGTGGTGCCGTCCCTGGCCGGGCCCAAGCGGCCCCAGGACCGCATCGCCCTCACCGCGGCCAAGGAGAAGTTCCGCGCCGACCTGGCCGCGCTCAAGGCCGAGCGCAACGCCGGCGGTCCCGGCGAGGCCCCGCTGGACCTGGACGGTGAGCAGGCCACCCTGCGCGACGGCGCCGTGGTCATCGCCGCCATCACCTCCTGCACCAACACCTCCAACCCCTCGGTGATGGTGGCCGCCGGCCTGGTGGCGCAGAAGGCCGCCGCGCGCGGGCTGAAGGTCAAGCCCTGGGTCAAGACCTCGCTGGCCCCGGGGTCGCGCGTGGTCACCGACTACCTGGAATGCGCCGGGCTGCTGGAGGCGCTGCAGGAGCTGGGCTTCTACGTGGTGGGCTACGGCTGCACCACCTGCATCGGCAACTCGGGGCCGCTGCCCGAGGCGGTGAGCGCGGCCATCCGCGAGGGCGACCTCACCGTCACCTCGGTGCTGTCGGGCAACCGCAACTTCGAGGGCCGGGTGCACTCCGAGGTGCGCATGAACTACCTGGCCTCGCCGCCGCTGGTGGTGGCCTACGCCATCGCCGGCACGCTGGACATCGATCTCTACAACGAGCCCCTGGGCACCGGCAGCGACGGGCAGCCGGTGTACCTGAAGGACATCTGGCCCAGCCAGCACGAGATCCAGCAGGTGGTGGCCGGCAGCGTCAGCCGCGAGCAGTTCACCGGGAACTACGCCCGCGTGTTCGAGGGCGACGAGCGCTGGCGCAGGCTGGCGGCACCGGCGGGCACCCTCTACCAGTGGGACCCGGATTCCACCTACGTGCGCAAGCCGCCCTACTTCGAGCCGGGCGCCGCCGGCGACGGCCGCGTGCACGACATCCAGGGCGCGCGGGTCCTGGCGCTGCTGGGCGACTCGGTGACCACCGACCACATCTCGCCCGCCGGCGCCATCAAGCCCGACAGCCCGGCCGGGCGCTACCTGCAGGAACGCGGCATACCGCCGGCGGAGTTCAACTCCTACGGCTCGCGCCGCGGCAACCACGAGGTGATGATGCGCGGCACCTTCGCCAACATCCGCCTGCGCAACCTGCTGGCGCCGGGCACCGAGGGCGGCGTCACCGTGCACCTGCCCGGCGGCGAGCAGATGACCATCTTCGATGCGGCCATGAGGTACCGGGAGGAAGGCGTCCCCCTCATCGTCATCGCCGGCAAGGAGTACGGCTCCGGCTCCTCGCGCGACTGGGCGGCCAAGGGGCCGAGGCTGCTGGGCGTGCGCGCGGTCATCGCCGAGAGCTACGAGCGCATCCACCGCTCCAACCTGGTGGGCATGGGCATCGTGCCCCTGGAGTTCATGCCGGGCGAGAACGCGGCGGGCCTCGGCCTCACCGGCCGCGAGACCTACGCCGTCACCGGGCTCGACGACGGCGAGGCGCGCGAGGCCACCGTCACCGCCACCGCCGACGACGGGAGCGAGACCCCCTTCCGCGTGCGCGTGCGCATCGACACCCCGCAGGAGGTGGAGTACATGCGCGCCGGAGGCATCCTGCCCTACGTGCTGGAACAGCTCGCGGCGGGGACGTAAGGCGCGTTCGCCCCGCGAACGCACCGGGCGGAACGGCGCGGCGGCTGCGCCGTCACACGCTGCGCGGCCTGGAACAGCTCGCGGCGGGGGCGTAGGGCGCGTCCGCCCCGCGAACGCACCGGGCGGAACGGCGCGGCGGCTGCGCTTGACGCACCCTGCGTTCCGGCCTCTGACATCTGATGTCTGACATCTGTTACCCGCCGCCGGCGTGGAGTATGATCCCACGCCCATGGACCTCTCCCCGCTCACCGCCGTGTCGCCCCTCGACGGCCGCTACGCCGGGCGCACCGAGGACCTGCGCGCCATCTTCAGCGAGTACGGCCTCATCCGCCACCGGGTGCTGGTGGAGGTGCGCTGGCTCCTGGCCCTGGCCGAGGAACCGGGTATCGCCGAGCTGCCGCCCTTCTCGGCCCACGCGCGCGAGGTGCTGGAGCACATCGTGGAACGCTTCACCGAGGCCGATGCGCAGCGGGTGAAGAACATCGAGCGCACCACCAACCACGACGTCAAGGCGGTGGAGTACTTCCTCAAGGAGAAGATCACGGGCAACGCCGAGCTGGAGCGGGCGGCCGAGTTCTTCCACTTCGCCTGCACCTCCGAGGACATCAACAACCTGGCCTACGCGCTCATGCTGCGCGAGGGCCGCGCCCAGGCCCTGCTGCCGCTCATGGACGAGCTCATCGACGTGCTGGTGCGCATGGCGCGTGACCACGCCGCGGTCCCCATGCTGTCGCGCACCCACGGCCAGCCGGCCTCGCCCACCACCGTGGGCAAGGAGATCGCCAACGTGGTCCACCGCCTGCGGCGCCAGCGCGAGCAGGTGGCGGCGGTGCCCATGCTGGGCAAGATCAACGGCGCGGTGGGCAACTACAACGCGCACATGGCGGCCTATCCCGAGGTGGACTGGCCGGCCCTGGCGCGCCGCTTCGTGGAGTCGCTGGGCCTGGAGTGGAACCCGTACACGGTGCAGATCGAGCCCCACGACTACATGGCCGAGCTGTTCCATGCCCTCATGCGCTTCAACAACGTGGTGCTGGACCTGGACCGCGACATCTGGCTCTACATCTCGCTGGGCTACTTCCGGCAGAAGACCGTGGCCGGCGAGGTGGGCTCCTCCACCATGCCGCACAAGGTCAACCCCATCGACTTCGAGAACTCCGAGGGCAACCTGGGCCTGGCCAACGCCGTGTTCGACCACCTGGCGGCGAAGCTGCCGGTCTCGCGCCTGCAGCGGGACCTGTCCGACTCCACCGTGCTGCGCAACGTGGGCTCGGGCGTGGCCTACACCGTCATCGCCCTGGCCTCCACCCTACGCGGCCTGTCCAAGCTGGAGGTGGACCGCGAGCGCCTGGCGGCAGACCTGGAGGACAACTGGGAGGTGCTGGCCGAGGCCATCCAGACGGTGATGCGGCGCTACGGCGTGGAACAGCCCTACGAAAAGCTCAAGGCGCTCACCCGCGGCCGGCGCATCGACGCCGCGGCCCTGCGCGAGTTCATCGACGGCCTGGAGATCCCGGACGAGGCCAGGCAGCGGCTCAAGGCCCTGACCCCCGCGGCCTACACCGGCAACGCCGCCGACCAGGCCCGCGCCATCTGAGGTCCCGTCGCCCGCCGGGCGGCGACCCTGCACCGGAGACGCCATGACCACGACCGGATTCACCGTCCGCCGCGTGCGTTTCGACGAGGCCCACGCGGACATCGCCGCCGTGCGCGAGGCGGTGTTCGTGGCCGAACAGGGTGTGCCCCTGGCGCTGGAGTGGGACGGGCGCGACCACGAGGCGGTGCATGTCATCGCGGTGACGTCCGGCGGCGAGGTGGTGGGCACCGGCCGCCTGCTGCCCGACGGGCGCCTCGGCCGCATGGCGGTGCTGGCGCCCTGGCGCGGGCGCGGCGCCGGCAGCGCCATGCTCGATGCCCTGCTGGCGGCGGCGCGCGAGCGGGGCCTGGAGCAGGTGACGCTCTCGGCCCAGGCGGCGGCCGTGCCCTTCTACGCCCGCCGCGGCTTCACCGCCGAGGGCCCGGTGTACGAGGAGGCCGGCATCCCCCACCGGCGCATGGTCCTGCGCCTGGCCCCCGCCGCTGGCACCTGAACCGGCGCCCCTATAGAATGGTGTGCGCGGCGCACCCGGTGCCGCGGGAAGCAGGGACATGTTCGACCAATACGTGCTGGGCGTCAGCGAGAGCGAGCAGGAGCTGGAGGGCATCGAGGCCGTGGGCGGCGCCACGCTGGCCCTGGCCGGCCAGGCCGGGCAGACGCTGGAGATCTTCACCCGCGACCTGGACCCGCGCCTGTACGACACGCCCGGGTTCGCCGACGCCTGCGCGCGCCTGGCCTGCAACGGCCGCCGCGCCCGCATCCGCATCCTGCTCATGGACGACAACCCCGTGGTGCGCCATGGCCACCGCCTGGTGGAGCTGTCGCGCCGGCTCAGCTCCTTCGTGCACATCCGCCTGGTGCACGAGGACTACCGCCACTGCACCCACGCCTACCTGGTGGCCGACGGCCGCGGCTACTGCTACCGCGAGCAGGGTGACCGCTACCAGGCCGTCATCAACTTCAACGACGTGCTGCGCGCGCGCGAGCTGGTGGACGAGTTCGACGAGGTCTGGGAACACAGCCGGCCCTCGGCGGAGCTGCGCCGTCTCCACCTGTAGGACCGACCATGCCGTCATTCCTCCGCCCCATCGTCCTGTGCCTGCTGCTGGCCGCGGCCGCCCCCGCCGCCGCCCAGCTCATGGAGACCGAGACCTTCACCCTCCGGCACCGCACCGCCGAGGAAGCGGTGGTGCTGCTGGCGCCCTTGCTGGACGAGGAGGGCGTGCTGCTGCCCGACGGCCAGGAGCTGTTCGTCAAGACCACGCCCGAGAACCTGGAGCAGATCCGGCAGATGCTCAGGGAGATCGACGCCGGCGACCAGATGCTGCGCATCTCCGTCACCATGGACCCGCGCATCGTCGAGGCCGCCCGGCAGCGGGGCCGGCTGCTGTCCACCGCCCCGCGCCACGGCCGCCCGCGCACCTACTACGTGGACACGGTGGAGGGCCAGTGGGCCACGGTCAAGGTGGCCACCCGCTACCCGGTGCGCGAGCGCTACACCACCGCCCGCGGCACCATCGCCGAGCGCATCATCTACCAGGGACTGTCCGCCGGCTTCGAGGTGCTGCCGGTGCTCGACGGCGACACCGTGATCCTGAAGGTGCGGGCCCAGCACGTGAGCGGCGGGCCGGACAGCCCGCCCGCGGGCGGCGTCACCAGCACCGAGACGGTGATCCGCGGCCCGCTGGGCGCCTGGCTCAGCCTCGCCGGCACCGCCGAGGCCGCCGGCGACCGGGTACGCTCCACCGCGGACCGCTCCGGCCTGGCCCGGCTCATGGCCATCAAGGTGGACCTGGCGCCGGCGGGGGTCCCCGCCCGGCGGGAGGAACCGGGCACCGGCGCGCCCGGCCCCGGGGACACGCCCCCCGCTCCGCCGCCGGCGCCGGGGGCACCGCTGCCCGCGGGGACACCCGAGGGACTCCAGCCCGAGCCGGCGGCGCCGTGACCGCACCCGCGGTCCACTACACCGTGGTCCCGGCGGACCCCGGGGCCCACCTGTTCCAGGTCACGCTGCGCGTGGCGGCGCCCGACCCCGCGGGCCAGCGCCTGTGGATGCCGGCCTGGATCCCCGGCAGCTACATGATCCGCGACTTCGCCCGCCACGTGGTGACCCTGGAGGCCCGTGACGACCAGGGCCCGCTGCCGGTGGCGAAGCTGGACAAGCAGACCTGGCGCTGCGCCCCCGCCCGCGGCGCGCTGGAGGTGCGCTACCAGGTCTACGCCTGGGACCTGTCGGTGCGCGGGGCCCACTTCGACCAGACCCACGCCTACTTCAACGGCCCGTGCCTGTTCCTGGCCGCCGCCGGGCGCGAGCAGGACCCCTGCGCCGTCACCCTGCACCCGCCGCCGGGCCTGGACCACTGGCGCGTGGCCACCACCCTGCCCCGCACGGCGGGCACGCCGCCGTGGGCCTTCGGCGACTACGCCGCCGCCTCCTACCACGAGCTCATCGATCACCCGGTGGAGATGGGCACCTTCGACCTCGTGGACTTCAGCGTGGCCGGCACCCCCCACCACGTGGCGGTCACCGGCCGCCATCACGCCCATCTCGGGCGGCTGGCCGCCGACCTGGAGCGCATCTGCCGCGTGCACGCGGACCTGTTCGGCGGGCTGCCGGAGATGGAGCGCTACCTGTTCCTGGTCACCGCCGTGGGCGAGGGCTACGGCGGGCTGGAACACCGGTCGAGCTGCAGCCTGCTGTGCCGCCGCGACGAGCTGCCGCCGGGCCCGGAGGCCCCGGTGGACGAGGGCTACCGCAACCTGCTGGGCCTGTGCTCCCACGAGTACTTCCACCTGTGGAACGTCAAGCGCATCCGCCCGGCGGCATTCGTGCCCTGCGATCTCACCCGCGAGGTGCACACCCGGCTGCTGTGGGCCTTCGAGGGCATCACCTCGTACTACGACGACCTGGCCCTGGCCCGCAGCGGGGTCATCGCGCCCGAGTCCTACCTGGAGCTGCTGGGCCGCACCGCCACCCGGGTCTGGCGCGGGCCCGGCCGCCGCCTGCAGAGCGTCGCCGAGTCCAGCTTCGACGCCTGGACCCGGTTCTACAAGCAGGACGAGAACGCCCCCAACGCCATCGTCAGCTACTACGCCAAGGGCGCCCTGGTGGCCCTGGCCCTGGACCTCACCCTGCGCCGCGCGAGCCGGGACGCCGCCGGCCTCGACGACCTCATGCGCCGCCTGTGGCAGGACTACGGCCGGGCGGAGACCGGCGTGCCCGAGGACGCCGTCGAGGCCCTGGCCTCGGAGCTGGCCGGCACCCCGCTGGACGACTTCTTCGCCCGCCACGTCCACGGCACCGACGACGTACCGCTGGCCGACCTTTTGGCGGACGTGGGCGTGGCGGTCCGCTTCCGCCCCGCCGCCGGCCCCGGCGACAAGGGCGGCCGGCCCGCCGCGGACCCGCCCCCCGTCCACCTGGGCGCGCGGCTGGAGCCCGGCGACGGCGGCCTGCGCGTGGCCACGGTGACCTGGGGCGGTCCGGCCCACGCCGCCGGCCTGGCCGCGGGCGACCTGCTGCTGGCGGTGGACGGCATCCGCGCCACCGGGGACGGCGTGCAGCGGCGGCTGGCGCACGGCCGCCCGGGGCAGCGGCTGCGCCTGCACGCCTTCCGCCGCGACGAGCTGCTGGAACTGGAACTGGTGCTTGGCGCGCCGCCGGCGGATACGGTATACCTGGAGTTCCAGCAAGACCCCGCGCCGGAGCGCCTGGCCCGGCGGCGGCGCTGGCTGGGACTGCGGGAATGAGGCCATGGCAACCAAGACACGGGAGCAACGGCTGGTGGACCTGACCTACGCGGTCTACGTGCTCCAGGCGCTGGGCTTCGTCACCGTCGTCACTTTCTTCGTCGCCGCCGGCATCAACCTGGTCCGCGCCCGCGACGTGCGCGACACCTGGCTCGCACCCCACTTCCGCTGGCAGTTGCGCACCTTCTGGTCGGGGCTGCTGCTGGCCGCCGCCGGCGTCCTCACCCTGCAGTACCTGGTGGGCTACGTGATCCTGCTCGCCGCCGGCGGCTGGGTGCTGTACCGCATCATCGTGGGCGCCACCCATCTCAAGCACCAGCGCGCGCCCTACCCGGCCCTGGCCCGGGAGCCCCGGGCACCATGAGCGAAGACCCCGCGGCCGGCGAGTTCCCCCTCGACCCGGCGCTGTGCTACCTCAACCACGCCGCGGTGGCGCCGTGGCCGCGGCGCGCGGCCGCGGCGGTGGCCCGCTTCGCCGAGGAGAACGCGCGCCAGGGTGCGCGCCACTACCCCCGCTGGCTGGAGACGGAGCAGCGGCTGCGCGAGCGGCTCGCCCGCCTGCTGGGCGCCGCCTCGGCCGACGACATCGCCCTGCTCAAGAACACCTCCGAGGCCCTGTCGGCGGTGGCCCACGGCCTGGCCTGGCGCGCCGGCGACAACGTGGTCATCAGCGACGAGGAGTTCCCCTCCAACCGCATCGTGTGGGAGTCCCTGGCGCCCCTGGGGGTGGAGGTGCGGCGCGTGGACCTGCACCGCGGCGAACCGGAGGCGGCGCTGCTGGGGGCCATGGACGGGCACACCCGGCTGCTGTCGGTGAGCTCGGTGCAGTACGCCTCGGGCCTGCGCCTGGACCTGGCGCGGCTGGGCGCGGGCTGCCGCGGGCGCGGGGTGCTGTTCTGCGTGGACGCCATCCAGAGCCTGGGCGCCCTGGCCGCCGACGTGGCCGCCTGGCAGGCCGACTTCGTCATGGCCGACGGCCACAAGTGGATGCTGGGGCCCGAGGGCGTGGCCGTGTTCTGGTGCCGGCCGGCGCTGCGCGAGGGCCTGGTGCTGCACCAGTACGGCTGGCACATGGTGGAGCACCACGACGACTTCGACCGCCTGGACTGGCGCCCGGCGCCCACCGCGCGCCGGTTCGAGTGCGGCAGCCCCAACATGCTGGGCATCCACGCCCTGGAGGCCAGCCTCTCGCTGCTGGAAGAGGTGGGCATGGAGGAAGTGGAGCGGCGCCTGCTGGACCGCAGCCGCCGCCTGCTGGAGGCCGTCGCCGCAGCGCCGGAGCTGGAGCTGGTGAGCGATCCCGCGCCGGGGCGCGTGGCCGGCATCGTCACCTTCCGCCACCGCCGGCTGGACCCCGAAGCGCTGCACCGGCATCTCTCCGCCCGCGGCGTGGTGTGCGCCCGGCGCGGCCCCGGCGTGCGCTTCTCGCCCCACTTCTACACCCCCGTCGAGGTCCTGGACCGGGCGGTGGCCCTGGCCGCCTCGGCCTGATCCCGGAACCCTTGCGCGGGATCAAGACTTCGCCCTTGCCGCCGCCCGGCGCGGCGCCTAAGCTTGGAGGCAGAACAAACAACAACAACCAACGGAGGCGGCGCGACGTCGCATGTTCCAGGCATCGGCACGCAATCTCTTGGCCCCGGCGCGGCCGGCACCTTCCGCCGCCGCCTCAAGCCCCGTCCCCGGGCGGACGATAACTTCGTCCAGCACCGCACCGCTTTCGCCGCCACCCGCCACGGAGGCCCTGCAACCCCCGCATGCCGCCGTGGTCTGAACAAGAAGGAAACACCCCGGCGGAGACGTTCCGCCACCACGTGAGCCCCGCAGTGAAAGGAGTCCGGCATGAAACCTGAACACCTGGTCCTTCCCGCCGTCCTCACCGGGCTCGTGCTGCTGCCCCCCGACGCCGCGGGCTGGGGCCTGGCCCTGGCCGGGCTCGCGGCGGAGCTGCGCTGGCGGCGCCGCCCGCTGCCCGCCGCCACCGCCGCCGGCGACGAGCACCACTGGCGCAAGCGCTGGATCTCCGGGCCGCTGCTGCGCCTGTTCCGCGGCATGCTGCCGCCCATGTCCGACACCGAGCGCGAGGCCCTGGAGGCCGGCACCGTGTGGTGGGACGGGGAGCTGTTCTCCGGCCGCCCGCGCTGGCGCAAGCTGCACCGCCAGCCCGCGCCGGAGCTCTCGCGCGAGGAGCAGGCCTTCCTCGACGGTCCCACCGAAGAGCTGTGCGCCATGCTCGACGACTGGGACATCACCCACGAGCGCTACGACCTGCCGCCGGAGGTGTGGCAGTTCATCAAGGACCAGGGCTTCTTCGGCATGATCATCCCGCGCCGCTACGGCGGGCTGGAGTTCTCCGCCCTGGCCCACTCCGCGGTGGTGATGAAGATCGCCACCCGCTCCATCACCGCGGCGGTGACGGTGATGGTGCCCAACTCCCTGGGCCCGGCCAAGCTGCTGCTGGAGTACGGCACCCAGGAACAGAAGGACTACTACCTGCCGCGCCTGGCCCGCGGCGAGGAGATCCCCTGCTTCGCCCTCACCAGCCCGCAAGCGGGCAGCGACGCCTCGGCCATGCCCGACTTCGGCGTGGTCTGCCGCCAGGACTTCGAGGGCCGGAAAGACGTGCTGGGCATCCGCCTCACCTGGGAGAAGCGCTACATCACCCTGGGCCCGGTGGCCACCCTGCTGGGCCTGGCGTTCAAGCTCTACGACCCCGACCACCTCATCGGCGAGGACGACGAGCCCGGCATCACCCTGGCCCTCATCCCCACCGATCATCCGGGCGTCAACATCGGCCGCCGCCACCTGCCGCTCAACATCCCGTTCCAGAACGGGCCCAACAGCGGCAAGGACGTGTTCATCCCCATGGATTGGGTCATCGGCGGCCAGGACCGCGCCGGCCAGGGCTGGCGCATGCTCATGGAATGCCTGGCCGACGGCCGCTCCATCTCGCTGCCGGCCCTGGGCGTGGGCGCGGGCAAGCTGGCCTGCCGCGCGGTGGGGGCCTACGCCCGCATCCGCCGCCAGTTCAAGCTGCCCATCGGCCGCTTCGAGGGCGTGCAGGAGGCCCTGGCCCGCATCGCCGGGCTCACCTACCTCATGGACGCCGCGCGCCTGCTCACCGCCGCCGCCATCGACCACGGCGAGAAGCCGTCGGTGATCTCGGCCATCGTCAAGTACCACCTCACCGAGGGCATGCGCCGCGCGGTCAACGACGCCATGGACGTGCTGGGCGGCGCCGGGATCTGCCTGGGCCCGCGCAACTTCATGGGCCGGGTGTACCAGGCGGTGCCCATCGCCATCACCGTCGAGGGCGCCAACATCCTCACCCGCAGCCTCATCATCTTCGGCCAGGGCGCGGTGCGCGCCCACCCCCACATCCTCAAGCTCATGGAGGCCATCAGCACCGAGGACCCGGAGGAGTCGCTGCAGAAGTTCGACCGCGCCCTGTTCTCCCACGTGCGCTTCGTCGTCGTCAACGTGCTGCGCACCTTCAGCTATGCCGTCACCCGCTCCCTGTTCGTGGTGGCCCCGGGGCGCGGCCCGGTGCGGCGCTACTACCAGCACCTCACCCGCATGAGCGCCGCCTTCGCCCTGCTCGCCGATGCCAGCATCATCACCCTGGGCGGCTCGCTCAAGCGCCGGGAGCGGCTGTCGGCGCGGCTGGCCGACGTGCTCTCCCACCTGTACCTGGCCAGCGCCGCCCTCCACCGCTTCAACTCCGCCGGCTGCCCGCGCGAGGAACTGCCGCTACTGCGCTGGGCCCTGGACCACAGCCTCTACACCATCCAGGACCGCATCAACGGCGTGCTGGCCAACTTCCCCAGCCGGCCCGTGGCCTGGCTCCTGCGCCTGTGCATCTTCCCCCTGGGGCGGCGCTTCCACGCCCCGGGCGACAAGCTGGACCGCGAGGTGGCCGAGCTGCTGCTGGCCCCCTCGCCCACCCGCGACCGCCTCACCGCCGGCATGTACATCCCCAAGGCGCCCGACCAGCAGCTCGCCCGCATCGAGGACGCCCTGGTCAAGGTCATCACCGCCGAGCACGCCGAGCGCAAGCTGCGCAAGGGCCTGCCCGGCGTGAGCTGGCGCCTGGGCGAGCTGGAAGACGTGCTGCGCGCGGCCCAGGACCAGGGCGTCATCGACGCCCAGGAGGCGGAACTCATCCGCCAGGCCGAGGCCGCCCGCCTCGAAGTGATCCGCGTGGACGACTTCCCGCCCGACTTCGGCAAAGGACCCCCTGCATGACACAGGTGAAGAAAAAAACCGCCAAGAAAAAACCGGCACCGCGCAAGAAGGCCGCCACCCGCGCCGCGAGCACCGGCCGCGCCTACAAGGGCCGCGAGGTGTACATCGTGGACGGCGCCCGCACCCCCTTCCTCAAGGCCCGCGGCCGGCCCGGGCCGTTCCACGCCGCCGACCTGGCCCTGGGCTGCGCCCGGCCGCTGCTGGCGCGCCAGCCCTTCATGCCCGACGCCCTCGACCAGGTGGTGCTGGGCTGCGTCATGCCGGGACCGGACGAGGCCAACATCGCCCGCGTGGTGGCCCTGCGCCTGGGCTGCGGCAAGGACGTGCCCGCCTACACCGTGCAGCGCAACTGCGCCTCGGGCCTGCAGGCCCTGGACAGCGCGGCCAAGGACATCGCCCTGGGCCGGGCCGACCTGGTCCTGGCCGGCGGGGTGGAGTCCATGAGCCACGCCCCGGTGCTGCTCAACGAGACCATGGTGGCCTGGCTGGGCGATCTCAACCGCGCCCGCACCCCGTGGGACAAGCTGCGCGTCATCGCCTCCCTGCGCGGGCGCCACCTCAAGCCCGTCATCGGCCTGCTGCGCGGCCTCACTGACCCGGTGGTGGGCCTGTCCATGGGCCAGACCGCCGAGAACCTGGCCTGGCGCTTCGGCATCTCGCGCGAGGCCATGGACGCCTTCGCCCTGCGCTCCCACCAGCGCCTGGCCCGGGCCCAGGACGAAAACCGGCTGGGCGAGATCGAGCCCCTCTACGACACCCGCGGCAAGGCCTACCTGGACGACGACGGCCTGCGCCGCGACACCAGCATGGAGTCGCTGGCCAGGCTGAAACCGGTGTTCGACAAGCCCTTCGGCAACGTCACCGCCGGCAACAGTGCCCAGATCACCGACGGCGCCGCGGCCCTGATCCTGGCCAGCGACAAGGCAGTGAAACAATACGACCTGCCGGTGCTGGGCCGCATCGTGGACTGCGAGTGGGCCGGCGTGCTGCCCGAGCAGATGGGACTGGGACCGGTGCACGCCAGCACCCCCCTGCTCCGGCGCCACAAGCTGGGCCTCAACGACGTGGACTACTGGGAGATCAACGAGGCCTTCGCCGCCCAGGTGCTGGCCTGCCTCGCGGCCTGGGCCGACGACGACTACTGCCGCACCGAGCTGGGCCTGCCCGGCGCCCTGGGCGAGCTGGACCAGGAGCGCCTCAACGTGGACGGCGGCGCCGTCAGCATCGGCCACCCCGTGGGCGCCAGCGGCGCGCGCATCGTCCTGCACCTGCTGCACGTGCTGGCGCGCAACGATGCCCGCACCGGCATCGCCACCCTGTGCATCGGCGGCGGCCAGGGCGGCGCCCTGCTGGTGGAGCGAACCGCCCCGGAACACAAAGCATAGGAACCGACCCATGGCCACAGCGTACAAGCACTGGCGCGAGGAACGCGACGGCGACAACATCGCCTGGCTCACCCTCGATCGCGCCGATGCCTCCGTCAACACCCTCTCGGCCGAGGTGCTGGAGGAACTGGAGCGCCTGCTCAAGGACATCGCCGCCAGCCCGCCGGCGGCGCTGGTGATCCGCTCGGGCAAGGACAACGGCTTCATCGCCGGGGCCGACGTGCGCGAATTCACCCGCTTCGAGGACGAGGCCGAGGCCCTGGCCGCGGTGCAGCGCGGGCACCAGCTCATGAACACCCTGGCCGCGCTGCCGTTCCCCACCGTGGCCATGATCAAGGGCTTCTGCCTGGGCGGCGGGCTGGAACTGGCCCTGGCCTGCCGCCACCGCGTGGCCTGCGACGATCCCGGCACCCGCCTGGGCCTGCCCGAGGTGCGCCTGGGCATCCACCCCGGCTTCGGCGGCACCCTGCGCCTCATCCAGCTCGTCGGCGCGCCGGCGGGGCTGGACGCCATGCTTACCGGCCGCAGCCTCTCGGCCCGCGCCGCGCGCCGCCTCGGCCTGGTGGACCACGCCGTGCCCGAGCGCCACCTGCTCACCGCCGCGCGCGAGACCGCCCTGCATCCCCCGCGGCGCAAACCCCTGGCGTGGTGGAAGCGCCTGGCCTCGGCCCCGTGGGTCCGCCCCTGGCTGGGGCGCTACATGGCGCGCAAGGTGGCCGCCCGGGCGCCGCGCAACCACTACCCCGCGCCCTACGCCATCATCGACCTGTGGGTGCAGCACTACGACAACCCCGCGCGCATGCTGCAGGAAGAGGCCGCCTCCATCGCCTGCCTCATCGTCGGGCGCACG
>Ga0256839_1003435_pt1 | contig 16341 bp, 10 predicted proteins | sample 354166metaG_FD_185968 | JGI IMG/M metagenome (GOLD analysis project Ga0256839, IMG submission 185968) | Hydrothermal vent microbial communities from Mid Atlantic Ridge, Atlantic Ocean - 354-166 | ecosystem: Environmental > Aquatic > Marine > Hydrothermal vents | place: Atlantic Ocean: Mid... | reverse complement strand
CGCCGACGAGAAGCACAGCAAAATTGCTATTCGAACCCGGCGCAAGAAAGCCGGCTGGGATCCCTCCTACCTAGAGTACCTGCTCTTTGAGGTCCCCCTTCCGACCGAGTGAAGTGCGTCAGCCCTGCCCTGGCGCGTAGCCCATATGCAGGCCGGACGGTTCTGCTTGCGTTTCCGAACCCTAGCTACGTCAGAAGCTCCCCCGAAGCTTCGGCTTCGCTTCGTACACTTCGACCTCGACAACCTGTGCTCCAGAGCGTGTGAGGTTTTCCAGCACCGTGAGCCGGACGTAGCGAGCCGGGACAGGATCGAACCAGCGGTGCAGACCCCACGGCCGCGCGGGGTTGAGGTTTTTCGACTCGTCCACCACGGTTTGCCAATGCTCTCGATCCGTCGATACCTCCACGCGGTAACGCGTGATCTTGAGCGGATTATCCAGTGAATCATCCAGTTCGTAGTGCAAGTAGACACCGATATGATCGATCGTATATGTCCGCTCCAGGTCGATCTCCAGCCACTGGGGGAGCGGCCGACGAGGACTGTTCGCTTCGGGCCCCGACCACCAGAAGCGATCGAACTCGCGGCGGCCATCGACCGCAAGAGCGGGCTCATAACCGGGCGTGTGCGATGATGCCTGCACCGGCTTTCCCGCCGCGATGTTGTGCCGGCGCGGCGGCGCCGGTTGCAACGGGTCCGCCGCCAGTTCGTACACGCGCGTTGACGCCGCCGGTATCGTTAGCGCAAGCTTCGTCCTCTCTCCGGTTTTCTGCTCGATCTTTCCAGTCTCGCCCGTCACCCACTCCAGCCAGTGCCGCAGTTGCGGCGTCCCGATAGCGATGCGAACCTCGTCCGTCGCGGGCTCAGCCCAGACCACCGCCTGGGCGACGCCGACCACGCGGCGGCGCAGTTGGCGCCTCAGGCTGTGGTTGAACACCGCCACCAGCCAGTGGTTCCCCCTGCGGCGCAGCGACCAGGCCAAAAAAGGTCTCACCCGCTCGGAACATTCGATGCGAACCGGGAGGGCCGGTTCGGTGAGTTGCTGTACCAACACGCCCGCCAGCTTCAGCAATGGTTGCTGTTGCCACTCGATTCGCGCAAGCCCCGACCGTGGCTTCACCTTCTCACGCTGTACCAGGTAGCGGCTCAGTACCAGCACGACCTGCCCCGAGCCGTGCTGGTTGACCGTGACCAACGGGTGCCCGTCGCATGTGTACACCGCAGTAGCACCGGCCAGCCGGCCCACGTAGTAGTCGAACGGCTTCTCCCGGGTCACCACCTGCCATCCCGCGTCTCGCACCAGTGTACCGACCCGCACTTCGTCGGACAGGACCACGCCCGCCAATTCCTGCCATGAGCCGCGCTGTGGCGAGCGGAGCACGTCACCGGCATGCAGGACCAGCGTGCCCCCGGATCGAACATAGCCTTCTAAGTGCGCGCTCAACGGGGCTTCAAGGCGTAGTCCCCCCAAAGAGAAGGCCACGGCGTAGGGCCGCAGCAGCGATTCGGTCGTGAGGCCGTTGGCAAAACGTTCGTTGGGCACCACGATGTCAAAGATTTCTCCGTAGGGGCTTGCTCGAAAGTAAGCGGCGGTGCCGTCCAGCGTGGGGATTTCAGGGAAGAGAAGATCCCAGATCATGCCGTGGTTCATCTGATCGGCGGCATCGTACGGGACGGACCAGAGCCTACTCAGCCCGTAAGGGAGGCCGTACGTGGCCCCCCCGACCCCGATCTGCCGCTCGCGGTCCAGAAGGAGAGCCACCGGTGCATAGGCCGTGCCGCGATCCGGATACCGCTCGGCTAGATCCAGAACTCCTTCTAGTGCCCGTCCCAAGACGGAACGTTCGTACTGGCCATCGCGTTCGATGTCTTCAATGTACGATTCCGGACTGGCTTCTACCGTGAGCACCGTTGCCCCGTTCAGATAGGGCCTCATCAGGTATATGCCCATCAACTCCCTGGGCAGGCCAATCGCGATACCACGGTTGTGACGGATGGGGGCTCCGCTGATCCAGCCGAACCAGTTGCGGTCTGGCGGTTCGTGGCCCAACCAGACGTACACGAAGCGTGGCCCTCCCGTGTGCCGCAACAAGCCACGGGTTACCGCCACTTCGTACGCGCTACAGCCCTTCATGCCGATCGTTCGGACGCGTGGCCACGAGGCGGCGTACGGAGCTCCCAGCATCCAGCTCCAGACCACAGGCACCGTGTCCCTCCAGTACTCTTCGGCCAGGATGTCGCAAAGGCGGCGGAGTTCGGCACGCGTCCAGCGGTGGTTCGGATCGGAGAAGAAGGGCAGTTCACGCCGTGTCCGCGGCAAAACTCGCTGTGCCATAAAACGCCGCATGCCTTCCAGTGTCCAATGGCCCATCGAAGAGCCCGGCCACTTCTTGTGACGCCATGCGTAGTAGAAGAACGGTTCCAGGCGGTAGAGCTCCTCGGGGTGCCCCTGGCCCAGCCAGAGTTCGCGGAACCTGCCGGGCGGGGGGCTGACTTTGGGCAAGAGCATCGAAACCGTGTAGTCGATCGTGTGGATCGGCCACCGGTTCTCGAGCATTTGGCGTGCTATCTGCCGAAACGCCGGAGACACGTTCGATTCGGCCACGAAATGCGCGACGCTCATGTAGCCCGGGATGACATGGCCCTCTAAGCCCACCTGTTTCAATGCAGCAACCCCCTCGGGTTTGAACCACAGGTACGGACCAAGTCCGCACACCCAAAAGCTCTTCCTGCCCAGTCGAGGCGTTGAGGCCCGCGATGGACTCTGAACCAGACGTTCCGCCCGACGTGAAATTACCGGAGCAAAGGGGTTCGGCGCACCAGCGGCTGCAACCGGCGACGTCGATGCAGCCACGGTCACCAGGAACGCGACGCCAGTGAGGAACCTGATCACCACGTGTTTCAACCTCCCAATGATGTTTCCGGGGGCGCCTCCCGCATTCTCCCCCTTCAGACCATGTCCAATCGATCTCATCTTATGCGCTCATGCCCCCTTCGTCAGAAGAACGGCCCAGCATTTGGTGCGTCCACCGGCCGCCTCCCCGACTTAGCCGACCGTCAGCAGCCTGTTTGCCCGGTTCGGCTTGTCTCCTGCGACGGAGAGCAAGACGAGGTAGAGCTGGCCCTGGGCAGAGGCGTAGAGGGCCCACGCTTTCGTGGATGCCGCGGCCGGCAGCGGGCCTAGCGTGGCAACGCACGCACGGTGGTTCGGCGAGTGCAGCTCTTCGGCTTCCGCCGTCGGTTTGTGGCCAGGACGGTGGGCAACCGGGTGACGCAGGTGCATGCCGGACCGGCAAGGGGGATCACACGGTCACCGCCTCGCCGTAGCTTGGCAAGCCCCCCGGATTCCAGCACGAAGCCGCCCGGATCCGACCCGGCAGCCGGGGCCTCCTCCCGGTGGGGAACAAGCCGCCTCAGTTGGGCCGGCCGCTCCGGATCTCCGCCGGGCGCTGAGGTCCGCCTAGCAGCGTGGGACCACGATCGGCTCGTGCTACCGGGCCGGCCGCACGGCCAGTTTTCCCGCCGGCAACTGCGGTGCCAGCGGGAGCCTGAGCACGCTCAGTCTATCAGCCCCCGTGACGTAGCCGTAGTCGCCGGCAATGTCGATCCCGCCAGGATACCAGAACTCGTCGCCAGGGCGGGCCCAGTTGGTGACCTCCACGGGGGCCGTGGGGTCGGTAACGTCCAGGACCATCAGCCGCCATTCCATGTAGGAGACGAGGTACAGGAAAGAACCGTGGATCGTCATATCGGCCAGTACGCCGGTCATCGCCGGTGCCGGATAGTCGGCGACCAGCTTCGGCGTGTGCGGATCGCGCACGTCGAAGACGAGCAGCCGGCCGTTAGACTTGCGTCCGGCCCACCAGCCTGCGGATCCCCAGATACCGACGCGATCGATCCAGAAGAACAAGAACCCATCACGCTGTGCTACTTCGCCGTTGCTGGCCACGTTGTACAGGAACCACGAGCCCAGCTCTTTCGGGGCGGCAGGATCGCTCAGATCGTACGCCCGAAATCCATTGGCGCGGTTTCCGTCATACCGAGCACCGGGCATACCGAACCAGAACACGTAGTTGCGCCAGGCGGCGATTCCCACCGTGCCGTGACCCCCTCCACGCCGGCCGGTCACACGAGCAACGATCCGTGGCTGCCTCGCGTCGCTGACGTCGACCAGAGCCCATTGACCGTTCCAGTACAGCGGGGCGACCAGGGCCAGATGCTCGCGGAACGGCACGACCCCGCGAGCGGCGGCGGGGCCAGAACCGCCGGCACTGAGGGCACCGAGGAACGTCGGGCGGAAACGATCCTCCACAGACAACGCGGCCATCGGACCGCCGTTGCTCAGCACCAGCAACCGGTTGGACAGGAAAAGCGGATGGCACGGCCGCACTGTCCCTGGAGGTAGGGTGCGCGCCACCAAACGCGGGTGTGCCGGGTCCGATACATCAACCGTCGTGATGGCAAAATGTGGCCCCCCTTCGTCGTCAATGTAGGCAACGTTCCCGGCTACCTCCACGTGTCCCCCCCACCCTTCGGCAGCCGGCACCGCATATACGAATTGCGGCTGAAGAGGCCGTGTTAAGTCGTAAATTCGCAGCCCCCTTTCCGGAACGGCGACGAGCAGCCAGTTCCCGTGCCTTAGCATCTCTCCTATCGTGCATGCAGCATCCAGCCCCGGCCCCACATGGAGTTCCGATGCAACCGGGAGCTGGCCTTGCCGCAAATCCAGAGTTCTGAGGACGGTATCCGACGGGCTCATATGACCGACGTACAGCGCAGCGTCCGTGACGCAGACGCGCGTCTCAGTCCGCCATCCTGTCGGTTCGAGGCGGCGCACGGCAATCGGATCGAGTGCACCGTCCGGCTTCCGGCGGAACAGTGCCAGAGCTCCGTAGGACTTGCCGTTCTCTTTAACACTGCCCCCCACAGCCACAAACCGGTCCGTCGCGGACACAGAACCGGCCTGGAAGTTCAGCGGGTAGCGCGCCCTGACCGAGAGCGTCGTGCCACGAGCGTCAATCACAACGAGCTCTGCCTTCCCCCCAACATTTGCCAGCACGAAAAGTTGCTCCCCGGAACCGGCCAAGGCGTACGCGCCTGGAACCGAGAGCTTCGCGGCAAGGTGAGGCTTTGCCTTCTTCGACCAGTCGACCACCAGAACAGCCGGATCGGGACGGTACGACACCACATACGCATAGTGCCCCTGCACATGGAGGCCCGAAATTCGGTCGCCCAATTTCTGACAACTGCCGATCAGCCGCGGCTTGCGGATGTCGCTTAGATCGTACAAGTAGAGCCCCACGCCCCAGATGTTCACGCTCACCAGCAGGGTTTCGTCCTGCACCGACATAGCCACAGGTGGGCCGACCGCCGGCTGCAGACGCCAGAGGTGGCTGGGGCGAGCAGGATCGGCCAGGTCCCAGCATTCCAGATTGCGCCCTTCGCCTCCTCCAACAAACAGGTAGCGACCGCGGTAGACGGCGAAGGTGTTCCCCGGATGCGGTAGGAAGCAGCTACCGATTTCCGTCACATCGACGCGGCTCGAGCCTGCGGAAAACCGAACCGTGCCCCGCTCTCGGTCAATGAGCACCGTTCCGTTCGACACAGGTCCAGGTTCACCCCCGGAGTGTTCCACCAGGCGAAGTGGTTCGGTATATCCGCGGTCCACGGCGTACTGGACGGACGTCACGTCCACGCCGTTGTCGTACAGCCGAATCGGCCCGATCATCCCACGCAGTCCTGGCACGGGAAACTCCGCGGTTTGGGCCAGACGGTGGGGCCTGATTTCGTAAATCGCGCCGGGTTGATAGGCATACACGTGGTTTCCCGTCAGGTTGATGCGTTGGGGGGCCATCCAGCGTGCGCTCCAACCGCCGGAGTACTCGGGGACGGACCCAGAAAGGGTGACGACCCGCACGCCGTAGCGCCCCTTGGCGAGGAACAGCTCGCCGTTCTGGGCAGCGGCGTCGCGCACTCCCCCGTCGAACCGCCGCCACGTCCGACTCTCGTCCACCAGCCAAACGGTGCCGTCGCCGTCGATCGCCCACCAGTTCTTCCCCCACCGGCCGAACTTGCGAACCTGGGCAGGCCCGCGTTCTCTCGGGCCCTTCCCGGCTATTCTGAGAACATTACCAGGTTCCAGGGACGGAACGGCATAGGTGGCAATGCCCCACTCGCTGTCTTCAGGCGGCTGCGGCTTGGCCTTACCGCCCCCTTGATTGCCTGTTCTGAACCGCAGCAACACGGCCACAGTCTGTTCATTAACGGCCCCCAGGGCCATGGCGCTGCTGTGCGTGGGGACCGGTTGTTCCGCCTGGCGGTCCAGCATCGGACTGTAGCAACGGATTCTCCGGGGACCGGCTACAACGAGGTGGTTGCCCACCTGAGCGGCAGCAGTCGGCGCTTCATCCCTCCAGTCTGATCGGGCCGACACGTGACCAGTGTCCAGATCAAGCTTCAATACGCCGCTCTGGTGTACCACCCACGCCGAGCCCCCCTCGATGCCCAGGACACGCGGTTCGGACGGAAGCGAGTAGCGCTGCCATTTCCCCGACCGCTGTACCAGTAAGCCCCCGTCGACTCCCAGCACGGCCCCGTTGGGCAGCCCGGCGTACAGACCTTGGGGGGCAAACAGCCTGAGGGTTCCCGTCGGTTCCGCTCGGCTTCCGTCGATCCGCAGCACCGTGACCCGACGTTCTTTCTCGGACCAGGCGGTGAGCCGCCTACCGAGTAAAGCGACGGAGTCTGTCCTTTTGATGTTGGCCAGTGGCCCGCAATTGGCGTCGTCCAGAAGACGGCTGTTCTGAATTGCCCGTTCGACCAGTTCGCGCGACGCTGCGCGCCACTGCCCGGCCTCGTGCCAGACGACCAGAAGATCAGAGACATGCACCGCGTCTACCGCACCCGGCCGGAGCCGGACGATGCTTAATCCCCCATTGGCGGGCGAAATCCTGTACCCGAGGAGGCCGCGCTTGGTCGCGAGCAACCCTAGCCGGCGGTTCAGGGGGACCAGCGCGCTCGTCTGTGCGCCGACGTTTTGCTGCGCGGTTTGCTGCCAGGTCAAGCGGTTTTCCTGCGCGTTCGCCATGGTGAGCACAACCTGCCCGGATGTGTCGGCCAGCACGAGGCCGCCTTCAGTCGCCGCGGCTCCGGCCAGAGGCTGCCCGAGGCCGATCATTGCGGCCGGGAGGGTGTAGAGAACCCGCCCTTTGCTCCCTTCGAGCGCCACGCCAATGACGCTGTGCTCACAGACGACCAGAAACGCGTTTCTGTCCCCCGCAGGTGCTAGACGGCGACCGCCGTAGATCCAGACAAGCGGCTCGGATAGCCGCCCGGCGTCAAACAAGAGGGGGCCGACCTCGTTGTCGAGCAGGAGGAGCTCCGAGTTGACCACGATGTGACCGACGATCTCGCCCGCAGTTGGTTGGAAGGAGATGATCCGTTCGGGAAGTGGTTGCTTGAAGGTGAGCAGACCGGTTTCTCGAAGGGCGACGTAAAGCTGATTTCCTGGCCCCGGGAGTGCGTAGCAGGGGGTTCCGGTCGGGACTGGCGTCTGGCACAGCAGCAGCACACAAGCGAGGGGCAGGGCACCGGGGACCACGTCAAACCTCCTGTTGAACTCGGTCAGCCATTCCGACCAAAAACGCCATGCGTGACGAAGTCGCGCAGAGCCCAGGCCCGTGACAGTACCAACCGACGTGCGGACGGCACCGCCGTTATCGGCCGCGGGCGCGAGGCCACAGAGGGCACAGAGAGACCACAGAACGAACAAGCTCCGTCTTCTCCGTGGTTTTGCCCCTGCAGTTGATCGGCCGGGTTCGGCGGTGGAAGTTTCTCCCTGACATTGCCCATCCCGGTCGGTCAAAACTGTCGGTACCGGGATGTGTCATTTGCCTCCTGCGCCTGCGTCCGTGGCCATATCCACACCACCTTTGCCCGTCTTCCCAGGACGGTCGTCAGACACGGCCTAGAGTATCGAGCGGCCGCGAGGCGGCGGCCCTGGGGGGTGGCAGACCTGGGCATGGGCATTCCGTCCCGACAACGCTGCCGGCGCAGCGGTTGTCCGCGATCGCCCCTGCTCGCTCGGGACGGCCACGCGAGCAACGGGGGCTCACTCATGGCGAACCGACGTGGACCGGGCTCGGCCAGGGGGCGAAAAGTGGGGAAAGCGGACGAACACTCCGACCCAAGTGTCAGAACTTCGGCGGCGTGCACGTACGCCTTACAGAGAAGGAATAGGCACAATTAGTGCAAGGGAATGACATGAACGGAACGAGCAAAGTGCCTGTTGCGGACTTGCCCAAGGGGATCAAGGACCACAAGATGGAGTTACCCCTGGGTGCCGTCGTGGTAGCGGCGGCTGTATTGGGGCTGATTCTGCTGGCCACCGGGGTCTTGCACACCCTTCTGCTGTTCCTGCTCATCGCGTGCGCTTTCCTGGCGGGCGCCGCCCTTGCTCCGCAGCTTCGGGGATTCTTGGGCACATCGGATGGAGCGATCCCCGGTGAGGCTCCGCCTCAGCCCCTCCTTAATGCCGAGCTGTTGCTGGAGATCCAACCGGCAGAAGATGGCTACTACGAGCTCACTACGACCTACTCACACACGGTCGCCCTGGAGGACAAAGCGGGTGAGCAACTTCTCGATAGGTTCGGCACGACGCGCACACGAAGGCTGACATTGTCAGAAGTGTGGGAACTAATCGACGCAATCGAAAGATTGAACAGAGGACCTGCGCCCTCCGTGCAGGCCCTCCAGGGAAATGACCAGAAAAGGCTCACCTTCAGCGCGAACAAGCAGATCCCGATGGATCGATCGGCATCGGGCGGCTAGTCCCAAGTGCGGCTTTGCTGCTGCGAGAGGGAGAAGCTGGAGACCCCCGTTTCGGTGCGCACTTCTTCTTCGTTCCAGCGCTGGTCACCGCGCACGAGAGTAGGGGGCGTTGCTCCCTCCGAACGCTGCCTCCAGGCAACGACGCCGGGCGTCTAAGAACGCGTTCGGATCAGGCATGAGCGCGGTGGATCGCAGACCCCCCTGGTTGGGAATACGCACGAGGTTCCGGACCTGTTCCAGCGCCTTTCGTACTGCGACCGCTCGGTCCCCGGTCCACCGCCCGTCGCGCAGACCTCGCTCCAGCGTTCGGAAGACAAGGTAGTCCTCGATCCCCTCCCGAACCTGCATCAAGCGAATCGAAGGCAACGGTCCCTCGTAACCGAGTCGCTCGCCTGGATACGCGAGATAGCCGTCCCCACTGGGATAGCGCACCCAAAAGTAGCGTTTGCCTTCGCTACTTTGGCGAATGTACCTGTGCCAGCCGCGTTTCCACGGGTCGTACGTCCACCAGGAGACCCCCCAGAATTCGTAACCCTCAACGCCGTACTTGAAGCAGAGGTAGGGCAGCAGGCGCTCGATGGCAAGGTAGGGGGTGTCGATGCACATGTGTCCGTCAGTAGTAAACCATAGGCTGGCCCCGCGTTCACGAAGCCTCCGCATTTCCGCGACGGGACACGCGCCGTGTGGCCCGATACCCCAGATGTCGAGGTGCCCCTGCCAGTCAGGCACGCGCCTCCAAACGCTGGAGTAAATCTTGACGCCCGGCACCGCCTCGTGTGCCAGCCCACAGAGACGCTTCATCTGCTGGCGCACGTACGCGTGCTGGAAGTGCGGTTCATCGGAGATGTAGTACACGAAGCGGTCACCCCATCCCTTCCGCTTTACGTGCTCGAAAAACGTGCGAAGGAGGGACTGGTATGTCCGGTTGTACTCTGGTGTAAACGGCTCCAGTCCAAAGTATCGCTTCGGGCGATAGGCCCAGCCGAATGCATATAGAAACTGGGGCGTATACAGGACTGGCACCTCCAGGTCGTTCAGCAGGTACTGAGCCATTTCATCGAAGTCCCCCGCGTCGATTTCCACCTTCCCGTTCCGGTAACGGAAGGTCGGCGGGGGGTACACGAAGCCCGGCGAAACGCGATAGCGGGCCAGGAAACGGTACCATGTCCGCACCCGTTTTCGGTCGTGGAACAAGTTCCAGCCCCGACCGTTGCGCAGATCGAAGATGACCTTCAATTCCGTACGCCGCGGCAAGGTGAGGGGTACAACTCTGACTCGCAGGGGGACGAGTCGCTGCTGGTCTTCGGCGAGGAGTCGCACACGCCCCGTGTAAAGACCCGGCTTCGTGTCGGGTTGTGTGCGGAAGAGCAGCCAGATTGCTTCGGTGCGCCGCGCAGGTAAGTCGAAGGGACGGAACGGAGTCAGCGGGTCGGGCCACTCACCCGCCCACCCGTCGCTTTGCCCGGGGCTCCGCGGAAGGAGCCGATACCTGTCGGGTAAGTGGGAACGGTAGTACGCGCTGGGGTGGTCCACCGGTACGTACCCGACGCGCCAGAGCCCCCGGCGGGGGCAGCGTGTCACCCTTCTCGTTGCGCAGGGGACTTACTTGCACGCGAACTCCGCGCAGCGGCCGGTCGCTGCGGAGGGCCAACTGGACGGGCTCCCATTCGTTCTTCACCATCAGCAGGTCGAGCGAGCCGGGACGCTCTTCCGGAAGGGTGTCGGGAAAGACCTTTACCAGGGGGTTGAGCGGCCAGACCTGCCATCCGTTCGCGTGCGACACGACTCGCTGTTCCCACTCCCCTACGACGGCCGGGTACACCTCGCCGAAGAAAAGGCCATCGTACCAGAAGACTCCCGGGCGGTCGGTGGTCAGGTGGAAACTGACGAATGCCGCGTCCGGTGAGCTGAGCACGAGTGCGCTGGTTTGAACCCATCCCTGCCCCAGGGAGACGGCAGGGCTGGTGCTGAAGAAGGGGGAAACGCTGGTTAGGCGTCGCCGGCTGTCGAGCCAATGGCCGTGCAGTTTCGCGGCACTGTTTCCTTCCACTTTTATGAGTCCGCTGTAGAAGTACGTCTGAGCCGGTTTCGCCGGCACGGCCAGTCGCAAACCTGTCCATCGCCCTCTAAGCGACGGCGGAATCTCCAACTTCACGGCCCACCGTCCGTAGCGACCCTCCGGCACCCGCCGGATGCGAAAACCTACCCGGGGCTCAGCCCGATGGAAACTGGCGACCCAGCGTGTCGGTAGGACATCGCCCTCCTCGAAGCTGGGATTTGGCACCAGATTCACCTCGCTGCGCACGAGAGCTTCGTAGCTCATTTCGACCGTGCTTTTCGCCAGAGGCGACAGGTAAAGGTCGAAGCGTTTAGCGCTACGTGGAGGGAGCGACGCGAGGAAGAGAATGCCCCAGCCGTAGCGAAGATGCGGACACACGCGCTGGTCGGCGGGAGCAGTCGGGTCTACCATGAGTATGCCGAGCCCGTTCTTAAGCGGCGAGAAACGCCACCGTACCTTCCGCAAGTCGGCGTACACCAGTGCCCGCGCCGGTTTGCTCCCGAAGTGGTAGACGGTGAGCGGCACGCGCCACCTCCAGGCCGGTTGTTCGGGCCAAGTCGACGGCTTCTCAAGCGATTGCAGTTCCTGCCGCTCTACTTTGACCACGCGCACCCTCAGCTCCGCCCCCTTTGCCTCCAGTGCCTCGAGTGAAGCGTCGTCGAACCAGGCCGTTCCCGTGCCAAAGAGGACCGTGCCCACCCTCGCCTGGCGCGCTCCCTCTGGGGCGACGAATTGCAGCTCGACCCGCCGCCAGTCGTAGGTCCCTTCGCCCGCACTCAGCACACGATTCAACAAAAAGCGGCCCCGATCGCCCAGCACATGAACAAACCAGCCCGCCCGGCCGCGCACGTTATCCGCTTTCACGTAGCCTCGAAACCGGTAGCGACGACCCGGCGCGATGGGAATCGCCGCCTGACGGAACGTGACCCACGTGGGGCGCGCCCCCTCGTCCACCTTTGCCTGCACCGAGCGCTGCCCTGTGTGCGCTACATCCCTTATCCACGCCAAATGGTGCCGGGAATCTTCGAGCATCGGCTCCCAATCGATGGGGCCGCCCGTGCCGTGCTCAAAGCTACCGTTTACAAGGCCCGTGCGTAGAAACTCCACGACGGGCCAGGCGCGGGGATTATCCGTGTACACGTAATAGCGTGGTACCTCACCCGGAGGCACATCGATCGCAAACGAGAGCCGATCCCCTACCTGCAGGGGCCCTATCCGCCGGGGAGCACCGGCGGCGGTGCGCAGGTCGTATTTCAGTTCGCGACCCCACTCGTCGCATACGCGCAGGGCAGTTGCGTCTGTGCGTGCCAGAGGGAGGTCGGGCAGCGTTGCTGCAACCTTCAGCGTGATGATGTCACCGGTGCGTCCATGCTCGGTGGGATTCTCCACCTCGACCACCACCCGCGTTCTCCAGTACCCACCCCCGTGGTACGACAGACGGGAATGCCAGGCGAAGAGGGGAGAACTGCACAGACTGCAAAGACCCCATACCAGGGCGATCCAGACAGCACGCATTCTGTTCACCTCCCGCTGGCGAGTATAGCCTTTGAACACGATTGGGCGGGTGAGGTTCGTCCCAAGCCGGTTGCGCAGGCTGGGCTGTGTCTGACAACCCTCTTGGCAAGGCGAGGGTGCAAAGGTTGTCGAGACGAACCGAGGCGCAGGAGGTGAATGACCCATGGTGCCGCGGACAGTTCGGACCGAAAGGAAGAACCTCCGACAGCGAAGCGGACCGGTTGGCCGCAGGACGAACACCACGGAGACACAGAGAGCATAGAGAAAAAAGAAACTCCGTGTCCCCTGTGTCTCTGTGGTATCGCTGCTGTCTCCCCAGGGTAACGGGCGTCTTGTTCGGTACCGGTTGCTCCGGCGGAGGGGTGAAATCGCTTTCGGTCTCCGGGCACGTAAGAGGAGCTCTTCTGTCGACGCAGATCCCTGCTTTACCAGGCTATTTTGTGCTTTTGGTAGCGGCCTTCGACAGGAGGACCAGGAATTGGCAAGGCGTCTACAGGGCGACGGGTCGCAAGTGGTGTCGCGTCCACGGCCGGGGGAGCTGTTCTTGGCACGGGTGTGAGGCGCGAAGTCTACGTTGCACCGTTTACAGACCGTCCGAGCGCGTCGCTGCGCCGCTATGCGAGGAACGTCGGCACTCGGAGGTCGACCGATAGTACCGGAATTCCGGAAGAAAGAACTCGCATGACCTGTTACGGTTTTTAGCAGCAACGTCGGTGGAGCAAGGATGGAAGCGGAGGATCAGACGGGGATCGAGCGGCGTGTGAGCAGGATCCAGAGAGCGATTGTCAGGAACAGAGCGGTTGTCCAGACGATAACCACGCGAAGGGCGGTCAGATTGACGCGGTGGATGGAGATTTGAGCGGGGTCGTGGATCAGGAATAGCATGCAGAAGACGAAAACCAGCGCGGTCGCAGCCAGCAGCCCATCGAGGAAGCGGCTGGGGCGGGCGTACCCGGCCTGGGCTCTCGCGAGTTCGGGGCGGCTTAGCCGCAGCGCGGCCCACAGTGCTGCCAGACCAGACAGCAGGACCGTCAAGCCCGCCACCGGACGGATCGGGTTCGGTGTCTTTACTCCGGAGCGAAAGAGCAGCAGCACCAGCAGCAGCCAGGCGAGAACACCCAGGAGCTGCCATCGCTTCAATCCCTGCTCGTGGGTGCGGCGCGGAATGAGCCGTGTCGCCCCGTACATGGTGAGCACACCCTGCAGCGTGGCCCACCACACGACGTTGACAAACAGGAACGCCCCCCAGTTCAGTCCCAGGGGACTCTTTGGCTGGAACATGGACCCGGGCAGGAACAGCGCCGACAGCGCCCCGAAGGCAAATCCCAGGGACGCTACGGCCAGGGCTCCGGCGCGTCGAGCACGAACGAACTCGTCCACGAGCAGGAAATACGCGAAGTACAGCAGGAACAGAGAGACCGGAAGCGCAGGATGGCTGACCAGATCGTTGATTCCTCGGGGTGCGTACTCGAACAGCAGATTGAACGCGGTGGCGACAAGGGCGCGTCGAGCGATGCGGGAGGCTCCGTGTGATGGCCGGATGTCGCGTGGGCTCGCAGGCAGCCCCACGGCGTCTCGCACTGAGGACCCTGCGTTATAAACCGACGAAGCTCACGGTGGTTGCATTGAGCAGCCGTCGGCACTGCGAGGCTCTGAGCGCGGCAGCTCGCCCGCCTCGATGGATCTAACGGAGGGTGGGTCCGGCCGCGACGGTTTCTTTGCGCAGTCGAGCCTTGTGGACCCCAACGGTGGGACCATGGCGGTGTGCCCGTTTTAATCGAGCCGGCGCTCTTGTGCGGCAGCAGTCTTTGCCTGGATTGCGTCCGAGCCGGTGTAGAAGTTTGCTATGGCTCGGGGGGCGTTGGTGGCATGCTCTGCTGTTGCCGCGCGGCTGCGCAAGCTGGTCCAGAACAGGCTCCGAATGCGCCCTCCGAGGCGTGCGCCGTGCAGCGCGGCGGACCGTCCACTGTGGTCGGCACGGTGAGACGTGCCGGGAAGGTCGGGGACTGCCCAGGGGGGAACGCTGCGAGCTACGGACTGAGGCCCGAGAACAGCGTCGGTGGGCCGGAAAGGTCAAGGGGATCCTCCACTGGTGCGGAGGCCAAACGGGCGAAATAATCTTTCACCCGCGCCTCGGGTAAATGGCTCATGAACCTGAGCGCTGAAGCGGCCACGTAACCGCGATCGATCTCCATCGCCATCCATCTGCGGCCAAGATCCTCTGCCACCTTTCCTGTGGTATTGGATCCGGCGAAGATGTCGAGAACAACGTCATTTTCGCTTGTGAGGAATTTAATGAAGAACTCCGGCAGGGCGGGCGGGAAGCGGGCTGGATGCGCCTGAATACCGAGGCGCTTGCAGAGCCGTAGATAGAGGGAATTGCTCTCAGTATTAGGAATCTGGAGCAGGTTAGAGGGAATTGCTCCCCCGTTGTCCGACCCGAAGCGCTTGCTAATGTCGTGGCCGGAGGGGCGCCGCTTGGGACTGTAGAATGCGTCCGGGTTCTTCAGAAGCGTCCTCATCCGGGACGAGTAGGGCACGAGCACCTGGCGGACGTCCGCCTTGGGCCATTCGGTTTTGGATAGCCACCAGATTGTGTTAACCGCATCCTTCACACGTAGCTTACGCTTATTTACCCACTCGATGGGGCTGGGCAACCTAGCTGGGTTGTACCAAAAGAACTCCTCGGCAAGGAAGAAGCCGACCTCGTCGCACATCTTGAGCAGCACGCGGTACTGGTGGAGGGAGCGCACGGGGACGCCTTTCCGGTACGCGCCTCCGAGGTCGAGAATAAAGCTCCCGGTGTCTCGTAGCACGCGACGCACCTCGGCGCCGAACTCGCAGAGCCAATCGACATACTCGGTCTGGTCCCTGTTGCCGTAAGCCTTCTGACGCAAGAGCGCAAACGGCGGGGATGTGATGACAAGGTCGATGCAGCTGTCGGGAAGGCGCCGGAGAAGCTCTCGAGAATCCCCAAGATAGCAGGCACCCAGTCGCGTCATGTACACCGGCGTCGGCAGTGTGTTGAACGGTGCCGTCAGGTGGATGCTGCTCATGCGGTTGCCCTCGGAGTCCAATCGGCCGCAATCCAGCTGTCCAGGAACGCCCAGACCATGCGGACGGCGTAGTGGATCTCTGGCCGGCTTTTGTTGAGACGAGCCACGTGGGCTTGAGCAACCGTCTTTGGCAGATGTGCGAGTGCCCAGGTCGCCGACGTAGAACTCGAATCACTCCGTTTGGCCAGCGATGCTACCCGCTTTGCCAGCCCCGTGCGCTGCTTTCCTGACAGATCGCGAAGCCGGCGCAGGGCCTCCGCGGCGCCGGCCGCTGTCTCCGGAGATGCCGTAGCAAGGGCATGTAAAAGTGGTGGGATCGCAGTCGTTCCCAGGTTCTGGAGGGCGAGCAGTGCCTCTTCTCGAAGCTGAGGAGAGGGGTCGGCGAACATCGCAATGAGAGCTTTTGCTGCTTCGCCAGTCTTGTGACGGCCTAATGCCCAGGCGCATGCCGTCCTCAGAAAGAGCGGCTGTGCAGGGTCCGCAAGCACGCTACGCAGGAGGCCAAAGGCATCTCGCGTGGGTATCCCCGCCAGGGTGAGGGCTGCTTCCAGACGGATCTGGTCGTCAGCGTCGTGGATGAGAAACGCCCGGAAGTGCTTCAAGGCGGACTCTCGAGCAACCTCGCAGAGATACGCTTTTGCCTCCATGCGAACGTAGATGTCTTCGTCGCTATCTTCCGCCAGTTGCCGGACCTTGGCCACAAGCCGGTGCGTTTTTTTCAGCCTCGCTAGCCTGCAGCCGGTAAAGCGAACAGTGCGCTCGCGTGAGTCAAGCATCCGTGAGATGGTGCGAACCCCACAGCGTCCTCGACAGCGTAGATGGTGCGCGCTTAGGGGCGCTACCTGTCCAGCGATCACCTCAGTACGCTCAAAGGATTCTCCATCT
>Ga0256839_1003434_pt1 | contig 16341 bp, 15 predicted proteins | sample 354166metaG_FD_185968 | JGI IMG/M metagenome (GOLD analysis project Ga0256839, IMG submission 185968) | Hydrothermal vent microbial communities from Mid Atlantic Ridge, Atlantic Ocean - 354-166 | ecosystem: Environmental > Aquatic > Marine > Hydrothermal vents | place: Atlantic Ocean: Mid... | reverse complement strand
AAGGCCTGCAATTCTTCAATCGCAGCCACACCCACACACAATTTTACAAGATTAAGCGCCATAGGCCGAGTTTAGGACGACATCATTTGAAAAGCCATGCCATATCACCGCGCATGTTGTGGATAATCAGTCTTCATTACCCACAATTTTTAAACCAATTGCGCCTTCACTCATTTGCTCGCCGATTGTCAAAGCAAAATCAGTTATCAGGCCCGAAATTGGGGCAATAACTGCATGCTCCATTTTCATGGCTTCAATGGCAAACAGCAAATCACCAATCTCAACCTCATCGCCACCTTCAACGCTGACACTGATGATTTTGCCATGCATGGGAATGCGAACAATGCCGTCACTCGCATCACCATCACCACCATTGCCGGCAATCAAATTGGCCGCAATGTAATTTTCGAGTTTAATCTGCTGACCATGCAACAAGGCAAACAGATGATTACCCGCATTTATAACAATGGCGTCTGATGCGGGCTCAACAGCTTTCCCCTCATTATCCAATACAAAAACTTCTTTACCCACAAATTGAACCATTGAGGAACAAACTTCACCGTCCTGCAGATATTTAAAGGGCAGTATTCGCGGCTGGCCACCGGTGAATGCGTCATTAACAGACCAGGGAGAGTGCAGATCAATTTTCGATTGCCTGGCAATCCGTGCCTGTTCAGATTTTATCAGTGCAACAACACCGGCAGCCGATAGGGCCGCTCCCTCGTCGCGCAAACCCGTTAACTCATCAAGATTATCATCAATCAGGCTAGTATCAAATTTCTCACTGCGAAAATCTGGATTATCAATCAGTTCTGAAAGAAAACGGATATTTGTTTTTGGCCCGGCGATTATTGTATCTTGCAAGCCGCGTTTTAACGCATCCAATGCCGCATTTCGGTTTTCGCCATGAGCAATCAATTTTGCAATCATCGGATCGTAAAACGGGCTGATTTCATCGCCGGTCTCAACACCCGTATCTGAGCGAATATTTTCAGGAAAACTCACCATCGCCAAAGGTCCGGTTGACGGCAAAAAGCCCGTATCAGGGTCTTCCGCATAGACGCGCGCTTCCACCGCATGACCATTAATCTGCAACTCATCCTGAGATTTAGGCAGTTTTTCTCCATTGGCAACACGCAACTGCCATTCCACCAGATCGGTGCCGGAAATTAACTCCGTTACCGGATGCTCAACCTGAAGCCTTGTATTCATTTCCATGAAAAAGAAACCGTCTTCGTTCAACCCTTTTTCACCATCTACGATAAACTCTACGGTTCCAGCCCCCTCATATGCAACCGCTCGGGCCGCATCACATGCAGCTTTACCCATAATTGCCCGTAATTCTTCGCTCATACCGGGCGCAGGCGCTTCCTCTACGACTTTTTGATGGCGGCGTTGAAGCGAGCAATCGCGCTCAAACAAATGCACAACATTGCCATGGCTATCAGCGAAAACTTGAATTTCAATATGTCGTGGTGATGCGATGAATTTTTCCACCAACATACGATCATTGCCGAAGGAAGACTTTGCCTCGCGCATTGCAGCCTCAAGTGCTGCGTCAAATTCAATGGCCTTATTGACCCGGCGCATACCTTTTCCGCCGCCTCCTGCAATGGCTTTCAGCAGAACCGGATAGCCGGTTTCATAGGCCTTGCGCTTGAGGAATTCAGCCCGTTGCATCGAACCATGATAGCCTGGAACTACAGGAACACCGGCTTCCTGCATGATTTCCTTGGCCCGGTCTTTTAAACCCATTGCTCGAATTGCCGAAGGCGGAGGGCCAACAAATATCATTCCAGCTTCAGCACATAATTCTGCAAAATCGGCATTTTCCGACAAAAATCCATAGCCGGGATGGATCGCGTCAGCGCCCGCATCCTTGGCGATCTTCAAAATGCGCCCGGTGCGCAGATAGGATTCCGCAACGGGTGCTGGCCCCAAACGGTGGGCTTCATCCGCATCGCGCACATGGCGCGCGTTCTGGTCTGCATCTGAATAAACCGCAATGGTTCGAATGCCCATTCCGCGAGCAGTTTTTATAACACGACAGGCAATTTCACCGCGATTGGCAATGAGTAGGGATTTTATCATAATACTGTTTTAAACGGTTTTTACCGGGAGGGAAGCCAGAATAGTTGCTCTGGAAATTTTATTTCCAATTTTCAGCAAAACCTACGCAGTATTCTGAATATTTAATTTAAGACCAAGTAAGTAAAAAATGGTAATTTTCCAAAGCCTGTCCAGCGCGCTTTTTATGAATTAAACAACCTTCCAGGGCCAGTCATCTTATCTGATAATCCGGCAAGTTTGATCATATGCCATGCAAGCGCCTGATTACTGGAAATAACCGGTTTTCCGATTGCTGCTTCGGCCATTTCAATAATACGGAAACTACGCAAATTTGTACATGAAGTAAAAACAATTTCAACATCATCAGATTTGCCCACTTTGCAAATTGCATTGAACAGTGAGCGATTTGATATTCTGGCGACAACGGATTCTTCAGCCTGCTCAAAAGAGCCAAAACCCGAAATAGTGCACTGGTGGTCTTCCAGCAAATTTCGCATCGCTTGCGAAACTGTCGCGATATAGGGCGTTACCAATCCAATTTTGCTCACCCCCAAATGCCTGCACGCAGCCAAGACTGCCGTGATGGGATCGGTAACTTTTGTATTGGGGTGCTTGGTTTGAATTAATGTGGCAACTTTATCTGCACCGATCACAGTCGCACCTGATGTGCACCCATAGCCAATAACATCCAGGGGCCGTGCATTGGGCAGCAAACCTGCAGCCTTTGGAAGTGCATGCTCCATTTGCAGCAAAGTTGATCGGCTCACCTCGGCAGAACTCGGAATTCTGGAATGATAAAGCGCAACACCAGGGTGATTAAATATCGTGCAAAATTCAGCCTCAAGCGTTTCATCGTTCTGTAAAACGATAATCCCAAGTGCGGCAAGGGTGGCCTCTCCTCCATCTGTTTCAAAAATCAGTGCCATCGCAGTTCTCAAATAATTGGTAGCTCGGGGGCCGCGCGTTTGCTCAACAATTGCGGCATACCATCACGAATGACGATGTTTTCTTCATGTACCATCATTTTCCCCTCACCAACCATCATACTAGGCTCAAGTGTTATAACCATTCCAGCCTCCAGCACCGTTTCGTCAAATGAAATGATTGACGGGGTTTCAGTTAACTGCAAACCCAATCCATGCCCATACCGGCCCACATCACTGCTATTCGATCCGATAACCTTGGCCATGACGCTAAAAAGTTCGGCGCAAGTTGCTCCCGGTCGGGCAATATCTAGCGCCGCCTCAGTGGCTGTGTATAAGGTTGCATAGGCTGTTTTTGCCGCGTCATTTGCCGATTCAATGGCGAAATTGCGATCAAAATCACAAAAATACCCGCGCAAGGTCGCTCCGGTATCAAGCATCAACACATCACCCTTTTTCAGTGGAGTATCATCGGGCGGAGAAATCACATCTTCATACCCACTCTCGCCTGCACCACCGACAAGATAAGGCACATCTTCCGCGCCCTGTTTAAGCAGCTCGATCTTAAATGCCCTAAAGGCTTCGTTGAGCTTTTGCCCCTCATAAAACAAGGTGTCGGCATTTTCGAAACTGTTTGATGCAATGGTGCAAATGGCTGAAATGATTTCAATCTCGGCAGAAGATTTGAGCATCCGCAGCTCAGAAACCATTGGACTCACATCAACAAATGAGGCTGAACGCAGGTTCGCCTGTAGCGTGTTAAAGTCAGCCAACGGCATGCGCAGACTGCTTTCACGCCCCATCATCAAACCAATTCGGACAAATTTTCCCAACACCGAAGACAGTAATGATATGCCGTCATCATCTGCCGCCGGCGATGCCCACGTTCGAATATCATCTATCCATGTGGTGCCCATTAAAGCAGCACCAATCTCCGGAATCACAGCAATTGGTTTGCCTATGGATGGTAAAACCAAAAACCACGGACGGGCCGGACTTTGCCAAAAGAGTGTTCGAAAACCAGCAAAATATCGTATCTCGGCTTCGCTGGTGAATAATATTGCATCGATATTTCCTGCATGCATGGCGAACTGCACGCGCTCAAGCCTGTGTTCAAACTCGGCAACGGGAAAATCAGCCATCCCCATCAGCCGGCCCCTCTGTGATATAGGCAAGAATTCTTGAACCACGCCCAATGCCCAAACCCGCAAAACAGGACTGCGCCGATAACAGGCCAGAAAGACCTGCAGCACCAGAAGGCGATGAAATTATTCCGCATTCACTAAGCATTGCTACTCCTGCAACTGCCTCGTCTTCGCTGATGGTCATGAAGTAATCAGCTTCCCCAGCCAAATATTTGAGCGCCAGATGTGAAGGTTCCTTGCAATCAAGCCGCCCCATATTGGAGATCGGACCGTTTGCCACAACCGGAGTATCCGCCTCTATGCTGTTAATCAGTGCAGGTGCATATTCCGGCTCAACCACGATGATTTGTGGCACAGCTCCCCAATATTCGCGCGCTGATGCACAGCAGGCCGCAGCAAGCCCACCAACACCGGCTTGCAGGAATATATGAGTTGGCGCCCGCTCGATCTGTTCTGCAACTTCAGCCCCCATAATCAGATAGCCTTCCATCACATCACGGGCAGGTTCACCATATCCAGCCCACGAGCTATCCGATAATAGCGCCCACCCATTGGTTTCTGCAGCCAATTTAGCAGCTGCCATACTGACTTCATAGTTTTCGCCATACCGCACCACCTTTGCAGATTTCCCCCGCAATCGATTGGCAAAATTTTCAGGAACCGTATCAGAAAGGTACACGACCGCATCAGCGCCAAAAAGTCTTGCCCCGGCGGCCAGAGACAGTCCATGATTGCCCGCGCTGGCGCAAACAAAAGTTTGCCCGCTCAATGCGTCTTCATATTTTGCGGCCAAGCCAGATTTAACGCTTTCAGCCGCAAGTTTCGCAATAGCATAAGCTGCCCCTAATGCTTTGAAGCTGCCAAGGTCGAGGCGCGAGCGCTCATCTTTCAAATAGATTTCATCCACTCCCAGCTTTCCGGCAAGCGGGGAGCATTTCGTCAAAATTGTTTTGTGGGCTGCTGGGCACAGACTAAAGAGCGCAAGCGGAATTGAGGGGTCAACAAGAATTTCCCCTTCGGCCATACCCACCGTGGAAGTTAACCCCTTACCTTTGAGTGGGTTTTTAATAACTCTCAAATCAACACTCCACCGTATTGACCGCAAGTCCGCCCTGACTGGTTTCTTTGTAACGCTCGTTCATATCAAGGCCGGTTTGGCGCATGGTTTCAACACAGCTATCGAGCGAGACAAAATGCGAGCCATCACCGTGAAGCGCCAGCGATGCAGCGGTTACGGCCTTAACCGCGCCAAGCGCATTGCGCTCGATGCACGGCACCTGAACCAAGCCGCCAACCGGGTCGCAGGTCATGCCCAAATGGTGCTCAAGCGCAATTTCAGCAGCATTTTCAACCTGTTCCGGAGTGCCCCCCATAACGGCCGCCAATCCGGCAGCAGCCATCGCAGAAGCTGACCCCACCTCTCCCTGACAACCGACTTCAGCCCCGGAAATTGATGCATTATGTTTGATCAGACCACCAATCGCTGCGGCAGATAGAAGAAACTCCGCTACCCCCTCATCATTCGCACCTTCGCTGAAACCCAGATAATAGCGAATAACAGCGGGAATAACGCCCGCAGCACCATTAGTCGGCGCGGTCACAACCTTGCCACCGGCTGCATTTTCCTCATTTACCGCCATAGCAAAAAGGCTCAACCAATCATTAGCCGCAAGCGGATTGGTGTGATTGTTCTTCCACTGTTCGTTCAATCGCTCATGCAGGCATTTTGCCCGGCGCTTAACCTCAAGTCCACCCGGCAAAATACCTTCCTGCTTTAACCCGCGTTCAACGCAGGCATTCATCGCAGCCCATGTTTCAAGCAAGCCTTTATCCAAAGCCGCATGGCCAATGGCTTTTTCCTCGTTGGCACGCTTCATTTCGGCAATTGTTCGCCCTGATTCGCGCGCCATCTCCAGCATTTCATTTGCGCTGGCAAATGGATATGGAACATTACTCGGCACTTCATCAGCGGTGGACGTTACCCGCTCAAGATCGCTTTCTTCAACAACGAAACCACCACCAATAGAATAATAAGTCTTACGCAACAACACGACACCAAGATCGTTATAAGCATAAAACATCATGCCATTTGAATGGCCGGAAAGTCTTGTGTCATAGTCAAAGACCAGATCTTCATCCGGGTCGAAAGAAAATGCCGGCTCACCCGGTATTTTTTTATCACGCGAAACACTACGCAAAATAGTGTCGACATTATCAGGATCAATGGTTTTAGGATCTTCGCCCATCAGCCCCAAAATAATCGCGATATCAGAACCGTGGCCTTTGCCGGTAAAGGCCAGAGAGCCATGCAGCGATGCGCCAATTCGCTCTACAACAGCATTTGCCGGCCTTGGCCAATTGCCATCGCGCACTTCATTCAAAAACATTTGGGCCGCAACCATCGGCCCCATTGTATGGGAAGATGACGGGCCAACGCCAATTTTAAAAAGATCGAAAACAGATAGGAACATGCTAAACAAACCCACGCCAAAGCCAAGTGGCTTATAACCACAACCAGATGTGAATTTCTATCAAAATTCTTTACCGACCCGACTATTAAAACGGCGGATACTCAATCAACAACGACATAGTTGGGGAATAAGAGGCTTGTAAGATACCCGGGCACCAAAAAGAATGCTACGCAGGCTAACCACTTGGCGCACTGGATAAACATGCATTTTTCACCTCCTCTGATCGAAGCCGTATTGCTTAAACGCTATAAACGCTTTTTGGCAGATGTTTTGATGCCCGACGGCTCTGAAATCACCGTTCATTGCCCCAATCCAGGCTCGATGGCGGGGTTGACCGAACCGGGCATCCGCTGCTGGGTTTCAGACAGTCAAAACCCGAAACGAAAACTGCTCTATACCCTAGAAATGGTGGAGATTGCCGGATTTAACGGCCCCGTCATGGTTGGCACCAATACCAATCAACCCAACAAAATTGCTGAAGAAGCCATTCTGGCCGGAAATATTGCCCCGTTAAATGGATATAAAAACCTGCGCCGCGAGGTAAAATACGGCAAAAACTCTCGTATTGATTTCCTGCTGGAAGATAAAAACAGGCCGCCCTGTTATGTGGAAGTGAAGAATGTTCACTTTCTTCGAACCGCCGATCTGCATGAATTTCCTGATAGCGTTACCGCGCGCGGTGCAAAGCATTTAGAGGAATTGGGCGATATGGTTGAACAGGGCAACCGCGCCGTCATGCTCTATGTTATTCAGCGCATGGATGGGTCGAAATTCAAATTGGCAACTGATATTGATACCGCCTATGCCAAGGCCTATAAGAGAGCCATCGCACGCGGTGTGGAAGCCTTTGCATTACGCTGTAAAATCAGTTCCAACGGCATTGAGCCTGACGCATTGATCCCGATTGTTGATTAATTATAGAGATTGACCAGATGGTTACCTATCTAGAGGCCGATACGGCACCGATGAAAAATACAGGGCATATCAAGCTCTATAATGAAAATGACTTTGCCGGCATGCGCCGCGCTTCGCAGCTCACCGCCCGCGCGCTCGATATGATAGCCGATATGGTTGAGCCCGGCCTCACAACCAAAGCCATTGACGATTTTGTTTTTCAGTTTGGCATGGATAATAACGCCATTCCGGCAACGCTGAATTATCGCGGCTATACAAAATCCTGCTGCACCTCGATCAACCATGTGGTTTGCCACGGCATACCGGATAATAAACCACTTCGAAACGGCGATATTATCAATGTCGATGTGACCTATATTCTTGATGGCTGGCACGGTGATTCAAGCCGCATGTACAATGTGGGCAATGTAAAACGTGCAGCTGAGCGGCTGGTGGAAGTGACCTATGAGGCCATGATGTTGGGCATTGCAGAGGTAAGGCCCGGCAATTTCACCGGCGACATTGGTGCTGCCATTCAAGATTTCGCAGAGGGCGAGCGCTGCGGCGTGGTGCGCGATTTTTGCGGCCACGGTGTGGGCAAACTGTTTCACGATGCCCCGAACATTCTGCACTATGGCAGACGCGGCGAAGGTGTTGAGATGAAACCCGGCATGATTTTTACCATCGAACCGATGATCAATCTCGGTCGCCCGCATGTGAAGGTTAAATCTGACGGCTGGACTGCGGTTACCCGGGATCGCTCGCTTTCAGCCCAATTTGAACATTCAGTTGGTGTTACCAACGATGGCTGCGAAATATTCACCCTTTCACCCGCCGGCCATTCCATGCCGCCCTACCCGCCTGCGAAGTAGTCGACCTTATGGCGGGAAAAGGACTTAAAGACAGTGCAGGCAATGCGCCCCATTATCACGGGCATCGTGACCGTTTGCGCGAGCGCTTCAAAACGGCCGGAGCTGAAGCGCTCGCAGATTATGAATTACTCGAACTGCTTCTATTCCGCTCAATCCCGCGCCGCGATACCAAGCCCATTGCCAAACAACTGATCGAACGCTTTGGCTCATTAAGCGAAGTTATGGGCGCACCTGAACATCTGTTATCGGAAGTAACGGGTCTCGGTGCTTCCAGTGCAGCAGATTTGAAACTTATCGCTGCCGCATCCAGCCGGATGTTAAAAGGCGAAATTCGCAACAAACAGATTTTAGGCTCATGGTCATCAGTGATTGATTATTGCCGAACCTCAATGGCGTTTGAGGAAAAAGAGCTTTTTCGCATTCTGTTTCTCGACAAGAAAAACGCGCTGATTGCCGATGAGGTGCAGCAAACCGGCACCATAGATCACACCCCGGTTTATCCACGCGAGGTGGTCAAGCGGGCGCTGGAACTTTCAGCAACCGCAATTATTCTGGTGCACAATCACCCATCTGGCGACCCGACCCCGTCACGTGCTGATATTGAAATGACCAAGACCGTTATGGATACAGCAAAGCCGCTTGGCATTACGCTGCATGACCATATCATCGTCGGCAAAGATGGCCATGTCAGCATGCGCGGGCTACAGCTTATTTAGGGTCAGAACCCTCATTATTGCTTACCGGTATATTGAAAAACACGCGGCCACTCATAATCAGGAATTGGGTAAATTTCCTTAACTTTTTTGCATTCCGCTCGTTTCTCAAAATCCTCATCATTCCAGCAACATGCCTGATAATTAGAGCTATACAGGTAAAATGAATAGCCATTCCAGCGATAGGATTTATAATCTCCGCAGTCGGCCATGCCGCGTCCTTTGTAGAACGTATTGAGAGTTTTGGTTTTCGGATCCCAATCTGGGGTCATAAGGAAAATGCTGGCGGTCCATTCTTTTCCATCTATTGTAGAGGGAAAACTGAGTACAGAAACCTCAGGCTCGGCCCCGTCATCATAGGCAGAATAGGCAATCCATGTTACCTGATAAGCATGAAAGCTGCATGCAATCAAAATAACAATTGTATCCGAATCATATTCTGTTTTTTTCTTGAATCTGATAAATTCATGGATCGGTGTATCACTATAAGTCGCACTACATTCGGTATTTGTTTTAAAGCGATCAACCACAGCCTTCAATATTTTCTTCTCTTGGGCATTGAACTCCTGTGCAATACTACTACCAGCAGTAATAAGTATAACAATAAATGAAATCATCAGGCTTTTCATTATAAATTCTCCTGCTTCATCTTAAACTTTGTCTGGCCGGTCGCCCAGGCGATGAGGTGAATTCATAGATTCAAGTTGCAGCAACAAGGCTGAATGATCGTGATTTTCCATCCCCAGATCATTGACCATCTGGTGATACCGTTCACGAACATTGCGAGTGAGCGGCAATTCAACGCCTGCCTCATCAGCCGCCAGCATCACATTATCCAGATCTTTCAGTTGATTGACTGATGCACCACCCGGTCGCCAGTCCCGGTCTATCATCCGTTTGCCATGCAGTTCCAATATGCGGCTTTCGGCAAACCCGCCTCGAATTGCATTGCGCACAGCACCGGGAAACGCGCCACCGGCTTCAGCCAGGAGCAAGGCTTCCGAGACCGCACCAATGGTGATTGCAACAATCGCCTGATTGGCCAGTTTCGCCAATTGGCCAGAACCCGCAGGTCCCACAAATGTAGCTCTTCCCATCGCTGCAAATACCGGTTCGATGGCCTTGAATGTATCGCGTTCGCCGCCAACCATAATGGCGAGCGTAGCTTCACTTGCACCAACCGTACCACCGGATACTGGTGCATCAAGAGTGGCATATCCGGCATCATCCAGTTTGGCGGCAATATCGCGCGAGGTTGAGGGCGCAATTGAGCTCATATCAACAAAAGTTGCCCCCGGTTTGGCTGAACGCATACATCCTTTTTCAAATAACACCTCAGTCACCGCAGCTCCGGCTGTCAGCATGGTGATTACCACATCGGCATGACTAACCGCCTCAGCCGGGCTTGCGGAAACCACCGCGCCAAACTCACGCAATGCTTCTGCTTTTTCTGGCGAGCGGTTCCACACGCTTACTGAATGCCCCGCCGCCAAAAGGCATTTTGCCATCGGCGCGCCCATTAGACCCGTACCAATAAACGCAATATTCGGCTTATCCTGCCCCACTAAACTTCTCCTTCATGTTTGCCGCCTTGAGCGAATAATTCTGCCAATGTATCAATATCAAGTGCTGCCGCCTCACCCAGTTCAACGCCAATTACCTGATCAGAATATTTTCCAATCAGATGCCGTGCACCAACATCACCGGAAATCTCGCAAAGCTCATCAAAATATTGAGCCGACCATAGGACCGGATTGCCCCGTTTACCAGAACTTGCCGCCTGAACTATGGATGACGGATCAGCACTTTCAAAAGAGGCTATCATCTCATTGATCATGCTGCTGGTAATATGAGGCATATCGGCTAGTAATACCAATGTGGCCGAGCAATCCTGCGGCAGGGCACGAACCCCGCAACGAAGGGAAGAGGCAAGCCCGCTGGCAAAATCCTCATTGTGGGCAAACTTTACATCAAGACCTTGAAGTTCGCCCTTCACCCGTTCGGCCTCATGGCCAGTAACCACAGTGACACCTGAAAGCTCGCTTTCAAGCGCCGTTTCCACCACCTTTCGAACAAGGCTTTTATCGTTGATTTCTGCCAGCAGCTTGTTGCTAGGTCCCATGCGGCGCGACTGTCCGGCAGCCAATACAAGCGCATGAATCGCGCCTTTTCGGGCTGAAGTTTGTTGACGCGGCTGCGGTCTTGAATGAATTTCCATCAACAGGCCACCAACCCCCATACCCTCAATATCCTTGCCCGATACGGCAATCTCGGCCAGAAGGCGCTGCAATATCCAGTCAAAGCCATTTTCGCGCGACGAACGCGCGCATCCCGGCGCACCGATAATTGGCAAATCATCCATTGCACCCAAGAGCAATAAATTGCCCGGATCAACCGGCATGCCGAAATGTTCAATTCGTCCCCCCGCCTGAACAAGACCGGAGGGGATAACATCTTCAATATCGGTGATTGCAGAAGCCCCGAATAAAATGAGCAAATCGCATTTTTCTTTCAACGCCAAAATCGCAGATGAGACCGCATCCACCTTATGCTCAATCCGCAACTCTTCAACAATTTGGCTACCGGAAGCCACCAAACGCTCTGCCAGTATGTTTCTGGTTTTATCCATCGTTGAAGGCTTCAGAACCGGCAGGCTGGTGGCAATCAAACCAATGCGCTTGGGTTTAAAGACGTGCAATTGCAAGGCATTATTGCCTTCAACCAAAGATATAACTTCATCCACCCGCAAACGGTTCACCGCAAAGGGAATGATCTTTACAGTGGCGATCATTCGGCCTTTATTGACCGGAGAGAATTGTGCTAGCGTTGCAATGGTAATACCCGGGTCAATCTGGTTTATACGGGTTATAAGATCAGCATCAACTTGCAAAATACCGGCCTGATTGGCGAATAAATTGACCCGTCCGGTAAAGGCTGTTTCCACATAAATCTGATCGGTTTCGAATTCAGCAGCAATCAATTCAGCAGCACTGTTTTCCGCCACATCATCCGCCTCTAGCCGTGCAACAATAACCTCTTTAACCCCGGACTTGAACAGAGTTTTTATATCAGAATCATCCAGAACTTTTCCCTTTTTCAATCGGCCTTTGCCAACATTCACCGCATGGGCAAGAATTGCCCCGTGAGCTGAATTCACATCAAGTGGCCCGAATCTCAAGCCTTTGCTCCATCACTGTTGCCGCGTTTGCGAAATGCTTCAATGATTTCGGCCATAACCGCAATAGCAATTTCTGCCGGGTTGGCAGCCGCAATATCAAGTCCAATCGGCGCATGGATGAGATCAAGTTGCGCTTTGGTAATACCGGCCGCCAAAAGCCTGTCACATCGTTTGGCGTGAGTTTTCCGACTGCCCAGTGCGCCTACGTAAAAACATTGATTTTGCAACGCTGAAATCAGCGGTAAGTCATCAATCTTTGGATCATGCGTAACGGCTGCAAGCGCCGTATAGGCATCAAGCGGTTGCGCCTTCAAAACACCCTCTGGCCAGTCGCCATAAAGAGAAATATCAGGAAACCGCTCTGGGGTGGCAAAGGCGGTGCGCGGATCAATGACGATCGTTTCAAAACCGGCCATATTGGCGATGGGTGCCAAAGCTTGCGAAATATGAACCGCACCAATAATCACTAAACGCGGTGAAGGCACATGGGCGTTAAAAAACATTTCCCGACCTTCTACTTGTGCAATGCCGGATTTGCCGGAACGAAGCCTGACTTTTGCCTCGCGCGCAATTTCCGGTTGGGCAATCTCATCGCCCTCCAAAAACAGGCCTTGCGTTCCCGCATCAAGATCACTCACCACAATTGCTGCGATACGAGATTTTTTCGCCCGATTGAGTTGTTTTAAAAGATTACTATCCATTGCCAGCCTCCACTGGCTCTACATAAATGCGAATGCGCCCGCCGCAGGAAAGCCCCACTTCCCACGCGGTCTCATCGGCAACACCAAACTCCAACATACCAGGCTTGCCGCTTTCAATCACGTCAAAGGCTTCAGCCACCACTGCGCCCTCAACGCATCCACCGGATACGGACCCTTCAAAATTGCCTTCACCATCAATCACCAACTGGCTGCCGGTTGGGCGCGGAGCAGACCCCCATGTTTCCACCACCGTTGCTAGCGCCAGTTTACGCCCTTCGTCCAGCCATTCCTCGGCAAATTCCAATGGCGATTTATTCGTATTTGATGTGGTCATAGACATTTATTCCATCCGCTTCAAAGACAGGTTACCCGCCATTGTGATCTCTTTGCCAGACTACCGCAACCATGATTTCGGGTCATTTTGAGAGGTTGCCCGCGCGCCCAAAACTGCGCATAAATCTTCAATAGCACCAAGTGAATGTACCGCACGAAACTCATCCACATGCGGCAACATAGTGCGCACACCGACAGCCTTGGCCTCAAACCCTGAAAACCGCAAAAGCGGATTAAGCCAGATCAGCCTGCGGCAGGATTTGTGCAATCGTTCCATTTCCTTATCAAGATCAGCATTTTCACCGCCCGCGGCATCGCGTTCCAGCCCATCGGTGATAAGCAAAACCACCGCCCCCTGCCCCAAAACCCGCCGCGACCAATGTTTGTTAAACCGGTGCAGGGTTTCAGCAATGCGGGTGCCACCTTCCCAATCCTGCACATTGCTGGATACTTCCATCAGGGCCTCATCCGGGTCTTTCATCCGCATCGAACGGGTGATGTTGGTCAGCCTCGTTCCAAACAAAAAGATGTGCACATGGCGGCGCTTTTCACTTAGTGCATGCAGAAAGTGTAGAAAAATTCGGCTATATTGGCTCATCGAACCGGAAATATCCGCCAATACCACCAATGGCGGATGAATTTCCCGCTTCTTACGAAATGACGGCAAAAGCAGATCGCCACCGGTTCGTAGTGATTCTCGAAACATCGCACGCGGATCAATCATGCGGCCATTATGGGCGCTGCGAAATCGCCTGGTTTTTACCAGATCAACCGGCAATATCAATTTGGATAGGGCTTTGGTTGCCTCGGCAATCTCAAGCGCCGTCATTTGCGCAAAGTCCTTGGAACGCAAAACCTCCTTGTCAGATACCGTGAATTTTGCATCAACTTCAATTTCCTGGCGCTCTGGCTGCTTTTCGCGTTCCCGCCCTTGAAACAGCGCTTGGGCCACACGCGAATCAGCCGCCTTTGGCTTTTGTTGGTCTGGCTCCGGGTTAGCCACGGGCGAAAACAGCGAGATCATTTTTTCCACCAGATCGCGCGAGCGCCAAAACAGTTTGAATGCCGCATCAAAAACTACATGGTCCTCGTGGCGGGTTACCAATACACAATGCAAAGTCCAGTAAAAATCTTCGCGTGAACCAATACCGGCAGCCCGCACCGCCCGCACCGCATCCACCGCATTGGCAGGCCCAACCCGCATGCCCGCATCGCGTAAGGTTCGGGCGAAATACAGAATATTGTCGCTCAAGCGGCCATCATTTTCATCATTTACGTTATGCGTATCCATAAAGCATCACTTGCCCGGAGCCTTAGGCGAAAGCCTTAAGCGCTGGCCAGTTCCTGTTTTACTTCTTTCAATATTTGCGTTCCCGCATCCGCTTCAATCCTGGCAATATCATCCTGATATTTAAGCAAAACACCCAACGTGTCAGACACCGTTTGCGGATCAAGCGCTAGTTTATCCAGCTCTATCAGCGCCGTTGCCCAATCCAGTGTTTCCGCCACTCCGGGATTTTTAAACAGGTCCTGATTGCGCAATTTCTGCACATAAGCGACAATTTCTTTCGACAATTCCGCGCTGATACCCGGTACTTTATTTTGCACAATTTGCAATTCCCGCGCCACATCCGGGTAATCAACCCAATGATAAAGACAACGGCGTTTCAGAGCGTCATGAATTTCGCGCGTCCGGTTGGTGGTGATAATGACGATCGGCGGTTCTTTTGCCTTGATTGTACCAAGCTCGGGAATGGTCACCTGAAAATCAGACAGAATTTCCAGCAAATACGCCTCAAAGGCTTCATCGGTGCGATCAAGTTCGTCAATCAGCAATATCGGCGTGCGGCCATCCACCTGTTCCAAAGCCTGCAACAAAGGGCGACGGATCAGAAATTTTTCAGAAAACACATCATCTTCCATCGCATCGCGATTGACCTGCCCACTGGCCTCACGCATGCGAATTTGCACCATCTGCGCCGCATAGTTCCATTCATAAACGGCGGACGAAATATCCAGGCCCTCATAACATTGCAACCTTATCAAAGGGCGTTCGAGCGCAATGCTCAACACTTTTGCAATCTCGGTTTTACCAACCCCTGCCTCACCTTCAAGAAACAGTGGCCGCCCCATTTTTAACGACAGGAACAAAACAGTCGCTAATGAACGATCAGCAACATAGCCACCGCCATTTAGCATTTCGAGCGTGGCATCAATGGAATCCGGAAGGGTTTTCTGCATATTAAGTCGATTTTCTTTCGCGAACGGAGTTATTTGGCAAATTACACCAATAATTAGGTGCAATTTTGCGTTCCTACAATGAAATTCAATTGTGCAAGCGTCAAGAGATTGTTACAAGACGAAAAACGATCTGTTAGACATTGAGAAAACAGACTAAGGGGAGACCATGCCATTGCATGGTTGGATAAAGTTTGAGCGCAATAATCGACGTCAGAAATGTAACCAAGCGCTTTGGTGGTTTTAAAGCCGTCAGCGATTGTAGTTTACAGGTTGAACAGGGTTCCATTACCGGGCTTATCGGCCCCAATGGTGCTGGCAAAACCACGCTTTTCAATATGGTGGCAGGAAATCTGCCGGTCAGCAATGGCGCCATCCTTTTTGACGGCAATGATACAAAAGGCCTCAAGCCTCATCAACTGTTTAAGCAAGGCTTGTTGCGCACGTTCCAGATTGCCCATGAGTTTTCTAATATGACCGTTTTGGAAAACCTGATGATGGTGCCCGATAGCCAGTCGGGTGAAAGCATCACATCCGCCTGGTTCCAACCGGCCCGCGTTGCCAAAGAAGAGACCGCTGTTCTTAAAAAGGCCGAAGAGGTCATCGACTTTCTGAAAATTTCCCATGTGAAAAACGAATTGGCCGGCAATCTTTCCGGCGGGCAAAAAAAGCTGCTCGAACTGGGGCGCACCATGATGGTCGATGCCCGCGTTGTGCTGCTTGATGAAATTGCAGCCGGCGTAAACCGAACATTGCTGAAAGATCTGGTCGCCAATATTGAACGCATGAACCGCGAACTGGAT
>Ga0256839_1003433_pt1 | contig 16342 bp, 10 predicted proteins | sample 354166metaG_FD_185968 | JGI IMG/M metagenome (GOLD analysis project Ga0256839, IMG submission 185968) | Hydrothermal vent microbial communities from Mid Atlantic Ridge, Atlantic Ocean - 354-166 | ecosystem: Environmental > Aquatic > Marine > Hydrothermal vents | place: Atlantic Ocean: Mid... | reverse complement strand
CTCCCCAGGGGTTGGTGGCTTCGTCAATGACGTTTAACAGGCGGGCGTTGATATCATCACGTTTGGACAGCAGTTCATCCAGATCCATGCTGCCCATTACGGTACGCAAATTGGTGGTGCCCAGGTTATGGATGGCATAGGTGAGGTTGTTCACTTCGTAAGAGGACTTTGCCGCGTCCATGATCTGATAATAAAGCACGCCGTCCACCGTGGCCGTTGCATTGTCTTTGGTGATGATGACCTGGCGCTTGATGTCCAGCACCTGTTCCATTACGTTCACCCGGTTGCCGATGCGATCAACCATAGGCACGATGATATGCAGGCCGGGTTGCAGTGTCCGGGTGAATTTGCCGAAGCGCTCTACGGTGAAGCGATGCCCCTGAGTCACAACTTTTACCCCGGAAAAAATCACCGCAATGGCCAGACCAACTAAAATCAGCGCAAAGGCACCAAAACCAAAGCTAAAATCCGACATGTTATTCTCCCGTTGTAAAACGATGTGTGTTAGAGCAGCGAACGGCCTCTAAAAGCATATTCAACTCACCATAAACAAATTCATTTTTATTATCAAACCCAAAGAATATTCACTTTTCGTATTGTGTTGGGTTTACGACTTACCCAGGCGGTACGCTTGACAGAAACTCAAAACAGAACATGCCTCTGCACTTGATTCAGCTCGTTCAGTATTTGTTAGCACCTGGTGCCGAAAAAGGATGTTTTTCTGTTCAATCGATGATCTGCCTGAGTTAAATGCAGAGGCATGAAAGCGGTATTCATAAAGCCCGGCTGCGTTGGCAACGATGCTACAGAGCTACATTCAAACCAGGTGTTGTAAACGCAAAGAGCGCAGAGACGCAAAGAAAAAGCACATACTTTGCACTCTTTGCACTCTTTGCACTCTTTGCACTCTTTGCACTCTTTGCACTCTTTGCACCTTCGCGAACTTTGCGTTAAATACCCAGAGATGTTTAACCGTAGTGTATTTTTGACGTTTAATGCCGAGGCATGAAAAAGAATGTTTATTAATGTGTTATTGCACTCGCTAAGCGGTCGGTTTCGGAATTTAGGTTCAAGCATGACTGGTAGTAAAAACAGGGCGAGGAATGCGCCATGTTTTTGTTGTTCGAGCCTGTGTGATTGTTAAGCCTGGGTTAAAGCGCCCTTGTCTTCCCGGACGACTGCGGGAGATTTTAACGAAGCTATGGAATGAAAAGGGCGCTCACTAAAAATGTAAACCTCAATTTTTTGAGATTATCATGGTCGGGTGCGTTTATACTCATTTAACGCAGATGTGTTTCGCTCCACCAGTTGGGGGAAATTTCGTCGATGCCTGTCTGGCTGCTGAGTTGTTCTACCAGATTCAAGGTTGCCATGCCGGGTTCACTTTTTATGATGACGGTTAAGCCATCACCGGGCAGGCTACGTACTTTCAATAATCCTTGTCGGTTCAGCCAGGTGTCGATACTTTCCGCTGTCATGTTTGGTTGAAAGCGGATAATAATATTACCGGGCAGTGCCATGCGGGATGCGTCGGGATGGGGCGAACTGTGGAATACCGGTGATACCCCAGAGGTAGTGGTATCGACAGGTGATTTGCTGACGATGCTCTTTACTTGTTGTGGGCCAGCTCGCCATATGGTGGTCATGCCGTGCGTTTTAACTGGTTGGCTGTTGGCGTTACGCAAAGCGACGGCGGATGCATTCTGTTTTGTGGTGTTGTTTTTAGTGTTGCTGTCCGGGACGTGAAATTCTGCATATTCTTCAGGATTAAGCCAATGGGTCAAGTCCCGTTTGCCGTTATTCCAGGTGATGGCTTTCCATGAGTTTTGTTGGGCTTTATCCGTCATTGCCTTGCTTGCCGGTTTCCCGTTGGCAAGTGGCTCGCTATGGGCTGAAGTGCCGAGAGCCGTCAGACAAATCACTGCGGCGATAACGGCAGTGGGTTTTGTTAATGGTGATTTGAGTTTAGTCATATTACATGCCTCGGCAACAGTCGGTTTTTAGTGGCCATAAAATTTAATCCCCCAGGAGCTGAACTGACCAATGTCGATATCGGCTTCATCAGATACTTTGAGGGTCCAGGTACCTGCGCTGTTTTCACCCAGGTGGCGGGCGCTGCCAAACACCCAGCTATCGTAATCGCCGATACAGCGAAAGGAGCAGGGATGTTGTTCGGCAAGAATGCTTGTTGTTCCTGAGGGGCTGATGAGCTCTACTCTGAGGTCGCCATGATACTCGTGACTGGCGCTGAATGTGATTTCGATAAATTCGATATTCATACTGTTGTTGATGACAATGCTGTCTTGAACTCCAATATGATTGTTGTCGGGAATGCTGGCATTGACAGTTTGCACGCCACTGTCAAATGTGTGCTCAGTGCCAACATTATTCCAGCTACGGCTGGCGGCGACAGCGGCGGCAGCGTCCACCACACCAAACCCGTATTTATGGTTAACATTATAGGTTGGTGAGCCAGCAGTTACTGTCCAGTCGGCATCCGCAGGATCATTTTTGCGTGCGGTTTGCGCCAGAATCAGACGCACATCACGCCAGCCCAGATCGGGGTTGGTTTGCAGCATGAGGGCAACAACTCCGGCGACGAGGGGGGCGGATGAAGAAGTGCCGCGAAAAGTGTTGGTGTAATTTTTGTCAGTGTAATCGTCAGGATGGCGATTGGTGTTCACACCTAATATCTCTCCACTACGGTCAGTGGTGGTAATGTTTTGTTCGCCGTGCCCGGGGTTGCCCCCCGAAGGGGCGCAGACCCATAAGTTGGCCCCATCTTCTGAATAAAGAGTTTGCTGGCCTGTGTCGCTGGTGGCGCAGACGGCAATGACATAGCGATTGTTGACAAAGGCATCATAATTTGAGTTGTCAACGCCATTGGGGTTGCTCAATGTACGGTGTGCGCCATTGCCAGCAGCCCATGTATAAATGGTGCCCAGTCCCCCGCGTCCAGTGGTTGTGCCATTTTGTAAGCTGTTAAGCCAGCCGACAGGCATGCGAGGGGTAAGCGCTGTGCTCAGTTCGCCCGTACGATCCCGGGGGCCCCAGCTATTGTTAGAAATGGCGACGCTGGCAATGTCTCTGGTCATGGCGTCAAGGGCATTAGCGTCAGAGGGGCTGGCTAATAGATTGAATCCGGAGATGGAGGCTTGCGGGGCGCTACCGCGCACACCCAGGCCGTTGAAGTCGCGTGCTGCCACAATGCCCGCGACCAGGGTGCCATGTTTGTGTCTAGCACAAGGGGCGGGAGTATTGGCCAGATCGTTGTCATTATCACAATAGTCATAACTTTGGCCGGTTGCGATGTTGGCCGCCAGGTCTTCGTGCGTTATTTCGAGGCCGTCATCAACAAGCCGAATGTGAACCCCGGCACCCTTGATTTTTTGAGTGCCGGTGCCGGTATCGATTTCAGTATTCCAGGCTGCTTCCACATTAATGTCTTCACCACTAATGCCTGTATTCTGGCCATTATTTTTGAGGTGCCATTGCTTGCTATACAATGGATCAGAAATACTGGTGATGGTGGTGGTGTCGGCGGTACTGTCAATTCTCCCGTCGTTGACAATGAGCTGTAGCACATAAGTGCCATCGACATCAGGGGTGAACGTAGGTTTGGTGGCTGAGAGGTTATTCAGACTGATGTTGCTGATAGCGGGCTTGCTGACGATGGCCCAGTGGTAGGTGATAGGGGTCGGGCTGTTGTCAGGGTCAATGCTGCTCGATCCATCGAGCGTTATTTCTGTCAGGGTGATCACGTTCTGATCTGCCCCGGCATTCGCGGCAGGTGCGGCATTGACGGTGATAATGACGGTGTCGGCAGTGCTGTCGGTTTTTCCATCGTTGACAATGAGCTGTACTACGTAACTGCCGCCCAGGTCGGGAGTAAATGTGGGGTTGACGATGGTGGCATCGCTTAAACTGGCCGAGCTGTTCGGCGGAGGAGTCATGCTCCAAGTGTAGCTGAGGGGCGCATTTTCGGTATTGCTGCTGTCAGCGCCGTCGAGTTGTATTGGCTGCAAGCTGGGAATATTTTGATCCGGGCCTGCATTGGCGACAGGCTGTGCACTGGAGGCGCTGATAATAGTGACTGTATCTGTGGCATTGTTATCAGGTACGCCATCGTTCACAGTGAGTCTCAGGATGTAAGTACCATCGACATCAGGCGTAAAGGAGGGGGCGACGGTTGTGGCAAGGCTAATGCTGGCGGTGCTGCCTTCAGGACGGCTGTTGACAGTCCAGGCATAGCTGAGCGAGTCGTTGTCAATGTCACTGCTGCCAGACCCATTGAGTTGTATTGGTTGTAGAGTGCGCACATTTTGGTCAGCGCCAGCATCAGCGACAGGAGCTGTGTTAGCGCTGGTGATAGTGATGCTATCCGCAAGGCTGGTAGTCAGATTGTCACTGACGGTGAGGTGCAGTACATAAGCGCCATTGCGGTCGGGAGTGAAAGTCGGGTTGACGATGCTGGCATTGTTCAGCGTAACGGTGCTGTCCACTGGGCCATTGATGGACCAGGCATAGTTCAGTGAATCGTTGTCCGCATCGTTGCTGTTGGAGCCATCAAGCTGTACCTGTCGCAAGGTGATGATGTTCTGGTCAGGCCCGGCGTTAGCGACAGGGGTTGCATTGGAGGCGCTGATAATAGTGACTGTATCTGTGGCATTGTTATCAGGTACGCCATCGTTCACAGTGAGTCTCAGGATGTAAGTACCATCGACATCAGGCGTAAAGGAGGGGGCGACGGTTGTGGCAAGGCTAATGCTGGCGGTGCTGCCTTCAGGACGGCTGTTGACAGTCCAGGCATAGCTGAGCGAGTCGTTGTCAATGTCACTGCTGCCAGACCCATTGAGTTGTATTGGTTGTAGAGTGCGCACATTTTGGTCAGCGCCAGCATCAGCGACAGGAGCTGTGTTAGCGCTGGTGATAGTGATGCTATCCGCAAGGCTGGTAGTCAGATTGTCACTGACGGTGAGGTGCAGTACATAAGTGCCATTGCGGTCGGGAGTGAAAGTCGGGTTGACGATGCTGGCATTGTTCAGCGTAACGGTGCTGCCCACTGGGCCATTGATGGACCAGGCATAGTTCAGTGAATCATTGTCCGCATCGTTGCTGTTGGAGCCATCAAGCTGTACCTGTCGCAAGGTGATGATGTTCTGGTCAGGCCCGGCGTTAGCGACAGGGGTTGTATTGGTGGTGCCACCTCCGCCTGTGTTATCAACGTTTTCGCAGGCGGTGAGAAAAAACGATATAACTATAAATAAGAGAGGCCGGTAATTTGCTGATGGTTTCATTATAAGTTTACGCCTCAGTAATTGAGAAAATAGTTGAGAATGCCCATAAAAATGAAAGAAGATTTTTACCACTCATCCCATATTTTTGTTGTTATTCAGGATTTTTTAGGAGCATGGCGTTTAAAACTACCAGCGATATAACGTGAACTTCCTGTCACATGCTCTTGCTCATCATAATACCGATTCTATCATCTTCTTAAAGATAGAATAAGCCAAACGGTGGTTATAGTGTGAAGTGGTTCTCACTTCAGTGTTTAAAAGGCTCTAATGTCGTTTAAGTGGCACGTATGCGTCTAATTATTAACCTAGCTTGCTTATGGATTGTATTCACTTTTACAAAAACTCTTTATAGAAGCCACTTTTGAATACGAAAATCTAACTTATAATCAAGCTGGGTTAATAGCTAACAATGATTAGCGTTGCCACAATTGTGCGTTTACAGCGTAATGTTTTGTTTTAGGGCGGGAAGGGAAACTCTACGTTATATTCACATGTTTTATTGGTGTAAATTAATAAAGCAAACAAGGACTGATTTGGCAATAGTGTATTTTAAATGTCATCTTTTATTTTAGAAGGCAGAATCAGTAACCTGGACAAAATGATGTCCGGCTGCCTTTCTTGCTTATTGTATTGAGCTTCCGTCAGTTGGCTATTTTTCCGGCAGCGGTGCCTCATGCGGTAAATGTATTTCCTCCACTTGGTCTGCGTCAGGGTCGTTGAAGGTTTCCATGGATATTTTATTTTCAGCCTTCGCAACAATAGTGGTAATTGCAGCATCCCCGGTAACGTTAACAGCGGTGCGCATCATGTCCAGTAGACGATCAATACCCATAATTAATGCGATTCCTTCCATGGGCAGGCCGACCTGATTGAAGACCATTGCCAGCATGACCAGTCCCACACCGGGTATGCCAACAGTGCCTATGGAGGCTAGTACTGCCATGCCAATGATTGTGAAATAGTCGCTGATATCCAGATTGATTCCGTAGACATTGGCGATGAATACGGTTGCTACGCCTTGCATGATGGCGGTGCCATCCATGTTGATGGTTGTGCCGAAAGGCACTATGAAGGAGGCGGTGGAGTTGTCAACACCAAGGCGTTTTTCCACGGTGCGCAATGTTATCGGGATGGTGGCATTTGAACTGGAGGTGCTGAAGGCGAAGGCCTGTACAGTGCGCATTTTTTTCAGAAATATTAACGGACTGACACGCCCCAGTAGTTTTAGTAATACCATCAGGGTGCCTGTCATATGTAATGCTAATGCCAGTGCCACGACACTAAAGTAACTGATCATCGGCAGAATCAGCTCCCACCCTTGTAAGGAAAAAGTTTTTGCCATCAACGCAAATATACCAATGGGGGCAATATGCAACACTAGGCTGACGACGGCCATCATCACATCATTGAGTTTTTCTGCACCCTGGGCAATGGAGCGTCCGCGCTCACCGATGATTAATATACAAATGGCAAACAGAATGGTGAAAAACATAATTTGCAACATGTTGCCATTTGCATAAGCGGCAATGGGGTTGGCTGGCACGATATCTGTGATTATCTGGGTCAGTGGTGGTGCAACTGGAATAGTAAGCTCTGTTTGTCCGACCGTTTTTATGTCAAACCCTTCACCCGGCCCTATTATCACAGCTATTGTGATCGCCAGTGTGATTGCTAATGCTGTGGTCAACATGAACAGCAAAAATGCCTTGATGCCAATCCGACCCAATGTGCTGACATCGGTTGTACCGCAAACACCTGCGATCAGGGAGAAGGTCACCAGTGGGATTACCAGCATTTTCAGTGTATTGACAAACAATGTGCCGATCACATGGAAAAGCCCGTTGACCAGGTAGTCCTGGATGAACATCACTTCGTTTGCAAAAGCGTTAATCAGGCTGCCAACAATCAGGCCACTGATCATCCAGAGCAGAATTTTGCTTGTCACGCTCATTTTTTGTTGTGGCATGAGACGATTCCTTGTCGGTGTATTGGTTTAAAAATTTAAGAACCGTTGTTGTATTGGCTGCGGGACAGCAGTAAAGCATGATAGTGATCATTATCATGTCTGCAAAGGGAGAAAGGAGTAAATGGTGGTTATAGCGTTTAAGTGGTTGCAATACCGTTTAAGCGGCATGTATATACCAAAAATCACTGATTTGGCACTAAGGCACTAATGGTGTATTTGGGATGTTATCTTTTGTTTTAAGAGGGCAGAATCAACAACCCGGACAAAATGATGTCCGGGTGCCTTTCTTGCTTATTGCATTGAACCTAAATTCCGCAGTTGACCGCTTCGAGAATGTATTAACATTTTGATAAATAGCTGGTTTGGTGGTTTTGGCGCATTCATGGGTTGAGTGAGTCGCTACGACCGGTATAGCACGTTGCCTTTTGCGTCTGGCCGCGTTGCGAATCGTCGCAATAGCGGGCTATTACTCCTCATCGCGCCTAGCCAGCCACAAAACTCAACGCACTCTACAGGCCGTTCAACTGCGGATTTTAGGTTGAGCGATTGTCAGCCGGTTATTTTTCCGGTAGCGATGCCTCATGCGGTAAATGTATTTCTTCTACTTGGCCTGCGTCAGGGTCATTGAAGGTTTCCATGGATATTTTATCTTCGGCTCTCGCAACGATAGTGGTAATTGCGGCATCCCCTGTGACGTTAACGGCGGTGCGCATCATGTCCAGCAGACGGTCAACGCCCATGATTAATGCGATTCCTTCTATGGGCAGACCAACTTGATTGAAGACCATTGCCAGCATGATAAGCCCGACACCAGGTACACCCGCAGTGCCTATGGAAGCCAGCACGGCCATTCCGATGACGGTGAGATAACCGCTGATGCCCAGGTCGATTCCGTAGACATTGGCAATAAACACGGTTGCTACACCTTGCATAATAGCGGTGCCATCCATGTTGATGGTCGCACCGAATGGCACCACAAAAGAAGCCGTGGAATTGTCAACGCCGAGGCGGTTTTCCACGGAACGCAGTGTCACCGGAATGGTGGCGTTTGAGCTGGAGGTACTGAAAGCAAAGATCTGCGCAGTACGCATTTTTTTCAGGAACATTAACGGACTGACACGCCCCAGCAGTTTTAACAGCATCATCAAAGTGCCTGTCATGTGCAGAACTAACACGAATGCCACGACACCGAAGTAACTGATCATTGGCAGGATCAGCCCCAGTCCTTGCAGGGAGAAGGTTTTTGCCATCAATGCAAAGACACCAATGGGTGCGACATGCATGACCACGTTAACGACTTCCATCATGACATCGTTCAGTTTTTCCGCCCCCTGTGAGATGGGACGCCCTCGCTCCCCGATCATCAATATACAGACGGCAAACAGAATGGTGAAAAATATAATTTGCAGCATATTGCCGCTTGCATAGGCCGCAATGGGGTTGGTGGGTACCAGATCAATAATCACCTGGGTCAATGGCGGTGCAGCAGGGGCAGTAAACTCAGCGTGTTCCGCTGTTTGCATATCAAAGCCTTCACCTGGCCCTACCACCACAGCCACAGTGATCGCCAGAGTGATTGCCAAAGCCGTGGTCAGCATAAACAGTAAAAATGCTTTGAGGCCGACCCGGCCCAGGGTATTGACATCCCCGATGCCGCAAACACCACAAATCAGGGAGAAAGTGACCAGTGGCACCACTAGCATTTTCAATGCACTGATAAATAATGCACCGACCACATGAAAAAGCCCGTTGACCAAATAGTCCTGAATAAAAGTGACCTCACTGGCGAAAGCGTTAATCAGACTGCCAACCACCAGGCCGCTGACCATCCAGATTAGAATTTTGGTTGTCATGCTCATTTTTTGTTGCGACATGAAGTATTCCTTGTCAATGTGTTGATTGGGGGGGAGGCGTTGTTGTGTTGATAGCCAGCCGGGAGGGCATAGTACATCGCCTCCGGTATATCTCAAATGGAATCTGCAACCTTTGGTCATTTTATGCTGGGTTGCAGCGCTTGATCTTAATCACAATGCCTTTTGCGAATATAATAATAGTGTTGTTCTTTTTGCAAAGGGGGAATGCAGTCAGTGGTGGCTATAACAAGTAAAGGGTTGTTATGTCGTTTAAGCGGTATGTGTGTGCATAACCGTTTGTTGCTGCATCTGACAGTTTTTGCCGAGGGCTGAGGCCGACGGGAATATGTAGCGCATTGCTGCCAGCCTATATCCCAAATGGAATCTGCAATCTTCGGGTCGTATGAAATACAATGAACTCGGTATTTGTCGAATTATCAACCAATAATAGAGTGATATGTTGATTTGCCGTGTACGCTTTACGGTCTTGAGGATGTAAAGCGACTTATCTGTCAGGAAAAGGAAGGGCGGAATGTTAGAGCGCAGCCACCCACAGAGCAACCCATGCGGGCCATCAGCGTGATGGTGGCGAAGCAAAGTCCGTTTGCGCTTGATAACCACCGGGCTTACGCCGCCTGGCGTGAGCAAAAGCTGGCACATTACCCACAGCACCTGAGCGAGTTGCTGATACCGGTTGTTAACCCTCGCACTCTGAATGAAGCAGAGTGTGCCGCCATTCGACAGGCCTGCGCCCGCGCTAATATGGCGATTTACACCCGCCAGCCGTCAACGAATGACACGGTGCCGGATACGTCACTGGTGACTGATATGGGGCGGCATTTTGGTTTATTGCATCGGGATCAGAATCTTTATGCTGATGACGAGGGTATTTCTGCGTTACAGGTGTCGGCACAGCGTCGTCAATATGACTATATTGCCTATAGCCGACAGGGCATCAGTTGGCACACCGACGGGTATTACAATCCACCTGAGCGAAAAATTCGTGCCATGGTGCTGCATTGTGTCCGGCCAGCGGCAGAGGGGGGGGAGAATGCTCTGCTGGATCATGAAATGGTGTATTTGCAGTTGAGAGACAAGAATCCGGATTACATTGCAGCCTTGATGCAGGATGATGTGATGACCATTCCGGCCAATGTTGAAGACGGCGTGGAAATCCGCCCCGAGCAGAGTGGCCCGGTATTTTCGGTGGATGCACGCAGTGGCCATTTGCACATGCGTTATACCGCGCGCACACGTTCCATTGTGTGGAAAACAGATACCATCACGCAGGCTGCGGTGACATTGCTTGAAAATTTACTGGCGGGGGATTCGCCATATTGTTTTAACCGACGTCTGGCAGCGGGAGAAGGCATCATCAGCAATAACGTATTACATGCACGTACCGCATTTGACGATGACCCTGATGCAGGGCAAGGGCGATTGATTTATCGCGCACGCTATTATGAACGTATTCAACTATGAACGTATTCGATAATGATTTATCTGAGTGAATTATTAATACAAAACCCGGAGCTGGAATCCTTTGATCAGCTGTTGCAGGTTATCGGCCAAAAAGCCCAACAGGGTGCCATTCACCTAAAGATTGATATCAAGCCTGCGTACCCTGATACCCCTGGCAACTGGGAAGACAAAGTGGAAGGTGCCTTCGCGGGCGTGTATTCGGTGATGGGGCCTTATACGGGGCGTACAGAAGAAGATTGATTAACATCAGGCAGTCAGATAATTAAAAATGTTGAACAGGAAGACACAATGAAATTTCTGGATGATGGAATGGGGATGCGCGACGCTGATAGCGGTGACGAAGCAGAAGTGTCTGTGGCGCAGCTGGAGCAGATGCTGGCCACAGCACAACAGGAAATATGCGAATTACCCGCAGGTTATCAATCTGTGCAAAAAGCGACCCTACAAAATCGTATTGCGGAATTACTGGTGGATTTACAACGAGACGAAGCGGCATTCGATATGGCCCGTGAAGCTTTTGATGTTTTTGTGGGCGTGCAGCAATGGGAAGATGCCGTGCAATCATGTAATGCCATGTTTCTTGCCGGGCAGCCAGCTTCTTTGCCAGCGCTGGGGCAGGGTGTGTGGTTGGCAGTGACCTTTCCCATTGATGCGGAATTATCCGTTGCCATGCTGCAACATATTATCGATGAAACACCTGCTGATGCTGACGGAGCGGCAGTGGCTGCGATTACCGCCTGTTACGTGGTGGAGATGCGCACCGAAGGCAAGCAGCGGGATAACCTTGCGTTGTTTACCAACCACATGTTGGGCACCGTTGCTCGCCGACACAGTGAAGTGAGCAAGCAGGAGCAGTTTGATTACTGGATGGAGAAAATGGAATTAACCGATCCCGCTAAATTTCTTCCACGCCTGCGTAACGTGGTGGATGTGCTGGTGCAGGAAGACTGGTGGGTGGATCGTGAGGCGATCTGGGCGAGTTTGCCGGACCAATAATACACATTATGTATTGGCAGGAAGACACTAAAAGCAACACACCAAAGGTCACTGATGATGTGGTGGATCTTGTTTTCACATTGCGTTGTCAATGTCTGCCGGTGGATCATGTTTATGCCCTGTTTGAAGCGGTACAAACCGTGTTGCCCTGGTTGCAGGAGGAACCGGGTGCCGGTCTGCATGCGATGAATGTCGCTGCGTCAGGCAATGGCTGGGTACGCCCGAAAGACCCGGATGCCTTATTGTATTTATCAAAACGGACTCGTTTTGAATTGCGTGTACCCAGACATCGTATTGCTGATGCCAAAAAACTAGTGGGTAAAAAGCTGGATGTTTGTGGTTATGTCTTTGCATTGCTCTCTGTTCGTAAACGACCCTTAAGCACGATGACCACGCTGTTTTCACGCCATCTGGTCAGCGGGCCAGAATTGACGGATGAAGAAGACATACTGCGCTGGGTGTCTGCACAATTAATAGAACAGGGAATAACACCCCGTAAAATGTTGTGTGGTACCGGGCATTCCATTGCAACACCGGAAAAAAATATTGCAACACGCAGTTTGATGATTGCCGATCTTGAGGTCGAAGAATCATTATGGCTGCAACAACATGGCCTGGGTCTCCATCGGCATTTGGGCTGTGGCTTGTTTATTCCACATAAAGGCATTACCGACTTGCGCAAAGAAACAATCAGGTAGACCTGCCTATATCCGGTAATCGACTATATTTTCACCCACGAACTCTTTCGAAGAGCCGATATTTAAGCATGACGAGTATCGGGCTTTTGTTGCCAGCGCTGATTTTAAGCCGCTTTGTGATCTGTGTATTGAGGATGAGAAGGCTGGTTTTTTTGAACGTTCAGATTGCTTTGACCAGCCGCTTGTAGGCGCGCCGATGTTTTCTGAATTTGGGAATTGGCGTGCTTCTCTTGACGCTACATACACGGGCGTATTTTCAGATTTGGTGTATGGTGATTTACCAGCAATGAGCGAAATAGAAGAGGCATTCGCTTTTATCAAAGGGAATTTGAAGTAAATGATTAACATTGACTATAGTCTATGTCAGGATTCGGGAACCCATAATTACCTGTACTCACATTAGAGGGGACTCGCGTGCTGCCCCTTGGTTTTAGCGCTTAATTTGTATTTTAGCCAAAGCATCCTTTTCTTCATCGACACATTGCGCACATTCCAGACACTCATCACCAAAGGCGGGTAATTCTGCCCGCTGCATCAGGCTGAGCCGATCAGCACAGGATAGCAGCACCAGTCGCTTGAACAAGTCCTGCCAGTTTCGTTCGCTATTGCCATCCGCACGGCTCCCCCGCCAATGGAGGCGTTCCTCGCCTGTTGCCGCGTTAATCAATCGCAACGAAGGGACGCCTTGCTCCAGCTGGGCATCGATCATATATGTCATCAATAGCTCTCCTGTGGTTTGTGACTGTTGGTATTGGCCTGGCTGGGTTCGGCGTGCTGCTTGATGACTCAGCAGGTTGGCCCGACTGTGCTGGGTGCTCCTATACCATTAAATGATAGTGATAATCATTCTCATTTGCAAGCGAGGGTCTCAAATAAAATAAAACCACTTTTTTATTACTGTTTTTATGCTGAGCTGAAGAGACATCACTTAGAATCCATATCTCCCAGAGAGGACTCCTTCAGGTATGATATGCAAAAAAACGAGGCTTTCCCGAAAAAATGTCAACGTCAACACCTGCTGCGGCTGTCGAAGCCGACGACCCGAATCCGCATAACAAAACCACGTTACTAGCCATCTATTTCCTGTTTTGCTTGTCTGGCTTTGTTGCACTGATTTATGAAGGTATCTGGGCGCGTTACCTGAAACTGTTTCTCGGTCATTCTTCTTATGGGCAAATTCTCACCCTGTGTATCTTTATGGGGGGTATTGGTCTGGGTGCGCTGATCGCCGCACGCTACACAAAGCAACTGAAAAACCCCTTTTTGATTTATGCGCTGGTGGAATTGGTCGTCGGTATCGGCGGCTTTTTTTACCACGACATTTACGTATTCAGCACAAGCCTGTTTTATGATAATGCCAGCGGCATGGCTGCACCCGTAGCAGAGTCGCTGAAAATCATCATCTCTGTGTTGATCACCGCCCCCATGGCCATTTTACTGGGCACAACATTCCCGCTGCTGGGTGTTGCCATGGTGCGTATCAGTCGTGATGGCGGGCAAAGTGCCCTCCCGTTACTGTATTTCACCAATTCCATCGGTGCCGCAGTAGGCATCATGCTGGCATCGTATATTTTAATACCGCAACTGGGCACCGCAGGTTCACTTTACCTGGCAGCCCTGGGTAATGTGGTCATTGCCCTTGGTTTTTATTTTATTGGCAGGCAGCAGGAAAATGCACTGGGGCAAAGTGGCGAGCGTTTTTCTGCCGTGGAAAGGCCGCCATTGTTACACAGTGAGGGTGATCAAAAAGTCCTGCTTTCCGTCAAACTGTTTCTTTCCCTGAGTCTGCTCACCGGTTTTGCTTCCTTTATTTACGAAATCAGCTGGATTCGTTTGTTAAGCCTGTTGCTGGGTGCATCCACGCATTCCTTTGACATCATGGTATCGGCTTTTGTGCTGGGGCTTGCCTTTGGTGGACTGGCGGCGAAAAAACTACTGCAAAAAACTAAACATGTGGTGATATTACTGGCTATCGCACAAGTGCTCATGGGGGGGCTCGCACTCACCAGTATCTATTTTTACGAGTTTGTCTTTAGCATCATGGAACAGTCAAAAGGGTTCCTCGACAAGACAGAGCAGGGTTACTGGATGTTCACGCTGCTGAAATATGGCTTGAGCCTGTTTTTGATGTTTCCTGCCACGTTTGTTGCGGGCATGACACTGCCCATCATCACCTATTATTTGATGAACGTGACCCGCAACGAAAAATATGTCGGTGCGGTTTATGGTTTCAATACCATTGGTGCCATTTTAGGCGCGGCGCTTGGCGGACTGGTTTTGCTGCCGCTGTTGCAGCTGAAAATGACCATCGCCAGTGGTGCAATAATTGATATTGGTATTGGTTTGTTTTTACTGTGGCTGTACCAGAAGTCGCGCCAACAGCCGGGGTTGCAAGGCTCGCAGGCCCCGCTGATAACAGCCACTATTGTTTCTGTGCTGATGATTATGCCATTGCTGTTTATCAGCTTTAACCCCAACGTGATTGCCGCCGGATATTTTCGGCGCACCGCGTTTGTGATGCCTGATGAAAAAGTCACCGTGCGTGACGGTAAAACGGCAACGATTTCCCTGCACGAAGTGGGCAATATCAAGCTGATTAAAACCAACGGAAAAACCGATGCCGCCGTGGGTGGTACTAAAGGTGAAGAAACTCAGGCCGCATTGGCCTTTTTGCCCATGTCGATAATTGACCAGCCCTATAATGCGGCGATCATCGGTCTGGGTAGCGGCATGACCGCTCATTACATGTTGGCTGACTCGTTGTTAGAAGACATGGATCTTATCGAGATCGAAGAGGAAATGGTCAACTTGGCGCGGGAAATGATGCCGCACAATCGTCGGGTGTACGAAGACCCGCGTGTCAATATGGTCATTGATGATGCGCGTACATTTTTCAGCACCTCGGGAAAACAATACGACGTGATTGTTTCCGAACCCTCAAACCCGTGGGTGAGCGGTGTCTCAAGCCTGTTTAGTCAGGAGTTTTATGCGCACAGCAAACGTTATTTGAAACCGGGCGGTATTTTGGTGCAATGGATGCATTTGCCGGAGTTTAACAGCGAACTGATGCTGACGATTATCACGGCGCTTAACAGTGCCTTCCCGCACGTCAAAGTGTATTACTCACCCTATGCAGAAAATGACGTGTTAATGGTGGCCAGCGAACAGGATTTTAATGCCAATAAATATTCACGTTTTCGTAATAGTGAAAATATAGCCGCTGACTTCCGACAAATGCGTAAACCTTTCGGTCATTATTCTAACCGTAATTATATTGCCAACATCAATACCCTGAAATTACTGAGCCAGGGTGTTGCACCAAATTCTGATTACATACCGTTAGTAGACGCCGGTGCAGAAAAGGCATTTTTCCTTCGTCAAAAAGTGGATTTGTTTGATCCATTGACGAATTCCATTGTTGCCTATCAGGAGCTGACTGAACCGGAAAGCTACCCACAAATCCTGCGTGAGCGTTATGCGTATTACGGCAATTATCGACCGGATCAACGGCAGCTGGGGCGGCTCGCTGCACAACTGGCCAATGCCCATCGACGCAGCAACTGGAGCCAGCTGGAAGGTATGTTATACCAATTGATGCCTGCTCCCATTCTGCGTGATCTTTGGCTGAAGCTGGACGTGGTAGACCAGTTTCGTCGGCATGTTGCAGACGGGATACCACCTGAAAAAACCCGTTTGTTTTTCCAATTTATGGATAATGTGGCGCACAATCGTTTCGCACAAAATGGGCCAGTTATTCGCGGAATGTTGCAAAACTTGGGCAGACAAAAACAAGGCGTCGTTATTATTCGTGCATTGGCAGTCAATGCGGCCATGCTTAAAGATAAAGCACTTTACGATGAAATATTGAGCCGGTTCGTCGATAATAATACGGATATCAGTGATATCGAACGCCGTTATCTACGGGCCATACAACAGAAAATGTGATTTCTGGAAGAATGAAAAAATTCTTCACGCTGCTAATAACAGGCTTACTGTTTTTACCTGTTTATACCTCTGCGGAATTGAGCACATGCTATGGAACCACCTCTA